>Ga0179593_1431694_pt1 | contig 10127 bp, 10 predicted proteins | sample CZODoug2_1_08_16_FD_185931 | JGI IMG/M metagenome (GOLD analysis project Ga0179593, IMG submission 185931) | Vadose zone soil fungal communities from Angelo Coast Range Reserve, California, USA - CZODoug2_1_08_16fungal (PacBio error correction) | ecosystem: Environmental > Terrestrial > Soil >...
TTGGCCATGAAAGAGCTGGGGTAGGCCAGGACTGGGACAGGTGGGGTAAAAACGGGTCGATTCAATCAACATACTATGGTCATGCGCCGGCTACTCCTACCCATCAAACACGGTACCTCTCTCCCAGATGCTCCCTTGAGTCAACTGAGTGTGCAACACAAAACTTCCAATCGTTTCCTAAGAAAACACCCTCTCTCTAACCTCACTATTTCTTCATTGGAGTTTACTGTGATGGTTTCGGTGTTCCAGCGACGAGGGGTGGATATCTTCCCTAAAAAAAGCACAATGGCACGGAACTTGCAAGGAGATTCTGGCAAAAAAAAAAAAATGTCAAAGTAGAACTCGAGTAACCGGCGTTCGAGTAAGGGGAAAGAGGGAGAGGGGGGTGGGCTCTTCCGCAGTTTTGAAATCACAGGATCCTATCAAACGGTTCCGTCGCGCTTTGCTAAAGGGTACCGAGTGGTCCTCAACGATTGCAAGAGGGCCGGATGGGGGGCTGCTCGTGAGTCGCAGGACTTGATGGAAAAGTGGGGAGTAATATTGGTTCAGGCCGGACAAAACCGGGGAAAGCCGTAACACCAAGAAGCATGCAGCATGCTAAAGTTTTGGAGATTCGCCCAATTGACTTCCTGCTAAGACTCGTGAAAGGGCAAAGGTCGAACAGTTAATGTTGCAGGGGATAGTAGAAACCGATGCACTCCTGAGAGTTAGACTAGGAAACGGTTCACTACGCGGTAAGTGAAAAAATCGGAGTCAAGCTGCCGGGAACAAGAGGTGCACTTGTCAACGTCGGAAAAGTTCGCCGGAGGGGAAGGATAATGACTGGGGATAAGTAGACGGTGGAAGGCCAGGTGCAGTAGGAGACAGGTATTGTGGATTTGGATCAGAAAGAGGGAAAAGAGAAAGACACGGATCGAATGAGGGGGAAGGGTCATGCTTTGGGATTGAATGGGTAGGAAAACTGCACTTTGAGGGGTAAACGATCCCTCAAAAGTTAAGGAGGTGGAAAAAAACGTGGCCACCATTATGCTAAACCGGGCGGGGCCAAATATTGAGGAACCTGAGGAAACCAAGCCAGGAGCGAAGGCAGGGAATAGGCAGATTGGAAGAAACGATCAAGGAGGGGAAGGTGTTGTACGGGCGTCCCGCCACGAAGGAAGGCTTCGGGATGGGAGAAGGCGAGGGGTCTGACCAGCGTTCAGGTGAGTGCTGTTTCGATTAGGGACACGCTGCTTAAACGTAACTTGTCTTCATCCCGAACCAGCGGCTAAGGGCGCAATTGGGGCTCTGGAAAAACTTTTAGTACGGCTGCATAAACTAAACAAATGGCAATCTTCTGGCGCCAAGGGAAAGCAGGGGTGAGGACCGGCTTGCTGTCAGGAGGGAAGGGGTTGATGTTCAAATGGACGGTATTCTTTGCAGGAACTGCAACAGACAGGGTGGGGAGTGAATGAAAGGTGTTAACGAAAAACTACAAAAGAGAGTTGCGCAAGGCTCCGCTACAACAGGAGTGCTCCCGCGGAATGAACGTAAACAAGGGGCAGAAAAATGCGGGTAGGTCCTGGGCCCCCATGTCGTCTCAATCAAATTGGGTCCACTGACCGGATCTATGGGGACAATTCTTTGATTATTCGAAAAAGGGGGTTAAACGATGGGCCCAGTGGGGAAAACGTTGCTGGTTAAAACGTATGTAGGAAATTAACGGGGGACAGCACCCTCGACCCCGGCCTCGTTGTGGGGCTTTAGGACCGGCTGCATTAGGGATCGAGAAAAAAAAAAAGTGTGGTCGGCCCACTATTGTTGGTGCAGCCCACGGGACCAACATAAAAGACATAACGAATGGTGACAGTGGGCAACGAAGGGGGAAAGTCAGCCGAATGGGGGAAAAATAAGCAGGAACAAGGCACGTCACGTCAGATCAAGGGTGGGAACTTAACGGAGACCAGGATAAAAATAATTACGTCACTCATGCACTATACCGGCTCAAGGTAGGACGATGGGTAAAAATACTCATACTGCGCGATACCGCAGGTTGTACGAAGGTCGTCAGTAGCGGGCAGGGGAGCTTTCGCTGAGATGAGCCCACGGGCGAAGGAATCATCACCATCAAAAGGCAGGGCTGGGGCACATGAGCTGTCGCTAGCTATGAGAAATCAGACTTCGGATGGGCTCACACCAGGAAACCAGAAAGGGAGGGTCAAAAAGACAGATAGGATGATGTCACGATAAGGGGAGGAAACTCTGTAAGGAAGCGCTAGGCCTAGGTTGGGAGCAAGGGGCTCTTCAGTTAAGCTGGATGCTTGGGAAAAGATTTTATTTACTTAAAGGGCCTGGAGGGGTTCGCTTCGCTCTGGGAAACAGGGGGGCGTTGGGAAAGTTAGGGAAGAAGGGGGGCTAGCGTCGGCGAAGAGGCAAGTGGGGTAGTACGGAGAGGGGATTGGGATTGGGGGGATTGCTGGGCCGGCCGGGAATCATAAAGCCGCCGCGGGCGGTGTGACCATCAGGCGAGAGGGACCCAGTTAGGGATCAGTAGCCGGATTGCAGTGTGGCTTGCGAAAGTTGATGAATTCACTAAGAAAAAAAAACGCGGCGTCACTTCGCCGGAGGTCGGGCGCAGTTAAAAGGGGGGCGCAGGTCAGAACGTAATGGACCTTGGGGGGTGCGCTGAGCAATCAGCCACACAGGGGGGGCAAATCCTGAAAAAAATGTGGGTTGGTGATATTCGGTAAAAAAACACGAAAGGGGGAAGGAAAAGAGAGTTGAAAAATGACGAAAAGGCATTGGAAATTTTTTCGGTACAGCAAGTAAGCAACCTTCCAGGCAAAGAAACATACAGAGCTCCTTAGGGGTTCGCAGGGTGGCACGTGGTCGGAAGAGAACTATTAAGGGGAAAAAAACTAGCCAGGAAACAACTGTGGGTCTGAAGCCGTCAATCAAGAAGCTCGTGAGAGAAAAAAGCATACGGCGGTCGTCATATGGACAGAGGAGGCATCACAGGAAAAAGGAAAGCGTCGGAGAGTCACGAAGGCCGCAAAAAACAGCAGGAAAAAAAACCTGTTCTCGATCGGCACTTGGAAGGGCTCTTTCCGAGGTATTTCGATTCTTGTCAAGGGACCTGGGAGCTCATCCGAGACGTTCGAACAAAGAAACGGGGTAATAGAAATGAAAGAAAAATCTTCAGTGACTCAAGTGCATCCAAGGAAGACAAATCAAGGGTCCCAGGCACTGAGCGAAAGGGAGGGAAAGGAGCACATTACGGCTTCAAGGGCGCTGTGTTGGACGCGAACGGTCATGGGTCAATGGTTGAGCAACATCCTAGAATGGCTAAAATCTAGCTTGGGATGCGAAGAGAAAAGAGACAACGTCCTTCAGATGATCTGGGGGGGGGGAGCAAATCGATCCACCGTTCTGGGACTCCTCGCCTTGGGAATTAAACGTGAAAACTTGGAAGGAGGAACGCATGGAGTGGAGGCTAACCAGCAGGTCTTTAACCTCTAAGAAAGCTTGGGGCTGCCAGGCAAGTGAAATTCATTTGGGATCCTGCCTGGTTCATGGAACAGTACGCAGACTTGGTGATGCGGAGGCCTAGCGGGCTAGGCGCACCGATCCAAGATACTCCGCCAATGAGGGGGGGCCTAAACGCAATATGGTAGTTTGGGGGGGAAAAAGGACGGGACCATATGAGAAGAAAAAGGGGGATACGAAGATAGCCTGTCTCAAATTCGACAAACAAGAGCGGGGGGGGGGTCGTGAAATCACTCGACGACGTGGAAAAGGAAACGACACGTCAATGACACAAAAGGGAAAAAAAGGGTGAGAAAGAGAAACTTGCGTGCAATGGCGCACTGCTACCGGCCGGGGGACTTAGGAGACTGGAACTGCGAGAAAAAATAAATTTCAAGTAAATTTGGCGAAACCGTCTCCATCGGCGGCCTCAGTACGCGGGCGCTTGGGGGAGCACATCTAGGGTGTTGTTGGAGAAACGTACAGAAAAAAGAAAAAAAAAAAAAAAAAAAAAAAAAAAAAAAAAAAACAGTTCATTCAAAAAAAAGTAACGGATGACATGAGACTCAAGGTGGGGGGGGGGGTGGGGGGGGGGGGGGGGGGGGGGGGGGTTGGGGGGGGGGGGGGGGGGGGGGGGGGGGGGGGGTTGTGGTTTGGGGGGGTGTGGGGGGGGGGGGGTGGTGTGGGGGGGTTGGTGGGGGGGGGGGGGGGGGTTCATTCGGGGTGCGGGGGTTTTGGGTTGGGGTTGTGTTTGTTTTTTGGTGGGGCTGGAGGGTGTCCTTTTGTGGGGGGGGGGTTGGGGGGTAGCAGAGGGGCGTTGTTTGGGTGGGGTGGTGGGGGAGGGGCGGGTTTTTGTCTGGGGGGTTTTGCGTTGTCTGTGTGGTCTTGCGGTTCGTTTCTGTTGGGGTTGGGGGTGTGGTGGGGGTTGGGGGCTGTTCCCTTCCCTTTTGTGGGTGTTGTTGTTCTTTGACTGGGTTTTTGGTCTGCGGGGGGGGGGGTGGTGTTTGGTCGGGTCTTTTGGGGTGGTTTGTGGGGGGGGGTCGGGGCGGGGTTGTTTTTTTTTCGTTGTTGCGGGGGGGTTGTTTGGGGGCCGTTTTCGGGTGTTGAGGGGCCGGGGGGGGTTGGGGTTCGCCTTTTGTTGGGGGGCGGGGGGGTTTCCTTCCGTGGTGGGGGGCGAGGGGGGCGTGTTTTGTTTTGGCTGTTGATGGTTGGGGGGTTTCTTGTATGCCTCTTGTTTCTCTCCGTTGGGGGGGGGGGGGTGGTTGGTTCGGGGGGGGGGTTTTTTTCGTTGCCCCAAAGGGGGTCGGTCATCGCAATGCAAATCAGCCAGCAATCTTGTGCCCAGGGGGCTCAGGATAAAATGACCGGGTTCTGGTCTGTTTTGCTTGGCAAAGAGTCACCCAAAGCCAGTTTAGTGGAGGCGCACCTAATGCGAGGGGATAGGAAAACGCAAGGGGAAAAGATCTATGGTGACTAGGCTGCCATATGCGTCAACTATCGGAAAGGCGAGCAACAAATGTAACGATTGTTGGCTTGTTACACGAAGGCGTGGAACGCTGAGCTCAAGGGCGTAGGGTAAGGACAGGTAAAAGGTTGGGCCCAACCCTGGAGACTGCAAGACTCGGGGCACGTTTGGTGGAACACACGTATGAGACCACAGTCGGGGCGGCAAAAAAAGACTCATCAACTTTAGGGAGGTCTGGAAACGGTAATGATGCCACTACCATAGGGGGCTCGCGATCATGCTGCAAACCCGCCTACCGGAAGACCTACTAGACAGAGGGAAAAATAAAAGGACGACAATTTGAAAGAGGGGGAACGAAGGGAGCTGAAAAACTGGATTCTCCGAAAAGATGTATTGGTGGAAAAGGGAGACGGGGCATAATGGAAAAAACGACAGTGCAATATGAAAGGGGTACTACGGCAACTAAACGCTATGAGTTCGGACGGAAAACTGGCGAAATTTCAAGAAACAAGCGACATGAACTAAAAGTGGCTGATTGGGGGGCGGGGACAAAGGTTCCGGGGGTAAGGAACTAAAGATCTGGGATCATAAGGGCTGCCGAGCGTCCTTCGGAAAAGGCGGAAAATGCACAGACAGAGTGAAAATTGTGTGAAAGGAGGGGGCTACCGCGGAACGAAATACAGACGCCCGTACGTAGAGGCAGGCGGTATCGAGTAAACGCCGGAAGGAGCTGAAAATATGGTCATCCGTGAAGCGCTGTAAAAGAGAGGTTTAGTTTTGGTTACGGAGAAAAATGACCCTTGATGACCGACAAACTTAATTGGGGCAAATTCATCGGGAATAGGAGGAAAAAAAGGGAAGGAGAGCCAACTCGTCGAATTTGAACCGAAGCGCATAAACAAGTAAAATCAGGACGAGGGGCGGGAAGGGGGGTTGGAAAAGGCAGGGAAGTGTTGCAAAGGGGCGCAGTGAGCGCTAGTGGAGGGGAGAGGTAAATAATTCATTTTTCCGGAATCAAGGCAAAAAGTCAAAGATGCAAAAAACGGTTGCGCTCCGCTTCTCGCACAAATGGACGCCTGACCACCAAGAAGAACTTGGGCAAAAATCGAACGGTCTCAACCTCCACACCTTCCATTCAGGACGTCATCTATCTTCGTTCCACCGAATCTTGAATTTTGAGGCAGTTCAATTTCTTCATGTGGCTGTTAACTGCCGGATCCTATCAAGGTACCCATTCATTAATTAAACAGATGGGAGCTAACCAAAAAAAGTAACTGCTGTTAAAATCAAGAAAAAAAACAAAACTCTCCAAGGCCCGCCTAAATGCGCCACCTGTCAATGACAAACGGTCTCGTCCTGAAAAAACCAAAATGCCAGCTTCGGCGGAAAGTAAAAAAAAAACGTTGTAGGGGGGGTTGTTCTGTCAGAAAACGAAAGTTGGATTTCCGGTCCCTAAAGCTAACCATGCAAAGAACTGGGCAATGCAGACCGGTCCCATCCACGTGGCAAGGGGCATGAGCCGGGGGCCGTAAAAAACCTCGAGGACGGCAGTTCCGGGAGAAAACGAATGAATGTCCTTATTTGGGGGGGGGGAAGACGGAAAACTGATTCAAGAAATCGAAATATGCGGTGGGTCCGGCTTTAACAGGGTTAAGACAGTGTATGACAACAGGGCAAAAACATCGTTCACTCGAGGTGGGGTGCTCTCGTTCAAGACAGGGGGAAAGCCACGTGAAGGGTAATTGGGCTCTACAAAAAAAGGGGAGCAAGCGGCTTGTCGATCACACAATAAGCAACATGAATTCATAGAGGCAGCAATTTTCAAGTCTGCAAGTGAGCTTTCGGGCGAACAGCGGTCAGGAGGAGAACGTAATATTCTGCGGTGGGGGTCCAAGTGGAGCTTGTCAACGTCTCGCCCGAGTCACCACCCCTGTTCATCAACGGATCGACCAGTTCTGTGCAAAAAGGGAAGACGAGAAAAGCAAACTGTAAATGATTCAATAGGATGGTTATTGGTTCATCTGGGGGAGTAGTCCTCAGGGGGGGCGGCGAGGTGAAGCTAGGATCATCAAGTGGTATTGCAGACCCAACTTAAGAAAAAAGAACATCCAGTATCGAATGAGTGAAGGACCTCTTTGGGGGAGCCAGAAAATCAAAATTGGCTCATGAAATTAAAACTGCAGGAGTGTGAACAAACGGGGGGGCCAAAAAAAGGAAGGGGAGTATCCAAAAAGGGCCCAATCCATTGAGACATATCTGGAGCATACAAAGAGGCAGGTACGGGAAAAGGGCGAAGTGGCGCCGCAAAAAAGGCCGGGCGGTGGGGGAAAGGTGTTCTTTCAGTTCAGAGGAAGGAAAGAAAAAAAAGCTGGGAGTGGAAGAGGTACAAAGGCGAATTTTCATGTTGCGGGGTAATAAAGCTTAGATCTACAATCGCGCAGGTCAAATTGGGTGCAAACGTGATGTCGGGTAAAGCAATTGGGGGGGGGTCGGAAAACAAGCGACCAATACGACGCGCGTCACAGGTACATGTCGAGGATGGGACTTGAGGTACTTACAGGATCAGGGAGAAAAAGGATCGTCCGAAGGCTGGAGGAAAAAAATGTGTATCGTAACCGTCACACCCATAGTGGCAGCTGGAAAAACGCTAAAAACGAGGGGCTCCAGCTCATTGTAGAACGTACCCAGTGGAAGGCGCTCCATTATCGTGATCAAACGCAGGCACCCGAAGAGAAAAACCTAGGGTCCCCCAGGAGAAAGGAAAAAAACGCATGGGCTCTATGAGGGAGGGACGGAAATGTTGGGGGTCTCTGTAAAACTGGAACAGTGAGGGGGAGGGGGAGCACGTCGAGGGGTGATGAAAACCAAAAAAAAAAGTTGAAGGGGGAGGTCTGGGGGAGAAAAAAGCGAGTAGGAAACCGATGGTTTCTGAAGATATTGTGTTGGGGGACAATAGAACCAACATACATAAAAACAATATGGTCGTGGCCAACAGAAGGAGGAGAAAGACGGATCGGTACGAAAGAAGGACGGGGGGAAAGACCGATCAGGAAAAGACGGGACAACGAACGCAGAGGAGAGAAGGCCTTGAGTGGACAGCTGGAGAAAAAAAGAACCGATCATGGGGAGACGATAAAAGGCCGACTGGAATAGAGAGTCGACTAGCGGATGCAATGTTGTAAAGTTACAAAAAAAAAATGAGAGGCGGACGGGGCTCCGGTGGAATCGATGGGGGGGACTCTCCAACGAGAACGAGAACTGAGAGTTCGCGGAAAAAAGGTCAGGACGGGGAAGAGCTGGACGGAGACCTCAGTCGATTCTGCAGGCTGCTATGGCGGAGGGACATGGAAAAAATTTAAAGACATTGGGAAATCGGGCCGTAAGGATCAAAAAGAACGCAAGGGAAAGGTAACTTGGATCAAGCGATCTTCTGGCTCTGAGGGAAAAAAATTGTGGCGTGGGGGAACGGTTAGTACTTCGCTGGGAGAAACGTAAAGGCGGGTAAACGCATTGCTGTCAGAATTTGCGCTAAAGGGGGACGAACACTGGGGGGAGAATAAAGAAGAGAATGATGTTTTAAGGTGATTGGAGGCCTCCTGCAGAGGGAGAAAAAAGGGGCGGTGTGAGGACGCGAATGAACTGACGGGGAAGATGAAGCTTCGTACAGAAAGCTTTGACGGTATGCGAGGTCATAGGTAAAGGGGGAAAGAACCGCGTCGACGGACACGGAGGGAGTAAGTATCCAATTTGACATCAGCGGGGGATTTGAGGGGCCATCAGGGGAGTTGTGACTGGACTGTATCAAGCACGAACATGGGAGAAACGGGGGAACGCAAAAGGGGGTTGAATCACTGAGATGCATAAAACAAGAAAAAAGAGGAGAAAAAGAAGGGAAAAGAAAACGCAAAAGATTGAACCGTGTGGGTTCTGTAGCAGCAAGAAAACAGGAAAACCAGGACGCACAAATGAGAGAGAAGACCTTGCAGGGAGTTGCATAGAAAGGTCGCCCCAGGAGAGCCGACGATTGGAAGGAAAAAAAAAAGCTCTACAGCAAACGTCATAAAAAACTCGAGAACAATTAATCGGGTCGGAAGAATAGAGGAGGTCACAAACGCGCGGCGGATCAAGGAGGCGCTTAAGACTAGACATTTAAAAAAAAAAAAACGAAAAGATCGGGGAAAATCTTTCTAATTGACTTTCAAACGTGGTTCAGTGACGGTATGTGGAAAACCGGACAGTTGAAAACCTCAAACGGCGTTTCCAGAGGCATGGAAAGTAAGCAGACAAAGAGCTAAAGGGACTATGTCAAGCAGAAGGACGAATCAAAATTTCACTCACTGGGAGTAGCAGAATAAAATTACGCTAAACTTAAGTGGCGGGTTTCCCCTTCGAAAAACCAAAAAAAAAAAAACACAAATGGGAAAGGGGAAGACGAGTCAGGGGGGGTAAAGGGCAAAGCTATTAGGACGCGGGGGCCAAGGCATTGGGTCGTGATTCGGGTGGGAGCCAGAGGGGGACTAAACACCAAGCGGCAAGCGCGCGATAAAGGCTAAATGGTCTGCGAACAAATGGAGTAGCCGCATGCGGCAAAAAGGAAAAAAGCAGGGGGGAAAGGGCATAAACCAAAAAATGAGCTCAAGGCTGATGAGGCAGAAAGTTCTTCTTTGTATCTCAGTCATGGGGCCAGTGGCAACAGATTGAAAAAAGGAAAAGGAGGAACAGGCGATTCGTCACAATCCGTAGGAAAAAACCGACATGAGGTGGGACAGACAGCGATGGGAGGGATTGGTGTTGTCAGGCTGATCAAAAAGGGAGGGACAAGGTTGGAGGGTCTAGGCTCGTTTTCCTACTCGACATCGGAAGTGGGACGTCGTGAAGAAAAAGCTTCGTGCGAAAACCGTCACTTGCAACAGTGAAAATGAACTGGGAAAAGGAAAATGCGGAACGTGGGAAAAAGACCGGCCAAAGTAAGCAAACTGACGCTCACGAAAAAAAAAGAGACTTGCTGCGGTAATCTTGATTCCATCGCGGCGCGACCAGGGGAGAGGGTACTGGCCAGCTCAAAGGTGTGGCTCGAGACATACAGAAGGAAGGGAAAGGGGAGGAAAAAACTTATGAAGAAACAAGAAGAAAAGTCAAGCAAAAAACGCAAGGACCC
>Ga0179593_1465729_pt1 | contig 10127 bp, 7 predicted proteins | sample CZODoug2_1_08_16_FD_185931 | JGI IMG/M metagenome (GOLD analysis project Ga0179593, IMG submission 185931) | Vadose zone soil fungal communities from Angelo Coast Range Reserve, California, USA - CZODoug2_1_08_16fungal (PacBio error correction) | ecosystem: Environmental > Terrestrial > Soil >...
GGTGGACACGGCCATCCCCGGGGTTAAACCATACCCTGACTTTTGCATCAAGTTCTATGTCCGGCAGTGTAGAAAAGGGAGAGGCATAGCGACCAGCAACGCCCGAAGGTCAGAGGAAAAAGCCAGTAGTAAAATGGGTCGGCAACAAAAAGAGGGTCGTAAGGGGCTGAAAACAGAGGGTTGCATATGTAGAGTGCGCGGTACAGTAAGGATGGCCGGGTCAAGGGACCGAGCGGTGTCCGGAAAAAACCGGGGGGGGTCTAAGAAAAATGGGGGTGTCGTTGAGGTGGGAATCCAAGGGGAGAGAGGACAGGAATGCCAGAAAAAAGCATACCCTTGTGGGCCTCAAAAGGGAGTAAACTCGGCAAAAAGGGAAGAGAGGCGTACAAAATCCAAGGACATCGCAGACTAGTAGGGGAGAGCCACGAAGGCCGAGGGCACTTTCAAACTTAAAGGCCAGGTTTAACAAATAAAGAAACAAGGAAAAAAAGCAGGCGCACCGCGTAGAAGTAAGCCCGTTCTATCTTCAAAGAGGGACTGGGGGACGTAAAATGGAACCGAACACTCTTAAGTATCCTTTGTTTCAAGAAACTAAAGAATCAAGGAGGGTAACATCCATGGCAACCCTGGACAAACGAGAAATGGGAGAAGTCGGATTAGGTGACTGGGGGAAGGTCACACGAGCGGAGTTTTTAGCCCCAAAAAAAAAAAAAAAAAAAAGAAAAAAAGAAAAAAAAAAAAAAAAAAAAAAAAAACAGTCGGCAATGCGGCACGAACCGTCGTTGGGGGCTGGGAAAGCGAACCCGGAATTGCACAAGGAATGAAAGTTTCGGGTAATGAATGAGACGTAGGGTGTCCGCTGGGTGGAAAAATGGCCAGAGACTCAGCGGAAAGAGAGGAAATTGGAGGCGGATCTCCCGAGTCGGTAACGTCGGCGCAGGGCGATGTAGGAAAATTCAGTCAAAATCGTAACATCACCTTTGGGAGGCCATCGACTCAGGCTCTGGTGGAAAAAAAATCTGAAGAAAGAGGGAGAAAAAGGCGGACATGCCAAGTAGCGCGGGGCGTGACAAATGAAAGATGGGGATTTCATGGACACGAACAACGGGGAAAAAAAGGCGGTCCGAGAAGACGACATACGTCCCGCTTGAATCAATCGGGCTGTAGGTTTCAGAGAAAGGGGAAAGGACGTGAGGGCAAAAGAAGACGGAACGGGGCTGTATGCGGATGCACGAAAAGGAGGAGAAAAAAAACTTTTCGCGGGTAAACCAGCATCCGAGAGGTTGAAGGCGAATATAGAGGATGAAAAGAACCTCGAGTGGTGATGTTCAGCATCGCGAACCTACGCTTCTGGAATTAGAGGCGGTTCTGGACAGAGGGTAAATAAAGGAGGCGACGGGAAACTAGAGAAAGAGCCAAGGGGGCTCGTCGGACCGGATTGCGGTTCCAGAGGAAAGGAAAGGAGCGCGAACAGGAACAATCGCGAGCAAAAGAAGCAAGGACAGAACGTGGTATGAGGAATGTAGATATTTGCTGCTTCGGGGGACGCTTTTGAACTGGGTCGCATATTGACCTGAAAGAAATCAGGACCCCTGGAGCCTGCAACGCTAAAAACTGGCGCGTTCCGGACTCTTCGAAAAAGAACGAAAGCAGGATTAACTCATGAGGAGGCCTAAAAACCGAATCACGCAAGCAGGTAGAAGGAAAAACGGAAAGATTGTCACATATAGCAGGCGGCCAAAGATGACTGGAGCCCGCGAAAAAGTCGGGCAATCTAAAAGAACCTACCCACGCGACCCGCATACAGCGCGGACCAAAGAAGATGGCCGGGAAGGTCCCTGGGCAAGTACCGAGGGGACAGGACGACACGGGTCGCAACGGAAAGCCTGGGCGTCTTCAGCCTACCAAAAGGGACGACTGGGAAAAGCAAAACCTGCAAGCCCGAGCAAAAAAGGACGCAGAACGGGGACTTAACGAAGTGAATCCCGAGCTGCTCGAGCTCAAGCGAGCTTGCAAAGAGCCTGCAACGAAGGGAGACGGTTCACAAAGTGGAGGGATCGAGGACCGCAAGTGAAGGAAGCCCTCAGCGCACACCCCTACGAATCTCCAAGTGAATAAATCAACAGCAAGAGCTCCTGGCCAGTAGGCAAGCGACAAACTCCCGCGAAAGAGTTAAAGGCTACAATCTAGGGGATGGGGCGAAGGATCAATTCCGCGGGGTCAAGGAATTAATAGAAGTCGGATGACACCGACCTGTCCGGTAAAACGGGATTTGGCAAGAAAGGGCGGGCAGAGACAAAATCGATGAAGGGGAGAACCCAATCCGACGCTCTAAAGTGGACAGCGCAAAACCGGAAGGTAGGACAAACCCGAAACGCGAGTGGGGTGGAGTGGAGGGGAAAAAGAATACAGACCGGTCGCACTGGGCCAGTTTAAGGAAGCAGAGGGAAATCAATGGAAACGGGTCCGACTAAGAGCGTGCAGCCGCCGGAACTGTGCACGGAACAGGAAAAAAGGCGGAACACAAGGTGCCGAGGAAAAAGGGGTCACTGGCCTCCTTAAAAAAAGTTATAGGCGATGTCCTGGGGATTTCACTTCAATATGATGAGAAAAGCTCAAGGGGGAGACGAAAGGAGTATGTAAGGGCTGGGCCCTGAGGCTGGCAGAGAGGACTCCAAGACCTAACAACGACAGGGCTCAAAAAAAAAAAACGCAAGGGGGGACCGACACAAAACGAAGCGGAACCCTGTGAACCGGGACGGCGGAAAAGTTAAAACTCTTCCTGGAGGGAATCAAAGTCCGAGACATCTTTCGTGGGAAAACCAACGCGTAAAATAATACGAAAGGACTGGCCGCCGACGATGGCGTGAGGGGCCCAGAGGCATAAAGACTACCCTGCCGGCATCTAAAAGGCTGACAGTGGACAGAAACCTCTGCCGCATGGAACAATTACCGAAGCCGAGACACAACGGAGGAGGATGGAAGGATATGGGAAAGAGGAAAAACGGCTTCTGTTTTCAGACTAGCACCAGGGTACGGCCCCTTTGGTATCTCAGAATGCGTTCTACCGGAATAACCTGAGCGGCATGCAAAACGCAGCGGGTCGCCGGTGGCTCCATCTTACAGTAGGTCCCAGCTTGCAACAGAAAAAGGAAAAACCGAGGACAAAAGGTTAGCAGATGGAACGCAATCACAGTTCCATTCGTGAAGGGTAAATGGAAGGATTGTGTCGCAACCGGGCCGGCAAATACGGGGGGGTCGTGAGGGCTTGAGGAATACAGAGATGAGGCGAGGACATTCCGTAAAGCAAATTGAATTTCAACAAGGACTAGGCCCTTTTAAAAATATGAAGACTGCAGGGGAGAAATCCTCACAAGGAAGAGCAAAAACTTAGCTTAACGAAAGGAGCAACCAAGAAATTGTGTGCCTCGTGCAAACTTAAATGCCTGTTCTCCGTTCGGGACAAGAAGCACACGGAAGGAAAAAAAAGGACGGGAAGGTATTGAGGGTACAAGCTCCGTTGGGGGACTGGACGGAAAAGGAAAAAACGGGGCCCAGTGCAGACCCGCTTCATCTCCTTTGGACAAGAAAAGAAACTCAGCGTCAGGTTGACAGTCAAGATGACGTCAGCAGTAGAGAGAGGTGAACTCCCTTGCAAACCAAGCAAGAGGGCACCATGCGGCCATGAAGGAAGCAACAGGGGTGTGCGGCTCATGCAAGGAGGACAAGCTCGTAACCCCGAAGAATGCAGGGAGACAAAAGCACGCGCGTTTGCACTGCGCGAATGGGACGGAAAAGGTGAGGGGATTTCACCAAAGGGAAGAAAAAGCGCTGCTTGGAACTAGCGACGGGGCAGATTTCAAAGGGGAAAAGAGGTAGTAAAGAACAGCGCAATGATCGCAATTTGCTCAGGCGTCTGATTCCAAGGGGGAGGAGAGACGAAAGATGACTGAAGCTCGGCAGAGCAGAGCAGCAATCCCGGCGCGGACGGATTCCAAACAGAAGTCGCTGAGGAAACTTTTGCCGGTTGACATGTTCTTGGAACATGTCCAGCAGCCAAAAGTCAGAGAAACGCCCAGAACGCTCGCGTAGCATCTCTGTAGGGACCAATGGCAGAGGTGACCAGGAGGGGCGAAAAGGAAAAACATTCGGGCTGTATGCGGGCACAAGTTAAGAAATTCGGAGGAAGACAAAATCATTGTTACGAGAGGCCGAACTCCTCTATCGAGGAAAATCAGGGCAGGTTCAGCTCCAAAAGACCGCCAAGCTCGGGGGCGGGAGAATAGAAAAAGGTAAAACGTGCTGGCTGGTGTCGAAGAGAACGAAGTCCTTCGATCGGGGGGGGAGAATTGCTTTCACCTTGGGCGTTTGGGACCGGGGAAAAGCGCGAACATGATAGGAAACAAAGGAGCAGCAGACAAACTAACACCAAGTGGGAAGGGAGAAAAGGATTTTTTTTTTTCTACTGGCGGAATGGGACTGGGGAGGAGAGATGCCTGGAACGCCCAAGTGACCACCACGGACCGACGACCAGATGCGAAGAAAAAGAAGAGAACAAGCGCCAAATCATGGAAGAAACAAACGAGAATCCGAACCCCAAAAGAACGCAGAGAGGGCGAGGAGAAACGAGGGGAAAACAGAGGGTCGTCATCCTAGACGAGTCGGCCAAAGTAAACAATGTAAGAACGAAAAGAGGACGCAGCCTCAACAAGACCCAGAACAGCCAATCGTCTATTGGCCGCATGGCGCCAAAAGGAAAAACAAACAAGCGGGCAACTTGCGTCTTCTCAACAACAAAGGGACGTGGGAAGCGGGCCAAAACTCACCCACAACCGAACGCAAGAGGAAAAAGGGGACGTCCGCGCCGTTCAAGGCGCCCAGCTCCTGAAAAAAGCTGTCGCGACCCTGTTCCCGCCAGCAAGTTTGCAAACAGGGAAGAACGCCTCATAAAGGCACACCACGCAGCGGAAAAAAGAAACGAAGCGGATGACGTCCGCAAGACCTGGCTCGGGGGGGCGCGGAAAAAGCAGCAAGAAGACTTCTGACAGGAAAAGAACCGAGCCAAAGCTTACCTCGAAAAGAGCTCGAGACCCTAGAGGAAGGGGTAGACTTGTACATCGACGTCCAGCCCACCCCTGCCAAATAAATATGGGAATATCGGATAAAAGCTAACGGGTCAGGAAAGGAGAAGACCGAACTGGGAAATTACGGCGAAAGATCTGGAATAGGCAAGACGAAACAAACGCTTCCGTGGGGAGTCGGGGGAAAAATGATGAAAATGAAAGAGCACGGTGAAAAAGGGTAAGGAAAAAGCATCTGACGATCATAACGCCCGCTAAGAAAGTGCGGACGCATCAGGGAAAAGTGACCGGAAACCAAAACATAAACATTGCCGAATGTGCAAGTGGCGCTGGGCAAGGTTCGAGGATCCGAGCGAAATTGCTACGGTGGATCCTTGGATTTCGAATATGAAGGGTGGGGGGGACGCCCGAAAAAAACATTGTTTAGCAAGCAAATGGGCAACGGGAAGGGGGGGCATTGCCGACTGGCCAACTGTCGACCAACAAGAAAGAAAACTCACCCCAGTCGCAGAGTCTTCAAGCCATTGGCACCGAAACCCTGTCGTAGGGTCAAACGAAAAGAAAATAGGAAACCTGAAAAAGCAAAAACCTACATCAAGAGTGGAAGAAGGGAAGAATTCAAGATTGAGTGAAGCGCGCAACTGGGGGAAACAGCCGACAAAAAGCGGACAGTTAAGATCTGCAACGGACAGCTAGTCCTAGCATCGTCTGAGCGAGGGAACCCGAAGGGGCGGCAAAACCAACCGCTTGAAATTGGGGGATACGCGAAGGAACAACAAGGGGGGAGGGGGAAAAGAAGAGGCGGGAATTGAGAAAGCCTATTTGTCAAATCACAAAAACCTTGACGATCTAACCATGCGTTAATGGCGTAGCCTGGATTAAGGAAGAACACGCCAACAAGCGCGAGGGGAGACGCTAAGAGTAAGGGAGCCTCTCGGCAGCGTAAAACTTGGGAAGGGAATTCTGAAAGAAGCTCCCGAGGGGGTCACGCAGCGGGAGTTTGTCGAGGGTCCAGTCCAGAGTCTGACAGGAAGGGTACATCGGTTTGGGAGCAAACCAAGTATCAAGAGGGTGGGGTTTCGTTTTAGTAGGACAAAAGAGGCACCAGGAGGAAATTAACAGCCGTTGCAAACTCAGGAAACCTTGACATCCACAAGGGAACGGCTTGCAAGTGCATGAGAGGAAGGAATCACTCCAGAACATGGAGTCTGGGAAGACAGAAAAACAGTTGGCCCTCGAGTCTTTCCACATCTACCTGTCACCCCGTTACTACGGGAGGGGTCAGAAAGATCGGCGACACGCCGAGGATGGTAAAAAGGAGGCGACACTGGCGGACCATTGGAAAGCCCAGGAAGGACCCGGCTTCAGTTTTATAAGTGGATCAAGAACGGGAACAGCGCTTTGCCGGTTTACGAAACACCGGCTGAAAGACTCAGGCGGGAGACATTGGATATTAAAAGAAACGTGGAAGGTCGTCCGGTTGCGAATGCAAGTCTGGAGGGGGGACAACCAGAGCGGACAAGTGACAAGTCCAGGCCATCTGGTGGGAGAAAGGCAAAAGTCCATGTAACTCGACCCGCAGATTGGGGCGAAAACGCGCAGACGGTGTTGGGAAGGGTCCGGGAAGCATTTGGCCGGAGGGGAGCAGGTTTTTGAAAAGAGCGATGGATGGAAGAGGAGTAATGCATGAGTTCTTTCTCCGCGGGGAGTAGTCGGGAGCAGAGGGGAAGGGGAGGGACCCTGCAATTTCCAACAACATTTTAGACATTGGGAAAAATCAGGAGGATCAGCTGGAGAAGGAATCCCGGGGGGGGGCGGGGGGGGGCGGAGGGGACTGCCAGGCTCGCGGGCAACCAACCGAGGCTTGAAAGTTCAGAGAACCTGCACGTCCCAAGCCTTTTTCGGGGACGGAGCATCGTGCATTGTAAGAATGCTGTCCTGGCGGCGACAGGGTGACAGGGGGATGCAGAAAGAAACTGGGAACAGGGGGGGCTGTAGATTCCAAAAAGGAGGAGGCCTCAGGAAGAATTAAGTCAAAGAGGGGACGACGGGGCCGACGAAGAAAAGATATATGAAACCGGTGCGGGGAAAGCATCAAGACATCTGCGGGACAAAAGCGGTAGAAGTTATTTGAGAGAGAGGGATTGACACTATGGTGGAATCAAAGGCAGTGTCGAAGAGAGACAATCCACGCGGTCCAGAATGGGATTATGGCTGCCAGGCATAGAAAAGAGCTCGACCATGGAATCTAGAAGCATAAAGAAAGAACAAACACAGGAAGGAGGAGGAAAAGAAAGATATCGGCATATAAAGCCAAGGGGCATTTCGCGACTCTGACTTGCCCTACATAAGATTAACCACACCTTGAGCACCAACCTGAGGGGGAACGGGGACTGCCTCTGCGGCACCAGCGCCTGGATGAAACAAATAAAGTCAACAAAATCAAAGAATAGAAAAGTCTGCTTGAAACTGCAAAAGCACGGGGGGCGGAGACTAAAAAAAAGGATCCCAGACGGTAACAATGGGCTGACAAGCCAGGCAGCAAAAATGAAAAAAAAGGCAGGAAGCCCAAACGCAACCGTTCACCGAGAGGGCCGCCGTCGCCTCCTGGCAAAGTCGCGCAACAAAAGACCAAGTCTCCTGTGCGCTTGATAAACCGGAAAGGCCGAAAGAAAAAAGTGCAATAAACTGGAAAACCCTTACCAGTGAAGCCCGCGCTAGACCGTTGGCAGCATGACGCCGGGAGAGACAGAGCTCAGCAGACAGACACTGGCGCAGAGCCGCAACGAGTGGGGTCCGCCATAACAGGGGAAAAAAGAAGGGGGGTCTATGCGAGCAAGAAAGAGGAAAAGCATCCATTCGAATACAACCCAAGGAAAAGGGCGTCCCTGGCCGTCGAGGTTCCAACAAAGATCGAGAAAGCACGGGAAAAACCCAAAGCGGACACCCCAGAGCAAAGGAACAGCGAACAATCTGCAAAAGGCGCTACCCTGCAGGACGCTGGTGGGAGGTTTACGCCGACCGGCAGCGAGGCACACAAAGACATATTGCAACTTAAGGCGAGCTGGCGTGCAGACAAGATCCCACTCCGAGAAAAACGAGAAATTGATCCTACGTAAATAGCAATGTCGGCAAAATTGAATGGTAAACAAAAAGATCTAGCCACGTGGAGTTAAAGATGAACAACCTTAACCGGGGAACGGAGGGGGAAAAAAACAACTCAGCTTGGGAAAATCATAACGACGCCCTACATACTCTTTTTCCCATCGAGGAAACCCTGAAAAAACAAGGTGGCAAGTGAATCGCGGAATTTCGGGGGGACTCAGTCACGGGCAAAAAAAACGTCATGCGATGTCCTTGTGGACGACGTCTATCATACATTTTGAAAGGCGAGTGGGAGCCACAAGAGTATGCCGCCGGAAACCTGCAAAGGAAAAGAACTTGGGTGGGAAAACATCCTAGACCTACAGAAGCCAAGGCTCCAGTGAATTCCTCCGCCCTGGGGGTCAGCCAGGGAAACCACGGAACTGGAAAAGGGAGAGTTCAGCACCCGCTGCAAAACATGAAGGGGGAACAAACCGAATGAACCTTGCGTGCGCGCCCTTAACTCTGGAGGCCGCGGAACCCAAGGCTGGTCCGCTAGACGACATTGAGGTCCTGCCGGCATAACGAATGGAATCGCAAAAGGGAACCCGTCGGGGGAAACACACCACCGACAAAACATTACAAGAGAGAGACACACGGAGGAGAAGAGAGAACAGTTACTGTTCCAAGCGAACCAGTCAAAGCACAGCAAGAAAAGTTTCCCTTTTTGCGATCCAGAAGCGGTTAAAGGAGCGACTACCCGGTGGTACTCGAGCAAAAAAGAGTCGCTTCTCGACATCTTCGGAGGGCCGACGCGAGACGAAAGTGAGAAGAGGGGAATGACTTCCAGGGGGGGGAAAGATTTTAGCGCACGGTTTCCCACCAGAGGGCCCGGGGTTCAGGGAAAGAGGGGGGGGCGCAACAAAAAGGGGGTCCTGGCGATAAAGCACTGGGTTGTTGTAGTTCTTTGAGTACGAAAGAGAAACACGGCCGAGGCAAAGACAGGGGGGAACAGAAAGCTCCTGAGCTGGACCAGGTCCGCGTCTGGAAAGCATATGAACTAGGAGAAAAAAACATGCAGGACGCAATTTACATGAAGGCATCCCCCGCACGTTGGATCAGATGGCGGACCACACGAAAAACGGCCTTCTCCGGTCGGCAAGAAAGGCGCACCGCGGAGGAGTAGCGAGTTGGGACAAAGGGATGCCAGGACGTAACTGTCAACCATTGCGACAGGCAAAAGGGGGGTTGGTAACTCACCGAAACTCGGCGCGAAGTTTGAAGAAAGGGAACACCAACTGAAACCGGGGTTGGAGAGCGGAAAGAGTCTAACCGGTTGCCCTGCAATCAGGCGAGTTGTAGAACTCCGAATGATGAAAAATTGCAGGGAAAAAAAGAAAAACGGGGGGCGCGCACTTCTATGAAGACAAGCGGGCCACGGAGACAGGCGCCTTTAAAAAATGATCGGGATTGAAGCAACGGGAGTGGGTAACGCTGGGTTGTCAGACAGAAGCTCTGGATATGGGAAACAGGTAAAGGGAGAATAAGCCCGCGGGGTAGGCGTCGGAAAGCGCCTGAACTCAGCAATGGGTCTGAACCGATCGCGAACAGGTTCGGGAAAGTCTACTGGCGAATTCTGAGGCAAGCGAAAAAAGGAGAGACTAGGGAATACCCCGGCGCAGGAAACGGGTCTATGAGCGGCGGACACAAGGTTTGCCGAAGTGCAGGGTTAACGTGAGCGCCTGCACTCACCCAGTGCCCCCCCCAGGGGGGTGCGGAGAGAAAACCTCGAACCCGCTGGCGATCAGCTGAGTGGCCACTGGTAGTGAAAGGTTGAGGAGGCTTCAGAAATATCACCGGGCGGGGATGCACTGGATCATGGGAGGTTGAATAGAGCAGGGAAACGCCTTTTTGGAGCATTCCATTGTGACAACGGACGACTAGAAGAGGGGTAAGACCCTC
>Ga0179593_1506510_pt1 | contig 10127 bp, 5 predicted proteins | sample CZODoug2_1_08_16_FD_185931 | JGI IMG/M metagenome (GOLD analysis project Ga0179593, IMG submission 185931) | Vadose zone soil fungal communities from Angelo Coast Range Reserve, California, USA - CZODoug2_1_08_16fungal (PacBio error correction) | ecosystem: Environmental > Terrestrial > Soil >...
AGTAACAATCAAAGGAAGCGATCGCCAGGGGGAAGAGAACTGGAAGGTGTTACCTCAGAACAAGGGGAAATCGATAGACAAATGACCCCATGTTATGACAGTGAATAAACAGCCGCGCCAGAGGGTGTAGCGAGAAGGGGGTTGCGGGGGTTCAAAAAAACAACAGATGAGGGTAGGGAGGGAATCTCAAGAGGAGGGTCGCGAAACCAATTCGGTAGGTGAAACACGAAGGCTGGTAGCCGTTGTGCATAAAGAAATGGGTTTGAGGAAAAGTCAGTGGGTCAGGTCGCCGATGGAATGGGGTGACACACCATGGGATGAGTAAAAGAGCAATGACCCGAAACTATGGGAGAGAACGAGCTCGAATTACACTAGGGGGAGGGAGGGGCAGTACTAGACTGAAAAGGAAAACACGAAAAGCAGTGTGCATCGGGAAACACAGGAAGGATAGGGCGAAAAAAACTGGTAAGGAAGTACAGGATAGTTGCACACACAGACCGCACAGAGGCGTTGCAGAAGCGGAAACTCTTCTTTTGACGAACAGATCGACGTGGAAGAAAATTTGAGACAGACGGGAAACTGAACTGAAGGTTTGATGACGGAATGGAGATGCAAAGAAAAGTGGGAGAAGAGTAAGGAGGACAGTGAAACTTCTGTCGTGGGGGGTCAAAGTAAAAAGAGGGCATATATAGGGGGGGGTTACAAGTGGAGTAAATTTAGGACACTCAGTGTTGACAGAGGGGAGGCCTGAAAATAACTTGTGGCAAGAATGGGGTGATAGATGGAGGGAGGGGGACAGTTATAAGAATATTGGGACAAGTACAAAATGGGTTCATACGTGGAGGGGGGGTAGATGGGAAACCACAGGACGAAAGCCGGACCTGAGGCGGGGTCATTAAGTATAAAGGAAAGAAACAAAAAAAAGGGAGGGGAGAAGTCCCTCTGTGACTTTTGCGTGAAAGGCGAACAAAGAAAGGTGTCTTCACGGAGCGGAGGCTCAAGTAAGGACAAAAATGAGGGGTGGGTGGTACAGGGAAACGACGCATCGGGGAGTGAGGGGCATGACCACACTGACGTGGGGTAGTGTTCACAGGCCGGGAGGTGCCGGATCTGGGTCTAAACAGAAGAGGGAGACAGGGTCGGTCCCTTATGAAACAAGCAGAAAACGTTTCCAAGGTGAGAAAAGATTCTCCGTCAAGCAAGTAGTCAGTTTATGGTGGAAGAAGGGTCAGACTCGAATGGAACTGGGGTGCAACAAAAATGAAACTGAAGAGAGCGGAGAACAAGGGAAGGGGGAGGAGGTGACCGGTGGGGCGAAGTCAAAGGACACATTAAGGAAGAGGGGCAGCAAACGAAGGGAAGGTAGGAGAAGAACAAAGATGAAGAAACACAAAAGCGAGCTCAAGGGGGGAAGGAGCCGCAGAGGGAGCTGGTTCCATGGAAAGGAATTTGAAATGCGCTCGCTCGGCTCTGCAGTTCGCAGTTAAGTGATCACAACAACGAAAAAGGAAGCGAGCATCAACAAGACGCAGGTGCGAATAGTCCAGAAAACGCGAGAGCATAACGTCCCGGGATGAAACGAGTTTCACTCTGTGAGGGGGTTAAGGGGATGGCCAAAACCTACTAGGTAGTCACTCATCATCTTACAAAGGATAGGTCTTCAAAACATAGAAAAGCAACACAAAGGAAAGGAGGCCAGTGATCAGAGGGACTAGGTGCTCCCGGGGGTCTCAATCCCGTCAGCATGTGCACTCGTAAGGATGTGCAGTCCAGGACAGATTAATCCAAAAACCCCCAGCGCCGACGGGACTGTTCGGAAAAAAACTGCACTGAAAAGGGGGGGGGGGGGGGGGGGGGAAGAGCAAACAACTTTGGCTTGACCAATCTTAAACGTGAATGCTAAGTGGTGGTCTAAAACAGGGACTCGGACTGTCATGAGGGTCTCAAACGTAGAAAGCAGACAGGAGGGAGGGATAAAAGGGACCATCATGACTTAAACAGGGGACCAGAAGAGGGGGAGAAAGCAACATCAAGCATAGAAAAAAACAAGAACGGGGAAATCAGAATGAGGAGTTATAGGGGAGAATCGAGCGGCAAGAAACAAGAAGAGTGGGACTAGGAAAAGGATCTATGATAAACCAAAGCTTGAAAACTGGACGGGAATAATGGGGTTGAATGAAGTCAAGGAGATTGGGCGAAGAGGACGACACGAAACACCCCCGGGGGTAGGTGCGAAAAGGAAGCGACAAGTAGACAAGCAGTAGGGGAGGTTGGGAAGTCCCAAAGTAAGCCGAAAAAGAAAGAAGGAAAAAGAAAAAGTGACATGAGAAAGAAACACAAAAACAAACCCAGAAAGAAAGGGAAACTCAATTAATCATGATGAAGGGGTCACATGGGGAGGGTGTCCACCTCACTCATCGGGTAAAAAAAAAAAGGGGAATTTTTGTCTGTATTGGCAGTCCGACGAGGAGTCGTTGAAACCCCCCGGAGGAAGTGGGTAAAGGGTTGGCGGTCGAAACACCACACACTAAAAACCAGAATTCAAAATAGATACGTGCAAGCAGGCTGGGAAATTAGTCGCCGGAAAGGGTGCCTCTCCTACTCCTACCGGGCGTTTCGGTTGCGCGCGAACTTGGGGGTTGAAAAGGAGCGGGAAAAAACGACGAAAAGAACGGGGCGAAGGGGTACCGCTGTAGGACAAAAAAAAGGACGGCCTCAAAGTTTGAAAATAAGCTGGGGAAAGGGCGACACACAGAAGGAGATAGAAGTCAAAAACTTTGGGGGAAAAGGGAGACAAGGCTTATGTAAATAAAAACAAGAAAGGGTTTAACATACTATTGGACTGGCGAAACCAGACTCTAGACGCAGGGAGTTGTAAAGGGAACTCGGAAGAACCAATTGTAATGTCGTCGGAGGGGGGAGGGAAGGTGAGGGAGATCGGGAAGTCGGCCACAGGATGCGTTACATGAACTGGCAGGCTGAGAGCCGTATAAGCGGAAGGGGAAATCCCGGCGGAGGATCACAAAGGAAGGATTGACTCTGGATACTGAACAACCATGTGATAGTGTAAACATGCAGAAGCGGAAGTAAACTAAACGGTGTGTAGTGTCGACGAGGAGGAGAGGTAAACCCGGCAGTTGGCGGTAAGGAGTGAAACCGCAAAAAGACGAGCGAAGATCAGGATCCGATTTTGAGAAAAGGTCATGGGACGAGTTTGTTGTCTCAAGGGCGGGAAGAGGGGAGCTTAACAGAGCTTCCTCAGTGACATCTGTTTCCATTGTTTCCGCCCCAAGCTAGCCTCTCAGAACCCGCGTAGGCGGGGTTCACGGACCTCCCATATCATGTAAACCCCGAGAGCTTAGCTCTGCCGCCAATGATCCCTGAACATCTCTACCTCAGGGTTCGTCTTCGAGCCGAGGGCTCAGATTATCCGCAAGAAAGGGAGATTGGCCATAGCACAAGACACTGAAGAAAAAACCTTGAGAACAAAGCAGGATCATCGGCAACAAAGGTAGGGGAAAAAAGGGAGCAGAGCAGCCTTTGGCCGGTAATTTGCCAAAAGACGTCCCGAAAACATGAAGCGAAAAGGAGGGGCCACCTGCAAATCACATGTCGCAGAAAAGGGCAGAGACGGCCAGGTAAACGGGGCCAGCATGTGGGAAAGCAGAAGAAGGTCGTTGAGGGAAGGTCATGGAGGGCAGTAACTGGGTACGAAAAAATTCTCGATCCCCAATCCAAAACTTTTTTCGCTTAGTAGCAGGAAGAAAAAATAAGCGAAAGGAAGGCTGGAACGATAAGCAAATAAGGAATCCCAACAGAGCGATGCTCATGTAAAAAGTGCCGGGGGGTGAAGCTACGGAAATGAGCGGAAAGGTGGAGACTGGGAAAAGGGAGCCGATGACTCTTGGATCAAGATCATGACTCGCATGTTGGAATTGGGAGGGAGAAGGAGGTCACAGGGAGGCAGGGAAGCAGACCAGGAAACTCGTCAATGTGGGTAACTGAGAAGAAGCGCATGATGTTGCGAGCTTGAGGGGAACCGGCCAGGAATGAGGGAACTGAAGATGACTTCGACAAATAAAGGGGGGGAGCCGATTCAAACAAAAACGACACGGAGCTCACTTAAACGAACGGGATACACGCCGGGATAGGCTGGTCTGAAGCCTTTGGAGGTTTGGTAGAAACCAATAACCAGCAATCAATGGACGTCACTGGAAAAGCATCGTGTAGTCACACGGAATCTTGGTGAGCCCATCCAGGGGGCGTTAGGAAAACGAGGGATTAAAAGGGGGAGAGGTAAAGGACGAAGGCAAAAGAATACCAAGGGGTGATCGACAGTCTCGGGACGAAGGGCGACAGATTGCTAGCTACCGGACGATATCTACGTAAGAAACGGCGAACCTAGTAACAGCCGGAACGTGGGGGGTCTGTAGCGAAAAAAATCGACAGGAATTTATTGGAACTTCGGAGAAACTAAAGTCGATACGCAATGAGCGCACAGGGAACACGTCATGAAGAGAGAATCAAGGGAAAGACAAAGCGTGCCGCTGAATTTGGGAACCGGCCAAACGACCACGAACTTACACTGGTCCAAGGTTCAACGAACGGCGTAAAGCAATGTGCTGCATGGATAGGCAGGAGAATTGGAGATTTCCTCCGAACTGACCCAGAATGGAGATCGGCCTCAAGGTGTGGGCACCAAATTAAGACAAAGGAGCGAGTTGGGTCCATAGTCCATAGGGAGCAGAGAGAAGGGAGGGGTGATGGGATAAGCTGGCTCTCAAAAGACAAAAAGGGTTAGGGGGGGGGTAGAGGGTATATATAAGATGGGAGCAACCATAAAAATCGGCCGGATTAGAAAGTCAACTTGCCGCTTAGGAGAATGGGACCTGCCTCAGAAGTTGGTTATTGAAGTTTTGAGATCGCCAAGGCGGACAGGCGTTTGGAGGGGACCGCCTACGAGCGGACCGATTTCTGTGGGTAGGGTAGCATTTGGTCAAGCGCAAGGTATAGATCGCACGCCGGGCTGAGCGGATAGCTATGCATCCGAACAAGGTTTGAGGACCTGGACGGTTACATGGTGTTGGGTGTCCAGTTCTTTTAGTCAATTACAAGGAATGGCCCAGAGGGGTTGGAGAGGGGTTCGGCTCGGGTAGAGGGAAATGCTGGGGCTTCGCAGTATACCGGGGTTAAAATTGACTTAATAAGGGCCAAATCGGAAATGGACCTTTCTTCTTGCGTTGGGGCGTGCGAGACTGTCCAAAAAACGCAGGAGAAGGGAGAGAGTGAGCAGGCGTCGACTCAGCGGAACGGGGTTAAACGAGTGGAGGGAAGGCGCCGTCAGGTAGCAGATATTTCGGTAACATGGGTGAAAGGGAATTCTTCTTTAACTGGCGGGAAGACCGGTGGGGGGGCTTACAAAAGGAAACCTAAATTTCAGGCAATAAGCCGCATCTAATGTTGGGCAAATGGGAAGGTCTGAAAGGTACATGTAGAGGTTTCAGGCTGTAAATACTGCGAATGCAACCAAATGGCCAAAATTTCACATTGATGGGGTTCTCATCAATCTACAAAACCTCGGCTAATTAAGGAGTGAGCCGAAATTAGGGGGACGTGTGTGTGCAGGGCCAAGAAAGGGGGAGGGGCTCTCGCCTCCTGCTGAGGGGCAGCGGGTCTTCCGTTCAGGGGCGGCAGGGATGCAATCAAGAACGCCCGATGGAGAAGGAGGAGCGCTCTTCACGAAATATGTTAGAGCACCGGAAATTCCGGCAAGTTGCAGGTCGTTCAAGGGGGGGCTCCTGGGGAACGGGGGCCCCAATTCGATTGCAAAGTGCAAACGATCAGAAGCCGAGTCAATATTCCTAACGGGAGGAAGTAGGATTACCAGTGGGAGGCTCATGCAAAATAGGCAAAATACGACATTTGACGTAACCCGGGAAGTGCAAGTGGGATAGCGTTGTTTGCGTGCGGTCAAGCAACTGATAAGTTGTAAACGAGGGGTCAATAAGACTGAAAGTCGTTGAGGGGGAGATAAAAAGTCAACTGTTAGTGGGTGATTCCAACCGTGAGCTAATGTTGTTTGTAGACGCGTGATCTTAGCTCTCCTCTTAGGCGCGTAAAGGAACGGTTCAAATAAGAACAGCCAGCAAGGACGGGCAGGATTCTAAAAGAGGGCGTTCTCCCATCGGCCGGCACTCCGGCAGTATGTCGGGGAGAGGGCGGCGGGGGGTCAGAAATTTACCTCAGCGTCAGGACGTTGATAGAGTAAGCGAGGAAACCTACAAGGACAAAAAGGAGAAGAGCAGGTCATTGGAATACATTGTAGGGGCAGCGTCGACAAGGGACCGGTTAAAATGTACCTAGGGATCCAAGGTTTGGAGGGTGTAAGGGTTAACGTTTTCATGGCGATGGAGTTGTCGGAGGCGCGGGTTTCTTGACGGCTATTTTCTGCGGGACGATCCAAGGATGAGAAACCATAGGCAGAGAAGATCATTGATCTCAGAGGGATAAGGCAGGGAAAGGGGGCAAGAACCCCAAAACAACTCAGGCCGAAAACAAGATCTCCTTGCTATGGGGTGCAGGGAAAAAAGATAAAGACGCAGATGGGGAAAGATTACCTCTGGGGTTTTTTATCCAAGGGGGCAACGAGTTGTGGGGAAATATGAAGAGAAGCATCTGCTCCCAGCGGAAAGGTAGCGGAGAGACAGACCACCAAAAATAGGGGGGCGCCCAAGGGGTAGCGTCATCAAAGAAGACTGATTTAGGAAAATGTTTTTTGCCAGGTTGAAGCATCAACACCTAGGGGACCTGACATTGTACTCGATGGAATAGTCGGCCGGGGGCCGTAGCAGGTGCGGCGTCTACCCCCTACCGACAGTGTGTTTGATGTGACAATCAGCTCAGAGCAGTGGGGGACACCTCCCCGTTGGGGACTTACGCCACTGAAGCTTTGAGGAATGGGTAGGCAAGTTCTCCGCAGTCATTTAGTCTCTTGTAGTTGCGAGATGGGGCTTGGGGCACAGGTGCATGAAAACGGAACTGAACTGGCAAGCGGAATCCCGAAGAGAGGACAGTAAACGCGGGGGGGGCGAGGTCATATGAAACTCGTGGATTATTGGGGAGGGCGAGACCAATTTACCTGGGGGAAAGAAAGTTACCGCGGCGTCTGACGCATGTACGAAACGGCTTGCGTCACAGAGAAAGAAGGCTGAGGTAGAGGAAAGCACAAAATAGATACTAAGTGTTTTGGGTGCAAAGCTTCGAGGGGATAAGGTGAGCCTGTGAGACTCGGTTTAGGTAATATGGAATGAGAGCAAGATTGCATGTCACATGCAAACACGTAAACGGGGCTTATGACTTTGTTAGCTTTGGTAGGACTTGAGAGAGAAGAGGCTATACTACAGAGCTTGGATATGGCGAGGGTGTGCTCGATTTCGTTCAAGAAAGTAATTAAGCTGACACCGATGTGGGATGAGTGAGTGGGAGCTTGTGATCTCTGAGGGGGATCATAATATGGGGAATCGTCCATTGTGGGGGTCGGGGGGATTAAGGGGCAACAGCTTACAAATGACTGACCGTCTGGGAAAGTGGGAAAACTTTCACTATCGGGCACAGTCTCTTTCGGGGCGAGGATTCTGTTTCGGGGCAGTCCCCATTGGGCAATAAATGCCTTTGCTGGCAGGGACCTTGAGTTTGGGTGGGGGTGGGTATAGAGGTTGGCGTACTGGGGACAGGTGATCCGAAGAGAGGGAAACAAGCCTAGGAAACTTAAGTGGGGGGGGTCTTGGGAGAGGCTTCAGGGGAAGAAAAAAACGGGTCAGCGGAAAACCTTTACGTTTCAAATAAAAAAACTAGCTCCAACCTGCCCCTGAAGACCTGGAGCAAGTTCTCACGACGCAGGATTTTGATTTCAATCGCGGATGAATTTGAGGTCTCTGGAAGCGCAGCTTAAAACTGAACCATCGAGGGAGTACGTTAGGATTCAGAATGGAAGTGGGGGAATGACAGGAATTCGTAGGGGGGAAAGCAACGGCTGGGGACGGAAATACCGAGATGTACCAAGGGTAGGACGACAACCAATATTAGCTTCCGCGTCACGACGGCTCATATTTCGCAGGCGGGAAAAGGAAAAGGTTGGGAGAAACCCCCGGAAGGCTCCGTTTTTTTGAAGATCAAGATTTTTTGCATCTAATATACGCCGAGAGATCCAGATCGAGAAAAGACGTAAAGTAGACCTTCGAGGCGTAAGGGGCAAAGGGGGAGGGGCCAAATAAACTTCCAAGGGATGAAGAAAGACTTTCTTGCCTCTAACACGGAGACCATAGAATCAAAACGATAAGAAAGAAGGTGGAACTAAAAGTTAGAGGAACAACCGCCTATTTATGATTGGGAAAACAGCAGGAAGTACCAAACCACGTTAAGCCTTAAGGACAGCGCAGAAGGAAGTGGGTCGGGGAGCCTCCTTCTTAGGGGAAAACGGAAAACAGGGGTGACAACATAAGGACATGCCGTGGGTTGAAAAACCCACTTTTTCCTTACGCTAAATTCCGAAGGCTTGGTCGACTGCCGCATATAGTTCGGCGAAGCCTCACAGGGGACAGATCGGCGGAAGCTCAAAGTACGGGGAGAGTGGAAACCAAAGGCCATGCCGACCTGTGAGTACAACCACTGCACCTGCGAAGCCCAATGAGGCCGGCTACCAGGTCAAAAAAACAAATCCCAAAAAGAACAGCGAAAGAACGACGCAAATTTCAGGCTATCGGAGGGGAAAAAACGACATAATTGGGCAGGCTATGTTGGGGGTAACTGTAGCAGAACGGTTGGCGATGGCACGCTAGGGAAGAAGACTGCACAGTGGTGGAAAGTGAAAAAAACACACCCAAACCGCAGGAAAAGAGAAAAAGGCACTGTTCATTCGCAGGGTCGGTGACCGAGAAAAAAACATCAACTACAGAGCCAAAACAAAAAAAGAAACGGTCCATCTGCAGCACAGATGCCCTCGGCTATTTGCCGAAAAGCAGGTTTTGAAGGGTCAGTGCCGGAGCTGACAGACGAACTGGTGGTTCTGCTATACACAGAAAAGGTCACCCTCAAATGTCATTGCGGTGGTGTACCTGGGTACCGAATAAGAACCACATTTGAATCCCAATAGTCTTGATACAAGTCCTGTGTCTTCCAACCTCCGGAAGGAGACCTATTCCCACTCAGACTACCAACAAGACCCCACGAGTAAGGTCGGACAAGGGATATCAAGAGGCACACACCTAAACTAGAACATAAAGGGGGGATTACCGAAGTACCCATCAAGCGAAAGGAAAACGAGGGGTTACATCAGATGCCAGGAGAAGATGATCTGAGAGGATAACAGCGGGTGTACCGCGACACGCAAAAAGAGGTATAGAAGAGGGCAAACCGGTACGGGCAAATCGGGCGTCGACCGGAGCCGAGAAAAAACCGAGGGGTCCGGAAAACCGCTGCTCACAAAGGAATGGGGGTAAGCTGCCAGGTAGGTGAGTAAGACACAGGCGCCACAGCGGTTTACTTGGAGGGACTATAGAGCCAGATTCTAAATTGCGAAAATGCTCTCCGCGTGGAAGGAATGCCCAGACAAAAACGACCCAACGAGTCTTCAGTAGCACCAAATCGGATATGGCAAACACCCAAATTCATGACGACACCTAAAAAAAGAGGTTATTTTCAGCCTGGGAAGGGGCTAGGCGCCAAAATTACAGTGCATGGGTGACTGCTGCACGGACGACGAGCATCAACAAAGTATCCTAGGGTAAGGATTGTAATGATGGGTGGGAGCTCAGAGAGTCGCTCTTGGAAATATGGACATATACTTAAAGCTTTGAAAAGAGTAAATGAATTTGGTAGCCTCCACCTCACCCCACCAGTCGTCCACTGCTGAAAACTGAACCTCGGTCAAGGCGCATTAGGACTTGTAACCCAATGAGACCAGCCACGCCCGGAATTTAAAAATTTTAAAAAACGGCCCCAGGGATGCACGAAAAAAGGGAGAAGAAAGACTATTAAAACTGCCGAGGAAAAAATTGTCAACCACTCACGCTACTGCTAATCACGACCGCGAGGGAAATAAGGAACAAAGACAATGGGGTATGACCCTT
>Ga0179593_1506671_pt1 | contig 10127 bp, 19 predicted proteins | sample CZODoug2_1_08_16_FD_185931 | JGI IMG/M metagenome (GOLD analysis project Ga0179593, IMG submission 185931) | Vadose zone soil fungal communities from Angelo Coast Range Reserve, California, USA - CZODoug2_1_08_16fungal (PacBio error correction) | ecosystem: Environmental > Terrestrial > Soil >...
AAATTGTTTAAAACGGGCGTAAAATGAGTCAAAAAAGGGGTCTATACCAAAAGGAAAAAGGTAAGAAAGGGAATGGTGGGAACGGGGACATCCGGGCACTGGTGGGGATATCGTGGGGGGACGATTGATGCAGTGCAAAAAAAAAAAAACCAAAGATGTAATCCAGGATGTAGGAGGTACCAACAAGACACAAAGAATTAACGCTGCCTGGATTGTGCCGGACGCAATAAGAATTGGAAAGATGTTCGTCCTTGGGACGGAACTAGGACTGGGAGAAAAGGGGGATAGGTAACCAAAAACGTTTTCGCAATCGAAGGATAAAGGCCACAGCTCCTTGGGGGAGCGACTGCGTCAGAGCCCAAAACGCCAAAAAAGGGAAAAGAACTAAAACCAGCGGAAAGAATTATCTAATTGGGGGACGAAAGAAACAAATGGGAGAAGACGCAGCCATTGCGGGCTGTTTGTAGCAGTTTGGGTGATAAAAGCGCATGGCACGAGTTGGGGGCAAAATCAGGTGACAGAGTGAACTGTCCAGTGGAAGGGAATCCGTGGGTTTGATGGCATGGGAGGATAGGGGGGCAACGGGAAAGAAAGTGAAGGGGAAAGAGCAATGAACCATTTTTTTTTTGTCGGACCAAAAAGCGCAGGGATCACGCCCCTTGGGGGGGTCCCTGGGTTTTGTGGGCACACACATTGTCAAACGAACCTACGACGATTAATCGTGAGTCTTTTAGGGAAATGGCAGGGGCAGGACGTTTCAGGCGCGGCAAGGCAAAGAAAAGGGAGGGGCTGGAGGCTGACAAAAGGGAAAAAAGTGTGCTTGGGGGGAGGGAAAAAAAAGAGGACATGACCGGTGGAATGCAAGCCAATCTGCCTGAGGACTGGGTTGGTGAAAACGCTAAAATTTAAAACGGAGGGGAGGAGAAAGATACGGGGGGGTAGCAAAAAATCGTGCCCGCATCATAGGAGGGCACGAAAGGGGAATCAATAGATGGAGCCGTCAAAAAGCCGGGAGCCGTTCACGCAGGATCTGTATTGAAGGCTAAACGGTGGTGGGGCGGTCTCAAAAAAAGGGAAACATGGGCTGACTAAAAAGGAATGAGCAAAGAACCGCGGGGCTTTGGTGTCGAAAAATTCAAAAAAGGACACAGAGAATTAACAAAAGAGTCTGGGTCATAAGCAGAAATCTCGAAAACATAAGTTCGTAACAAAATGCCTCGTGGGATCGCAACTTACATTGGGGCAAAGGGGGACTGTCAGCGAAGCGGGAAAACGCAGATCAGCCCGCGGAGAACAGTAGCGGGATCAACGCCCTCCGGCAAACGGGGGGAAAAAAGGGGGGGAAGATGTTTGGACAGGGAGAAAGTAAAATCATTAACCCCGAAAAAAAACACGGAAGCGCAGGGCCCCAGGAAAGGGAAACAGAAAGTTGTGTAAAAAAATACGAGTGAAATCTTCTAAGGGGAAAAGTGGGTGCTCAAACGTGGGAAAAGGCGACAGGACTCGCGAGGCCGCCGTATTAAGGGACAGACTGCAACACGACTCTACCGGAAAAAAAGGTCAAAAAATGAAACAGGGGGTGAATTAAAAGAGAAAGGGGCAATAGAAAAATGTGCGACCCCCTCAACGGGTGTAAAGGGGGGGGGGGGGGACATGGTTCTGTTCACAGAAGGTGAACGACACAGATGATTCTCTCGAAAAACAAGTCTACAATGTAGGGGAGATAATAAAAATATGGGGGGGGATGATAGAGGACAAGGTAAGCGATGGGTACAAGATCTGGTGAGGTCAGAGCAATAGGGGAGGGGTTCTCCAGGGGGTCAACAAGTGCATGTGGGGGGGGAAAACTACTTTACAAGCTGGAAAACTTTTATAAAGCGTTCGTCTTGCCGATGGGACACAAAAAAAATAAGCGCAGCACGAAGGGAGAATTGGACAAAAAATTGGTCCGGGCAAAAAATCCAGATGGGACAGCAGGCTCGGGAAGAAATCAAACTCGAGGGCACAAGCAGTGCGTTCTGGGGGCAATGAAAAGGAGTGGAAGACGTTTGGGATTTAAAAAGGTTATGTTGACGGAACCAAATCGGCCAAATGAGGAAACCACAAGGACAATCGGAACGGAGCACGAGCAGCAAGACTTAAAGTGACGGAGAGATCACTGCGGGGGGGGGTTCAAAAATCGAAAACGTCCCCCCTGGGGGCAACGTGAGGCGAGTTCAAGGGGGGGCGCCAATGTCGGGGAAACTCAGAGCCTACTAATTGACCCCTAGGATAAAGGTACACTACTGGAGATGAAAAGAGAGTGTGGGAGGACGAAGATGAAGATAACCAAATCCTTCTGGATCTCAGGTTGGTGAAACGGTCCACGAGACAAATTTTGAGTTTAAAAGGAAAAATGTTGATGGTAACGTGGGGAACCATGGGGGCCGTTAACCGCAAAGAAAAATTAAAATGGTATTTCCATAATTCAGAAATGACAAAATATCGTGTCAGGGTCTCGTGGGCTGCGCAACATCGGGAATGCGCGAGGGGTGGTGGGCCAAAACTAAACAACGGAGCCACTCCGAACGGTCTTAAACCGTACGAAAATGGGGAAAGTGCAAAGCCTTCGGAAGAGCGTGGCATTGACAGATCAGGGCAATGGGGGGGGACTCGAGTTGGAAAAAAAACAGGAAAAATCTTTCATGCACTGGGGGTGAAGCAGGCAGACAAGCAGGGAGGTTTTGCACCGGAGGATGCCCCTGTACCGGGACCCCTGTGCACCACGTAGCCCCGAAACCAGAGCAGAATTCAAAAAAGGGGGGGGGGAGGGAATCCGTAGGGGACGAACAAAATCAAAGGACAAAAGGAAAATAAATTTGCCAGGCAGGGTCCCAAATAAAGCTAAAGGGGGGGGGCTTGGAACACAACTAACTAAGTTCACAAAAAGGACAAAAAAAGGGGACTAACAAGAGCGGCCATCTCACCAAGTCGCACCTGAACGGCAATACTCATGGGAAAGGGGAAACTCACACAAATTTGAATAAAATTTTTGGCCGAAGGAGGGCAAGAGGAATCCGGACTAAACAAACCAGAAATCAACAAAAAACCGCCCACGAAGCCTGCAGAACGTGTGGTAACCAAAACTGTGCAGGCGAAGAAGACGAAATGATAATTTGTCTGGAAAAAAAACTGCTCAACTCTAAGGCGCGAGAAAAAAAATCGAAAAACAAAAAAACGGGTAACCTGCAAAGCTTCCGCGAGGAGAAAACTGGGTTACAGGAAACCCAACTAAAAAAAAACCATCCCTCTTGACGTAGGCCAAGTCCTAAAATCTAATAGGGTCAAGAGTTGGGAAGTGTAACCAAACAGAAAGACTGCCCCTAAAGATTTTGCCACGGGGGGGGGGCGTGGGGAACCGCCCTCAATCCAGAATCAACAAGAAAAGTTGGGGGTGTGGGTGTGGTTAGGCTAAACTCACACTCAAATTCCCCTTCAACATATAAAGACCCTCAGGGAAAGTTTCTCCGAAAGTAAGGGGCACCGGAGGGAAAAGAAAAAGCCTGGCTTCAAAAAACATCATTCCTTGGGTAGGCAAAAAGCATTGCCAAAAGATCCTTCAGAATCCAAAAAAAAAAGGAGGGAGAGTAAAGGAGTGATATGGGGTCGTGGGGGGAAAAAAGTATCCATGTGGGAAAGGTTTTCGGAAAAAAAGAGCAACGCGGTCCTTGTATGGAACTTGAGAAATAAAACGGTGTGGGGGGGAATAAGAGGGGGGGGTGGGGGGGGGAAAAAGGGAAAAATTTGGAACTTGCGAAAACCAACGGGAAAAAAGGGAGATTAGTGCGAGTTAACAACACCACCAGCAACCGACGAGGGCAGGGGGATGGGGGTGGAAAAAAAAAAGGGACTCCACCAAGGAAGATAACTAGAAACTATTGGAAAAGGAAAGTCAGGTGCCCAAGCACGCGATTGGTAGCACAGGGGTGGAAAACGAAAGGGTAAAAAAAACAGGGGTGACTCGATTATGGAGCTTCAGGAAGAAAAAAAAACACGAAGTTTTTGGAGAGGGCGCAAGGGAGCACAAGACGGGAGAGGAGCAGAAAGGACTCGGTAATGGTAAACAGTTGGGGGGGGACGGGGGACGCGGGCCAGGAGTGCACGGCGGGGGGGGGATAGGGGGGGGGTCAGCCAGAGCGGACAGGCCAGAAACAGGGAGTTACAAAAATGCAGAAATTGGGAAAGAAAACCTGAAGGAGGATCCGGATGAAGAATTGGGAGGGAAAATTCCCCTTCCAAAGGTGGGGGGGGGAAAAAAAAAAAGAGCAAAAAAAGGGTGACACAGGTTTAAGGGAAGAAACCAAAGAGAGAAACCGTGGTTGAACCCTTTGATTGTGGGGGAAAATTACGCTCATCCAAAAGAGAGGAATTGCAAATAAAGCTGGTGAGGGCAGGGAAATGAAAGGTCTCTGTCACAACGGGGAGGGGAGGCAAGGGGGGGGAAATGCAAGGGGAAGGATGGAGGCTGCACAAAGTCTCAAGAAAAGGAGGTGTGGTCCTTGATGAAAATCGTAGACCAAGGGTCAAACGGGAAGCCAAGGATCACTGGGAAGAGGTGAAAGGAGGGAGGAAGGGGGAAAAAAACTGCTTAGTAGGAATCACTGCATCAAAGGGGTGGGATCTCTGGGGGCAACGAAAAAAAATAGGGGAAAAAGATACGCTTCGGACTAAAGCAACGGAATTTCAAAAAAAATCTGTATTTGGGAAAAAAAAAAGGGCTAAATGGTGCTAAAAACTGGGGACCCCTGGCAGGAGAAAAAAGGAGGGACCGGAGAAAAAGCAATGAAAAGGGGATCTAAAGTTAAATCCCGAGATAATTCATCGCACAAAGGGAGAAACCAAATTCTCGGAGGTAAGGCAAGGGCGCACAAAAAAGAAAAGTGGGAATCGCAAAAGATAAGTTAAGGGGCCAGCGATCAGTGGGCAAAGGCGAGAAACGGAAGTGAGCGGGCAAACCAAAAAAAAAAACAAAGAAAAATGAACGGCGACTGACCGGGGGTGGAAAGGGGGTAGGATGCACGTCATCTTCAATAAAAAAGGATAAAAAAGGAACCCCCGGGAGAGAACTGGAACAACGTGTGGAAAGCGAAGTGCTTGGAGCAGGAACGGGAATTTGGGGACCGGGACACTCCGAACGCGAAAACAAAAGGGTTTTTTGGAGAAAAAAAGGCGCAAACTTTCGTAAAAAGGCGTAAAATGCTGGAAAAAAGAACCGACCCTCGAACCACGACAGTGAAGAAAGGTACACAATGGGAAAGGGGGGGAAAGGACAAAAAAAAAACACAGTAAAAAAGGGGGTTTTCTGAACATCAGTTTTCAGACAAAAAAAAGAGCAAAATAAAGTGACCTGGGGGAAAGTTAGTTAACGCATCAGAGAGATAGACAACAAAAAAAAAAGGAGGAGGAGGAAAGAAGAGATTAAGGGGAGGGGGGCTGAAAGTCGAAACGGAACTGTTTGGGGGGTACCAGCGGATGGGGTCAAGTGCTGAGTCATAGCAACCGTCGAGTGGGGGGGCAGGACACTTGAAAGGGTTGGGACTGGGGGTCTTGGGAAAAGCTTAACAGGTAAGAAAAGGAGGTCGTCTGGGGACGTGGAAAACCGATACGAAGGGAAGAAGAGAGCGATTGAAAACTCTTTTAAAAAAAAAACAGAGGGGAAAGCCCCGGAGATCGAGACGGACCGAGAAAGGGGAAAAAAAAAAAAGGGGGAGTTGACTTCGACCGGGGTCAGGATCCACTTCGGGGTGGAATGGGCCGAAGCAAAAACATGAAAGAGGGAAACAACTTAGAGAGAAAAAGGCTACGCCAGACTAACGACGGGGGTTCACCGGGCATTTCAAAAAAAGACACAAGAGGAGGGCGAATACAAAAAAAAAAACTGTTGTCAATGCTGCCATTTGCTGTCACAGAAGCATATTTCCTCCGACGAGGGGGGGCCAGGGTCCCGAAAAAGTTAAAAAAAAAGAGGAAATTGTCGAGGAATAAAGAAAAAGGCATTTATTGGTGGCGCTTTTCAGGGGGCCTGGGGCACGAAGGCAAAGGGGGCAAAGGGGAAAACCTCCAAAACAGGGGGGGGGGGGTCCTAAAACTAGAACAGGCGAACAGGGTCCGTTGATGGTCCCGAAAAGGAGGGGAAAAAAAAAAAAAAGAGCAGGGAGGAGGGGGGGGGAAAAAAAGTGAAGAGGATGCGCAAACCGGAAAGGGGTTCTGCAGCTGCCCACTCCGACGTTTCTTTGAAACTTCAGGAAGATCCGGGGAAAAAACGCAAGGTTGGAGATTGTGCTTTCAATATCGGGGACGGCCATGGAAAAACAACCACGTGGGTCAGCAAGAAAAGCTGTGGCCGGGAAAAGGTGTGGCAAAGAAAAGCAGGGAAGTGTGCCGTTGTCAAGAGGAACCCGTGGGAAAGCAACCAGGGAAGTATAAAAAAACTGCAGAAGGATCCATAGTAGGGAACGAGCGTCTGGGAAAAAAGAAAAAACAGGGGAACCACAAATGGCGTATCTTTGCAACGTGGGTAGTGGCAACCCGAAAACATGAACAAACAGGATAAAGGCTGGACTTCGTTAAAAGTTACCTGGGGGCCACGGGGTTGCACTAAAAACTCCGTGGGGAAAGTGACACAGCTCCATAAAGCCACAAGACGATGTGGGCGGAAAAACGCGAGGATCCGAACTAAATAGCCGAAGGATAAAGGGGCGGGAAATTTTGGTTCTGACGATTTGGAAAAAAAACCTGCGGATGCGCAAAGAGGGAACCCCGGAAACGAGGTGGGTGACGAAAGACAAGAAAAAAACTAAAGAGAAGGCACGGTACTGTCAAGACCACAAAACGTACTCACGAGACACCAATGGAAGGATTTAAATTGGGTTGTTACACCACATGATTCAGAAGAGTCGGACTAGAGCCGGGGGGAAAAAAGGAAAAAGGACGCACGGAAATCGAGCAGACTAAGCAGAGGAAATCATTTGGGAGGAGGTGCACCAGAAAACACGAAGAGTATTGAACAAAAACATATACTTGTGTTCACTTAAAAAAAAGGGGGACCGAAAAAACGACTGCAAGACAGGGCGTGGACCAGAAAACAGGGGAGGGAGCCCCAGAAAACAAGTCGTAAACACTGGACAAACACAGTGGGGGATGGGAAAAATCAAGGATAAGAAAGAGGAATCTCAAAAAAAAGTCAGCAGGGCCAGCACAAAATGTTGGGTTGCATGTCAGGGTACGGGAACAACCAGCAACAAAGCGGGAACAATGTTAAAGGAAACCGCATAGGGGGCTGTGGAGGAAGACAGTCGGTGCAACAAAGGGCGCTACAAGGGGAAACAGGGGAAGGGGTTCCCTACGAAGTGAAGAGTAACCTGGTCTACAAAAGGAACTGCAGCAGGGGAGCTGAGAATAGGAAAAAAAAAAAAAAAAACAGTAAACCGGCCTGCTCAAAAATAATACACTAACCGGGGAAAAGTACGGAGAAGGACTCGTCAACCAGAAGCTGGGGCTAATAACCGCAAACAGGGGGAAAGGCAAAATGGGGGGGGAAGCACAACAACCAGAGAGGGACGGAGCATGTACAAAAAAGGCGGAAAAGGGAAAGTCGAGCTTGTCAATTGAAAATATAAGAATAAGGGGCAAGTGCTAATTAATTAAATTGCGTATGTAAGAGCGTAGAAAGGAGGGAATTGCGAGCAAGGGGGAAAATAACAGGGGGGGGAAATTAGGGTTGCCGTACGGATATTCAATGAAAAGCCAAAAACCCAAAAAAAAAACAGTGGCAATGTGTGACGGCGGAGTGGGAAAAGGGGTACCAAGGAAAAAAAGGGAACTACGCGGGACTGTGGGGAAGTGAGAATACGACGTATGTAACAGGCATCGCCGTTGTGGCCAGCGAAAAGCGTGCAAACGGAAGGGTGGAAACACAAGGGGGGGAACCAAAATAAGGGGTTCAATCGAGGGGAGAGTGCGCAAGGGATAAAAAGTAGCGGAGCGGGGGACGAGAGGGCCCCAACCATAACGAAAGGGCAGAAGAAAAAGGAAGTATTGCGAGGGGACAGTTTGCGACGACGCAGAGTCGGCATTTAGTCCAATGGGTGAAAACCCAGAAAGGGGGAAGGCAATAGTGTAAACAAATACCGGGGCAAGAACAAGGGAGGAAATTCATGAATTATAGAGGGTGGGTTTCAACATTGAAAAAAAAAAAGGTGGAGAAAAAAGCACTGCAGGGAAGGCAAACGGGGGGCAATGGTGGCAAAAACCGGGACCAAAAAGGGAAGAGGAAAACTTTTCCCATGGGGTGAGTTGGGGTGTGAGCTCCGACTGCCAAACGGGGGGAAATGGGAAAACTTTACGGACTAAGGGGGAGTCCTTGGGTGGGAAAAGGGGGAAGGGGAACTATCTGAAAAGGGGAAAGTAAAAAGGCATGGAAGGAGGCCAAAAACGTGACCGCACAGGGGTAACTGATGAAACACTTAGACAATGGCCCCGTGTGATAATGGCAAAAAAAGAGAATGCAGCGAGGGAGGGAAGCTCTGAAGTAAAAGGAACGGGCTTAGCGTGGTAAAACTAAATACGGGGCTCAAATCAGCTAGGAAAAAAAAGGAAAGAACGGGAGAGGACAGATGGTGGGCCACGAAAACACAAGACTTTGGACAGGGGGAAGCTGTCCAGTGAATGAAACTTTGGTGGAAGGGGGGGCAAACGGAAAAAAAAAAGGTTGGAGAGGAAACGAAAAGAGACGAAATACCTCTTCAAACCCTCTGTAAGGAAGAATTGAGATCATCGCAGAAAGCCTCGCAAGAAACAAATAGACGGGGGGGGGAAGACGCAATGAAAAGTGGGGGGTGTTTTGGGAAACTACGAAAAGGTTGGGGGCTCTATGAGGAAAAAAACAGAACGGGGAACGAGCAACTAAGGGAACGGAGAAGGATCAGGGCACGGACAAGAAAAATGCCATGTGGTGCATTTTGCACTCAAATGACTTCAAAAGGAAAAAGGTAGTGAAACCGTAAGGGAACTAAAACTTGGGGGGTTGGGAAAACGAGTTGGGGAGAGCGAGAAGGCCAAAGGGGGAGACCCCCTTCAAAGCGCAGAAACCTAAACAGAGCTCGCGCACGCCTTCTAAAGGATCGTTGGCAAGAACCGGCACTAAAAAGCCTCGCAGTAAGAGGGAGGGAGAAACACTGAAGGGGGGGGAAAAGAGGGAAAAAAGGGAGAAAAAAGGAAGCAGCAGAGGAGAAAAAACCACCTGGGAAAGGGGAAAAAAAAATTCAGGGATATCGCAAAAATCTAGTATCTAAACAAAAAAACACCAACGTGGGAAAGAAATGATGTCGAGATATACGGTGTGGGACGAAGCAGGAAAAGAAAGGGTAATTTGAAACGGGGCGCAACACATCTTGTCCAGCTTCATAACAAAGTATGGGGGGGGACCAGTCCCAAGGGTGATGGGAAACCCACGGACATGAGTGTGCTATTCGACGTTGGAAAAGGGAAAAGAAGTAAAAGGGGAGGGGGTTGCAAGGGAATTGCCCGAACAACCAAAAAACGCCCCCTCGAGCAGTTGGTAGAAGGGTGGCTTTGGCAACACAGTGGGAGAAAGAGGGACGGGCACATGCGCAGTCAAGGAGAAACGCACAATCGAGGGGGGACAAACCAGTTAATAATCAAAAAAATAGGCCAACGGGAATCCGTGTTTTGTGGTTGAGGGGGGGGAGTGCAAAGTGCTCCGGAAAGAAGACCAAAAAGAAAAATAAAAAGCACGGACAAGGGGGAACGGAAGAAAAACTCGGTCAGTCACGACTCGGTGGGTTGGAAAAAAGAAAAAACACCTCAGAAGGGGGGGGAAAAAAAAGCGTTCAACAGGAAAATCGTGGAGAAGAAAACGGCGCAGGCGAAAAACAGAGAGGTATCCTCGAAGGGTGGGTACTTACAAAAGGAAATGATGGGTAAGGTGTAAAAATCGACGCAGAATCAAACCAAGCGAAAAGAGACAAGTAGACCGCTCAGGGGGGCCGTTCAAATATCAGGCCGATCAAAAAAATTTTCAGTTGTACAAACTGAACCAACTCTGGGGGGGGGGGGCCGGAAGAAGA
>Ga0179593_1519233_pt1 | contig 10127 bp, 14 predicted proteins | sample CZODoug2_1_08_16_FD_185931 | JGI IMG/M metagenome (GOLD analysis project Ga0179593, IMG submission 185931) | Vadose zone soil fungal communities from Angelo Coast Range Reserve, California, USA - CZODoug2_1_08_16fungal (PacBio error correction) | ecosystem: Environmental > Terrestrial > Soil >...
CGGAAGAACGAGGGTCTCCGGTTCAAATTCGCAGTTGCCGAATGGGAAAACAGTTATCCAGAAAAGAAGAACACGAAAAGGGTGAGACATCTTAGAACCCTTACTCAAAAGTACTTTTTAAGGCTAAGGGGGTAGTGGAAAAAGAAGGAATCTTACAAAATAACCTTCTGCCCTAAAAAAGAATAGAACTACAAAGGCTCTAATAGGGTAATGAAGTCCCTGGGAGGAAGGGCCAATTGATGACTCGATGAACCAGGGGGGTGTTGGGGTCACCGAATGGGGGCCTGATCGCCCAAACCCGAAAAAGGACGGCAGTCAGAAGAGAGGTGCGGAAAGAAAAACGAAAATAGAAGGTCAATCGGAGGGACTGAGAAAGGAAAGAACAGTCGGGGGTCATAAAAATGCTCCTCATACCGCTGGATGGAGGAAAACTTTTAAATAAAGGCACCTCCAGAAAAGAGAATTCTCCGAGGTCACCAGTGAGGTTCCGAGAAAAAAGAAGAAGAACTAAAAAAAAAATACCTACAGCACACAAAAGACATCTATCGTCAGGAAGAGTGACTGAAATTCCGAAAAAAAAAAGGGGGGAAAAGAAGAAGTGAAAATGAACTGCTAACCAACGAAGGTATATTGCACGATAAGAGTCTCGGAATGAAAAAAACACTATGGGCATTGGGGAAAAGTCAACGGCGTGAGGACGCGCCAAGTAAAAAGTGGGACCGCCCGAAAACGGGATCAAAAAATCGTTTTCTGACGGAGGGAAACCAAAAAGGTCCCGAGGGGGGGGTTCGGTGAGAAGGGACACAGCCGCTATAAAAATCCTTACCACTGAAGAAGCTTATAATGAGACTTGGGGAAACATTAGGGGGCCTCTAGGGAAAAAAAATGAAAGACTCCGTCGTAAAGGAGGCGGTATTGACCGATTGTGACCAGAGGGGGAGTTTCAGAGAGAAGAAGAGGAGGAAAACAATCTCTTCGCTAGGGGCAGACTTCCAGCATGGGGCCTTCACCCGAAAAAGAAAAAGCACAGGGGGAAAGATGGAAGTCTGGGGAAGTCACTTGTGAAAAGAGCAGGAGAAAAAATCTCCACACAACTTCGGAACAAAAAAAGTTTGGGGGAAGCCAGGGTAAAAGCTCGGGGATGTTCTTCAGGACCATCACTCAAGAAAACTTTTTCCAGTACAACACGGGGGGGGGAGGAAAAAAAAAAGACTGGTCAGCCGAAAAAAAAAAGGGGGCTATGGAAGCGACAATATTGGATGGGGTTTATCAGGCCGAGGGGATTCAGGGAAGGAGGTCGCTGAAAATCAGTCGGTCGTCTCTTCAGGGGGAGGTTGACAGGAAAAAGGGACTTGACAATCTGGGTAAGGAGGAGAAAGGTTCCACCTGAGAAGTAGGGGTTGGGGGAAAAACTAGGGGGAAAGGGGAAAGAAAAATGCAGTTCTAGAAACAAAATCAGGGCTAGAATTCCGTGACGCCACCAGGGAAGGGGAAAGTAGACCACCCGAAATGGGGGAGAAGGAGAAATGGGCACTTCGGATCTCACAATTATCCGCGTCACTGAGAGAAGAAAAAAACAAAAAAAAAGGTTAGAGGGCTAATGAAGTAACTTAAAAGAAGAAGGACAGGGGGGGGCAGGAGAACTTACATAGACTAAGGTGTTCCCTTTAGTAGGGAAGAATTTCCGAATACGGGACCTGATGTCATTAGGGGACAGTCACGACTGGGTGCGGGAAAAAAAAACACCCAATACTCTCAGGGTGAAAAAGGACTCGAGAATCGGGAGGAGGAAAAAAATGTCAGTGTAGGGAAACTACCATCGAAGACCGCTCCGACGGAGGGGGAATATCTTCGAAAGGAGAAGGGAACCCACAATGAAAAGAATCCTCGGGATCCCATGAAACCTCGGACCGTCGATCTCAAAAAAAAAAAAAGGAAAAGTTAATTATCCCTGGCATTTCGGGGGGAAATTCGCCTCCAGTTTCCCCCCTGTGGAATTGGCTAGCGGAGGGCCAGAGGAAGACAGAGGTCAGAAAGAGACCAAGCTTGTTCTGTAAAGAACGGGTGAAGAAGGGGGCTTTCATTGAATGAAAAAAGGGGGGAGAGAGCCGTCGTAAAAAAGAAGAACTCGTCTTAAGAAAAAAAAAAGCCGGGGGTTTGTTAGGAATGAAAAGGGGGAGAGACGCAAGGAAAAAAACCCAACAACAACAGAGAGACGAGTTCTAAAGGAAGGGGGAGGAGGGAGGAGAGCTCGGTGGGATTTGGCACATGCTATGGGGGGGAAAGGGGGTTTCCACATAAAGGTCCGAAAAAAAAGCTGGGGGAAAAAAAACTCAAAGTGAAAGGGAAAGGGAAAAAGTCTAAGGGGAACGGACCGTACTATAAGAGTTCAGCGTGAAGGAAGGTCCTACATAAAAGAGAAAATTAGAGGAAAAGTGGAAAAGCGGGGGAGGAAGGAATACTTGGGGAGAGAGAAAATGACTACTTTCTAAAGTCCTTCCACGATCAGGAAAGGTCTACTCCAAAAAAAACCCTGAAGGCTAAAGATCTCGCGAGAGAGGAGAGATGGGAGAAGGTGAGGGGAAAGCGCCTTTCGCTGAAGGGGTAAGCGGAGAAAAAGCTCGGTCATCTGCAGGCGTAATGCGATCGAGGGGATTGTGGGGGGGGGGTTCGGGAGAGGGAGTCTGCGAGAGGATAAGGGAGGTCCAAAACGGGGAACGGCCTAGGTTCTTTCGATGGAGTCTCCTCGGGGGAGGGTTCGTTGGAAAAAACCGGTTGAAGAAGACATCTACGGGAGGAGGTTTCAAGAGGGTGAAAGGGACAGGGGGGAAGTGGGACTCCGATAAGGTTAAAGAGGAAGTATCGTCTGCCGCACTGGGCAGGGATTCTTGGAAAGCCTGCAAAGGGGAAAAGCGCCGTGGGATTAACGAGGGGGGAGGAAGGGAGACAAAGGGAACACAACATTAACGGTTCCGATGGGGGCAGAAGAAAGAGGGAAAACCTGAGAGGGAATTGGGGCGAGGGGGGGGGGGAGTGGTACCATGAAAGGGGGGGGGGTGGGGGGGGGGGGGACAGAAAGTAAGACACAGGAGTGTGGGAAAAAAAAGGTCGAAGTGAAAGATTATGCTGGTTGATTTACCCAATTCTTCAGGGAGGAAAGGTCAGAGATTTTGGAGGGAAAGAGGGTTGGGAGATCTTGCTACCTGGAATGTTATTCGTTAAACATCTCAAAGGTAATGTAGAGGCGCCAGGAAAAGCTAATCCTAAAATGAAGGGAGCCTGAGCGGGTGGGGCCATCTGGGGAAGGGGGGTTTCCAGCCAGGGAGGAAGTTCAGGGAAAGAAGAATTACAAAAAAAAACTTGGAAGTTCAGAGGGGGCGATGAGGAGGTCACAGGATGGGGGAGCGTCCTTAGGGAGAAGGACTAAAGGAGAACGAGAAAAAAAACGTTCCAATCTAGAGAAAAGGGACTTAACAAGGGGAAAGGGGAAAGTCAGGGTTGAGTACGGTCGTATCCAAAGTATTGGGGGGAAGGAAGGGGAACTCTCTTTAAAGACGAAGAAATGGGGGAGAATCGATGCTTAGCATGAGAATTCCGAGAAGGGGATACCCTGAAGGTAGAAAACAAAGAAGAAAAAGGGAGGGAGGAGAAGCGATCGCAATGAAGTCTTAATCTAGCAAAAGAAGGGAGACTCATTTCGTGGTTCAGGACGATATCCTTAGGGCAAGGAAGGAAGAATATTGAGGAACACAACGGGATCCGGAAAAGGGCGAAGGGGAAGCCGTTATAGGGGAAGGAGAACCCGCACTTTCAGCTTCTGCCTCTATAAAAGGGAAAGACATACTCTTTTATAAATCTCAGTCAAGAAGCCGTCTTATTGTGGGAAGACCGTTTGAAGGGTGGGGAGGGAAAGGAGAAAGTTTAAAAAAGAAGCTCATCGGGAAAAAAGGAGGAACCCCTTCTTCAGTCCAAGGAAAACGATTCATCAATCAAGGAAAGGAGGAGGTTCGCGGGTCAATCTCAAAAAAAAAAAAAAGTCCGGGGAAGGCATTCTGGGGGAAAAAGAGATTAGGGAAAAAGGCATAGAGTTCGCGCCCTCAGGGGGGGAAAAACTTCTGTTTCGGAGTCCATATTCCAGCAGAAAGAAGGATGCGGCGCAAAAACATAGGGAAAACAGATGTTGGAAAAGGGAACCGCGAATATTGAGTGCAGGAATTATGACGGGCACGTGCTCCCTGGCTGGAAAACAAGAAGGAAAGAATGCCGAAACATCCTGATCTGTGAAGGATGGGGGAGAAAGGAGGGAATAACCTGGGGAGGGCAAAGTCGCGTTTTCAAAAGAGAACAATCCAATGAACTGAGAAGGCTAACTGAAAAAAGGGCACGCAGCTCTCGAAAAGAGAAGAAGACCAGACAAAGGGGGACCGTTTCTGATAGAAGAAAAAACCAAAAAGGAATCGTACTCGACAAGGAGGAAAAGGAAGGACGAAACAGATCAGGGAAAAAGGGTCCTCTGGGGGGGAAGGATGATTAACTCTCTGGGGAGGGAAAAAGTTCAGTTACAAAGGTTGGGAAGGAAGGGGAAAGAAGGGAAGACGAAGGAAGTTTAAAGGAAACAGAGCATGTAAAAGAAAAGGAGTTTCGTAACAAGGAGCGACGAAGATCCAGGAAGGACGCCTGAAAAAAAACGAGAACGATAAAAATTTGAAGGAAAGCGTAGACAGACAAAGTGTCAGATGGGGGAGGGAGGGACGTGGATCAAGGAAAACCACACTCAAATCAAAAACTACGGAGGGAGGACCGTGGTGACTGGAGTATCATCCGGATATCAAGAGATCTCCTAAGATCCGAAAAAAAACACAACAAGGGCCGGAAGGAAAAGTATCTGGGGGAAAAAGGATCTAAAATACGGTATCACGGGAAAAGAATTCACGGCAATCCTATATATCACAATCCGAGGAGGGAATAAGGAGGGGGGTACTGATCTAAACCGGCAAGGGGGGGAAGAAGAACACGGAGGGGAATCATCTCAAACTCAGGTGGGGGTGTATGACGTTTACAAAAAAACGGTCCCGGGGAGGGGTAGAGGTATAGGAGGGATGAGAGAAGACGGGGAGGAAAAGACTGAAACTCAAACAAAGAGAAATCTGAGGGGGAAAAGGCATGATAGAGTAACTCTTGAGGGGAAGTATAGGAAGATAAAGGATAATTGGATGGGAAGGGGGAAGGGCCAAGAGGGGAACCTGACAATTACAGAGCGACCGGGGGGGAAAACTCCTCCATCTTCAGGGGTTCTCCAAGAGGGAGGAGGAATCTGGGGGGAGGGAAAGCATCATGAAAACCCCTCCAAGAGTCTGGGGAAAGAATTGAAGGATATTAGCGAAAAGGTCGACAGCAACTTAAAGAAGAGGGGCTTGAGGAAAAAGAGAAACAAATCCAGACAAAAGAAAAAGGGCGAGTCGAAAAAGGGGAGGTAGGGGAGGGCTCACTCCACTTGGGGAAACATGGGGGGGGGGGAGAAAGTAACAACTCATGAAGGGTAAGCGGACAGTGTTGAAAGGGAAGAAAAGGGGGATTTTGGGGGGGAATGTAGACCGGAGGACGTTAAGGTTTTTGGTCCCTACCGAAGGAGACAATAAAGCCCATAAATGAAGGCGCGAGGGAACGTTGAACAAGGAGGTAAATCGACAAATTCGAGAGACTAGAAAAAGGGAGTTTTTGGGTGGGGGCCCTCAAGCGACAGGGGAGTCTGCGGGGAGAGAAGGGGGTAGAAGAACCAGTACAAGGGGGGAAGGGGCGAAAAAGTCCATCCTCGGGACAGTGAACAAGGAATCGTATGGGGAGGAGATACAGGAAAAAAGTCAATATCAAGATTCATGCGATCAAAAAAATAGTGTGGAGAGACTAGGTGCAAGTTCTGCCTGAGCGTCCGAGGAAAGGAATTTATCGGGAGAAAGCCCAGAAAAAAAAGTTGAGTGGTGTGGACTGAAAAATTCCGGTTACTTAATGCATAAGGGAAGATCAACTTATCTGTAATGAAGCGATCTAAGAGGGGCCTTAGGCAAAAAAAACAAGGGGACTCTCTAAGAGAGAGGCAAGGTTCAGAAAAGAGAACAGACCGCTAGAACAAGGAGAAGGACATTCTTGTTCTATCTGAGGTCTAGGGAAAAAGAACTTCAAAAGCGACTAGTCAGACAGGGTCCGGAGGAAAAAAAGAGGGAAGGCTGAAAAGAAAAGTGTTAGAGGTTCCCACGTTGGGGGCAGAGAACTCTCCAGAGGGCGACCTGGAGGCCCAATAGCTACTCTGCGGGGAAAGCTTGGAACAGAATAGACGGGCTTGAAGAGGGGAAATCGTCAGACCGAGGGGACGAGAGAAAGGAAAATCAGGGGGGAGGCTTTGGTAGAATTAATGATGAATGAGGAAAAGATCAAATCTTCAGAGAGACGTTCTTGCTGAAAAGGAAAATGGAGACTCCAAGAGTTGTCTGGAAAAAGGCACCAGGAAAAGGGGCCGAAAGGAGGAGAGAAGAGCAAAAAGGGGGTCGATAAACAGGAGCTACGTATAAGAGGGCCCTTGGTAGCTTAAGGAGAAGTCTTCATCGGAAAGAAAGGGAAGGACCAGAGATTTGAACCGAAGGGGGGGGAAGAAGAGGGAAAACAAAGGGGAATTCTGGAGGGCAGTCATTCTAGTACGCATGCGCTCTTTTGAGTACAATGACAAGTAAAGATCTTTAGGTCCCCAAAAAATCGTTTGCCTAAAAAAGGAAACCTTGGAGGAGATGAAACCGGTCTAATCAGACGCCTTTCCGGAGCCGGGGGGCGAAAAATCTGGACTAAGGTCGGCCATGAGAAAAGTTTTATTTGCTGGGGGGTTGGTCCTTTCTCTCGGAGAGAGCCTTATCTCTGGGCGGAAAAGGTCAAATAGCGGTGGCTATGGGTGTGGAGGGGGCGGGAAGGGGAAACCGTTCGGTGACGCCCTGTCCTAAGGAGGGGGGGACAGCTTGACCTGAAAGGTAGGTTGTCAGAAAAAGAGGGGAGGTACTTATCTAAAAAGGATGCGTCCGGGTCATTCTCGGGGGAAAGAGGATTTTTTGAAACGGGGTAGGGGGTGAAAACAAAGAGGTACCAACCCCTGAACTGTGTCATCAGGACGAGGGAAGAAGCTCGGAAAAGAAAGAAATACCGAGACAGGAAATTGAAAAGAGGAGGGGGTCGGGTAAGGGTTTTTCTAGACTATTCACAGGGGAGGTTCACCCGAACGGCAAGTTCGGGGGGGTACGGAGGAAATCCGGAAAGTGGGGGAGTTTTCTTAGTGTTAGTTTCTAGAGGATAATCTTTGAATGAAAGGAAAAGCGGGCTAAACGGAAAGAGGTTGGAGAGGGGGAAGGCAATTGTCACGCCCGCATTCAAAGGGGGGACTTTGCTGCCATCTGAACGTCCGGGGGGAAATCCGGGAAAAAAGTGCCGTGACAAAAAAGGTATCGGAGAGGGGAGACCGAGGGGGGGAAGGGGTTGAATTTGTTCGATTGTGTCGTAAAGGTGCTTTTCCTGAGGGAGGAGTACAAAGGCGAAGGACGAACAAGGACGGGGGGGGGAAAACAAGGGGCAGAGACTACGAGCGGGGAAGGAAAAGGGCAGGCGGGAGGAGGCATGGAAAGAAGCCGCGCACGACATTGGTCTGCGGGGGGAAAAAAATTTACCTGACTAAGTAATTTTGAGAGCGTCGAAATAGGAAGAAGGGGGACCCATTTCTACGGGGGAAGGGGGAATCCGCAGGAAAAAAAGCCCGGCAGATGAGAACGAGAAAGGGACTTGAAGCGAGAACAGAGGGGGAAGGCGTTCATCGAGACACGACGTCCAGGGGAAATTCTTTACCTACGGACAGATAAAGTCGTAGCGCCATTATCGGAAAGAAGGGGGAAAAAAGAGCGAACACAACAAAAAGAAGAAACACAGGTGAGGAAAGGGAGAGGGAAGGGACTTTCTCAGGGGAGAGCCCGCACTGAGCCTTCGCCAGGGGGAATGTCTAAGGGGCCTGTCATCGCCTGTGGGTATAGAGAAACTCTAAGAAAGGAGAGGAGGTGTATTAAGAAAAACTCGAACGAGGTCAGGAAAGGAGGAGGAAACTTCAGGGAGAAGGAAGGGCTAAGTCGCCGCGATGCACAATTAGGAGGAAACTTTCCCGCCAGAAGGAATCACTAAAGGAGAGGCAATTTTAAAAGGGAAAACGGTCTAAGAGGAGAAGGGAACAAAAGACCGGGGAAATGGGTCTTACTTAACTCTCGCGTAGTCTTGGAAGGGAAGGTCTCTCCCAAAGGGGCCGGAAAGGGACTTAGGGGAGGCAAGAAGGGCCCAGTTACGAGCTTCTTCGTCGTACCCAAGAAACCATACTTGAGACAAGGATTCAGTAAAATATGGGACAAGATCAGAGTACGAGGGTCATTTTCCCACGGGTTCCCACTACATGCTTTAAACAAAGAAGAAATATGGGGAAGCATACGAGTCCCTGAGATGTTAATTTGCGGTAAAGCCGATTAAACCGAAAGTTGGGGAACTATCTTAAAGGCGTTTTCCAGAAGAAGGCCCCGACTGTAGCCCACACAGAAAAAGGGGACACTCCAGAAAAACCATTCTCAAAAAAGTACTGAGGAGAGGTTTACAGATCATCTCCGGGAAAAGGGAAGAGGTAACCACACAAGGAGGGCTTGGGAAATCGGGGAGGTTAGCGAATGAAAGTCAACAAGATCTAATAAGAATGTGGGTAATCGTAGGACTCTGTGGGGGTATATGAACCGAAGATGGGGGTGAAAAAGGCCTTGGGTGGGGTCAACTACTGGGGGTCAGAACTATGAGTCGGGGTTCCAAGGAAAAGCGAAGGAAACAGCCAAAGTTTCTTTGAACACGGCGAACCTAATAGAAAGAGCGAAGATCTGAAGAGAAATTGAAAAGACGATCACCTGCGGGAGAGGAGCCAGAGGGGCTTATATTGGCTTACCTGAACGGGTTATAAAAGTTCCAAAGAAGCAATAAGAATCACAAAAAAGGGGGGAGGGTTTGGATGGCCCCTGTGCTATCGAAGGGGTCATCATAATCGAGACTTGCCTAGAAAGGACATCAACCCCAGGGGGAGGGTCTGAAGAAGAAAGAAGTAGATGTCTGGGGCTAAAAACAACGCCATGAAAAAACTCGAGGAAAAAAACTTGTGGAGGGATAGCTACGCACACATAGGGGCCCATCAGCGAGAATCCTAATGAACGAGCGTTCCTTGGGGGGGAAAGTCCAAGGAGGAAGGTACTGGGGAAGAGGCCGGGATACTTTTCATACGCCCCAAGAAATCGGGTTTCTGACGCTTCGGGAACCCCCTGGAGGGAATTTCTAGATTTAGAGGGAGGGGGGACCGCGGACTCAGGTCTGACACATTCGTACAGGGGCCTCAGCGGGGGGGACCTTCAAGCGGACAGGGAAGGAGGGTAGAGGGGAGGGGGAGAAAGAAGACACATAAATGGGTTTGGTCCGGGGGTCTCCTACATTAAGAGTCAGCGCCGATCCACGAAACGAAGGTCTCAGAAGGAGCTATCTTGGGGGAAAACTCTGGAACACTGGAAACCATCAAATAACTACAACGCTTCTTGAAAGGAGAGGCCGATGAGAGGGATTAGAAAAAAAATGAGATCCCGGTCTTCGACCCGCAACGGGAAAGAAAAGGGTTTGAGCTTCCTCAACGCGGTTCAACTTCGAAGGGGCCGATCATCAACAACGTGGGGCCGGGGAGATCCTGAACACGTACTGGGACAAAATGTTCCAGGGTTTGGAGGGGAAATGCAGAGTCTTGTATGTATAGGGGTCTTCTCACCGATTCAGGGGCTTAGTGGGGGGCCCGGGGTGGCCGCGCCTGAGGGGGTACTCTCTGTCAAAGGGGACTCACGTGGACCCCTGACCATCGGGAAGCGCAAAAACGGAGCAAGATTTGTGGTGGTTTACCTGCGACGCTAACGAGGAGGAGGGGAGGAATGGAGGGAAGGCTCAGGGAAGGGATTCCTTAAAAAACTGTGGAAAAAAGAGACCGTGGAAAAGCGTCCCAAATTGCGGACTAGAAAGGAGGGGCTTCGTCGCTCATTAAAAAAAAA
>Ga0179593_1723042_pt1 | contig 10127 bp, 12 predicted proteins | sample CZODoug2_1_08_16_FD_185931 | JGI IMG/M metagenome (GOLD analysis project Ga0179593, IMG submission 185931) | Vadose zone soil fungal communities from Angelo Coast Range Reserve, California, USA - CZODoug2_1_08_16fungal (PacBio error correction) | ecosystem: Environmental > Terrestrial > Soil >...
GGACAGCGGTGATTTTTGTGTCCAAAAGAGAAGGGGGAAGAAGTAGGAGGAAAAAAGGGTTAAAATGATATCTCTATGATCTTGCCTCAAGAAAGACAAGTTCGGTAGGCTTCCGGCCTGAACTGGAGGGACAAACAACGCGTAACCGGTGTGACGATTAGGAGTGAGGCGGCTAAAAGCAGTATACTAACGAGCGCGACCGGAAAGACCGAAGCTCAAAAAAAAGAATAGAGTAATCGTGTCGAGGGTTTATTCCTTACTAAACGGAGTTACATTGCGCTCTTCAGAGGCTCGAACCTTAGAAGAACAGTGGGGCATCAACTCTGCGGAGAAAAAGGGGTGTACTACTGCTATATATCGAGAATAGAGGCGCTGGAATGAAAACCTAGGAGTCGTCGCGCCAAAAGCGATACTCTCTCTAATCGGAACATGGCCATCGAGCAGTGGTCGCCAGACGGGTAGATGGCTATAGGAAGAAGGTGGAGGACTGTTGCTCAGGAAAAGGTCCACAATCTGGGACCATTCAAAAGGCTGGCAGTAAGGAAAGATATAGAAAATTGATCCGGTTTTCAGGAAGAAGCAGGAGGGTGTCTGGATCAAAGGTGTCCGATTGTGGTCTGCGAAAGGAACTAGAGAAAAGGAGGGGGGGTGATGGCCGCGAAGAAAACTAATGGGCGATTCGGAAAGAGGGGACGGAGAAGCATTAAAAGGTTCGGTATAACGCAGGGTAGGTCGCGGGCCGAATGGGAGGGAACGACCAAAGGTGAAAGAACTCTACGAACATCCCCGAAGAGCCCGTGAACGAAGGGAGGCGGTCAGTCTGCCCACACTGCAAGAGAAATATTTTCGAAAAAGACTAGCCGACGTGGGGGGGCAGAGAGGAACAGGAAAAAAGACAGGGGTAAGAAATATAGAAAACAATCTTTCACCGAGGGGGCTATCTGAAGATATGGAAAAAGGCTAAGGGGAGTTAATTGACGGAGCATCCCGGACAGGGTCCCCTTTTCCAGGGTCGGGGGTCTTGGGTTGGGACCTGGTCGGAAGAGACTTAACAAAAAAGTAAGGGGGAGGAAGAAAAACTCATGATGTACTCTGACGGAATATACTCGGCCAAAGGGACGGTCTATTTACGGCGACCACGTTACGGGAATTCTGTGGAGGTTCGTAGGGTCAGGAAAGAGGCGCGTCTCCGGGGAACGGACCCGCCCAAGCGGTGAAACGCGTAGTCAAAATCAGGATCCTATGTAAACTCTCCTAAAAAGTCCGAAACTGGGATAGGAAAGCATCTACTTCGACGGAGGAGGTAGGACAGTTGCGTCAAAACAACTTAACACTCGGCGGGGAAAAGCATCTGGAAAAGCCAACAAGCGGATCTTTGCGCCACATGGGGGGGGAGGGAAGAAACACGATCAGTTTTTCGGAAATGCAATCGAAAGAGAAAAATGGGGGCCAGCAAAGGGGGCTGAACCAAGGGAGGATCGACGTGGGGCGTCGCCGTCATGAAAGGAGTGGGGAACAGGAGAGTGGTCAGGGAATAAGCAAACAACAATGAGGCCGGAAGTTCACCGTCCTATCTAGGTTAAAGAGTCTTGAAGATGAGAGGAGGCGGGAGAGATTTGCGCCGGCCACGGACGCCGCGAAACAGATTTCAAGGGGAGAATCTTACTTCTCGGTGGGAAAGAGGGATGGATCGTTTGCCCTTAGGTGTCATTTTACAAAGAGACGAGAATATTGGGGGCCTGAAAAAGGGGTATTTTGCCTCACATTTTTCGCGAGCGAAAGATGAAGAAAAAAGTATCTCAATGAAATCGGCCATAGTCAACGAGTTATGAGGGAAGGGGAACAAAAGCCAAGGCAAAGGAAGGGTACCTCAATGGAAAGTGTGGACAGCAAGTATATGTGGAAATATCAAACAGTGCAGGAAACCCTTATCTTCGCAAAGGCGTTTGCCATTGTTAACCGAGAGTGTGGGAATAGAATACAGACACAAACTCATCCGTAGTCATTTGGGGAGGGGGACTACGGGGGAAGAGTACTAAAAGGGCTTACAAATAAGATGAAACCTTGTGAGGTGGTAAGGAAGGAGAAGATTGGGGGAAAAAAAACTTCTTTGCTAGGCGGTTTTCGCCGGGCGCGGTCGCGTGTTGGGGGAAGTGCGTGGGTTTCCAAAAACTAAAAATTTACACTCGTGGGTTCGAGTCGCTGCTTGAGCAGGAGTCCTATCCCGCTGCATGCGCCGTTCTGGTAAGCGGGTCGAGGGGAGGAGCACTAAGAGTGCTGGGAAAGATGACGTCCTATTGCGGGAGGGGGCAAGAAAAGAAACAAGAACCTCGAAGACCGACAACAGGCAGCTCCTAATTCGAGAGACCATCTCGGAAAGGAGCGCTCAATTAGAGAGAGTGGGAAGATCCGTAGGCGAATGGCCGCCGTGCGATACGCTTGAACCGGGGGTGTGGAGGAAAGATGAGAACTGGGTACGGGAGGCATATCGAAGAAGCGCTATGGCCATGCGGAGGCTAATAGGAAATCAAAGAAGGGGGTCTCTTGGGGGCCTTCTGGAGCCGCAGCAAGGGGTTACGATGGCGTCGCGACCCGCTGTATTCGCCATCTTCTCGCCAATCAGGAGAGGAGAGGCTGGGCTGAGAAAGTGGAATCCACGAGTCAACCTATCCAAAAAGTAGGAGACAGGGAGAGAGGAAAAATATACGTCTAAAGGGAGACTCAAGGCCAGGGCCTAAAAACTTGACTTCCGGGGATGATGCCGGTACAGAAAGGAGAAAAAAAATGGCGAGGGCGGAAAGTCTATGCGCCTCGGAGTGCGCCGAGGAGGAGAAGAATTGGGGGTGTAGGTACGAGAGGGCCGCGTATGAAAGAAGAATTCTCTCTGGGAAGAGGATCAAGGGGAAGAGTGGTGATGAGAAAACCTTGTTTTGCTGAAACATCAAAGAGTCTAACTTAACTTGTCGAGACTAAGGATAGAAAAAGCCTAGTGGTTCAGGAGCGTTGGCTTGAGGAAAATGTTCGCACGGGGGCCCGGATTGAGACGGGGGGGTAGGGGGCAAGGCACGGGTGAGATAATTTGAGGCGTCTGTGAAGAAGGGCGCTAGGGATCAGGGAGACTAAGGAAATTTGAGCGTCCGCGGCCAGAGATTGTCGTGAACCGGAAGTGAAGCCGAAGACTGCTCAAGAGGTTCGGGATAACTTGGAAGAAAAAAAAGAAGAAAAAAAGCAAGGGAAAGAGCAATCAACGTCGTCGAGGGCGGTCAAGGGAATGTCCGCTGCGTTTGGGGCAGAGGGCTCCAGAAAAAAAGCGAGAGAAAAATATTGGAACCCAACGCATGCGGGGAAAAGCCCTCACTCGACGACTTTGATTGGACTGAGTGGCGGGGGGCGGGGGACAAAGACTCTTCGACACCAGGGAGAATTATTCGTCTTCCACTGATTTCCGGCAAGAATGTAGAAAGCGACAGGGGGGAAAGCCAACAAAATAGGAGAGTCAAAGAAAGGAAAGATATCTCACCACCCGCCCCTCAAACGTACAGGTCGCAAACAAGAGGCGAAAGGACGCGGAGGAAACCTTATCACTAGGCCGCGGCCGGCTAACGAGTACGCGAGGTGAACGCAGGGAAAAGACTTTGAGGGGAAAAAAAAGGTGGGGATGCAGAAACTCTCCTAAGATTGGATTGGACGAAAGAAGACAAGGTGAGCGTAATGCCAAGATTCCGGCAAAGAAAAAACGTAAGAAAGAGCTCAATCGCCGAGCGCTCGAAGGGACACAGGAGGAATAAGGAGCAAAGGGACGGGCCATCGACTCCAGGACTTCAAGGTCCTGCGGTCGGGGGGGGAAAGATAATTCTAGAAGAGGCGGTATAAAATACGCGAAAGAAAAAAAAAAATGGAGAGAGAGCGCTCTCGAGAAGAAAACAATCCCATCCTCGAGGCCTCGCAAAAGATGGCTGAACAAGAAAAGGGGGAAGACTCAAGGCGTGGCGCAAGAGAATAGGGGAAACCCGGGAAATCAACTACTCCTCCAAGATGAACCCCTGATGAGGGGAAAAGGGAACTAGGGTCGACGGCAGGAATAGTCTAAATGTGGAAGAGGATCTTCCGCAGAGAAAGCGTTAACCAAGGAAGGGAGGAAAAGAAACCCGTTTCAAAGTATCGCCAGAGGAAAGGGATTGAGTGAAGATGACGCGGAAAAATTCGACCGGGGAAGGGTAGAAAAAAAGGAGAGGTAAAACGTGTCTTTATGGGGACGAGCGAGTCGGATGCGCGGAGGGAAAAAAAAACCCGCACGACTCATCTGCTACAAAGCATCTAGGGGGGTAGGGAATAGGATCACCAAAAGGGAGGGCACCCACCCTCAACCGCCGACCGCTCAAAAAGGTAGATCGCTCAGAAAATCTCTCGAGAAAAGTGTAATTAGTGGCTTATTGAAAACAAAAAGAAAATCAGGGGGAAACGCGAAAAGGGAACCTTTCTAAAACACTAACTTGCAAGAAGTTGTTGTTAAAGAAGTTCACTGGGAAAGGCTTTCCCTTTGTAAGATTGGAAGATACAGGGTGGGTCCGGGGGGGATGAAAGAGGACGGTAGAACAATCAAAAGGGGGGGACTTTTCGTTGTCTGTATGGGTACCGGAAAAAGGGCATAAAATGGTCAAAACGAATTCAATAATCTACTTGCAAAGACTCGATTGGCATTCGATCGAATGAAAGGGATTTGAAAAAAGTAGAATATCGGGGTGGACTCTTGCGTGGAATCCTTCCGCCGAACTATAGGAACATGAAGAGGGAAAAAGACGAGGGAAGTCATGAGTCTCGAAAAGAAGGGAGTCCAAGAAATAAGAAAGGTCCAAATATGAGCGCGGTTTTCGCTGAAAAAGAAAGTCAACAGAAAGAAATCGTTCCGATGAAGAATGAACCATACCTGCGAAAAGTTTCAAGCGCGAGTGGGCGAAGGATACCCTTCCGAAAAGAAGATATCGGATGGGACCTTGGAGGAACAGCAGTAAAGATATGGACGGACGGCTTGAAGAGAAAAAAAAAATTGGTGCTTATTCCAGGGCCCCCATCTCCCTGGGGGATGCCAGAAAAATAAAGTCAATCTAAAAAAAATTCGGTTTTTGTGGGGACACATCCTACGGTCAGGAAGGGGCTGGCCACTATTTTGTTTTCTTCAAGGGGGGGAAGGGACGGGGAGGATCGACCCACTGAACAGGTGCCGCAAAAGATCCGCAGTTGAGGGGGTAAGATTGCTGAGCCCAAACAAAAAGATGAGTGCTTCTAGACGCAAGCTGGGGGACTGAAAATAAAAGGTCGACGTATTGCGTTAGAAAACAGTTGCTTTTCAAGCATCTCGCGCTGTAGGGAGATGCACCAATTGAAGAGGGAGGGGAAAAAAGGGCGAACGTTGGGAAAGACCGTTAGTCCTCCGGAACGCCGTCGCTCCTACCGAATCACATAGGAAACATATCGGAAGTGGTTCTAACCGGGGTAAGAAAATACAACTTTAGAACGACCGAGAAAGTGGGGAAGGGTAATGTTACAATCTCCGAAGAAAAGAAAATTGACTGGGGCGCAAGACCAGGCCCCTCCACCCCAGCATTAGCCCCTAACAGAAAAGGCTGCTGGAAAATTCGGAAGAAGTCGAGAGGACGAAATGGTAGCCGGGGAAAAGAATGAAGAGAGCTATAAGTCTTTTATTTCGTATAGCTGATTCCCATGAAAAGAAATACCCACACGTAAGTCGTTTGACTAGTTTTTTTTTGGGTTCCGACCGAGAGAAAATAGAGGGGACGGGGAAGAAAATTGATCGCAAGCAGCACTCTTTCACGGGCCGGAAGGGCACAACCGTCGAGGCACATTGGTCGTCGAAGGCGCACTCGAACAATCCGGACTCGACGAATATGAAGCTCGCACAGGAGGAATCTGACACGACCTTCATTCATGGACCGGAGACAAGGAGAATCGCCAACGGTCTCAGAAAAATCCTCCCACGCTACTCGCACCGCCGGGTCATCCGGGGAAAAGAGGAAATGACATCGACCAGGAGGCTTCTTCCAAATGGGGAAGTAAAAACTCACTGAGGTTGAAAAACATTTTGGGGGTTCATCTACTGAAGAAAAAGTTAAGGGGGAATCGCTCTGTGTCAAAGGGGGACTTTCATAAAAACCGGGCAGTGGGACAGAGGAGGGGCCCCCATCGTAGCCGTGGCGACCCCGTCGGCGCCCACTGGCGCGGGAGGAAAAATCGCGAGCTGATAAAGGTGTCGGAACGAACCGAGGGCGCTAGGACAGTAACTTCCTAGCCAAGCGCGAAATTAATAGGAGTAAAATCTAAAAACGTGAAAGTTGGCTGGAGGGACACAACTTACTAGCGAAGTCGCAGGATCGAGCCAGGGGGGAGGGGGGTGAAAAGGGTCGTCCGGCAATAAAAGTCGAGGAACCCGGGGGTGCAAAAGAGTGATCGTGGAGCATCGCGGCGTCAAGGTCGCAGAGAAAGTGGATGGGAGGGGGGGAAAATCAGGGGGCAAATCCAAAAAACCGGTTCGAGTGGGTCAGAAGGAAAAAATCTCGAGAAAGCACTAATCAAGAATAATATTAAGACCGAGAACTAAACGGCCTAAGCGAAAATTCATCACTATTCACTGTGGAAAGCATGAGGATAGGGGAAATTCCCACCATAATAAAGCTGTCCCAAAGAAGAGAAAACAAAAGGAAGGAGGAAAAGAATGTGGGACAGCGGGTTATTGTTGGCCGGTATATACAGAGGGAGAGGGTAGAAGGGGGAAAGAGAGTGAGGATCGTCTATCTTCGGGGGAAATGAAATGGGATCGCGACGCACGGGAAATCGTCTGAAGGCAACTAATCCTTATCGCCCCACGGCGACAGGGGATGGATGATAGGTGTCTGTCGGTAGAAAAAACGAAACATCTCGAGAGACTTCGCGGCAACCTCACGCAATCTGGAGAGGAAAAAATCACGACGATGCATCACTCTAAACAAAGGTCAGTCATTTAGGAAGGAAAGCAAAGACCAGAGTACCTGGCCTGTCATGGACCTTCAGGAAAAGTAACTCGCCTTGTGGCAGAAATGCGCGATCCTGGTGTACGACTCAAATCAGAGAGGATAGGGGCGGAGCGGGACGGCCCGACGAATAGGCGCTCTGTCGTCGGCCACCTGGCGAAAGCGCGAGCTATAGAAAATCGCGCAGGGCGACCTTTTGCAAAAGGTCTATCGCTGGGTGGAGGGTACAAACGGCGTGGCTTCCAAAAAAAAGAGAAACGAGCGAACAGACTAACCGGGGATGGCATTAGATGAAGAACCGAAAAAACTGTATCTTTTACTGAATCATTGGAAAAGACCAGGGAAGCCCTATGGGACATCCCAATCTGGCAGGTCGGCTGTTGAAAGGCGGGGGCGAAGGAGCAGGGGGGAAGCGAGAAAAAGTAGAATCTTTGGCGATCTGCCACCTGGGTATAAAGACTAAAAGGGAAAAAGTGCGAGGTAACGCCCCTCAGAAAGAAAACGGGACTTGGTTGCGAGACGACGACGACAACTGTAATGCGAAAAACAGAGGCCCTTGGTGAGGAGAACAAGGTCTGCCCGAAACGCGATTCGACTCAGGAAAGAGAAAAAAGAGTTGAAAGAAAATAGCCGACGTGCAGCCGATCAAGCGTCCCTAAAGGGAAATGGGGGAAGATAAGAAGCGGACAGGGTAAAGGGGGCACCCCGTCGAACCGGGAAAAGTCTATGAGGCGCGGTATTTCAACACTGGGGAAAAAGAACCGAAAAAGAAAGGGAAGGGGCGTAAATGGGGGTGTGGACCGGGGTCTTCAGTCTCCTTCCAGCTACCGAGGGATGTGCTTTATTGAAAAAACATTACTAGAAAGCCTAAAAAACCGTCCAAAGGGGGCGGTCTAGGCCGTCTAAGTGGAAGTGAAGAAAACCAAGGTATTGGGAGGTGAGTAGGGTCAGGTGGCGCTTCCCGAGCCTAAAAAAAAACCCGAGAATCAGTAAAAATGAGCGCATCTCCATACCAAAAGAGTGCTCCGAAGAACTGGGGGGACTCCGTCCAGTTTGAAAAGGAAGCATTGCCGTCTAGAAGCCACGACTTTCTCACTCGAGTGGGGGGCTGCGAAGGAGACCCATTAAGGTCTTTGCGGACCGGTTCGACCAGAACGTGGGTAGATAAGGGCACAGGATGCCCGGACATAAAATGAAAAATAGGGGCCAAAAAAGTTGGCGAAAGGCACCAGGGAAATCGAGGGGCGTCGCCGTCCAGAGGGGTCACGGAACAAAGGGGGTTCGGAAGAGTGCTGGGGGGGGGTTTTGGGGGGGGGGTGGAAGAGGGGGGACTCAACAAAAGGCGGCGCCAAGGTTAAGCCGCATATAGGGGTACTTGGAGACCGAAAAGGGGGGCATTGGAAAAGAATATCTCTCGAAGAAGGGGGATCAGGGGAGCGGCCACTGGGCCTCTGCAACTACGCAGTTTACTTCAAAGAATTGACAGCACGAAGGGTGGCAATCTGGGGGAAACCTGACATTTTACGGAAAGGTCAAGAGAGTCAGTGGGGGGACAGAAAGTGTCTTGGGGGGGGGGCTCACGATGGCGCGAGGAGGAAAGATGCTTCAAGAAGAGGGAGGACAGAAAAGATGGTAAACGAGAACTCTTCGCCCGCCAGAATTCAATTTAACATGGAGAAGTAGAACGAATAAGTCGAAAAGTCCACTCGCGCGCCCGCAAGATTGCCTTAGCTTAGCACCGAATTGGAGTTGCAGGGGAAGTTTGTTTAGAAAAGAAAAGCACATTAGTTCTTGAGGGGGGAACGTTCTACACGAGGACGAGTTCCAATCGGAGGAAAAAAAGTCTGAACCTTGGGAAGGTTTTCGGTAATTGATATGGGGGCTCGACGAAAAATGGTACGTGTTTTTCGGAAAGAGACCGGGCGGTTCGCTTTGTCAAAAAGGGCAGTTGGCTTGGTCAGCCACTCTTTTACACGCGGTTTTTCGAAAGGGCTGGAGGAGGGGGGGGAGAAGTATTCAGAAGAGGGAGTTAGCGGCGGTTTAAGGGGGTCAAGGTGCCTTGGAGGGGTAGGAAAAGGCAGTAAGGCAGGACGGGACCGAGTTGCGGGCGTTCTTTGTGGAGAAAAACCGAAAAGATCGCCGGTAAGTACGGACACTGTTTAAAGGCCATCGCAGAAGGGCGAGACCATGAGGGACAGAATCGCGCTCGTCATGATCTGCGGTTGAGAATCAACTTATGGGGAAGGCAGTGGCGAATAATTGAACCGGGGGGGGGGGTGGTTCCGAAACCGGAATGCGGGGGGAGGTAAGCGTCATATCTAAACATCGCGAGGCCAACGAGAGAAAAAAAAGGTACTAAAGATAAGGGGGGGTCATCTTTGGATCGTTGAACAAGAAGGGGGGGACACGTTGAAGGGGGGACTGGAAAAAAACGAACCTCCTGACCGAGGCGGCCAATCGTCGAAGAAGAAGCTGGCTGCCGAGAGAGACGCCGGCCTGTGGAGCGGTTGAGGCGCCTCTCGAGTCAACGGAATACTAGGCGAAAGTATGGATAACTAAGCTGATAGACGTTGATCAGGGACCGAAAATCACAGAAAAGGAGAAAAGGCTCCGGTAGGATGGCGAAAACGCGCACTTATTTCAAGGGCGGCGCCTTCGGCTACCCGAAGAGAGGATCTAGGGTGTGTTTTGTATTACAGAGGAAATCGTATGCCCAGGAACGCGTGGGGCGTCGGAGGAAAGAGTGGGTGGGAAAACATGTGGTTTGGGGGTCGGAACCTCAATATTAAAAAAACTTTTGCTGAACAGAGAGAACTCTTGAAAGAGAGAAGCTCGCCTAGTAGGGTGTCATACTTCGCGTGGCTTAGATGCGAGCGATGGTCTCAAAGGTCCTACGGGGGCAGGGGCGGGTGAGAAAAGGTTACCTTGGCGCTGGGAGGCGAGAGGGGGAAGTCAGGATGGTCAAGCCGGCGCGCAAAGGGAACAAGTGCGGAACACCGGTCCGTTGAATCCGAAGAATTCTCAGGGTGGGACTCTATAAGGGGGGGGGGAAAAATCCATTGACGATCGTGGAGTGCGGAAATGACGTTTGGGGCCAAGGAG
>Ga0179593_1731985_pt1 | contig 10127 bp, 16 predicted proteins | sample CZODoug2_1_08_16_FD_185931 | JGI IMG/M metagenome (GOLD analysis project Ga0179593, IMG submission 185931) | Vadose zone soil fungal communities from Angelo Coast Range Reserve, California, USA - CZODoug2_1_08_16fungal (PacBio error correction) | ecosystem: Environmental > Terrestrial > Soil >...
GACTCCAAAAAGGGGGGGGAGGAAGCTGAAAAGACCCAAGCGTCGAGGAAAAAAACCTAATCTAAACTCCGCTTCTTGCGCTCAATATCTTTCGCAGGAAATCGTGCAGAAGAAAGGTTCAGTGGCGGGACGGTGAAACGTGGAGAAGTATTGGGACTTACAAAGAGGGGAAGACTCTAGGTTCGAGGGGAGGGGAGAGGATTTTTCGAGAATAATCTGATTCGAAGAAAAGCTCCCGAGTGTCCGAGTGGGTGGGTGGGGTGTTCCGTGGGGGGGGGGCGGTCCGGCGTGAATCGCCGCCAACTGCGTTAGGGCGGACGGGCGGAAGGACGAGAAGCCGAAATCCTCGTGATGAAAAAAAGGATAGTATCAGTCCGGATTTCCTCAGGGAAAACAGATTTTTGGGGAGACAGGGCAAAAGGGCCTGTCAGGGGGCGACCCGAGCGTGCCGCGCTCTAGGGGTTCGGGGCCAAAAAGAGGAAAAGCCTAAAAAAAAAAACGCCCGTTTTGAACAAAGGACCGTAAGGAAAGGCGGGCACGGAAGAAAAGGTACAGGGAAGTTTGAGACTTTGCCGGGGTTTTGGGAAAGGGAACCCCAGTAGAGGGGAAGGGGTACAAGAGGGGGGGCTACTCACAAGGGCCACAAGGAAGGGGGAGGCGAATCCAGGGGACGGCTCTTTAACTACTCCTATCATCTGAGGGGGATATCAGGAAAGAAAGGAGAAGGAGGAGTGAATGTCACCAAGGGGGTTCGGGATCCGATCGAAGGATGAAAAGGACTACTGGTTGTTTCTTCGAAAAGTAGCACGCCGGTTATGCGGAAAGAGGATAATACCGTTTCGGCAAGGGGGGGGGGTTGTTTCGGGGGGGGGGGAAAAAGAAGGGAAAGGTTAGGGCGGTTTCTTCAAAAACTGGAGGCATCGAGAAAAAGCGAATGGGGGGGGGGGAAGCTAAGTGAAAACAACAAACCAAAGCTGCGATAAAAAGGGGATGTGTAGCACCACAAGAAAAAATGAATCACGAAAGGAGGGGGATGTCGTGAATCTAGAGCCTAAGTGGGGGGGGGAGGGGAGTTTTCCCCCGTTTGGGGTATCCTGCAGGCCCCTTGAGAGTTACAACGACTGGGGGAGGTGCAAAGTGGTGTCGGGAGAAGGGGGGGGGGGGGCTATGGTTACAGGGCCCTAATAAATCCTTAGGGGAATAAAATGGGGGAGTGGGGGTTAGGGTGGCTCGGGTCAAGAAAGAGGGTGTTGTAAAAACCATTGGTCGAAGGAGGACAGACATGCGAACAGCAGAAAGGGGAAAACCTTGTGTCGTTGGGCAAGGCTGTTACTGGAGCACTTCCCAGGGGAACTTCTTAAAACGAGGTTTCGAAGTTGGGTGGACTGATGTGACCGGCGAAAAAAACGGCTGGCCAAGCCTTCGGGAAAAAAAACCTGGGAACTTGGTGGTAAATTCCGCGGGAGGGGGTGCTTTTGTAAAAAGGGAAGGGGAGGTGTACGTTGGGGTCGGTGACGGACGTCGGAGGGGGCACGGGACCGGCTTCAGTGGGTACTACCATCAATACAGAGTTCAAAAAAACAACTGGGGAGCAAAATTGGCCGTCTGTACCAGAAAGGGGGAACGAGGTCCCTTGGCGGAAGATTTTTTTGAGAGAAGCCGTCGGCTGGGTTTGGGGCGGGAGGAGAACGGCCAGAGAAGGGAGTGCAGTGGGAAGAGAAGGCGGTGATGGGGGAAATCGCGAAGCTGCATTGGGGAATTCCTCCAGCAAAGACGGCCTCAAACAGGAGAAAGGTCAGAGGGAAAGAAGGTGTAATAAAGCGGGACGTGAGGCGGCTTAAGGGGACGAAAGTGGAAAAAAAAAAGATTTGCGTGCAAAGGGGGGGGGCACAGCAACCGGGGTAGCGTTCGTTGGAGGGAAAAAGGAAAGGGGCCCGGATCAAAGCAAAACGCTGGGGCTCCGACCGACGAAGCAAACCAACGCTTCCGGGGTGAGAGGGGGATCCGTGCCCACCGCGAAAAACACACGTCCCTTTGCAGAGAAGAGGGAACCGCCCCCCAAAAAGAAGAGGAGAACCTTCATGCATTCATGGGCTGCTAAAACCTCAAAAAGAAGGGATGGCGTGTTGGGGGGGAACGCGTCCTGAGACTGGGAGCCGACTTTGTTGAAGGAAAGGGACAGAAAAAAGACAAAAAAAGCAATGGAAAAGAGAACGCTGGTTCAAAAGGACAGAAAGGGGGCCGGCGGAACTTTTGAATGGGGGAAAAAAAGGGGGAGCACAACACCAAGGAGGGAAAAGAGATATATCAATCAAAAAAGGGGACATAGTCATGCACGCGGCCCTTGGACTCGTTAGCTAAGGAGTGCGGGGGAACGGGAGGGGGGGTTGTTGTGTTGGGTGAGGGACGAAAAAAATAACCAATGGAAAAAAACAGCGGGACGCAGCCCGGAAGGAAACATTTCGTTGCTTGGATGTTGAGGGCTTTAGAAAAGCACATTTTTGCCCTGGGGGAAGAGAAAGAAAGCATAGGCAGAGTAATGGGGGTTGAAAGGAAGACTTGGGCAAACCGCGGTGAAGACTACATCACCAGGAAAACGCGGCTGCGCCGAAGTCAAAAAGTCGGCGGAGAAAACCTCAGGAAAAGAGCCCATAAAAAAACCTAACCGAACTCTAAAACAAAGTTGGACGTTGGGAAATGGGGGAAAAGCAAAAAAGGGTGCCGCCCCGACGAAAAAAAAAAAAAAGCCGCACTAAAGAGGGGGCTTGGCCCCGGGCGCAAGCCCTTACACAGAGGGGGGGGAAGACCGAAGGCCGCGAAAGTCGAGGCGAAAACCGTCCTCAAGGGAAAACAAAGTAGGATCAAAAATGGCGCCTTCTAACAGCAGGTGAAGAAAACAAAAAATCTGTACAAACTTTGCCAGTCAGAATTGGTCGAATCGCTGCCGTAAAAATCAAAAAAAAGAAAAAAGACTTCGCGAACGGCTGGAAATAGAGACTCTTCAAAAAAAAAAGAAAAGGGGAACCCAAACCAGAGAGACGGCAAGAAAAAGAAAACAGTTTTGGAAAGAGAACTTGCCTAGAGTCGTCCAAGGGCTGAAAGGCCGGCCCAATCTAGACGACGGGTCCAACAGGACACGAACGCACAGACTGAAGAACTTCCAACCACAGGACAGAGGTTGGAAAAAAGAAAAAAGGCACACGGAATGGAAACATTTCACAACCAAGTTTCCGGAAAGCTGGCCCAGAAAGGGGGGCCCTTTTCGAGAAAGGGGAGTCAGAACTAAAGACCCCCGAAAGAAAAAAAAAAATCTGCATCTACTTACTCAGGGGGGGCAAACAAAGGACGTGATTAAGGGCACCCCAACCCAGAAGGAAAAACATTGGTGGAACGTCTACCGATCCTCGTAGAAAAAGGCACTCTAACCCTGAAGATCGGAAGTTCACCAAACCGAGGGAAAGGGAAAACGCCAACCCGCACCAACAGGTCAGAAAGGGGACGATTGCTCGCCCACCGGGGTAACCAGCCTCAAGGGACAGAAAAAAAAAAAAAGAGAAAGTGCACATGAATAGCTTTAATATCCAAGGCGCTGCTGGGGGGACGGGTATACCAAAGGGCGAAGAAAAAGTCACCTAATGGGAACAGAAGAAAATGGGAAGGCTTCTTGTAAGGGAAGGGGATGCCGGGAAAAAGAGAAACCCCATCTGTGGAAAAGGAGAAAGAATTGTTTGGTTGGGGTTTTCACTTCGGGGGTGTAGAAAACCGACGCTTCTGGGGGGGAATTGGACAAAAAAAAAAAAAAAAAGAGGGATCCTTAGCTTTCCCCTTAGACCATCAAAGACCCAACCCCCAAAAGACCCCTTCAGGAAGTCCAGATACGTATCACTAGAAAAAAGACTCCCCTTAACATCACCAGTGGGGGGACTCCAGGAGAAAACAATACAGGTCAAAAACCCGTTCAGAATCCGGTGAGAAAAAGGAGACACGCAACAGGTGCCATAGAAACCAGAAAGAAGGAAAACGTCGAACCGTCTTTTCTTTTTCCCTATAACAAAGCGAATCAGGAAGGGTTTCACGAGCAATTGTGATGCGCAAAAAGGGGAAGCGTAACTGGGAGGGGGGGGGGGGGGGGGGACATGATGGTGAGATGCGTTCGGCGAAAAAAGGAGTACACTAAGATAAAATTTAAAAGTGGTTCTGCTAAAAAAAAAATGGCAAAAAAGAAGAGCAAATAAAAAAAGAAAAGTGACCCGTACAACAGTTAACCGGAAGTTTCCAGGAAAAGAAAAACGCAACGCGATGGTCAACTGCGGCGGTGCTTCTGCCTTTTTGGGGGTATTCGCCTGTGAAAAAAAAGAAAAAAAGGCGAAAGACGGGCAAAAACCTTCAATTCCAAATTTTAGTGTTACTCTGGGTAATAAAAAAATCAATTGCAAAGAAGTAAGGTCATTTTCCTAAAGCCGAAAGAACTTGAAGAGGGTAAGCGGGTAACTCTGGTTGGCGTCTAGAAATCCGGACTGATAACTAAGCTTGGGGCCGCCAGGGGCCGGCCTGGGGGCAAAGGACGTTTCCTCCCGAAGCCCGCCGCGGCAAAGAAAGTAATGAAATCGCCTTGTGCGGGAGCAAAAGACCTAAGCAACACCCAGGGAGAAGGGGGAAGTGTAATATGTGGTCGGAGGGAGTGTTGTGGGTGGTGAAGGTGCCCCCTTCGAAGCCGGCGCCGTCTACACAACCACGGGGAAGCGAAACTTTCTTGGAGGCAACCGAGCATCTTTCTAACTTATAATACTTCCAAGCAGGACCTGGAGAACTAAATAAAAGGAGGTGATGGAAGTAAGTATATCTCACAACAACAGTTAACCATAGAGGAAAACAACAGGAGACCCTTTTCACTCAATCACTTCCACCTTTCCTCCCGACGATTGTTAAAGAAAGGAAGGGTCAGTGAAAGAAAAAATCCATACTATCAGCTCTGGGGGACTTCTTTGTTCCGGAATCTCTTCTGGTTCAGGTCAGGGGAACGAAGGAGCAAAAGGAAAATAGTCAAAGGAAAAACGACACTGAGTAGGATGAAAAGAGGGGAGGAAGGGACTGCTCCCGGTTTCTCTGAAGAGAAACCCGAAGGCACGAGCGAAAAAAAGAGGGGGAGAAGGAAAGAGGCTGACGACGCAAAAGAAGAGGGCGGCCTTACTCTAAAAGGAGAAGGTTCCGTTGAGAGGCGGGGAGGGGGGTCACAGGAGAGGGGGGGGGCTCAAACAGTTAAAACGCGGGAGAAAAACAAGGGGAGCGGAGAGGGAAATTTGCCAGATTCTCCGCCCTGTGCGGAAGCCGGCGTCTCCGCAAAAGGGTGATCCGTAAAAAGGGAAAAAATATGGGGTGTTTCCTGTGTGGGGGGAGGGGGTCCTTCTGAAATCGAACAGCGCGGTTGGAAAAGCCGCGCTGCGGCGGAGAATCCGAAGGGGAGTGGCCCGGGGACCGGAAAATTGAAAAGGGGAGGAAAAAAAAAAAAAAAAAAAAAAAAAAAAAAGTCATCCGTGCGACGGAACCACAGAGGGAATCGTTTCCAAGTCGAAAAAAGGGCAATTGTCTTTGAGATGAGTAAGCTACCAAGAACAAAACGTTGCATCATAGGGGGGGTCGGGGCCCAGCGAAAAAAAAGCACAAAAAAGTTGAAAGAAATTATGAATGGGAAAGGCAGTGGGAAAAAAGAGAACATGTGACGGGGAAAGGTTTGCTCAGGGTGCGGTTTAGGGCAAAAAAATGAGGAGGGAGTGGGGGTTCAGACCGTCCGCAGTTTTTACTAAACTGAAAAAATGTCCCACGAAGTACGAAGAAAAGGCGCAATCCAAGCTGAAGAGGGGGTAAAAGAACAAGGAAATGCAGCTACGCGATCGGGAAAGACGGCCAAAGAAAGCTGAGGTAATTGTTGGTATGGGCGGAAGTGCACACCTTTTTCAGGGGAAGACGGCGCAAAGGGCTTCGACGGGACGAACATGGGGAGCGATGACCATGATCACAATGGGAGGCGTAGGAAGGGGGGAAAAACGTGAACGGTGGGGGGGTTGGTCGGTTTGATGAAAGGGGGGAAGGGGGGGAAGGAGGGCTTGTTTATTCTCCCAGGGGAAAAGAAGCGTAAGTTTTTTTCAAAACCCAGAAGTGACAACTTCAAAAAAAAGAAAGGGGGAGCAACCAAAGAAAGAAATCACGAAGACATTCAAGGTTTTTTCGCGTTCACCTGACGGGGGAGAAAAAAAGTCGTGGGGGGTCCGTGGCTTTAAAGGTGAAATAAGTGCAGACTCGGGGATCTTCCACTCCAAGTTAGGGGGGAAACTTGTTGGGGGGGGAAAAAAGGGGGGGAAAACATTAACGGTGGGGCGAGCACTCGGGCCGGGACAAGAAGGGGGGGACTGGGCGGGGTCTTTGACGGTATAGGGGTTGGGGGGGGGACCCGAAAAATAAGGGACATGACCCTTTGAAAGAGATGAATCTCGGAAAAAAAAAAAATACTAACCCAAATTTTGTGGGGGTCCCTGCTGAGAAGGGGTTTACAGCCTTGACGGCGTAGAAGGGGGAAGACGGTGGTCTCGGGGGACTAGTATTGTTTTCTGAGGGGGAACACGTGGCGCCTAGGGAAGGGGGAAAGGGGCCAGCCTTGGGGAAAAAAAGGTGGTGGGAGGCACTACTGTGGGTTGGCCTGGGGAAGGGTTATGAACCGAGAACTTGTAATTTTTAAGTTCAGAAAAGTTCCGTTGAAAGGGACCGGCTGGCCGGGGGGGGGCGCCAGTGGACGAACACAACCATAACCAAACTAGCACAAAAAAACTCGGGGCGTTCGGTTTTCCAGTCCGGAGGGGGCCCCTTGCCCGTTGATCGACGACACAGAAAAAGGGGGGTTGGAGGGGAAAGACCGGGACAAGGCTGCCGGACGGACAGTAAGCATACAGGGCGGGGTGGGGGGAAAGAAGATAATGCGCAGGGGGGGATAAAGAAGGTTGGCAAGATACGTTCTCACCGCCGACGGTCGCTCGGATAAGGTTTAGAGAAGAAAGCTTCCCAAGAAGGGGGGGGGGGCTGCTTGGGGGACGAAGTGGTCGGCAGGAAAAGTTGTCTTTGTCAATTGAGACAACGGTGTGGGGGTCAGTGTTTTTCGGAGGCGAGTTCTAAGAGGGGAAAAAAAGCTTGCAAGAAAAAAAAAAACGCCCGGGCGCCGCAGCCGAACGAAGGGGGGGGAGGTAGTCCGGGCAACCTCGGCACGTCCCTTGGCCAAGATCGGAAACCGACAAGAACCTGAAAAGAACTATCAAGGCAAATGTGCTGACTAAAAGCCAGAAAAAAGAAGACAACCTAATGGGGTGGGACTGGGAAACACAGCGTTTAGGGAGGGGGGGGGAGCGAAGGGGTCCATCCAAAAAAACCATCAACGCTTTCCAAAGAAATGGCAAAAAATACTGAGCTTCAAGGCGCGGGGAGGAAACTCTGCCGCGACTTTGTAAGATACTCTAAAAAAAAACAAACTGATGAGGAGTGGGAAAAAAAGGAAATTTCGAAGAAAACCAACCTGGACCCCCCTGAAATCTCAGAAAAGTGTCCAGTTTCGTTTGGAGAGGGGGGGGATGGGAGGTACTAAAAGGTGAGAGAGAAAAGGAACCTCACGAACCCAGGAAATTAGTGTGGGCGGTTTGGGGGGACTTTTAGCCAAAAACCCCCAAAAAAATGACAAGCCATGATGAGGGGAAAAGGGGAAAAGTTGTGGAGGTTTCAGAAGAGGGAGGAAGAAGGACTTGTGTGCAAGGGAAGGAGAAACATCACCCTTCCGAATGGCGGCAAGGGCACCGTCGGGGGAAAAGGGGAACCCTTGAGAGCCGGAACTCGCCCGAAAACCGAACAAACGCACGAAGCTACCCAAACACAATTTGCTGTCAATGCAAGCAAATCTTTTTTGGACGCAGCAAACTTTTGAAGAAAAAAATCAGGGGGGGGAAAAAAAAAAAACCTTAGGACACTAAACAGTGGAACCCGAACGACAAGAGACCGTCCAAAGGCGCGAAGCCGTCTTACTGGGGGGAAAGTATCAAAGGAAAAAAGGGGGCGGGAAATTTCCCCATTCACCGGAAAGGCTGGGAATGCCAGGGAACTGCCCTAATCTCGGGAAACGTCGCCGACCCCCCCAAAAAAGACGGAAGTCCAGGGCCCGAACCAAGTCCCCGAAGCCGGGGAAAGATCGCAAAAAGGAAGACCTTTTTACTTAAAAAACGGCGAGATGGTGGTCAAAAAACAACGGGAGAAAAAAAAAAGGCCCATAAGGGGGGGGGGGGGGGGGGGGGGGGGGGGGGGGGACACAAAGTACGACGGAACCCGTCAACCAAAGACTGGAATACTTCAAAGACACAATGCCGAGGTCATGGAAAAAACCCAAAAGGGGGGGGGGTAGGGCACACAAGTTTAAAAGGGGGGGAAAAAAAAGGGGCCAGCCAGTGGCTTTTCTAGGTCGGACTTCAAGAAACACTAGAGGACCCAAAAAGAAGGGGGCCTCACGAGAAAGAACTGGAATAACGTCCCTCCCACGCCGAATACAAAGGGGTGTTCTTCCAAGGGGTGCATCGTCTAGGTAAAAACATCCTGAGAAAAGTCGACGGGCAATTTTCCACCACCACGACTTTGACCGAGCCCATCTCCCCCAAAGCCCCCTCCGCCAAGGGGGGGGGGGGAAATGAACCCTTTCCTAGTTTCTCATAGGCGGTTTACCATAATCTGAAAAAGCCTTGAAAAGAAACAAACGCAGAAAAAATTGCCTGAAAAACAATGGGGACTATCACATAGCGCTTGCAGGAGTAACGGGAAAAGGACTACCGCGCGAAAATAATAACGAAGGTTTTCACGGAAGAAACATTGAATTTCTGATACTTCGTAAAGCACGGGGGGGTGCGCAAAAGAAGGCGGGGGGAAGGGTTTGGTTTTGGGTTGGGACACACTCTCTGGTGGCAAAAACAGGGGGCCGATCTTTTTCAGGCGAATAGATCCACCCCTTCACATTAACATAAATCAAAACGAAAAACCAACCCCCAACCCAGCTCCGAAGAACCGTAGGATCCTCAAAAAGAATAACGGCGTGTTCAGGGGGAAATATAAAACCCTGAGGCAGTCCCCCGTAGAAAAGCCGGCGCTCAGGAAACCGCAAACAGGGGAGAAAGCCCTTCACCCCAATTAGAAACCTTATACGTCCGGGGTTCTGGGGGTTTGAAAGGGGGGGGGGTCAAAAGGAATTGAAAAAAGAAATCAAGGAGGGAGGCTATCCGGGCAAGATGTCCCGTGGAAAGCATTGTTGGAAAAACTTGGTAACTACGTATTCGTGAGGGTGGTCGTCCACCACCGTTCAAAAAAGTGGTAAAAAGAAAGATAGGGGGTCATTTGGGTCGGGCGCAAAAAACCGGATCGCAAAAAACCACAGTCCAAAAATAATGGGTGAAAGTCCAGGAAAGGGTAATCCGACGGGGCGCTGTTTGAAAAGCGGCGAAGACAGGGGGAGGGTCTTCTTTATTAGCGCTGGCCCCTAACACTCGAGCGAGGGCAAACCGCTCGTGGGGGGGCTATAAAGGCCGCCAAAGGAATTGAAATCCAAAAGTGTAAGAGATTTCACAAGGGGGAGGAAAATAAAGACGGGGGGGGGTGTTAAATGAAGCTTGAATCCCCAGGGGACCCGAAGTGGCCGTCTTCTCGTGGTCCGAAAAGCCACCAGAACCTAAATTGGCTGTCGAAGCAAAAACGACAGACCCACACCCCCAACCTTAATTGGGGATATAAAAAAAACACTCAAGGATCAACAAAGAAGGGAAGAAAGGAGCTTATGAGTCGAAAACCCTCGTATAATATAAACTTCTCCGCGCCAAAAGCCTAAACAAATCCTCTGGGGGGGAATGCGACACACATACTCAATTCAAACGTGTACCACGAAACACGCTCCACGTTTCACTAAGCCACCTTGACTACACGGCAGATTTAAAAGCGAAAAACTAAGAGGGGAAGGAAAAAAGCAAGAAAACAGTTCGCCTCGCAGGGAGTTTTTTTCTAAGAATCGCGTGGAGCCTTGCAGGGGGGGGGGAAAAATGCAGGGAAGGAAGGAAAAAAGC
>Ga0179593_1305804_pt1 | contig 10126 bp, 8 predicted proteins | sample CZODoug2_1_08_16_FD_185931 | JGI IMG/M metagenome (GOLD analysis project Ga0179593, IMG submission 185931) | Vadose zone soil fungal communities from Angelo Coast Range Reserve, California, USA - CZODoug2_1_08_16fungal (PacBio error correction) | ecosystem: Environmental > Terrestrial > Soil >...
GTTATGTTAAAGGCAAGAAAGGGCGCCACATTTAAATAAAAGGAGGAGGAAAGGATGCCTGCCTTAAGACGAGGACATCGGGAGAGACTTGGTTGGGGGAAGTTGGCGGAATTTCGGAGGGTCAATCACAACCCACGAAATCGTTTCCAACTCCCCGTCTTTCCGAGAAACCGGTAGAAGAGAAAATCACCGGGAGGGGCAGAAGAAACTTCATAACCCAGGAGAAAAGACCTTCACCGCCATACGCTGAAAAGAGGGTCGTACCTTCTGTGAAGTAAACAAGGTTTGGAAGGGGGGATAGAAACGGGGGATGAAAGGTAGATACTTCTCCCCAGGGATACGCCCATTCTTGGTAACGCGGGCCGAAGAAAACAGTCTATTGCACGGCAGGTATTTCAAACCCAGCGACGGGGAAGACTTCGACTATATGAACTGCAACCATAAGGCGTAACTTGGGCACGAACTTTGCGAAATATCTTCGGAAAAAGCGCGCTACCGAGGGGGCAATCTGGGGGGGGGGGGGAAAAAGAGGTTATTTTTTCAGCCGGAGACAGAGCGCTTACCCACGCGCTGAGTAAGCAGAGTGTGGACTAAAGACCCGCCGGAGGTTAAACTGAAAAAGAAGGAAAACGCGAAGTGCACCTCGGCCCAAGCAGGGTGAGGAGAGCTTGTGACGAAGAAGGGGGCTTTCACTCAAAAAAATCCACACTCAATGTCAGTGGAACCGATGCTGTCTCGTTGCGTTCGCCGCCGCTCCGTCAGAGGACACGAGTGCAAAACGGGTAAGAAGAAGTCACGACGTGTAGGTTCGGCTGTTTCAAAAAGGAAAAGCGTCTCAGGAGATAGAAGACAAAATAATAAATTGGGCACTCAGTTCAAAAAACTTTCAACCACGTACAAAAAATGTGGGCCCACCTGCGCGGAAGAAAAAAGAACCGCAAAAGACCACACTGGCCGGTCCCGGATCAGTGGGATGTGTGGCCAAAAAAAAGCTGGTCGTCCATGAACAAACAACCTACATAGCTCCGCCTTCAGAACTAGGACTGTCCGAGCAGTCTAAGAGCTCGAACATCCGACGTGCAGAGACGCGGATCAGGAGACGCGCAGTCAGCTCCTCGAACCATTTTAAGACTGGGAGTAGTATCCGCGGGTAACCCACCCACAAACTTCCCGGGTAAAAACCAAGACAGATACACGTACAAGATGGGGGGTGGGGGGAAACGGCTGGGTGGACGAACACGGCTAAAAAAGATCAGTCACTGGGAGCGAGTTTGAAAAAAAATCGCAATCAGAGCGATGGAAAAAAAAAAAAAAGGGCGTCTGGGAGGTATCTATTGACGTCTAAAAAGAGGAACTGCACACGGTTGGTCGGTGAAAGAGATCCATAGAAACGACGACTCAAATCACATCATGAAAAAACCGGGGTGAACGCTTTAGACGTGCTGAGCAGTAGTTCAAAAGTGTCGCCAGGTACCTGTGTTCACAAAGGGGCAGACTTCTTCTAGAAAGATGAGGGAATGGGGGTCACGGAACGGGGAACGTTGCTCCCCTCAACAGCTTGCCCCCCGATTAAACACCCGAATGGAACAAAATCGAGTTGCCGGAATCGTAGGCAGGCCGAAAAGGTAACCTTGGGAGGCGTATCGGAAAGAAAAGTCGTGCAGGACCAAACCAGGGCGTGTCGAGGGGTGAAGACGAAGCCGGAGAGCCCCCAGCAAGACCTCTTTGGCGGAAAGGGGTGTGGGGGTTGGATGAGCGTGGACACAGACATAAGTAGAGCGGCAGAAATATGTGAAACAACATGATTGAAATTGATAAAGCAAGAAACGTCGGATCCGAAAAACCACCACCAAATCTGAGGAGGGAAAAAAAAGAGCAATCTAACGGGATCTCAGGACACAAAAAAAGTCGCAAAGGAAAGGGATGTACTCTCAAACTTTAGCAAAGGGGATGACACAATCATAAATCACACAACAAAGAACCCATCCCGCAAAAAGACGAGAGAGAGGAGGTGGGGAAAATTGACAATCCTACAAATAAATTCAGTCAAAAACTTTCACTGCAGAGAAGAATCATAACGGGGGAATTGGAGAACCAAAACCAAACAAGCCCAATAAAATTTCAATGCATCAAAATGAAACAGTGGTATCAGGGAGGTGGGGAAATCCACGGGAAAAAAAGAAACGGCAAAGAAAGTGACGCAACCACTCCTAAAGCCTGGGTCAGAAAAAAGGAAAAGATGGAAACGAAGGAGAACGAATCAGGACAGCAACCATAAAGTCAGAAAGTACTATGTTGAATGCCTGGATGTAGCGGAGAGGAAAGAAGCCAAATTCGCAAGAAAAAATTGCTACAAAAAGGGGACTAGAAAATCAAGAAGAGACAAAAAAAACGCTCACGAGCTTTGTGTTTCCAGCCGAGAAGGGCAGGTAGCGGACAAAAAGCGCCCAATGTACTTAGCAATGTAAAAAGTGGGGAAGGAAAATCAGACCACAAAAAAACACAATACCCGGATACGTGGGGAGGAAAGGGGGGGGGAAACAACTTCAACAGGAAAAGGGCAAAAAAATAACGCGAATTACTACAAAGAAAGAAAGAACAAATCTTTCGAGAGCAAGCAGCCGCGAACATGTAACGGCGCATGAAACCTCAAAGAAGGACGGAAGACCTGAGGAATAGGAGGGGCAGCCACTAAACGAAAAAAAAGGCTCTCGCTTCGGTTGTTTGTTTGTTTGACATGGAGAAAAAGATAGGGGGGGCCACCGTCAAGACTCAATCCACTGGGGAAAGTTTGGCTTGATACTGCCGAACGGAAAAAAGGGGGTAACTTGGGGGCCAACCGTTGGCAAGAAGGAAAAAAAAAATATGTCGACGTTTAGGAAGGAGAGGAGAAGCGTGGATCTCAACCAAAGAGGAAACGGACGGAAAAAAAAGTGACATGTGGAGCGAAAGAAGTAGCTTGAAAAAAACGCTCATCATCCAAGAACATATGGAGCCATGGGGGAGGAAAAAAAAGAGGGAAAACAGCTCTCAACTCCAACATAAGGTGCCGAGACGGCGGCGTGGGAAAAAAAATTACCGAGAGGAAACAAGGGAAGGAAAAGGACGCACTGGAAAGAAAGCGGGAAAACGAAAAGACTACCACTAAAGCGCGAAGACCAATATGGACGAAGTCAAGCACACGGAAAGATGATTTTTTCCGAAAGGACCAAAGGGAAGCCTGCCAGAAAAAATGTCAAGAATCAGGGGAGCAAAACGATATACAATGAAGGCATCGACTGAGGGAACAACTCGACAAAGAAGCCGCCAGGAAGGTAAAAGCTATCAACAAAAAAAGTCAACCAAGGGACAGATGAAAAAAAAGGAAAACCAAATGATCGAAGCCAATCCGATATCGAGAAAAAGGAAAAGGAAGGGCTGGGGGTAAGGGGGGGAGCAAAAAAAGGACCTGAAGTTCTCGAACAAAAAATGAAAAAAAGGGTTGGGGAAAATCAAAAGAAACGGCGGACAAAAATAGGGGGGTGGTGAGTGACTCCCCGAAACAAAACCATCGAAAACACCTACTACAACCCAGCAAAACAACAAAAAGAGATCGTCTTGCCAAAACCGCCGAAAGCAAGGGCACAGCCGCACTCAAACCGGAGACCCACAAGCAGAGCATGAATGGAAGGGGGAAAACGGAGCAATCGGCGGAAGGTGATCGTCCATGAATTAGAATCGTTCGACTGTAAAAAAGGCAAAGAGAAATTACTCCAAGAGTGAAAGCCCTTCAAAAAAAGGTGGAAAGCGGGTCAATCACAAGGGAAACAATAGTGACAATGGAGCGCAAAGGGGCGGTGAAACAAGAAGTGCAAAGAAAAGGGGGGAATGAATCGGCCTGGGGAAAAACAACACTGGAAAAAAATTGTTCTTCGCAAGTGAGAGCAGGGGGACTCACAACCGGCGCAACCAACGACAGGTCTCTCAAAACGGTAAAATAAAAACCGTCAAAAAAGGAAGTACAAAAAAGGGGAAAATTCACGCCTGACAAGCAAGGTAGTCATGGAAAAAAAGGCCAGGGTTGAAAAACTCTAAAAAAAAAGAACGCCACGGAAAAGAAGGGATTAATGTGGGCAGGTGCGGCCAGAAGAAGATCGGCAATTACTTGTGATCAAGAACGAGAATGACGGGGGTATTGGGAAAAAAACGTTCAGACGGCACTGCAGACGCGGCCCGGGGAGAACAAACCTTGGCAAAGAGGGGGGCGAGTCCCTGGGTGAATAAAAAAAACAGAAAGCAACACCCGTTCCAGAAGGGGAAAAAAACCAACCAACACAGGTCCTTTAAACGAAGGGAAGCACAGTTGGAAAAAACGGGAAAAGGAGTGAACATAATGGGAATGAATAACCAAGGACATAATGGAAAAGGGGGAAAGCAACTGGGACCCTCATCGCCGGACAGGGAGAAGAAAAAACGGAAAACACCGACTTGGTCGAAAAAGGACGCGTGGCCGAAAAACAGTCCGTTTTCAGGGGAAAGGAAAGGACGCGTTACCGGGAGGGGGGAAAAGAAGGGGACCAGCCGAATGTCTGGGAAAAACATCAGAGCCATCCTCGAGAAAAAAAAAAGAGTAGAAAGTGAGGAGAAAGGGGTACGTGTCCAATGCCCCGCGCTAAAAACAAATCACGACATGAGGAAAAAGCCCGAAACGGAAAAAGAGGGTTACAAAAGACACAGACAAATTCAATCAAAAGGATAGGGCGTGGGGTGGTGCGCAAGTGAAACAGCCAACCGGCATGAAAAAAATGGGTAAAGTTGCGATCAAATAAAGGAATAAATCATGAAATTCCAAATAGGAAGGAAGAAGAAATCTAACCAAAAATTCGTAAAACAGAAAACTGGGGCCGAGGCCCGACTTTTGGCCAATTTTTGCCACGCGAAATTTACCTACCAACAGTCGCAAAAAGGTTAAAAGGGGACACTCAACCATGGCAAACCAGCACGTCAAAAAGGGGACAGACCAAACGTCTGCGCAAAATAAACGCAAAAAAAAAGAGGAAGGAAAATCAAACGGTAAACTTGTCCTAAGGAGGCGGGTTTAAGAAAGAAAAAAGAAATTCGTGGGAAAAAATAGTAAAGTCAGGGGCGGAAAAACGTCGTCCGGAAAAGCTGCCCAAAGGCAAAAGACGGCGGCGCATGTGAATCCGTCACGTCGGGAAAACAGCGTGCGTCGCAAAGCGCTTTTCTGTGGGACAGTGGAAAAGGCTCACCCAGGGGGAGAATTGGGCAAGGCAAAAAAAAAGAAACGATCAAATCAAACGCCCAGAAAAAAAGTGGGCGGGACAAGTGTTGGTGAGGGGTAACCCCATTCTCTAAAGTAACCATCCTGAACAAAGGAGGAATCACGGCCAAAAGGGGGGGAAGATCCAGGGTTTCTGGGAAAAAGGTCCAATAGTGGGGGAAAACAAAGTGGTTGAGGCGTACACGAATCATATTAGAACAATGGTCAAAAGTCACGAACCCCGACCAGTGGACTTACCTACCACAACGAGGCCGATCACGAAGCAGAAATTTGCGAAACACGGTTTCACTGCAAAAAAAAGATGAAGGAGGGTCGAAGCTAGGTCTGAAAGGGAATTGCCGGGGGGTGGCCTGTAAAAAAAAAAAGAAGGGGGGGAAGGGCTGGGTTTAGTAGCGTTCGAGGGCGGATGAGAAACCAGGAACCACCAAAGAAAAGAGGTCACCTCAAGGAGGGGGAAAGTATAAAACCATTTGATAAACGGAGGTCAAAACGAACTTAAAAGGCCCGCACGGACCACAAAATTCCGCAAGAATAAGGCCTCGATAAAAAAAAAGGGGAGGGGTAGGAAACAGTCAAAAAATTTTGTAGATAAACCGAAACGGGAGGGAAAAAGTAGGGGGAGAGCTTTTCTGCAAAAAAAGCCCGCAAACGGTGCGGGGGGAGCGGGCGGGTCAAGACAAACATGAGTGCCCGATCAAAAAGTGGGGGGGGAAAAAACGCTCGGTAGAGCAGCTTCTTTGACATCGCAAGGGGGGGAAAGTGCCAAAAAAATCTGCCGGGCGATGGACACAATATCACCGTGATAGAACAAGGGGAGAAAACGAGGTCCCTCTAAAAGAGTTGTTGGGGGGGATCGTAGTAAAGAGCACAGGTGTCCACGGGCTTCATAGGAGTTCAGATCGCCGGAGGGAGGCAGGGGAACGCGAAAAGGCCAGAGAAACTGAGGGTGGAGAGCTGGGGAACTCCCGGGCGTGTCATCAAAGCAAAATCACGTGGGAAAGTCAAAACGGCCAGAAATGATGATAAAAGTGTCCGAGCAGATAAATTCAAACTCATCGACAAAGCTCAAAAAGGGAAGACTGCCGCGGCGCGTTACTTCGGGCGGGCGGTTTTTAAAAAAAAACCGCTCAGAAAAAAAAAGATCGCCTTCCATCCGAGTGGGGGGGGAAGGTAAACTCTGAAAAAAAATGGCAAACACCCACCGAAAGGGGGGGGGACGTCGCAGCATTAAGAAAGGAAAAAACACGTTTTGTCGAGGCGGGGGATGTGGAACAACGCAACTTCTTCTTTTTCACAGAAATTTTGCAAAACAAAAAAATCATCGGGGAGAAATGGCTTGGACTGCAAGACGAAGAGGAGAGTCCCTGACCCGACATAGAGACAAAAAATGCGGGCTATTCCCCTAGGTACTTCAGGGAGCCCAAAAGCCTTCCCCTCGAACAGAGGGTTGACAGAAGAGTGACAAGGATGGTTTCCGGCAAACAACAAAGGAAGTCAGGAGGAAACGAAGCCATCCGTAGCCTGGATTGTGTGTTGGGAGGGGAGGGAACCGAAAACGGAAGAGAAAAAGAAAGAAGATGAAACGGGGAGCTTCGCCGAAAAACGCAAAACCCCTGGAGATCAGGGGAGACGGTGGGATAAAGCTTGGATCGAAGTTTTCAAAAAAAAAAGACACTGGGGGTCGGGAAACGAAGAGCCGAGGGAAAACTAAGAAAAAACATCCATGCCAATGACCATAGGTAGTCCCGGAGTGAAAATAGCAGTCGACGTGAAAAAGGCAGGGCCCCCCTTTTTTCCTGGCGAAAAATCGGAATAGGGGAGGGGGGGCGAGAAGAGGGAAAAAAGCTCAAAGCCCCAAAGAATTGGGGTCACCAACTAAAAAAAAGAGAAAACCGCTGCAACATCGATGCCAGGAATAGGTTGGAGGGGGCGCGCACAAGAAACGCTGCACAGCGTTGAAAAGAAAAAAGGAGCCGGGGCAGGGCATCCAAGTGATTTGGAGAGGGAAGAAAAAACCGCTCCTGAGGCCTCCAGGCTTGGCCGGGATATGGGGGGGTGGGGTTGCTGAGGAGCTGGAAACGGAAAATCACCCTTAGACTAAAAGGAAAGATTCATCCTGGGAAAAAATTGGCCGGTGTATACGACCAGTCTCTTCACTGGAATAAGCTCGACAAAAAACACAAATAGAGGGGAAAAGAGATCAAAACGCCGGTCGTACTCCCAGCCCTGGCCGAAAAAAAAAGAACCAATGGGCCCGCCTCTCAAAAGGAGAGACAGAAACACCTCTCAGCACAAAAAACAAAAAATTCCCCTAAAATCAGGAAAAGGGGGGGTTAATCACTCTAGACAGTCGACAAAGAGGGGGAAAGCCGGGAAACTTCTGGAAAAAAAAAGAAGAGAAAACTTTTCCTCCGCCGAAAAAAAATCCGATTACAAAGGAACGAGGCAAAAATGGGTGGGGGCAGGTCCGTCTTTTGAAAAAAGAGGAGGGATCAGGGAAAAGCATTACACACAAAAACCAGTACAGAGAAAAGCCTCGAAAAAGGAAGGCATAAATTTAACGATCAGATCAGCAGAGAAAAAATTGACTAAGGGTGGGGTGGTGGACATGCCAAAAAGTGATGAAGGGGCCTAGAGAGATCAGAACGTCACAAACAGAGGTGGGGAGTGCCCTCCTAATGGGGGTAAAACAGATAAGATCAAGAAGAAAAAAAAAAAAAAAAAGGAATCCAGCGCGTAAATTAAATGCGAAAAAAAAACCGAGAGGCATATGGAAAGACAGTGGTGCGTTAAAAAATCCAGGAAAAAAAAAAACAAAGAACGGAAATACGTGTAACTCGGACGGTGAGACAAAAGACAAGGTTAAGGGAACAGCGGAAAGACTAAACGAAATGGACCCCAGAAAAGAAAACCCCGGGGTGAAGGAGGCGCGGCGCGGAAGAATGAGAGGAGGTCCCAACAGAAAACTAAGATGTTAGACTACTGAGATCTCTGGAAAAAAAGTGTGGACAAGTAAGGCAAGAACTGAGGTTTAAAGGGGGGAAGAAAGAGGAGCCCACCGCCCATCTCGAAAAAAGGCAGGGGTAAAAAACTTATCCCTGAAACGCGACAGAAAAAAAGGGGGGGGTAAAAAACTCCTTCAAAGCAGCAACCACTTCGAAGGAAGAAAAGGAAATTCCGAAAAAAAAAAAATCGCACCCGCCGGACCGTACCTGTCTGAAAAAAGAGAGAAAGGGGAGAAGGGTTCAAGAGGATGGCGAAAAAAACGACCAACTCCGCCAGAAAGAGGGAAAAGGAAAACTGGTAGGACGTGGGGACGCCACGGCGGACAAAAGACTAGAAGAAAACCAGAAAGGTGCAAACGGAGTTGGTTACCCTAAGGAAACAGAACTGTTCTCACGAAAGAAAGAGGATTGGAAGCGAGAAAAAGCCGACCGAAAAAAAAAAAAGATAAGACCTCAGTCCGCAAAAAAAGGAACGTAGGTGACACCAGAGGACACACTAAAATTCGAGAAACATTGCAGGAAGGTTCAAGGAAAAAAGGGAGAATTTGCCGGCACGAGGGGAAAAAAAGATTCCAACTCCAAAAAGACGACCAACCTCCTAAAAACAAGAAGCGACGCACGAAGGGGAAAAGCGAATCCGGAAAAGAAGAAAATGTTCGCCTATCCCGAACAAAAATGGGAAAAAAAAAAGTTAGAAGTCAGCCTTGCACACAGGGCCGGAGGGGGGTCTGTCTGTAAAGAAGTTTCGCGACGAATAAGGAAAAAAGGGGAAGCGGCAAGCCGGGCAGGACAGAGGGATGGGGGGATGGACTCCAAACGACAGTCTACAACTACGAAAAAAGAAAAAGGACAACAAGAGTCTTCCTAACACCAAAGAAGGAAATGGAAAAAGAAGAACTTCGACCTCCATTCCGCCGGATGCACGCGGGGGGTGGGGGGGGACTAGAGCTCGGCTCGTTAAATCAGGAAAAATTGAGTGGAATTTGCGAAAAAAGGAGCGCAAATGAAAAAAAGGAGACGAATAACCAAAAGGGGAAAAGGTAATAACCTGACCAGATTCGACACGAAAAAAAGTGGAGGAAGAAGATAATAAAAAGTTTTGTCCTGTTTCCAGCAAGGACACCTGGGGGGTGAAATCAAAAACAAGAGGTGAAATAGGCGACTCGAGGCAGTGTTTATACGATTCCCAAGCACAAAGAGAAGAAGGGCAGCGCCGTTACACACAAAAGGAATGAGGACAGAACGAGCCATACAAACCCATAACCGGATTCAAAAAACTGACAAGCAAGGGGGACTTCAAAAAAAAAACAAAAAAGTGCAAAAAGGGGGGGGCCAGGGAGAGAGACGAAGATCAGCCCGGATACAAAGGGGGAGGGGGGGCATTGAGACCAAGCAAAAAGAATCGTAAAGTACCTGGGTGGGTTAGAGAAGTTAAAGACTGTAAAAAACTTTGCCAAAAAAGTTGGGGGAAAAAAAAGAGAAAAAGCCCGGCTGACGCGGCCAAAGGTGAAACCCTGGAAAAAAGGGGGAGGAAGGGGATGGTATCGCAAAAAAAAACCTGGCCGGAATGGACTTGAAAACAGGGGAGTACTGAAATTGCAAATGGGGGACGAGAGGTAAATGAATGGGCTGTAAGAAAAAAAGAGGGTTGGAATCGCAAACGAACAACGCCATAGAAGGGGGAAAGCATTGGGAAAAAAAAAAACAAAGGACAAAAGGCAGCAATTTTTTTTCGCAAAATCTTGCATCGGGGCGAAAAACAGGTGAAACCAGGGGGAGGAGGTGTAAAAGAAAAAGGGCGTCGGAGGGCCGGGCAAGCACTTTCGGAGAAAAAAGGAAC
>Ga0179593_1330919_pt1 | contig 10126 bp, 5 predicted proteins | sample CZODoug2_1_08_16_FD_185931 | JGI IMG/M metagenome (GOLD analysis project Ga0179593, IMG submission 185931) | Vadose zone soil fungal communities from Angelo Coast Range Reserve, California, USA - CZODoug2_1_08_16fungal (PacBio error correction) | ecosystem: Environmental > Terrestrial > Soil >...
AGAGTTGTCAACACTGCAAGCGCTGAGTGTCTGGAGGGGTCGAGCGCGCGAAAAAGATAAAAAATTTTCCCTGAACGAGACCGAAAGGGGAACGTGCCAGGAAATGGCGACGAATACATAAATCGCCAGTTGCCCCTAGTAGCTGCGCGAATGCTAGAACCTTGTCGCAATTCACCTTAGTGCAAAAAAAAACACCTCCCGCACAGAAATGAACCTTAAAGGGGAGGACCCTCCGGGAACGAAGCGCGGGAGACTCCGCTTCCTGGCATGGAAAGACCAACTCGCCCAGTCATCGGCGGTCTAGTACCCCTGATGGAAACACGAAGACGCCCAAAACTTTCCTACGGTCGGATAAACGGGCAAGGAGGAGGGGGGGGATGGAACACCCTGCGGAAGTTAGTCCCTCGGACCCCAGTTTGGGTGACGGTGAATCAATGAAAGCACTAAAGTGTTTTCGATTCCATTATCCCTGAGCGAGTGACCGAAGCAGAGGAGCCATACCAACGCTGTGGGCCAAACCCGCCCTATAACCGCCCGAAAGAAACTAAGAAGTACATCGAGAAGAAAGGGTTAATGAAAACTCGCGTCCCCGCACCCCTTCGTCGTAGAGTTCCATCTCATCAAGAAATCTCGAGAGCCGGCATCGCCGAAGGCGGGTCTCACTCTCTGCTGTGGCCTATCAGTTCACGCATTTAAAGACCGGGGGGGGCAGCTGGGGTTAGGAGCAGGGAAAAGAAGAAAGTGCGGAAAAAAGGGGAGCGCTCAGAGGGAAACGAAGGACACCTCCGGCGCTTTCGTGTGGAAGTTGCGGACAGCGCTGCGCTAAGTTACAGCCGGACTCGTGCTATCGCAAACACTCCTGCCTCCGCTCTCGGCCCTTCAACTCAGACAACGAAATAGACGGTTCAAAGGCCGGCGAGACTATGCTCCAAGCGTGCTGGGCAATTTGTCTCTGGGGCGACAACAACCCAGCGTCCGCTAAGTAGACGGAGGGACACTCTCACTGCGCGTAATCCGCACGCGGTAGGGAATTCTCCAAAAAAGCAAGTTCGCGGCAGGGAAGGGGACACGACGGGAACATTTTGGTGCGTTCAACGGCAGAAAGCTCGGTCGTCGGGGGCTCAACAAAGGGCCAAATGTCCCAGGCGTGGGGGGGACCTGGCAATGGGGTAACACCCTGCATCCTCAGAGGTCGGGAATAAGGGGTTAGAGCCCGGCCTCAGTTAGGGGACTTCCTCGAAGAAGGCCTTGCTCTCCCCACCCGCTGTGGAACAACCTAAGAAGCTGACTCAAAACGCTCTACTTGTCCGCACCCACCGGACATCCCTATGCATTCCTCCGGGACTGTATCGAGCTGCCAAAAACGGCCGAAAAAAAACTACTTCGACGCGTGCAAGTAAAATTCCATTGAGGGTCCAGTGCCTGTTCAACTCTCTTGCGGCGTCCGACGAAAATTCGGCCTCCGCTGGTCCGTTGTTCCGCGACGCACCTCGAACGGCGGTAATGAGCGGGATGCGCTTGCTCGGAGCCTATCGGAAAGGTAATTAGCCCTCTTCCTGCAAAACCCCCGCGTCTTTCCGCCACCACCCGCTCTCAAGACCACATTTCGGTGACATCAAAAAAACAACTCCCATCTGAGGACTCCCCGTATGGTAAAGAACTCTATCTTGGGAACATACCGTCCCCGCGATTGTGAAAGACCTGGTACTACGAGGGATTGCCCATCTTCACCAATAGGGATTCGGGGGGGGTCGCGGAAAAATGGGGTCGAAAAAACATACGCCCTCCCCATAAACCACCTATCTCCCTCTCGAGTGGGATCTCGGTTGCCTAACCAAACCCACGAGGAACCGCTATTACAGACTTTCGGGACAAAAATACAGCAGGAGTCGTCACTCTTGTCCCGTCTGCGACGACTTGCTGCCTGGGGGGAAAAGCGCCCCCCTACGATGGCCCCTCATTGTGTGAGTGAAGTAAAAATCACACGTAACAATAAAAACAACGCTCTTTGTATATTGAAGTACATAGTGGGGGGGGGTTCATGAAAAAGCGAGGATCGATAAGCTAACTTCTTTCTTGGGGGGGGGACAACATTCCTCTCCGGTCGTAAGGCGATACAAACAGGATATGTTAAGTTAAAGGCTTCATTAACTTGGTCAAAACTGCGACACTGGGAAAAAATAAAAAAAGGTCCTCCGGAAAGGGGGGGGACACCCTTAGCGCAAAAAGAAAAGGGCACTGCGTAATCTAGTCCACTAGCGGGGTTGTTTGGGGTCGAAAAACGAAAGGGGTTTGGTCCCGTGTTGGGGGGGGGAAAAATTCACGCGAAGCTCTATTCGTTACCACTCAGGCCTATTGGGGGAAAAAGCCGACGTATTAAACGCCAAAAAAAAATGAAAGGGGAGAAAGCACAGCCTTCCCGAAAGAAACATCGCGGCAGTCATATACCTCCGGTAAAAAACAGCTGCCAATAGCAGCAGGTTGTAACCAAAAGTCCCCTGACTATCTGTCGGAACACCGTCCTGAAGGCTGGAGACGCTGCCCCTGATTCTCCTCGCGACTCCAGTTCTACCTGTCCGGGCCTTCGGTTCGAGTCGCGCGGGGACAGATATCATTCAATTTTGCATGACACTTGCAAACAAAACGGGGAATGATTCAGATACCATCAACGCTCTCTCTCTCACCAACAACGGGACTTCAAGGGAGCGGTATTGGGGACGACAAGAGAAAGGAGAATACAGTGACAGGGGGCGACAAAAATCGGGCGTACATTGGGAGGCAAAAAACTCGAAAGAGGCCGTTGCCCATCCTTACTACTTCCCCGATTAGACGGCGAAGCTCCCCGGGGGGTTTTGTTGGACAGGTTCGGCGCCACTTCATAATTCCTGAACAACATCACCCCGCCTTGCCACGCTGTGGAAGCTCGCACCATGGCTCAGCTCCAGATAGCGAAAGGGAGGAAGCATGGAAAAACAAACCAGTTGAAATTACCCGATCGACGCCCTTCCACCTCCGTTCCCACTTGTAAAAAGAAAGTACATGCGTGACTGCCATACACGTCGAGCTTGTGGTCCACTGTGCGCAAACTCAAAAGGGGCAGAATTAGGAAGTAGTAAGGGACCGCCTCTGGCCAGGAGATCTATCCGGGAATCTCTGTTTTCGAACCATGCTCTCAACCTTCGGCCCCCTCCTCCGATGAGGGGGCTGGGGACATCCGTTGTCAAAATACAATCATCACAGATGGCAAAGTTAGAGAAATTCAGGAAAAAAAAAAAAAGCCCGCGAGAAAATCAGACTATATTCCTTTGATCCCCTTCCCTTCTCCTTCTTACTTATCGGGGGGAAACACTTTGAAAAGAAGCTTATGACAGGGACATGTATTGACTTCGAGAGGAGAACTCGAGGAAGTGCTTCAAAGGAAAGCCAAGCAGGACGCTCCCTTCTCTCTCCGAACCTACTCGGGCTGGAAAACGGGCATCAGATTTAAAACACACAAAAAAATTAAAAAAAAAGGTCTACGTACCCTCACTGGAAAAGGAACTGCGAAATCTAACACTGCCGATCAGAGGGGGACATAAAGCTGGTTCAGTGACATCTATAAATAGAAATTGGACAAACCAGGGGAGAACATACAGAAACGTCTCAAAATAACACCTACCGACGAGAGGAGCGGGGGGCAACAACCTCTACTCTCATATGGCCAAAGAAGCCGTGAGAAGAAGTCAGGGAAGGGGATCGCGCTGGGGGGGAAAGCCAAAAACTGGAAAACAGGGGGCATACGAACACAACACAGGGGGGGAGGTTAATAGAGCTATCGAAGGAAATTGAAAAACATATCCATACTCCTGGGATTCTTTGTCCACATCTCTAAGACTCTCCACTACTAATGATACACGAATACGGTTGCGCAAGTTAAGAATGGCGCAGGACCATGGGGAGATCGGCTTCCTTCAAAAAAATACGCAAGACAAAAGAAAGATTTGCTCCATTCGGTCGATGCGCCCTAGTAGGGGTCCGGTGATCCTTAAGCGAAGCTCAAGGTGGTGCCTCTCTTGGGAAATAACGTGATTGCGCCATGTCTAAAAAGGCAGGGGTGCAAAAACCAAAAGGTCACGACTTTAAAAAAATAAACAGGAAGCGAGTACATAGTTGCAGGTACATCCGCAACGCGAAGCAGTGGCCACTGGAACGGCCGTGTCTGGAATCTCAAGCCATTGGAAGAGAGAAGGTAATAAGGCGAGTGGCGGTTAGGAAAGCTGTGGCCTGAGAGACTGCTGAATGCTCTGCTTGCATCCTGGAAGGGTCACTTCCGCCAGAAAAAGGGGGTATCCTTTCTACATGACTCGTCCAAACTGGAACACATCCTACCGATCCGTTTGCCGTCTGGGGGGTGGGGCGGTCAAAACGGACCGCAGCCTATCTAAAGGCCCCGCCTAGTTCCCTACGGTAGAAAAAACTAATTACTGTCAACGCGTGGTCGTGACGCAACCATATCTCTGGCTCAGGACTATGGACGGGACGAAAAAAGTCAAAGGAGAAAATGTAGGAAAAATTGCTCCTCCCCTCGAGGGCATTCAGCTTTCCTCAAAGGGAAGCGTTTCAGAGAGAACTGTTTCACTCTGCCGCCAAATAAAAAGAGAAATCAGAGCCAAGACAGAAATAAAAGGACGTGTCGGCTAAAAACAGAACCTTGCACAACACAATTGGTCGGGCAGTCCGGGGTCGTAGGAACCTGATTAAGGGGGGAACTTCACGAGAGGGACCGGGGAAGGGTGGGGGTGCCCAGTAGCTCCCGGCACAAGCGCAGCACGCCGTCTTCAGTGTCCTCAACAGGACGATCTTCATTAAGAGTGCGGCCCATAAACGGGGACTAGGGAAAAAGTACTCTTAATCCCGGTAACTTTCCCGGGGGAAATGGGGCGGCTAACTGGGGAGTAGGTAAGGGTGAGGGGGGGGGAGGGCTACTCGCCTTCACTCAGGGGGTCGTGAAAATAAATGATAACCCTGATATATCTTTGCAAAACACGCCAAATTCCAGGCTTGGGGGGGGTGAAAAAAAAAATACTCTACTCTCGACAAAACTCAGATCAGCGGAAAAACAAACTATCAAGGGGGGAAAGTACCACCGGCGACGTCTTTGGGTCAAAATGGCTCGGGAGGAACGTCAGAAGAGCGACAAACACCTCTAAAATGTTAGCGCTTAATCTCCTGCGCAGTCAGTTGACCGGCAGCGGATACTGACCTAAATGCTTGAGGGGACCGGGGGGCGGGCGCTGGAAAAAAACGTACCTATTTATAAAAGCACTGGGGGGTGATTCCAAAAACAAAAAAGAATCAAGATAAGACTGTCTGTGGACAAGAAGATACGGCAGGCGCATACATAACCTACTGCAATCTGACTTGCGAGGTCTCTCTGCCGGAAACAGCTCTTAGGGCAACACTAAAATGGGGAGAGAGTTAGGTCCATAACCAGTTCGCCGGGTCAAAAACGGGAAGAAGTTTGTGAAGCCGGTCTTAAAGAAACAGGGGGGTTTCGTCCGTTCTTGACGGCATGTTGGGTGTCCCTCGGGGGCGCCACCCACTAAAACCCCTCGCCTATCTAAAGCTTCTCTCTAAAGGGGGGGAAAGAACGCAACGACTTACTCGTTGTACAAACGGAAGAGGAATACGGGTCAGAGGGCGTCGAGCGTAAAAAAAACCGGCTAGGGGTTTACAGGGCTCTAAAGAAGAATGGGGACCGGGCATACCTCTCGACTAAAGGACACCTCTTACCCAGGAAAAAGACAGAAAAAGACCACCGACGCAAAAAACACCAAACAAAAAAAAAAAAAAACAAACCAGTGCAGTTCAGTTGCAAAAGAGGATTAAGTAAGAACGAACCCGGAAGTCGATCTCGCCCTCCACGTATCAGCTTGGCTGATCACACTCCACTTTGAGGAAATTTTGCGGCTTTCAACTGAGTTATATGAAACGAAAAAGAGGGGGAACCTGTAAAGGGAAACCGGGATGTTTAAGTCGCCGGAATTGTTCTCAGGGTACGGAGTGGGTTCTCGCTTCCCGCCGCGAAGGCAAAGAAAACTTGCGCAGCGAAATGTCACGCCCGCGTCTAGCCAGAGGGGAAAAAGGGATGGGGGCAACCACTCAGAGACACTTCAGTAAAAGTACTCGACCACTGGGAAAAGTCTCAACTCAGGGGTCATGCGGAAGGAGCCCCCCCTAAGAAGAACCATAGTTAGAGTAAGAGAAAAAAGCGCGCGCGGGCGATTAAAAGGAAGCTGACGAACTGAATTCTAGAAGATAGGAGAGCCTATCGTCCGTTGGGGGAAAACAAATGCATTCCTACCAGAAAAAAAAAGGGCTCAACCTTTTAACGCCGTCCTCCTCACGCTGGAAAATTAGGAGAAACCTGCGCGGAGTCCCTTAGGTCACTGTAGTGCGATGGCGGCGGGGGAAAGATCGACTTCACTCGGAGTGGGCCTAAAGAAAGGAGCGCGACCTGCAGGATCTTGAAAGGGGACAAACAACCCCCCGTGAGTCTAGCTGGGGCTTTTCTACAGGGGAAAAAATCACCGCAGGACAGCACAGAGAACACGTACTGCAGGAGGGGGCGATACGACATTGGGGAAAGCAAACGCAGCGGGTTTCAAAAACTAGTTCAACCCTCTCTGCGCCACACAAACTAACACTATCCCGCGCCTATTGTTAGGAGGAATCTCGCCGGGACCCTCTCCTCTGCAGTTACCCTCTGGGCCGCTTCTGGGAAAGACAGTCACCAGGTCCTACTTAGAGGAGACCCCACGCACAACGGAAGAAGGAAAAAAAGGAAAGGAGTGGGCACCAGGTCACAAAAAAGGGGCGAGTTTTCTCTCTGCGAGGCAGGGCGCATCAGTGATAAAGCTTCCTGGAAAAGGCCGATGTTTCACCGGTGCAAGAAAACCTGGGATTTACAATGCGGGGGGCCATTCACTGGGTTGGCGGGCGAAGGAAAAAGTAACCCGGATAGGCCTCCGGCAAACAAATAGTAAGGAAAAGGACCATGCTGCTGCTTCCGGTGCAGCACGCTCGTAGAAAAAGGTCGAACTGTCTCTCGCACCTAGGATGCCAATCGCCTGTTCCTGCTGCAGGCCTTGGACATCACAAAACCTGGCGCGAAAAGCAACTCACTTTCTCCCTCACGTCGAAAACGAAAGTGTAGGGGGGAAAAATCACAACACTCAGAAAAGAAGGGGCCCGAAGCAAGAAGATGGCTCAGTTGGCGATCCCCACACCTAACCGTCACGTGCAGAAAAGCGTGAGCAAACGAGAGTCCATGCCAACCCGAGGGCTCGTACTCCTTGCCTGTTCAGGGAAGCTCGGTGTTAAGTCAAAGAAAGGTTAAAGAAAGAACAGACTTACTGCTGACCGGGGGTGTATCAGTCACATGAAGACAAGGGGGGGCAAGGTCAGGGGTAATGAAAATGGGAGGGGGGGAGGAGCGCCAGATGCAACGAGGAGAAAAAAAACGGCGGCGTGGGTGAAAAGTCAGGTCAGGCGGTCGGGGCCGACCGTAGAGGAAACGCTCGAGAAATACGAAATGCAACAAAGAAACCTGACTCAACGCAAAAAGTGCCAATTTGTCTCAAGTAAACGAACCGAAGGAAGCAGAGATTGAAAAGGTAAAGGGGGAGTGAAAGGTAAACGAAGAAAGTGTCGTAGGAATTGCATGGCATGACTTTGGTAGAAGCGGGTGAGAAAAAAAAAGTTCTGGAAGTGGGACTAAAATGGGGAACACCCGGTCGTACAGAGAGCGAAATTTATTAAAATCCCGGGTACACTGCGGGTAAAACCAGACATGCCGGGCACTTCAAAGTGGGGGAGAAAACCGGTCATCTCAAGAAGGGGCTGTTGAGCCAGCACTCGCTGGTAGTTAACTATAGCCAACCAACTCATATTACTACTCAACAAATGGGGACGTGAAACGCTTGGGAAATCAACGAGTTCCTGGGGAAAGGCAGTGGGCGGGTAAGGAGCTTGATTTTCTGTAATCCAGGATTAGAACTTCCAAAACGCCAATCCGCTTTACTAGGACCCGGAGGTGTGCACGGAAAAAGCGGGATTCACACAAGTAAGCGGCTGGGGAAAAAAACACCTCTTGTGAACGGGGTTCCTCAAAGTCGGATGTCCCTTGTAATACGGTCTGGGGTACAAACTTACCGCTCTGGTTCCAACGGGTTAAAATGAAAGCAGCTTAGAACAGTTTGGACGGTTTGGGGATTTCGAAATAGCAAACCATAAAACCATAAAAGAAATTTGGTCGGGGAAAAAAAAAAAATGATTGTGTGGGGGGACAAAACCCGGTCAAGGGAAATTTCGAACGACCGGCCACCAGTGGTGGGCGGGAGGTCGCCAAACTGAGGTATCAGGTGTGTTGGTCTTGGGGTCAAAACAACTCAACGCAGGCAAGGAAACCTCAAGTGGAAGAGCAAGTAACGCCAAACGAAAGGCAATAAATAACTTGTTGCGTAAAAGTGCAACAGGTGGGAACTAGGACAGTCAATAGAAAGGTAATGGACAAAAGGGGACGAAGCAGACACACCGTCATCCACTTCGGAAAGAACGCAAGTATCGGCAAGGGGTTGTAATGAAAAGGGGAAAAAGTTGTTCAAAAAAGTCACCGGAATGACCAGGAGATCGCGGGGGCAGGTAGCTTCAAAAAAATGAAAATTGGCCAGGGACTTGGGACGAGAAGGTCACTAACTTTGGGTCGCGTGGGAGGGGCCGGGTGGGGTGACAACACCGGGAATAATCTGAAGAAGGCCGCAAAAATCTGGTTGGATTCGGGGAGTCGAAGGCACCAAAAGGCCGCGAATAAAAGTGGGGGTTTTCTTGAAGGTTTGACGGGCGCTGCAATTGAAGAAAAGAGCAGCGGGGACCCAGCGGAAAAAAAGCAAAGGTCGAAGTATAGAGGAGGATACGACGGGTCACTCTCCTCCTGGGGGGGGAAAAAAAACGAACAAACAAGCACCTCGGGAGAGCGCGGGGAGGACATACTAAGATTTGGTGGGGGAAATCGAACGCAGGGGGGAAGACTGCTACATCATCATCACGGACAGAAAAAATACATTAGAAGCCTAGAAAGAAGACTAAGCGCCGCAAAAGGGGAAATCCCAGTGGGACTAACATGTTGAAGATCGAAAAATAAAACAAGGCCTTCCCATCGCGTAAGGGTAAAAATAAACAACCATACAACAGCGCCTCATGGAAGATGCAACAGAAGTGGCATGGGACAAAAAATCGATGAACTCATCGACTTCAAGTTAATTACCAAATAACCTGTCAAAGGAGAGTTCAGCAGGGAGCAAGGAGGAGCCATGGACGGTAGAGTCGCAGCTTCACAGCCAACAAACGGAAAGAAAGAAAAAGAGGGGAGATCCAGACGGGAAAAAAGGGGGGAGCTTGGGGGGGGAAACTGAGGGAAACCTCGCTATAGTATGGGTTTTAATTAAAACAGAGGGGATCGAGAAAAAAAACTGTTGTGTGGCAGCAAAGGATCTGAGATGCACAGAGCTGGGCTGGGGAAAAAAAGTGGTGGAAAGGGGCCGGCAAAAAAGGTTCGGGGGTTCACACAGAGAACTTATGCCCAATTTGCGGCCGCTAGGGAGCGGACCGAAAAGGGCAAGAAGAGGGGGGAAGCGGGATGCGAGGAAGGATCACGCAACCAGCGAAATTTCAAAAAATAAATAAGGGATAAAAAAAAGGGACACAAAGAAGATCCGGAGGTGCGTAACAAAAAAAAGGAAAGATTCACCCATGAGAGAAAAGGTGCGGCAAAGGAGGGCTCTCGAAGAAATTGAAAGGGACGCTGAGCTGTGGTACGTTCAACCTGCTTTGTGGGATGAGTGCATGGCAGTCGGAAAGAAACATTACTGCACTTCAGGAGCAAGTTTGCAGTCCCGGACAGAAAAGCAATGACTAAAAAAGGGGGCCCATATTTGACGGAAGAGTATTTCGGGCAAAACCAGGGACGAGCGAAGGTGAAAAAATTGAAAGGACTGCCAACTGAAATTTTAAAAAGGGGGAAGATATAGGCAAAGCAGATCGCACGGATCAATCGCGGAAGAACCGGAAAACATTGGTACATTAGCAC
>Ga0179593_1333596_pt1 | contig 10126 bp, 9 predicted proteins | sample CZODoug2_1_08_16_FD_185931 | JGI IMG/M metagenome (GOLD analysis project Ga0179593, IMG submission 185931) | Vadose zone soil fungal communities from Angelo Coast Range Reserve, California, USA - CZODoug2_1_08_16fungal (PacBio error correction) | ecosystem: Environmental > Terrestrial > Soil >...
GAGAAATCGGTGGGGAAAGGCCAAACGGGATTAAGGGGGTAATGTACATTGGTGCAATGTCGGGGAAACCCGTTTTGCCATGAGGAGGGAAATGCGGACCGGAGTCTAAAAAGGTCATGAGGCGACGTATGCGAGGGATAGGTGGCTTCGGATTGTAACAAACAATTGAAAAATTCAACCACACAAGATTTCCTTGAAGGGTCAGCATTTACGGAAGTTTGTGAGGGGGGGGGGAGGAGAAAAGTAGGTATTTTCCCGAAGGGGATGGCAAATTATTACTGTTATCATATGTATGGAAGGGGTGGTTTGAACTAGATGAGGGAGGAAGAAGCAGACGGAAAAACTCCGACTTGACAAACAAATCGTACAAAACCGTGCTATCGCTGCGAGTAGACCGGAGGGCTGCGAAAAACTTCGGTAAAAAAGGGGACATTTTCAAGATTCCGATGGTAAGGGACGTTGCACAGGGTCTCTAGGGAGGGGACAAATGAATGTTATTAAAAAGGGGAATCGACCATTCCGAAAGAAAGGAAGAAGTGCCGTGCCTCGCGCAAAATAGGGGAGGAGTCAAAAAGGTTTTCGAGAGATACCGAGAACAGGAAAAGCTTTCGCAACGGGACAGACCAAAACTAATTGCCGAAGGGCCTAGGGGGATCGGCCAACGCAGAGGGGGCCTTATCACGTCACCAAAGAGAACTCCAGAAATGGAGGAAATAGGTCCTGGGGGGAAAAAAACCGAGTTCCCCGTATCGGGGTTTGCGAAGTCAACACGAAATGTCTGGAGAAAAAGGAAGCAATGATGGACTCAGACTCCGTTGACAGCTGCTCGGAAAAACTCGTGATGTGGAAAGAGGTGTGGCATCCCAATTCGGTGTTGAGGCGGGAAAGGGCATGGTATGGAAGGGAGGAGTGAATAAACACATTGGTTGAATTCCTCTCAGGGAAAAAACGAGCGAAACAGTATTTGGAACCGGAAAAGGTGAGAGACAAGGTTTCCGTCCGGCAGGACCCAGGGACAGGAAGAAAAGGGGCGGCAAGAAATCAGGGCAACAAGATTGTTGGGGGGGCCAAACCAAATGGGCCAAACGGGGTCTTGGGGAGCGAATTAAGGTTTTCAGGCACTATCAGGGACTAGGACTCTGAAAAAAGGTAGGGATTGCTTATTCAGGAGGGGGAAATTTGGGGAAAAGGTGTGGTTCCGGGAAAAATGAGGGCAGCGAAAAAAAGAAGAACGTCTGCTCGTTTTGGGGAAAGTGGACCGAAATTACCATTAAAAATTTTCTCGGCACTTCGTGTCAAAGTGGGTTGCTAAAAAAAAAAGGGAGAGATGGCTACGAAAAGGAAAAAAAAACAATAAAACGAAAGGGAAGTCAAAGGCATCTGCGATGGCATGAGCGAATACGAGACTAAGTAAATCAATTCTTAGCGCTTTTGAAGATCAATGCGTGCGTGCTTGTGGAAAGGGGAAAAAAAGAAAGAAATCGTGGCTACACCAAAAGGGCAGTCTGAAATAGGGAAAAGAAAAAATAGCAATTACAAAACCGAAACTGGATTCATTTTAATTCAAATCCTAAGCAGTTTGGGAAATGGGAATAATCCTGGGAGAAAAAACGCATAGACAGGGGGGGGGGGGCTAACCTGGGTATCGTTCAAGATGGACGTAAGTTGCAGGAGGACTAAAAAGAAATGGTTCCGGTGGTGATGGGCCCAGGTAATTATGAAACCCCCAATAAAGAAGTGTGGAGTCTTCTACTGAGACTACGTGTCCTTACTTGAACTGCGAGGGGGCGGGAGGGGACAGGAGAGTCGTGAGAACTCGGAACAACGCAATCGAGGGAGTTTTAGCAGGGGAGAGGTGTATGTGCGGATGACATAGGGGCGTGTCCCCGTTGGAGAACGGGGCAAAATTTGTTTTTGGGTTCTTCATATTTTCACTTTGGGGAAAGAAACGCTAGGAAACTGGAGGAAAACTAAAGATTGCTCGGGTGCAAAAGAGGAAGACTAAGCGCTACCTTGGACGGAAAAACACAAAAATAACCAACTGCCCGTATGTTAGGGGGGTCGGGGGGGAGGCACCGAAATCGCGATGACAAAAAAAAGCGATCGGACGACACAACAACTTTTGGAGAGATAGATACTAGATGGATTGTTTTTGTGGTTAAGAAGGGGGGGGAAGGGTGTGAACACAAAAAAAAAATTTGTTGATCTGGTAAAAGCAAAATAGGTAAGTTCGCCGTGGGGCTCACGAATTGAAACCGGAGAGTTTTTAGAAAAGAGTTCCTGTAAGCTAGAAAAAAAGAAAATATGAAGACCAAAACAAATGTGCACAACCGTAGACAACAGGAAGAAAATCGTCAAAAGCACCGGGATGGAAAAAAACGAAAGAAGAGGATTGAAAAATTCCTCGAACGGGACACGAAAAAAGAGCTGGTGTAAGAAGATCGGTTCAGTCGGAGTTCAGTGGCAAGACAACCACAACTATTGAAGTGGCGGGGATCAAAAAAAGGACCCCTGGACAGAAAACACAAATAGTACCAACACAAAATTACTTACGTGAACGAGAAAGTTCAGGAAACAGCTCGAACATTGACGAGTATGAAAAAAAAAAAAAAGTGCTTCGGGTCACCATTATCCCCAAACGCCGAACGAGAAGGGAAGTTAAAAAAATCAGGGGGGAGGTTTTGAGGAAGTGACGTGGATAGGATAGATGTTTTCCAACTGTGGCCCCCGAGTCGGTAGCCCGTCCGATTGGTGGGTGATGCCGGGAAACATTTCTCAAAAAAAACCACGCCGAGAAAAAATCATCACAACTCTAGTGTCAACATTGCAGATGACAGCGAAATGCGGATACGTAATGTCGGTAGGAGCTGTGGGGGCGATCAACAATAGAGCAACCAGAGAATAAAAGGATAGAAAAGCTGTGCAAATAAAAAAAGAAGTCGCCGGGAGTCGGACTGCAAAAAACGAGAAAGGCGGGGATTGGTTCGCCTATTGATTAACAGTGGGGGTGGATCTCCTAGGAAAACCTCAAAGAAAAAAGGGGAAACAATGTCCAGAAGAATCAGCATCCCCAACCATATAGATAAAGAGAGTCCCCCTGAGGATAGGGCCGGAACCCTTAAGGAAAAAACCAGACAAAGTGGGCCACAGGCACAATCAACTTTCCTCAATCTTACGAAAGGAGGAGAAGGTTGGACAAAACCTCGAAGGTAAATCTCATCGACAGATCTCGGGAACGGTTCCACATAGGATCGGAGGGGGACCAGAGAGGGAATCAAATGGTTTATTCAAGCCATAAAAAACTACCCTCGCATATTTCCCGAAGAAACCACAGGGGGAGGTTCGAGGAAAAAAAACCGAGTGGTTGTCCTGATCAAAAAAGAAGGAGGAAGGGTGAGTTAACCACGAAGCGCGAAGTATTTGGAATGGTAGATTGGAAACAAAACTATACGGGAGGGAACCAGCTTGAGGAACTTGTGACAACAATGGAAAGGATTCGGGAAGGGCGATGTTCGTTATACGACTATAGAAACTTGCCTACCTCATGAGGGGTGGGAAGCACGGCAACGTTGAAGAAAGAGTTGTGTAGAAGTGGGCTACTGGTAGATTGTGTAGGGGTAAGTTTATCGCTGGACACCTAAGGAACTTCCGTTTTCGCTGGAGGAAAACGAAAGGCGAATGATCAAGGAAAGTTGAGCGCGTAAAAATACAAACTGCGATTTGGGAAATACCTTTAGAACCATAAGGGAACAGTAAGCGCTATTCGAAAATGGTTGGGAAAGGGAGGGGGGAAGGGAAGTGTTTTAGGGAGAAGCCTAAAAAGGGTTAAGACGCACGAGAACCACTTGTTAAGACCCCAATGGTTTTGGTGTAGTGTACAAGCAGGGGGGGAAGGCTGCATAGATAGGAGGACTCTGGAGAATGTACAAATGGAAAGTAAATCCTTCCCCGGATCAATACTCGGAAATACCAGGCAGGCGAGAGGAAAAGGTTCGAACTGCGGAGATTGGGGGACGGGACAAATCAATTTGGGAAGAAAAAAAAAAAAAGTCACGCACTTAAAAAGGACTACAAACAAGAAAAAAACCCATATCGTCAGAAAGATAGAGCGGCAAATGGAAACGGGTGAAAACCACCCGCAAAGTATTGTACGCACAAGGGAAAACTTGTAAATTAACTGACAAGGGGCCCAAACGAATTGATAATTATTCAACGCAGGTTGCAGGTGGAAAGGACCAAAAAAAGGGGGAGATATAATGTTATATCCATCATAGCAACTGTGAAGTAGACTACAAACGGCACCTGAGCGACCGAGAGGGGAAAAGAAAGCCGGAGGAAAAAGAAGGCCAGAAGGAGGTCGGTTGACAGAAAAAACTTGGTAAGATGGGCACGAAGAATGACCAAAGAATTGCTATGACAGACTAGAGAGAAAACAACGAGGGGGGGGGAAGAGAGAGTGATTTAAGGAAAGTTCCCTTTTAGGTTCGGAAAAAAAAGGGACCGTGGCCATTAGGAGAAAGAAAACGACAAAACCGGCCAGGAAGTGTGTTACGGGTCTCAACGGCGGTTGTACATGGGGAGGAGGGTCGCTTGTGCGTGTATGGTCATTGGTGAGTTATTGATGGAGATAAACGAGAGGAGGCCAAAAGAGGACGGAGCCAGACCAGCAGACGCTGTAGGGCGTTTGGAAAATCCAGGATTAAGGGTAGACATTGGCTCAATACGCGTGGCAGGTGCGAAAGTGCAAATTGTCCGCAAATCCGCTGCGCGAGGAGGGCCGGTAGGGGCTTGAGGACAAGGAAGGCGCAGCGGACGATTATCTGTGACGATACCAGGGTTAAAAGGAACAGAAGGGAGTGTCTTCGTCAGGGGAGAAAAGGGGGGTCGTTGAGGAAACGGAAATTATGAACAGGTATGGTAGGAGGAAGGATGGGGGAAGAAGGGTGAAAATGGGGGGACCGGAATGAAGTGGAGGGGGAATACTGCGAGCCTACGAAAGTCCTGACGAACTACACAACACTCTTGTGTGGAGGAACCCTGCTATCGCTGCGAGGGGTAACCGAGGCATCAAACAAAAATTCGGGAAATCACCTTCAAGGTTCGTTGACGGGGGAGGAAAGGGCCGCTTCAGTGACACAAAGCTGGTGCTCAAGCGGGAAAAAGATCTGTATTCCTCGGAGAAGCAAGGCCAAAAGTCCGATCATTCCGCGTGCCGTTGTTCACACGCAAATCTGAGGATCGCGAGTCAGGGGGTCTAGAGAAGAAACCGATGACCCATAAACGCTGGGAGTCAAACCATGAAGAGAAAAAAAATAGGGGGGACGAGCCTTTCTGGGGGGGAGGAACATTGGAAGATAGCAAGAAAAATTAGCACGAAACTGTAGAAAAGTACTAAAAAAGAAATAAGTCAAGGTGGAAAGTAGGAAAAAACCACCAGGAAGAAGCTGTCTTGAACAATCCAGAACCGGAAGAACTGGGAAACATGAGCCGAGGAGGGTAACTCAACGGCAGCCGGGTTCAATGAGGGACGGAATTAAATGTTGTTCTCCCAACTTTCATTTTGTCAACGGAGAAAAGCAGAGCGAGGGGTGAAGGAGGACTCATTTTGGCCTCGGGGAAAAACGCCGCAGCGGATATGGGCGCAGGGTAGAGTCTCAAGGGAGAGAAGGAAGGGGTCCTCCGGGCGAGGGACCCTGTGGCAAAAGATCACCAGTGCGGAAAACTTTGACCTGGGCCCACTGATCGCAGGGTGTTAAGAACTAGAAGAATTACTCTGTGGGGAAAGGAGGTTAGGGGATCCTGATTCCACAAGGGGTTTTGGAAAGAGTATTTAGGTTCACGAAGGAAAAAAAAACCATTTATTAATCTAACAACTCGGCAAAGTCCTCGATAGAGGGGGAAGGTGCAAGGATTAAGGCTAGAACTTGTTTTAAAAACGAAAAGAAAAAAGTTTTCAGTGTGGAATAGGAGATATTCTCGAACCCTTCCAAAGAGTACGAGAAATGACGTCTCCGGAAACTAGGGACATGAGCTGCATAAAGAAATATCTAAATGCTAGGATGCTTGGGAAGAGTAGGGAGGGGAGCTGTTTCCGGCAGCAAAACCAAAACGCGGACACCGACGATCTGGACTGGAAAACAGAGGAAGAGATGAAAAAAGAAAACCGCCCTCAAAACCGAAACTATAAATTTTAAGGCCTGTCATCGAGCTTGTGAGCATGGGGAAAAGCACTGGTTGCCAACAGAAAAAATGTTTAGATTGGGGGAAAGAACCTTTCATCTGTATAGGGATATAACTTCAGTGGGAGGATAAGGAGGTTTCCTGTGTGATGGGACCCATGGAATTGCTGAGTACCCCGCCAAATCAATAGTTGTGGTTTCTGCGAACCTTAAAAAATGTTTCCTGCATACCGAAGGCGTGCACTTTCGAACACAGAGCATTTCTAAAAAAGGGGAATCAGCATGGGCAGAGAATCGTGTCCGAAGGTGTGTAACGTTGACCCTGTTGAGAAAGGGAAGGGGTGGGGGGAGTCATATTTGCCTTTTTGGGGGGCCGCACTACACGCTTACAAAAAATGAACAGTAGAGGCTCGGTTTAAAATGTCAAACGGAAACAAAAGGAACGCGAAATAAAAAAATTGTGCCGTCCCAAGAAATAAAAACACTGCCCGGCTAGTCTTCTTGATTCACAACGAATCGAGAAGGAAAAACAATGAGCGTTAGGGAGACGCTACAACAAAGTGGGATTAGAGAATACTCGAATCGCTGTGTCAGAGAGATTTAGTGGGTGAATCAACGAAAAGAAAAGCCGGCAGTGTTGGGAGTTCGTGCGGAATTACAAAGGGGGTAGAAGGGTGAGCCGGGGATAACGAAAATTGAAAACTCGAGCAATAGAGGAAGGTTGGAAACGGATTTCAAAGAAAAGGCACTCAAACAAAAAGGAAATATGAAAGACCAAAAAGGGAAACGTTGTCACGGGACCACCTCACAGTCGAAAAGGAAAACCGGGATCTTAAAAAAAAAGGAGAGGGAGTCCGTGACCGCGCAACGGAAAATAAAGAGCGTTGGGTAAAAAAAGAGCGTCTGAAATTAGTGAGTGCGAAGAAAGCCACAAAGGCAAGGAGACAAAAAAGCAAAGGTCCCCCTTTAAAAAGCAACGGTACTAAATCCTATAAGCTGGGACAGGAAAACAAATCTCTGACCTTTTCCTATTCCTTCGAGCAAACAACCGTGCGGAAGGGTCACATTTAATCACCAAAAAGAAGGAAAAAGGGGATGTTAAGAGGAGTGAAAATGATTCGACGCATAAAGAGAAAGATTGTTCACAGAAGACCAGCGAGTCGTGTAGCACACAGGGAACGTGGGGGATCGGAACATTCGACACAGCACGCCCAACGAATATCCAAAGAAGGGCCAAATGAAGGGAAGAAATCACTTTGCACAAGTGGGAACTTCGCTCATGCAAGACAGCAAAGAGGTCAAGTAAACGAGTGGGAATGGGTGGAAAGAGTCCGACACAACGCACGGAATGGCGGAAAAGAGGGAGAAACCCACGACCATCAAAAAAATTCGGCACCAACGGAAAACTGAGTGGTACGCCTGGGGTATTGAGCTTCAGCAATGGTTGTCACAGGTCTCTCCGTCCAGGGAACAAATAACGTTGAAAAATGAAAGGGTCAGAAATCACCCTAACCAGGGAACAAAGAAGGAGGCTATTATGCAAGGGAAACACCGACATCCAAAGTGGCCAAAGAAGGCAAAAGACATCTGCGCACTGCCTGAAAAGGGTGGAAAACTGGGACGCGCCGGAAGGAAAAATTAGCAGGGGATAACCGGAATTTCAAAAAATAGTCACGGAAGAGGCGGTCCAAACGAGGGAGGGGGTCAAAGAACTGAAGACAAAGCATAAGGAAAGGGAAAAAAAAAAAAAAAGCACCGAAAGGGGAGAGGGAGAATAACCCGAGTTTTGGGGGACTTACTAACGAGGACAGGGGTGTTATACCAAAGCGGCGAAGATTTGGGAATGGTGGGGGAGGAGTGAACACAAAAAAAAAAGGGTTTTGCTGATGTCAAAATATTCAGTAAGGGAGGGGGGGACGATGGTTCTGATACGCACTAGCTGAAAACAAAAGTACCTCATCAGCATCGCAATAGTGGTGTGTAAACAGGTCAAGGGTTGAGGGGAAAGGGGTTAAATATCCTTAAATAAACGTATCGATCGAAAAAAACTTCGAGGAAGGAGAAAAGTGACGCGAAGGAAAGGAACGGCGGGTAATTGGTCGGAATGTTAAGCGATTACTGTACACACCCAGCAGAGGGTCCGACAGAAGACGGGAAGAAAGCGGTGCAAAGGAACTAGCAATGAAAGACTAATAAATTGGCGGATGACCCAGAATGGTTCGAAGAAGAGTTAGACGAAAAAGGGATCCCCTGGGTGAACAAGTGGGTTGGGAGGAAACGGAGTTTGAGGGAAAGACGCAGGATTGAATGAACGAAGGGAAAATAGATCGAAAGTAAGAAGTACCTCACGCTCAATAACCTTCTGGAGAAAAAGACGAGGACCGGCAGCTACAAAAAAACCGAAAAAATTAGAAACGAAGGAAACGGTTTTTCAAGAGGAGTTGGTAATGAACGACGCAAAAAGATCAAGAAGTATCAAAGAGGAGCGAATGCTAATCTGGCGAACTCCGAACCCAAACAAGATGCCGGTGCAAGAACGGGATAAAAACCGCAACAGCGTGGGTTCGCCAAGAAGGGACAATTAATCCGGTGGAAAACACAAAACGATGGGGCAGACGCCAGGGAAACTTGGAAAAACTTAAACAAGGGGAAGGAGAGAGTTTTATACTCAATAAGCAAACGGAGATCCAAATTAAATCTACCAAGGAAAGGAACAACATAACCGCAGGAGGAACCGTCCACTAAGGGGGCCGGTACCGGCGTTTTCTTTCGACGGGCCAAAGGGGAGAAAAATTTGGGGGCAACGGAAAGCAGGGAAAACGGACAGTAATTTAATATTCATCTCTCCAAAAAATTAAAAGATAGATATTAAAAATAAATGACCGTCCTGGGGCATTCTTAAAAGGAACTCGAGTGATACCAGTGGGGATGAGGAAGAAAACGACGAAAAGGGAAAAAAAGTTTTACAGTCTAAAGGGAATGGGTTAATTAAAGAGCAGAGGTCAGGTAGGTACGTGGGAGATATACATTTGCTTCTTTATATAAACCTCTATAGATACACCTTAGGAAGGAGCACGGGACCCCGCCACCTGATCTGAATAAGGGGGAAAGGTGGGGCACCCGAAACACAGGATTACTTGTCAGACATTCGTACTAACGGTTGACGCCGAAAAATGGTGGCTGGCCGCTGGCATATCCTGCGGGAAAGACTGAAAACGAGCATTATCATTACTTCCATCAGAGTGATAATCGGACAGGTGCGCGAGAGACCCAAGAAGTCTGTCGCAATGGGAGAAAAGTTTTTCGGGGGGTGACGCGAATGTGGTCACCTAAGTTTATAATGGAATTTACTGTCCCAGATGTTGCATTGGGGGGTAAGAGAAGGAAACTGGAACGGGGGAAGAAAAAAAGAACGAAAACTCCGTGTTAACAAACAGGGGGACCCCGTGTCTAATCGCTTCGAGCTAACCGAAGGATGTCCGACGAGAGCTTTCTCTAAAAAAAAGGCATTTGACGAAATGTTCCGAGGAAGAGAGTGTCGAAGCTGTGCCCCAGGCGAAAAATGGGAGCCTCGGAGAAAGGGGATACAAAAATTAGTAAGACAATTACGGCCGAAAATGGCCTCGCTCAAGAGATACGCTGAACGTTGGTTTCGAGAATGAACAGGGGAGACCCATAAAACGAAGGTTAAAAGCAACCGGGGGCCAAACTCGGAGAGCAGTCTGATGTCTCGGATTGGAGGGTACCGATCACGAACTAATCGCCCTCCCATACAAAAAAGAGATTTGCAGTGTTGGACAGGACATAAAAAACCTGAAAAAATATGATCGGGGTTGGTCAAGACCGAACTTTGAAAGGCACAAGGAAAGCTCCGCTTCGTGGGAACTCACGTCAAAGGGGCAAAAAGGGGAGAATCTGGTAGTTGTGGCTAAAGCGGAAATTTCACA
>Ga0179593_1403826_pt1 | contig 10126 bp, 17 predicted proteins | sample CZODoug2_1_08_16_FD_185931 | JGI IMG/M metagenome (GOLD analysis project Ga0179593, IMG submission 185931) | Vadose zone soil fungal communities from Angelo Coast Range Reserve, California, USA - CZODoug2_1_08_16fungal (PacBio error correction) | ecosystem: Environmental > Terrestrial > Soil >...
TTAGCAGAAAGATGACGCCCAATGAGACCACGGTACGATGCACAGGGCACAAGGTAATCAAAAGGATGACAAGAAACGGGTCGGTCACGAGTCCAAAAGGGGAAGGTCCCAAAAGAGATGAAACGCCACCAACGACAAGGAAGGAGGGAGGACGGGGCCCGGGTGAATTTCCTAGGGGTGGAAAAAAAATGGCAGGGTGATAAAACTCGACTGACGACACTTCATCAAAGGGAGGATTGGGGGAAAAAGAGGGAATGACGATGATGTACTCAAAAAGACGTCTCACGTAAAGTCAGGGGGAAAAGAGGTTGGAATAATATTTCCTGCAGAAGGGACAAGAAAATAAAAAAAGAACTAATTTGTTCTTCACATCTCAACAGGGAGAGCACACAAAGGAAGAAAAAAAAGGGGGGCGTGAAAGCGACGGATTCCGTAGGCCGTATCAATGTCCCAAGGGCAGGGAAAGCGAGAGGCCACTGCTGCCCGGAACAAAAAATCCAGCTAACCGGGGAGGAGGGGGCGTTTATCCGAGGGGTTCGCTAAGTTACATAAAATAAAGCTTGGCGGTGGGGGTAATAGGGGAGCAAATGCGCCCAAGTTGATCCAAACGCCCGACGGTATTCGTCGTCTTGGAAATCAGAAGCAAAGGGGATGAGGGGGTTCATGCTCCTGGTGGCACACGATGGGTTCGAGGGCGAGGGGGGGCTGACACGACTGGGCCCAACCGGCTCGTACACGTTAAATGGTGCCAGGCACCTTGGTTCATTCTTAAGGTCGTAGGGGAAGGAAAGATGGGGTACCTGTCCAGGGCTGAACAGGAAGATCTCCAGTGGTAGACCAAAAAAACCTTTGGGGGTCAAGAAAAGACGAGGGAAGGAAGGACGAGACTCATAGGAAATCAAACGTCGTAAATCACCGCCGACTTGGGAGACAACGGCCCGAGCCTCGTGGCAAAAACTGGGAGGATAGAGGCGGATCCAAACATAATCGTCGGAGGGAGTCCCACACGCGTGGCAGGCCCATCGCGGCAGAAGTCAGAGGGGGGAACCCCTTTTGCCTAGCCCTTGAGACGGGAATTTGGATTCGTTTGCGAGAAAAAAGAGAGGTTGAACTTGAGGAACAAGAAAAAAGAAGGGGCGCCGGTCCGCCGCCAGTCGTGGGTCAGGGGTTAAACGGGGGGGGTTCGCGAAAAGCTCAAAACTGTGTTGGTGGGGGCCAAGGGCTGCAAAGAACAGAGCTGGCCTGAAGGATCCGCCAATGTCACGAAGGGAAAAAAAAACAAAGACCGCGAACGCAAAGCGACCACAAAAGCGCTAAGGTAACCAAGGAAAAAAACCCTAAGAAAAAAGCCGAAACGTACGGGAGGAAAAAAAAGAGACTGGATCCGGCACTGAGCGAACATTGATCAGGAAAAAAACAGGGGGACACGTTTGGGGGGGGGGGGGAGTAACGGGGGAGGAGGACCTGGCTTATGTGGGGATCCGGAGCCGAAGAAACCGTTATCCCGACACCAGAAAGAACAAGAAAGTGAAAACCTGGAGAAGCCAAAAGGATCCAGGAATCCCAACCTAAAGCGAATGTAGAGAACTCAAGGGGGGAAAAAGAACGTAACAGCTAAGAACCGAGAAAAATCCTTAAACGGCAAACCCCTGCCCCTTAGGAAATGGGGGGAAAAAGACAAAGAGAAAAAGGACCATGAAGGCAGAAAACTGGAGGGAAAGCCTCTTAAAAGGAAGAAGAAAGACCCCACAGAAAAAAACGGGGAACATAAACTCCAAAGCAGAAACCGGCGGGTGCTTGAAACAATACCTGAGGCCCGTTACTACTAATAAAAAAGAAGAAAAAAAAAGTGGTGGGGTTCTGGTGAAGTGTAACCATTGGAGTTGTTATGGGGCCAGGGGGAAAAAAGAAAGGAAACGGTGACAAGGGAAACATGACAACAGGTCACTGAGGCGGGGGGAAAAGAAAAAGATGAAGATCGTCTACGAGCGGGGGAAAAAAAAAAAGAAACAACCTTATCCAAGGCGGTTGACGGAAAGAGCGGGTTGAGGGGGAGCCCAGAACGGAAAGGTCACAGGGGCCCCCATACGGGAAAAATAACGAAGGAAAGTGAGGGGAAAGGAAACCCTGATGAGGAAAAAACGACCGGTAGGACGAAAGTCAAAACCGCTAGCAACACGGCGTGAAAAGAACCGAGAAAAACACGGGGAGCAGGGGCAAACCCGAGAGAAACGAAATCACCATGGCCGTGACAAAAAAGGAAAAACCAAGGTGGGGTGGGAAAAACGAGAGACGAAAAAGAAGGCTCCAAAAACTCCAACCCGATGCACTATGAAGAGGGGGGAGACCAAAAGAAAGAAAAACGATCTAAATCAGAAAAAAAGGGGTTAGCAACCTTGGCCGATGGGAAGACCGGAAGAATCCAGGGCGGAAGAAAACGAGGATTTAAAAGGCCTAAACAGAGGGGTACTACCTCTGCGAACAAGCAAAAAATCGAAAAAGATGAGGGAAAAAGGGCAACTCACCCAAAAGGCACCGCCACGCTCCATCCTTGAAAAAGAGAAAAAGGGGGGGAGCAAAAAAAAGGCGCAATTAGAGGGGGAATGAAAGCAAAAAAGGGAAAACAGCCATCACGTCTAACAATCTAATGAAGAAGAAAAAACAGAGGAAAGAAACAATAGTTAAAAATGCACAAGTTGGGGGGATTGGGAATACGAAGACCCAAATGGCACTGTGTCACACCTCGCCTTGGAGAAAGAATAGTCAGGGGACAGATTGAGACTACCCGTGACGATGAAACCCATGGAACCGGGGATGCAACCGATGAACACGACCTCGAGAACGTTGGGACATGGGGAGGAGGGGATCTATAACACAACAACGGCAAAAAAGGGGAGGATCAAGAAAAAGAAATCCTCCTGACATGGGGGACGTAAGGGGCTGACAGGGAGGGGAAAGGGGAAACAGTTTGAAAAAACCACCGATAATAGGACATTGTCCAGGGGGGGAGACAACAGGTAAAAACGTACAGAGGGAAACAAGGAATGGGGAAAAGGGGTTTGTAGGCAAGTGGAACAACGGGGGGGAAGGGACAGAAACCGGCCTGAAAAAGTGAAGTCACAAAGCAAAACTTTGTGGGGCCAGGGGGCTGGGGAAAAAAAGCCCGGGGTGGATTCGGACGGAGACGGCTGGGGCGCCGTGGGAGGGGGAAACCGAACTGGGGTCAAAGCGGCAACAAAAGGTTTGGCCCGTCAAGGAGAAAGGGTAGAGGGAGGGGAAGAAAGGAGGGGGGCAAAGGGTGGTGATGCAACCGGCGGTGACCGGGAGACGTAAGGGGGGGGAGGGAAGCGGCGTGTTACAAGAAAAAAAAGAGGAAACGGGGGGGGGAGAGGAGGGGGGGAAAAAAAAAATAGGGGGCCGGACACCGGGGCAGATGGGAATCAAGTGAAAATTCAATAAGGCAAGGTGGAAAAAGGGTCGCGAGGGGCTGGGGCTGAAAGGGGCTGGACGTCCGCTGGGTCCTGAAACACGGCCGGGAAGGAAAGAATCGGAGTGGGGGGTAGGAAAGTGTCACAAGAACGACTTGTAACTCAGCTGGGAAAAGATAACATGGGGGGGGGTACAGGGGGGTCTTTGAGCAAGTCCGGGAGTGGGGTGGAGGAAAAAAGTCGGAAGGGGGGGGGTGTGACCAGAAACAAAAGTCCGCGTGCTTCAGGGGGGATAGTAAAAGTGAAAGAGGGGGGGAGGGCGTTTAAAAAAATTGTCGGGAACGGCAGTCACGACTAAAAGCCCGGCTACCTGGGAGCAACAGCGCTAAAAAAGGAAAGGTCAATGGTGCCGGGTATTGGGTAACGAAAAAAAATGCCTTGTTTCAGATGGAAAGGGGGGGGAGAGTGGAAATAGGGAAAAAAGAAGCGGTAAAAGTCAAAACGAGAGACATGGGGGGGATAAGGGAGAAGGAATAGGACGGAGGCGAGGTAGGAAACTTGGGCATCCCGTTAAAAAAAAACTGCGCCAAAGGAGAATGGGATCCGTTAGGCACGATGACCTTCCGAACAAAAAGACACACGCGGAAGAAATGGGAGGGAAGAACTGTTGCGAATGGGCACGTATGGTGGTATGTGAGGTAATTGACTTGGTGAGGATGTGTTGTTTGGGATAAAAAAAAGACGCGGGGGGGGGGGGATCGCCGGCGGTTTGGACGAGCCAAGCCCAAAACCCGGGGGTGCGTCGGGGCGGCCAATGTTCACTCGCAGGGTCCAACAGGCCTGCGCCAATAATCTGCCTCGGGAAGCAATCCGAAGTGGAGCTGAAGATAAAAAAAAAGAGATTGCAGGGAGGGGGGGAAGAAGGCTAACTGGGACGGACCAGGAATGTGTCGTGAGACGTGGGCAGAGAACGGGATGTGTGTTTTAGGGGGGGGGGTTTACGCTCAGATGAAGTCAGTTGCGTGTCATTTATGGGGGGAACTCAACCGGGGCAGGAAGAGAACGCTCACGAGGTTGGTTTTGTGGTTGTTGGGGGGGTACCGAAGAAGTGGAGGGATGCGGCAACCAAGGGTATTGACAGGGTTATGGCACATGCGAAAAAAAAAAACCAAAAAAAAAGCGTGGGGGAGCGGATACCTGGAGAAAAGATGCATGAAGTGGGCCTACCGGGCGCGGTGAAGAAGGGCCAAAACCGGGGCAGCTGTATGAAAGGAACGGAAAAAAAAGGAAGGTGCAAGAGAGACATATTGGTAAAAAAAAATGAAAGGGGGCCGCTGGAGGGGATGGTTTTGCAAACCTGTGGAAGTGAAAAGGGCAGCAGGAGGAAAACCCTAGGCAGTTGTCCACAAGCAATTCATGGGGTGACGTGGCGGACCTTTGGGGGTCGATTCAGGAAGCCAGCCAAAAAAAAACTCGGGGCAACAGCGAGGGCTGTGCCACGCAAGGAGAGATTAGGGACAACAATCTTAAAAAAAAAGCAAAGGTCCTAAGCCGGATTCATGGGGTGACGGCATTCAGTTTTCTGCATCGGGGACTGGGCAAGCAAAGAAAGCAAGTCCAGCAGCAAGGACTATACCAAACGTGCTGTTGAGAAAAAGAGAGGGAAAAAGCACAGGAGGGGGGGCCGGTGCGAAGGGCCGGGGCAGTAGCCAGGCGAATGATGGTAGACTTAGAAAGCAAACAAATGGGAGCACAGACAAAGGAAGGCCGGCAAATGGAGAACGGAGAATCATCAAGTCTGGGAAAACCCCCAGCATCTCCCCTCGCCTTCAATCGGCGGGACACACTGAAAGAAAAACTAGAAACGAAGGGATGCTTAAGGTTCGGTCAGTACAGGACGGCTCCATCAATACCGAGGCAACTCAAAGAAAGGACGGCACCCGTTCTGAAAGAGTGTATAACTTTAAAAACCCCGCAAACCGAGGTGACCTAGGATATTAGCTACGACGTAGACGGGGGGGTTTGAAAATGGACTGATTGACGTGATAAGCTCCCCTCGAACCACGTCATGTGTTGCACAGTAAAAACATTGAGGAGGAGGAAACTATATACAGACGAGCCCCGTCTTTTGGGCCAGGACGAAGAACAAAAGTTTTCGTCCCCATCACCAAACGCCACACAGCGCCATAGCGGTCTTTTATGTTACAGAAAAGCTATCGCCCGGCAGAGCCCAAGGGACAACGGGGCATCCCTTTCGCCTTGTGGGGTGGGGAAAGACCTGGCGGGGGTTCCCTCATTTTCTCTCTCCTTTGTAACGCTGCGGTCTAAAAGAAAAAAGGGCCTAAAAGAAACGCTGGGGAAGGAAGGGAAAGATGCCAGTGACAAGACCACCTACCCTGGAAATAGAGGGGGGGGGGACGCGCTCCGGCTTCAGCGAAGAAAACCGTCAGGTCGAAGTCGGGGACCCCTCAGCAGGGCCCCCCCTCGCGCTCAGCACCACCGGAAAAGTTTTGGGGTGGGGTTTCAAAATCATGGGCAAGGCGCTACTGCGTCATCCTGATCCCCGGGTCGCGTCCATCAGAGAAGCCGGAGACCAAAAAAAGAAAAAAAGGGGGCCGGGGGGACGGGTGTGGGGGACCTGCTAAAGAAAAAAACGCTCCCAAAAGGCAATGCTCCAAGACCCAAGTAGAACGGGCAAACGAACCCGAAACGGGTGGCGGTGTGGGTGTTGGTGGGACCACACAGCGGCGACCCCCTATCGCCCACCTAACCGGAAGGTTAAGAGTGAGAGTAGCACAAATAACAAACTGACCCGGTGCCCTGAGCGATCAAATCGACAGGTTGGGACCGAAGCAGGCGATCCGGGAAGCGAAAGAAATCGGATCGGCAACCTCTTCAGGGGATCTGTGGGGGGGGAGCGAAGACGTCGTACACAACTCTCTAGGGGGGTGAGAAATAAAAATAGGCGGGGACCCCAACTGAAACAGATCATCTGTTGTTGGTTTGGGATTGCTGCTAAGGGGGGGTGGGTCATCCAGGCCCCGTTCGTACGGACGTCTTCACAGGAAATAATCATGATTTGGATGGGCCACAAAAAAAAAAAAAAAAAAAAAAAAAAAATCCTGGGGGGTCTGGGCCACTTAAAGACATAGGGTGGGAACCTAGCGGAATGAGAAAAATCGGCAGGGTCCTCATAAAACAAGAAAAAAGGTATTTATACTGTCAGCCACAGGAGGGTCACATTGCTGGCCTGAGAACAAGGTAGGGAAAAAAGAGCTGTAAAACGATGGGCCTAGGACTTTGTCGTGGCAAAGTAGGGCTTAATCGGCCGGTGTCAAAACAGGGCTAAAAAAAAAACGATCTGGTTTTCTTTCTAGAAAAAAATTAATTGAACAAAGAAAGGGGAAATCCTCATCTAAGGCGGTAAGAGGTCTCCCAGAGGCTGCAAAAAAGGGCACCACTTTACAAAAATAGGAATTTAAAAAACTTCCGCTCACCACAGGCGAAAAAGATGCTAAACTAAAAAACAACACAAAACGTGATGGAGGAAAAGAAAGGAAGGACGCAAAAAAAAAGGCGGTTGTACGTTATCGGATGGGGAGGACTTGGCCGGAAAAGTGAGGTCCCAGCAAAAAAGGAGATGATAAAAGTCACAGGAAAAACAAATCCAAAGGGGGGGGGCTCCGGTTCTCCTACTCGCAGAGGAAGCTCTAGACGGGACCCAAAACGAAGCAAGGCTCGACAAAAGCTTGAAGACTCCTGGCGGACTCGAAAGTACACGACCCTGCGCGCCAAAAGGTAATCCTGGGGTGGATTCGGAGACGTGAGTAAACGAGTCGAAAAAGAAAACCGGACATGAAAAGCGAAAAACACCAAGGAGTGGGTGTACTTGGCGGAAGGCACACGAAACCACCGGGGTCCCCCCGAAGCCATGAGAAAAAACCTCATGGGTCAGGGGGACTGTTGGGGGCAAGACTGAGAGGTCCTCGAATTAGCGGGCGTTACCCCCAGTACGCGAGACAAGGGAAAAAAAAACGGCCTGAGGAAATCTCAGTTATCGGACAGGGGGTGTAGATCTTGCTGGGACCGGGGGAAGAGCGCAAAAGGCCAAAAGTGCGAGGTTCAAAAAGGAACTGGGGTGGCTATCGGTTTAACCGCAAAAACAACAGGCCATCAAGGGGTTCCGCTCTTTACGGGATTGGATGGCTTGGAAAGCCGGGAGGCTTGGGGGGAGCGAACGAGGGGACAGCTTAAAACCTTTCGGACCCTCTGAATGACTACGAGAGAAGGACGGGATTCGTCCGCGGGAAACCGGAACGGCGGAATCGCAGGGGAGACGAGTCACCACCCCGCAGACGGACAACGGTCCCGGCGAATAAGAAGAAGTGGGTACGGGACGAAGAAGCGGGAAGCCCGAGAAAAGGGGCGGATTAAAGGCTCGACCCTGGCTGAAGAAGGCCGGGGTGGCTCTAAAACGTACTTTCCAAAGCAGTGACACATGGCCTCAGGCAGCCTTGTGCAAGGACAGGGGCCCAGGAAAAACGAACGTGCTAGGGGGTGGGCAGGATCTCGCCCAAGGGGGGCGCAGAGGGCGCGGGAACAGAAAACCAATAACGGGGTTGGGGTCAGCCAGGGAGGAACAGCGCCAATGTAGTTCACGAACAAACGAAGGACGTTCCTTCTAATCCAGACCGAAGCAGTTTCTTGTGATACCTGGGTTCAAAAGAAAGTTGTTTCAAAAAACCAAAAGGGTACGCGAAGGAAGGACACGCGAGCAAAGAAAAACCGGGGGGGGAGACGACATCTGTTTAAAGGTTGTTCAAAGGGACAATCATGCGGGGAAAAGGAGTGGAGTTAAGGGGGGATCAGGAACAGGGTGAATGTTTCCACGAAAAAACCTGAAGCTCGAGGTTGTCGAACGTTCCGCAGGAAAAAAAATGGAAAGGAGGACAGTGGAAACCTGAAAAAGGAACAGGCCACAAAAATGGTCCGAAAATCCGAATTCAATCGGGCCGAAAGGAAATACGGGGCTACATCATCGGGCGGCAGGGGGGGGGGAGGTACAGCAACGGAGGAACGCAACAGTCTCAATCCTTGGAGAGGACGAGCCAGGTCAACCTTTTTGAGAGGGACCTTGAAAGCAGGGGGGGGAACAGTTGGAACAATTCTGGCCTTAACAGTCACACCAGCGGGCCGAGAAAAGTAAAACAGGCAGGGGGGGTCACGTTAACACTGGTGGGTTGAAGCAATGTTTGAAAAGGAATCCGACGTTGTCGAGAGGGGGCATGCAGACAATTGTTACCAACAAGGCAGCCACGGAAGCCACCGGAAAAGAAAAAGACGCTCTCCCGCGCCCCTAGTCCCAAGGGGGGGGAAAACACAGAAATCCCTCGGAATTACAAACTTGGATCGAGGGGGGGGGGTCCCTGCTACCTTCAATAAGCAGACGCAGGGTCCGGGGGGAAGGGAAACAAAAAGGTATGAACACTGGGAGTCCTGTTGTAATGTCGAGCAATCAACCCGTTTTAAGCAAGGTGACGAGAAGACTACAACCCTCCTTAGGCCAATAAACGAGGGAGAGCACGAAACAAAGGAGCGCCAAACCTCCCAAATGAAAAAAAAACAGACGGGAAAAAGGGGTAATCTAACGTTGTGAAAAAACCGAACAGCAAAGAGAAGCAAAGGTAGACCGCAAATACTTCTTACAAAAGGAAACTTTAAATTCAATGAGGTGGGCGAAGAAAAACGTACCCTATGCTCCGAAATAGGAGAAGATATCGGAAGATGCAAAACGCCGAAGTGATGGAGAGAATCCGGCAAAAGGGGCTTCACGTCAAAAAACTAGATACAAAAAAAAAAAAGAGAAGTAGGCGAACAACTGAAGCAGTTTGACTTTGATACCAAGCGGAGGATTGAAGGGTGAGGGAAAACCTCTGGACGCAAAACAAACCTGGAGACATCGCAGGGAAAGGCAAAAAAAGATTACTTAAGCCAATGAAGGTCAAACCAGCTCGCAAGAAAACAAAGAGACAAGAAACCAATAGTTCCTGCGGGTGGTAACTACTCTTGTGAAGAATGATATGAGCAAATAAAAAGGAAACAAATTCGCCACTACAAAAACTTTCCTCGCGGGGGGGAGGGGACAGAAGGCGGCGGACTGGCAAAAATCGCAATGGTAAAAAAGCAGCGAAATCAACCGGACGGCCCCCTGCCAGGCACAAAAGGAAAAAACTTCAAAAATGTCACAAGTATTTCCTATCTCACCATGGTGCCAGGGACGAACCAAGGGAAAAAAGACGTGGGGAATGCTGCTCGAAGGAAAAATCCAACCCCAGGACCGACACTTCGGTAAAGAGCACACGAAGAGAGAAGCCTAATCAGCACAGAAATCGGAATGTCACGGCTTTCCAAAACCTTAAGCAAATCTCACATACCCGAAAAGGGAACCAAATGTGATCCAAAGAAGAAAAAGAAAGGCAGAAGGTAAAAAAGAGAGACGGCACGCACGCACCCCGCAAGGGAGAGAAGAGCAACCTCGACCAGACCCACGGAGGGGTTTGGCAAGAACGGATTAAATGAACGTATTAAAAAAGAAAGAAGAACTGGAAAAGAATCAAACTGGCATCGAAACTGGGGGACAGAGAAAGCCGGAACCGCTCAGAGCAAAAGGGGCCACAGTCCTGAGGTCACCTAACTCA
>Ga0179593_1450099_pt1 | contig 10126 bp, 13 predicted proteins | sample CZODoug2_1_08_16_FD_185931 | JGI IMG/M metagenome (GOLD analysis project Ga0179593, IMG submission 185931) | Vadose zone soil fungal communities from Angelo Coast Range Reserve, California, USA - CZODoug2_1_08_16fungal (PacBio error correction) | ecosystem: Environmental > Terrestrial > Soil >...
AACGGCACGGGAGGGGGGGAAAGAAAAAAAGAGCCGGACAGGGTCGTGCGAAACGAAAGAAAGGGGGAGGATGAAAGCGAAATAGCGAGAGGGGAAGGAAAACGTTTCCAAGCAAACAGAAAAGGCAACAAAGGGGGGAAAACAGGGAACTGAAAAGAGGGGGGGAAAGCTGGGGGGTTCATGGGGGAGTAAATGGGGAAAAAGAACGGGGCAGCAAGGAAGAAAATGCTAACATTCCGACCATCCCCAAACCATAGGTGGTGGCTCTGCAAGGCTCGAAACTAACAAAGAGAAAGTCTAGGTTTAAAGACCCCGGGAGGGACTCGTGGCCTTGATAAAAAAATCAATCTCACGGTGGCAAAACGACACGCCCAGGTTCACAAGCGCAAAAACCAGAAGCATACTAGAAGGGAAAGGGGGAAGGCAAACGGTGAAGCCTGTGGGGGAAAGTAACCCGAACACTCGACAAAGGAGTGACAGACGATGGGGGGAGTGAAGGGGAGGGTGCGCCGAGGAGCAGGGAAAAAGTCGCCATATACATTGAAAGCGACTGACGAGGGGAGGCAGGTCGGCCGGAAAGACTCGTTGGGGTCGTCATTCCTGGAAAGCACAACTGGCGGTAAAAAACCAGAACGCCAAAAAGAGCCCTATCCAAAAGGAAAAAGGAAAACGCCGTACGAAAAAGGGAAGAATGAACCCTCGGGACCTCAGAAAACTCAGAGACTACGTATAGAAGAAAAAAGGGAAAAGAAAAACGTTTTCATGGTAGAGCAAGATCCAAGGTCAGAAAGGAGGGACAGGGGGGTTAACTGAAAATGGGGGTGAGGAGAGAATAAGCTGGGGAGAAAGCGGACACCGGAAGAAAAAGGAAGAATTGAGCGCGTAAAACTGGAAAGAAGTGTGAAATTCAAGAAAAAAAGCCTACGAAGACGGACATTCGGCAGGGAAAACGGTTCTTTAAAAAAGGGGGAAGGGGAAACTTCCAAGAAAAACCTCAGAAATCTTGTGGGAATAATGGACTGGGGGGGGAAAAATAGAAAGGACAAGACAGAAAAAAAAAAATGCCGTAAAGTGGCCGGGAGCTCAAGGAAGAAGAAATGGGAATACGACACAGATGCTGATCCCGCTGAAAGGGTAAAGATGTGAAAGTCTCCCACAAAAAAACATCAGGAAACAAGGGGACCTAATGGGGTGACGAAGAAAGGAAAACGATGTAAGGAAAAAACTAAAGGAAGGGGTTCAGTCACTGAGACCAAGAAATCCCAGGGGGGGGAAAGGAGCGGCACGCAAGAAAGGGAAAAGGTCTCATCCTGTCTCAAAAAAAAAAACAAAGAGGGATGGAAAAAGAGAGGAAAAAAAAAGCACAGGTTAGTAAGAAGGGAAAAAAAAAACGTCACCTCGGGGAGAGGGCGCGTGACGATAAGGAACGCACGGAAAAACGGGGGGGAACTCATTTGGGGAATTAGAGAAAACAGAGGAAGGGTCTAATTATCTCGGGGTGGGGTCCGAGAAGGGTTCGGGAACGGATGTCTCAAAAAAAGAAGGGGTGGAAGGCAATTCGCGCATACAAAGGACCAAGTGCACGTGTGGGCACGTCAGTCTACGGGGATTGGGAAGAGGGTAAAATGGGTCATGGCAGAAAAGCGCGGCGCAAAATCTGGACACTCAACTCAAGGGAAAAGAACAACCTACGGACATCCAAGAGAGAGAAGACTGACGGGTTATGATTCTCCCAAACTAAAAAAAAAACAGGGAGAATGAAAAAAAAAAGAGACTTGCGGGAGCTCCCGGTGTCAGATGTTATAAAGGATAGACCGAGCGCAAACAACGAGGGCAAAACCAATCAAAAGAGAAAGAAAATCGATTAGCACACGAAAAAGGGGGGGGCAGGTGGTAGGAGGTAACAAGGAGAAGAAAAAGGGTGAAAAATTCGCCATCTTGTGAAGGGGCCTCGTGCAAACGGGGAAGAGAAAAGGTGGACAGCAGAAAGGGGAGCCGCTGCACCGCTGTCGGAGGGAGGGGGAACAAATTGGAGTGGAAGGACCCAAGACGCAAAAGAGAAATGTTCGGAAAATAAATGGCTTTCCCAAGGGAAAAGACAGTCAGCTGACCAAAAAGTCAGTCTAAAGCAGAACACGCAGTTGTGTGAGGGGAAAAAAAAACGGGAGGCGAAACCAAACGAGCCATCTTAAGCATAGAGGACAATCAATCGGTAGACGGCAAAGACATAAAAGTGAAGGGAGAAAAGCGTTCAGACGTCTAGAGTAGAGATCAAGAACAGTGCCGGGGTCTGGGGGGGGGGCAGGGAAAGACTGAGAGTCGGGGGCGAAGGGAAAAAGGGGCGTCCAGAAAGGGGGAAGGGGGGAGAAGGGACGCGGCCGGTCGTGGGATTACCGCCGCAAAAAAAAACACCTGGGGGGAAAGGGAATCCGAGTTCAGGACGTCTTCACGGCGGGGGAGAAAACCCCAGACAACACGGTACAAAAAGAACCCCAGCCTGAGAGCCCAAATACCTTGTCAAGGAATCTCTGATGAGGAAATAAGAGGAATCATGGAGTTACCTCTATAGTACACGCTGGAATATCCAAAGGGAGGCGCCAACAGAAAGCAGAAAAGGAAGGCAAATGTTCGTGGAGATACGAAAGGAGAAAGCTCAAAAAATGGGCACTCGGAAAGGAAGGAAAGGGTGACACTCCAGCCCGATACGGAAAATTGGTGAAAAGGGGCAGTAGCATACCCTTCAGGTAAGTTAAAAGTGTAGGCGTGGCAAAAGGGTGGGGGTGAGTAAGGGAAAGACTCGTGCAATCAAAAAAAATGCGGAAAAGTGGAGGAACCGCACAACTGGAGGGGGGGAACTAGGAAGGAAAAGGTGAGTGCAGACCGGCGAAACAAAGAGATGCCGCCGCACAAACCAGAAATGGGGGAAAGTCGGGTGGTAGAAACAAAAGAAACGGTTTGAAAAAAAAAAGTGAACGAAATACCATTGAAGTGGGTAGTTGACTAGGCGGGGTGGCGGACGAAGAGGGGAAATTCATGGAAGACGTCAGAGACGGAACAAAAAGAGAAATCGCTCCAAAGTAGAGTTAAGAAGGGACACCGCGGGGGGGGTGAAGACGTCTGACGAACGGGACTACCCACGCAGCCAAACCAATGTCGAAAAACGGTGGGAGTGGGAAACGGTGGGGGGGGGCACGACTAAGAATGCTGACTCGAAACAACCAGCAGACAATTGGCGCGCTGGGAGCGAATCTCTGATCGATGGGAGGGAGAAAAACAGATGGATTAAAAGCTTACAGGATTGCAGGAGGGAATATCCGGAAATAACATGGAGAGTCCGCAAGGTAACAGAGAAAAAAAATCACTAATTCCTCGAAAAAACCTTAACTTGGGGTCGCTACCTTCAGGGGGAAGCGAAGAGGACAAATAGAGTCAGCCCGTCGATGAGCGATCTGGTAAGAAGTCTCTAAACTCAACAAAACAAAACAACAAACGGGAATTAAATGGGGAGGAAAAGAAAATCAGGAAGATGACAGCCGACGCGGAAGCGAAAACCCGACGAAGGACTCATCGCAAAAAGATGAGCAGGATGAACGATCTATCAGAAAGGGGCGCGAACAAAGAAAAAAAACAAAAAAAGCCAGAACAAAAAACCCGCCTCAAAATGTCTGCGGGTGCAGTCGCATCTGAACTGTAGGGCAGGAAAAAAACGGGTGGGGTTCCTTGGGAAGGCGATAGAGATAAGTCACTAGGACTTCTCTTCAGAAAAAAAGAATGGCGGGGAAGCGAGGGGGGAATGGGCATCGAGGGCCGAGAGGGAGAAAAGACAACACAGCTAAGGCAAATATCAGAAACAAAGCCACTAACAAAAAGGACAAGACCTGTGGAGAGAAAAAAGGGGGGTGTGAAAGGCAAAAAACAAAAATGATGTCACATAGTTAGGAAAAAAAAAAACCATCTTCAAAGCGAAAGTTGGGCGCCGGGGGCAGATCTTTCGGGGTGGGAAACGACGACGATCAACAGGTCGCAAAAAAAAAAAAAAGAGCCGGCACCTAAAGGAAAAGTTGCAACAACAAAGGGCCACCGAAAAAATGTATTTGTCTACCCGGAAAAGTTAAACAGGTTTTGGGGGAAAACCTTCACCCGCAGGGTACACTCTGGGGAGGGGAGGGCGTGAAGATATCTCAAAACAGATGTGAGCCCAGTTCTAAGAAAGAAAAAGACTCCTCTCGGGACTCAAGGGTGGGTAGGTGGTCCTCAGGGCACGGAAGGGACTTGTGGGCAATGGAGGGGAAAACGAGAAAAAACATTCGAGGTCGGATCCAAACACCCTGAAAAAAAAGGGGAAAAGCAAAACAAGGGTGAAAAAAAAGGGGTGACAGGATAAGAAAGACAGGCGAACACCAGCCCTAGAAGAGGGTTCACGGAGAGAACTCGTACAAGTTTCGATGCAAAAAAATTTTGGGGAACTCGGATGGGGACGACAAAAAAGAAAACGGGAATCCCGTTAGGGAGGCCGCCCGAAAAAAATTTAGGATAGCCAGCAAAAAGAAGAGGAAAGCTCTAGACTCGTAAGTCCGAAGGGAACTGAAGTTAAACTGGGGATTTAAAGGGGGCAACGCTGGGAGGTAAGGGGGAAGGGGCGAGTCGGAAAAGCACGACGAAAAGATCGTCGAAAACTGCCGAACATGCTTGGGGTCGGGGAGGAAGCAAAGCCGCAAGAACGACAAAAATGCGAGGTGTCCAGGGGGTGAACGTGGCTGACAAGGCGAGGGGGGAGAAAAAAAAGCATCCGCGTGAAACTGCCACCCGGGGTAAAAAGAGATATCCCGAAGACAAAGGGACGATGAACTAGGGACGGGAAATGTGGTGAGTTAACCGGTGGAAAAAATAAAAAAACAAAAAAAAAAAATCCCCGGTCTTACTGAGGAGGGAGAAGAGGGCTCGCTGGTGGGGGAAAAAAAGGGGAGACAAAAACCAAACACAAAACGCAACTGAAAAAGGACAGGGGGCCAAAAATTGACCAAATGAATCGCACAGGCTCCAAAAAAAGGAAACATGGGGGACGGAAGGGGGGGGAAGGAAAAAAATGTGTCCACATCAGACTCACCCGACGCTCGAAGAAAGGCAAAAGAAGGACCTGGTCCACGAATCCAAGGGCCCGGGAGGGGGAAAGAGGGCAACCTTAGAGCATGAATAGACTAATCCCGCGAACCAATGTCAGAACCAAGGTGATGGGAATAATGTCGAGGTCAAAAGAAGAAACTTTAGGACACACAAGGGAGGTCGTTTAAAAGTGATGGTTTAAAACTCGATTAGCTAACCTATGCACCTAAAAAGACGGCAAGTTGGAAAGTTCGGCAAAGGAACGTAACACGGGGGGGACCAGAAGTAGATTCAAGGAACACCCAAAACAAATCTGGTCCCCCAAGGCGTTAAGATTCTTTTTCGGGAAAAAGGGGGGAATTGTGGAAAGGAAAAAGAGTCTCTAAAAGGGGATGCAACAGGAAAAAAAATCAATCAAAGACGCCATCAGCGAAAAAAGGGTAAATTGGAAAAAGTGTTCTTCAAGTACCTAGACCAGGGTCCGGCAGCAAGGAAAATAGACAATCCGGAAAAAGACAAAGGAGAGAGCACCCCAACCATCATTCAAACAACAGGTGAATTGGCGGGGCAAAAGAGTGCAGTGGCAAAGAGAAAGTAGAGGTCACTCGCACATCCTCAAATCAAAAAAGGTTAAGGTGGCAGTCAAAGTGGGAAAAGAAGTCAAGACGGAGTCACACCAGTGGTAAGTCGCGAGTCTTAACACAAAAACAAACTGTTAGGAGAGAGAGTACCAGGTCTTATGGTAAAGGAGAGTAAACGTCACCAAATCGGGAAGGCTTGTGGGGAGAGGGGGAAAGATAATTACGTTGTCACGGGAACACTGTGAAATTAATCCAAAAAACAAGTGCAAACAGGGGTGAGGATTGGGGTTGTATAAGACTTGAAAAAGGGCAGGAATGGGGTGAGAAAACTCGGGAAGAAAGGGGGGGAACGAATGGAGCCATCCAATGAAAAGAAAAAGGTCGTCCGTCGAGGTTGATTTGAAGGTCCCAACAAAAGTTTTTTTAATGTGGCGAAAAGAGGAGAAAGCAATCGTGTGATTCCTCAAAATCACGTTACAAATTAGAAATCACAAAAGAAAAGAGGAGGGACCGCTCTGTGTAACCTGCAGGGGGTTGGTTCTTTGGAAATTGTTGGGAAGTTCTCAAGGCAAGAGCCCAGTAAGCATGGGGGAGAAAGGAGAGGGGGCTTATTCGGTCGGTGCAAGGTAGACAAAGGAGTGATCAAAAAAAAATTTCAAAAAAAATGCAAATGAAGTAGAAAGAATTGAAAAGACTGGAAAAGGATGGAAAAAACGAAAGGGGAAAAAAAGAAAAAGGGGGGGGTCAGGAAATAGGACCGGAGTCGCCAGTGAAAAAACATTTCGGTCCTAAAGCGGGGCAACGGCCGTACAAGGGGTCAGGAGGTGGACAAGGAGAGGGGGAGGGTTGGGGAAAAACAGCGCGCGCGGCTGGGGACCCAGTGTGCTTTGAAGGCCACGACGCAAACGCTTCATTGAACGGGAAGCAAATGAAGGAAAGGAAGCGACGTCATCAAAAGGGGTAGAAGCTGTTTTTGGGGGGAGGGGAGGTGGGAAGAGGGGAGCAACCGCGAGCAATCATCAACGTTCAAAAACTCGGGAAGAGGGGAATAATCAACTTTCAGGGAGAAATAGGGAATCTAATGGAGAACGTTCTCAGAATCAGGGAAAAAGGGGCTTGTCGTTGGTAAACATTAGGTGATATCGAAATTTAGGACGAAAACGACAGGAGTAAAAATGGGGACTGAACACATCTACCGGCTTAGGGAGGTTTTACGGCTAAAGGAAAACCAAACTCCTGGTGTGAGTCATTCGAGACGTTCTCTCGGTTCCACTTGCGGAGGGAGGAAACACTACAAACTTACACGACAACCAGATAGGAAAAAACCCGGACAAAAAGTTTAAGCTGAAGTTGCGGTCTGAAGAAGAGAAGAAAGTGAATTTTCAAAAACCGCTAAACTCCTCACTGCACTAAGCCCGCAAAACGGTGAAAGGGACCGCTCGCAAAAGAAAAGGACCAGGCGGGTCGTCCAAGACGCCAAAAAAAAATCTCAAACGAATTGGCAGAACTTCCTCGGAAAAAGCCGGACCGGGGGAAAAACTCCTGTCCGAGCAGGGGAGGGGGTGAACATGAGGGACGTATCCAAAGAGAACTTGCCGGTGAACTGGTGCGGTGGGAACGGAGGTGTAGGGACACCTATCGGGGGAAAAGGGGAAGAACAGGAAGGGGACATCAAAAAAACCTCGTGCCCTTGATAACCGCGGGGATGTACGCATGAGTATTAGGAGGCAGACCCAGGGGTGTCTAACAGAAAAGAGAAAACGCCAGCCAACATGAACGCGTCTGAAAAAAGTTGTGACAAAACAAGGTGGGGAATCTCCGGGCGAGAACAATCCAAGTATTGGGAAAAAAAGGATTCTACATATGCGGTGGCGCGGAGAAGCGTGGGGGAGTAAAAAAACCTGCACATTGAAGAAGGTATGCGCCGGAAAAAAAAAGAACCGGCTCACAAACAAACGGGCACTCCGAGTGGAAAAGGCTTGACATAAAGGGGAGGGAAAGAAGCGAAGTACAGCTCCACCTGTCTAGGTCAACGCGTCCAATGTGACGGTGTGTAGAAACGACGCGGCGGAGGGAGAGGAAACCCCGCTTATGGCAGGGCGGGTAGCGGACTCTCAAGTGCAGATCATGACACCGGGAAAAACAAGAAAAATAGGAAAAAAAGATAAGAATTGCGAATAGCTAACTATCTGAAAGGGGCAATAAACCTACCATGCCTTGCCGAGAGGAAAAAAAAATAAGCGCCCTGAAGTTGGTCATCTGGGACGAACTAATCCAAAAAGAAAGATAGGTTGAAAAAAAACGGAAAAAAAAGACGATTGGGAAAGAGGGAAGGCTCTCAACACACAACTCAAAAAAAAAAACAACACAAAAAAAAGGAAGATGATGAAAAAAAGGGGGAAGGCCGGCAGCTCTGAAACAACAAAGAAAGATTCTCCATGAAACTCGCTTTAAATAGTCCTATCCGAAAAAGAAGGAAACAACAACAAAGAAAGGAGGGAGTCAAAATTCGAATGATCACGGACCGCATATAAGGGGCCTAAAACTTCTCAAAAACGATCCAAAGGGATCGTAAGATTTACGAATAAGAATGCTGGGGGAATAAGAGGGTGTAAAACGGCAATAAAAAAAAGATGCCGAGCAAAAACCGAACAAAACTCCTGCATAAATCTGTGGGGGGGGAGGAGAAAAGGCAGCTGAGGAAGGACACAAACAAAGTGACAAGAAGGGGATGTCGAGTCAGAACAGTTGAAAGTGTCAGTCCCTTAAAACAAACGGGACAAAACGGTCTGGACAGAAACCGCACTAAAAAACAACCCGGAAAAACCCTTCTAGCGTTGAAGAGGGGGCGAGAAAAATCGGCAAATGCAGGGAGGGCCCAATGACGGAAGCCCACAAAGCTATGTCAACTAAACGGCCCCGACGGGCTTGGTCGACAAGCAACAAGGTGTCAACGTCTTAAAGTCGTTACCGTGTTGGTTAGGGGTAGGGAGAGGAATATTTGGATATTCCCCTCAAAGTCGGGAATACGAAAAGATTATCAGACATTTCAGGAAGAAGGGGGGGTCAGAAGCATCTTTTCTTATACAAAATGTAAGCTCTTACGAGGCAAAAGCCACAAGTGCGTGAAAAAAGGAAAAAGTGAACAAAAAGGGTACGAGAGGGAAAAAAGGGGGTCTACATTCTCAACCATCAAACGATCGCCGAGTGTTCAACGGTGCTGGCCGTCCGGAGGCAAGGGATTATTCGGGGAAAAGGGAAAAGGTATTACGAACGCCCGCCAAAGGTGCCTCCCGCCACAAAAAACTTTCTGAGACAAGCGAAAAGGGACGGAAAAAAAGACAGAGGGTTCTGATGGGACAGAAAAAAAAAGCGTCGAACCATCCTGTAACGAAGGAGGGCCGCTGCAACGAAAGGGTGTTCTTTAATGGGGACCGGGAGGGGGGGAGGCCTCCGCCGTCACACGAAAGCGGCACTCCAAACAGGCGTTTGGCATGGGCGGAGGGGCAGGGGGGGAACGAAAAAAAAGGGGAAGGGGAGGAAATGTGCAGATCAACCTTGCTGACCGCGTAAAAAAAGGAGAAACTCAATCGGCGAGGGGTTCAAAGGACAAAAAGCCGGTTCAGGAATAAAATCGAAAGCACGCAAGCAGCGTGACCTGGAAAGAAAAGGAATGGGAGCCCTCAAATTCCCACAACCAGAATTGTGCAAAAGGGGGCGAAGGGATGCACTTTCGCGGTGCGCGGATTAATCATCGCAACCAACCCAATGCTTCAGGGAACATTTGCAAGCGCCGATTAAACATGCTTTAATTCAAAGTCTGAAACCGGGACGATTGGGAAGCAGAACTTCGTGGCCAGGCACGAAAAAAAAACTGGCAAAAAAAGAAACTCCTACAACACGCAGAATGCTAAAAATCGTGATCCACGTGCAAATACAATTCACGTGCCGAGCCATTTCCGAAGAGTGGAGGGCCAATAGGGTACTCTAGGTCAATGAAACTCGTATCCTCCTCGCATTGAAACCAAAATGTCCGTGCCTAAGTTCGAGCGGCAATATTCGCTAGCGGATCTTCGGTTGGAACTTAATGGGGGTTGGATGATCAGACGCTAACCTCGGAAAAAAGGGATCCGCATATCATGGCGAAAAATGCCGTAACTGGGGAACGTATGGGAAAAATTAAAAAGGCAATCGAACAAACGGGAGGAGAGAGGGTAGTCCTTTCTGTGAACACAATGATGGTACTGGGGCCCAAAAAAAAAAAGGCGCGCTCTTGGTTCTACTGCAAAGTGCAAAAGTTCTACATTCACAAATAAAAGAAAGGGAAGACAAGCCAGGAACCCTTCATACTCCCATTAGCGAAAATTGACCTCACCACATAAGCAGTGACAATAAAAAGGGAAATGAAAAAACCGCTTCAACCACACCAACAGAAAAAATAA
>Ga0179593_1490499_pt1 | contig 10126 bp, 17 predicted proteins | sample CZODoug2_1_08_16_FD_185931 | JGI IMG/M metagenome (GOLD analysis project Ga0179593, IMG submission 185931) | Vadose zone soil fungal communities from Angelo Coast Range Reserve, California, USA - CZODoug2_1_08_16fungal (PacBio error correction) | ecosystem: Environmental > Terrestrial > Soil >...
TCGTGGACGGGCCGGCATTGGGAAGGTAGAAGAACACTTGCCCACAAAAGAGAGGAAGAAGAGGGGGACAGCAAAACTTTACTAGAAGGGAGAACATGCGGGAAGTAGGATGCTCCCTAACATGAGCGGCCCAAATCTGCTGGTCTTATTCGTGGGATACTTAAGTAAAAGTGAGAGGGGCAAAGGGGAAAAGGGGAACTTTTATGATAGAAAGTGAAAAAATGAAATTATATCGGCAGAAAATGTGGGGGGAAATCAAGCGTTTTCTGGGCTTCCCACTGAACAGTCGACGGAAAAATAAGATAGAGAGGGACTCTTCTAGAGACGGAATACGCAGGGAAAAAGGGTAGGACGTAAACCTATTCCAGGTAGATCACTACGTTGGAGGGGGAAGAGAAGGTACCACCCGGGGTCAGAAGATCACAAAGGGAAGAGACTGGCAGGAGGGGTCAAAATAGGCAAAGAAAACTCGAATTGAAAAGCCGATTCCTTACTTCTGGCCTATGCAGGTGATACAAGGAAGGAGGGCAAGTAGGTAAGGTATGGGGGGGGGGGGAAGGGGGGTTGTTGTTAATTTCAGATAGGTCGGGGGGTTGTTGGAGGTTGGCTTTTGTGTGAAAAAATTATTGGGCACTTCAAACTACAAATATTGACAAGAAAAAACAAAGAAAGAAGGAAAGGAAAAATGCATGTTAGAGTGGAAAGGGGCAGCTGCAGGGGTGGGACGGGGGGCAAGGGGAAAGTAGTAAAAGGGCTCAAGAGGGGGGTGATGTGCGGCACTCTACATGGGGAAGGTGTTGGGGAAAGATTGCATGGGGACCTGTTTGCAGGCTCTTTAAAGAAAGGAAGGGGGGGAAGGAAGGGCGGGGTTGATATGTGGTGGGAAAAGGGGTTAGGCAGATAGAACAGCGAACAGATGGGTGCAGGGCCGAGAGTTGGAGGGGCATAGGCCGGAGTTTTAACCAGGTAGAAATTTAATGGGTTTGGACTTGAAAAGGGTTTTTTAGAGCAGGGGTAGAGAGAGACAGAGGGAAAAAGGGACAGGGGACAGGGGCAAGAGCAAGGAGAAAGGGACAATTTTGGGCTCAAGACAGTGCAAGGGGGCAAAGAGAAGTGGTAGAACTTTTCACAGGAACTTTTTAGAAAAACCACACTTAAAGGGGGGTTAAACAGGTGGTGGGGAACAGGTATGAACCTGTGGGGAATAGGATTTTGTGTGGGCGAAAATCTGAAAAAAAAGACAAAAACCTGGGGAAAAAAAACCGGGGGTTACCATAGGGGAGACGGGGTGCAGTCAATTTTTTGTTGACACCAAGTTTAAGGACGCACCCAGACGGGTAGACAACAGTCCCTCAAAGAGCGGGGGGCCCGCACCCAAAGAAGAGAAGGGGAAAGACAATGCAAAAAAGGAAAAAAAAGAAAAAACATAAAATAGACCCAAGGGTTCAAATGGGGAAAAACCTCAAGCAGTCACCAACTAAAAAAAGAGAACAATAAAACTGCCAAAGGCATGGGGAATATCGAGGGGAGACCGAAAATCGACCAGAAAACGGGGGTCCCCAAAAAAGGAAAAAGGGGAGCTGCACGTCTCACTCACCGATCGGGCCATGAAACAACCACTTGAAAAGAGAGGCAGAAACACTCCAACTCAGAAGAGGGCTGTGGTTCAAAAGCACCTCGAATGAAAAGCTCGAAACTGCAGTGGTCACAATCAGTGACTTTTATCAGGGATTAACTGTATATCCTGCTATACTCAAAACGAGCAAGGTCAACAAAATTGGCCACCACTGTTTGCCTAACAAAAAGGGAAACAACAAAACTGGGGGTGACACATGAGCACTGTGGGACTACCAATAGGGGGGAAAGGAGGAGAAATTTAATAAAAAAACCTAAGAAATGAGGACATGGCGCTGGTACAAAAAAGGCATCATTATAGGGGCAACGGGAGGGGTGGATTTTTTCAGTAAAGAAGACTGCAGGAAAGCAAGAATTTGGGCGGGGACATGAGCTAATTCATGAAAGGTTACATGGATAGATCGGATGGGGGTGAAATTGTTCAAAAACAGATTCAAAAGTAAAGACCGAAGGAGAGCAGACTCAAACCAATCAAGTTGGAAAGGGCCAAAAAAGGCAGGAGGAGAATAATTGGGGGATGAAGGGGGGAAAGACGGGTGGCCAAGCACAGAAGTTACTTGCCCAGGGATGTAATATTGTATAGAGGAAATTCAATACATAAAAACGTCTCATAAGCCTTGTGGGGAAAAAGTTAAAAAAATTCAAAGGAGCGTAAGGATAATTTGGGTGGGGCATCGGGGAAACTCCCTCCAAGTGGGGGGGGGAACTATTGTACCATTAGCCCTAGATGAAATAAAAAAGGGGCCCTCGTTTGAAAAGAAGCTCACAGAGGGAGAAAAGGGGAGGAGGGAGGGGGGACGGCCAGGGGTGGGGGAAAAACGGGCTCGACAGGCGTGGGGGGCTCGATGAAGAAAGCTAATGGAGGCTCGGGCAGTCTAAAAGACAGCTGGGTTGGTCATAAGGATTGGGAGGGAGGAAGGGGGGGGGGGGGGGGGGGGTGGCAAGGCCGCTGTGAGAAAGGAAATGAATTAAGGGTGGGGGATGGACTAGGGTGAGGGGTGAGTTGGGCATGGCCCTATCCAATCAACAACCACACGTGGAGGAAACTAGGTGAAAAAAAAAGCGACAAGCAACCAACCAAAAACACACACATGGACAAATCCCAAAAAGCGAAAAAAGAAAAAAAGTGGAGGAAAAAGCGTTCGAAGGAAACCAACTCCCACAAAAAAACTCGAACAGCACCACCATCAGCCACTGACCCAACCAACCGCAGGATTTCCTGCCAGAAGACTAAAAAGAGAACCAAGGAAGATCCCACGAAGGAGAAACGCACAACCAGAATGCCCCAGAGCCAGAAAAGGGAAAGCTTCCTCTCGCATTCACTATGAATATTTGGGGGGTGGGGAACCTAATAGGATCAACAAGGGGGGCAAGAACAAAAACAAAATACTAGGGGAAGGGGAAGAGGAAAGAAATGGCAAGAAGGACCATGTACTTTAGGGCAATAAGCAAAGGGGGGAAAATCAGTTCTGAGCTAAAAGGAGAGAGAAGGAATATAGACCAATTATCATGGCAAACCCAAGTTTGTTATTGGGGCAATACTTCCAAAAGCCAAGAGGAAAAGGAGGAGGGGGGGCAGGGGCCAACGGAATGTTGATGACCTTGATTTGAAGGGTTGTCTGCTCAGCAAGGGGGAAATTGTACTGAAAAGAGGAGCTGTGTCTTTCACAACTTATAACATACTGAGGCCTCGGGGAAGTAGGAACTTAAGACTAGACATGAAAACCTCAAGGGGGGGGAAAAAATGAGAAGGGGGTCCACTAATAGGTCAAAAGTGACCAGAACAGAGAGGTAACAAGAACTCCAAGAGATGAGGAGGGGGGGGGATTTGCCAGCTCCATGTCCAGCGCAGTATTTTTTGGGTGATGATACAATGGTCGACCTGGGCAAGGTATTTTGAAGGAGGGAATAGTGGAAACCAATGGGAGGTTAACAGGGGGAGGATGGTAGGCACACAAAAAGTGGGGTGGACCGGAAGACCATTGTAAACAGGGGGCATAGTGAGGAGGAGAGGAAAAGAAAGGTAAGAAACATAAGGGGAAAATTGTTCCATACACAGTGAGGGAGACGCAGTATGAATATGGAGCCACCAGGAGTCAGGTGGGAGTGTTTATGGAAGCTCCATTGTGAAAGGGGGGGAGGGAAGAGGAGTGAGGATACTGCAGAGAAGGGGCAAGTAGGGGGGAAAGTGAGGGATCGACAGGGCACAGGATATCGCACAGACAGGGGGGGGACCGGAGATTTGCAGGAGGGTGAGTAATGTGGGTCACGTAAGTGAACTTACTGTAGATTGTGTTAAGGTGTTCGGGGGGGGGGGGTACAGGGGAAACTGGTCCTGGGCACCTGAGAAAAGGGAGGGAGGCAATTGGATAGTAGGGGGAAGGGAGGGAAGAACTGGGGCGAGAATGGGGAAACAAGGTAAATAATCCACACAAAAAAAACAGGAACAACGAGGGAAAAAAAAAAAAGTGGCACAAAAAATGGGGGTGAGGGGGGGAAGTTGGGCCAAAAAAAAAACAACAGCATATACCACTACAAAAAACCCCTTGCAAACATGAAGTTTTGGTCGCTGTTCAAAAATCAAAGGACACGTCAATGGAAAAAGAGAGCAAAAAGCGAAAAAGGGTAAAAATCTAAAGGAAGAAGCCCCCTTGCTACAAAGACCTAAAAAATTGAAGGCATCGGTTGAAAGAGACGGGGGAGCACCCTCACTACACAAAGATGAGAAAAAAAATATCAGCACACACCATCTTGAACCCTGCAGGCAAATGGGACCTATGAGAACTAAACGGAACTCAAAGATCCTGCACAAGGAAGATAGACACGCAGCCACCCATAAGCGAAGGGGCGAGAGGGAGAAAAAAAACGTCTCCAAAAAAAACCCACAAAAAAAAAAGACTCAAAAAACCAACCTCCGCTCCTGCCCCTGAAAAACACATCAGAAAAAAGGGCAAATCCCTCTCCTCAACAACTTACATGATAACACAAGAAAAGACCAAGGCAAAAACGAGACTGGGACAAACCAGAGAAAAAGGGCCACTGAGGAAAAAAAATGGGAAAACCACCTCTGACCCCACGGCTGTCACAGAAAAAGTCCCCAAGAGCAACTGCCAACTTTGCCCACCTCTCATACAGTGTGCAATGTATATATTGGAGTAGGGTAGGGGTAGGGGGAAAAGGGGAAAAGAAAAAAGAATACAAACAAAACACAAAAAAGAAAAAAAAAAGAACAAGGGGAGGAAAAAAGGAAAATCAACAACAAGCCTGTAAAGTAGATTCAAAAAATAAATGAAAAAAGGGGGAACACATGCAGGGAAACTGACTCAAGAAAGAGAGCGGAAAATGACAAGGAATGGTGGGGGCATGAACAAAAATCAAGCAAATCTAGGGGGAGAAAGGAAGGGGGATCGAACGTGAAAGGGAAAAGGTAGCACCAAAACACCGGAAGGGGAGGCTACCGTGTGAATAGGGTACGAATACAAGGATGACGAAATATAAAGTGAGGGGGGAATTATCCAAAAGTGGGGAAGAGGGGGGACTATCAAGGCCTTTTCAGAAAGGGGGGGGAGCCAAGAAAAAAACATGACAAGTCTGCATAAGGGGGGTACATAAAAGGACTACTAATATAGAAACTCCCTGTCCATGAAACGAGGGGGGGGTGCTAATCAGGAATAAAAACAAGGCACATACCAGAAAGAAAAGGGAGAGCCCAGCAAAAGGTGTAGGTGGAGCAGATTCCAAATGGCTAAAAGAAGAGGCTGTACAGTAAGATTGAGTGATTCAGTGTGCTTCGATCGTAGAGTTACACAAATGAAACACACGAAAGAGCGAGATCAAAAAAACAAAGGGAGGGAGAATGAAAAAGAATCTTTACTTTGGGAACTGAAGAATTTGGAAAGGGATCGAAAGGGTGCCTCCCCGAAAGTGTACACAAGGAAGGGTTGACATAGGGAAGAAGGAGGAGACTAAAAGGAGCGGTGTACTCCTAGTCTTGCTGTGAGGTCTATGCGTTAGAAGTATAGATACCCGCATTTGAGAGGTGAAGGAAATGGGGGTTGTTAAGGGAGCATCCAAAAGGGGAGAGGAAACTTTGAAAGAAGGTTGAGGGCTGGGCTTCCCTGAACAAATCTAGGGTAATGAATCACGGGAAAAAAAAAAAAGAAGGACGATTCAGAAGGCTCGCATCAAGAAAGGAAGTAAGAGTGAAAACCGTATTAGGGAATAATTGACTGTGTTTGTGCAAGATCTCCTTGCAAGGGGACCTGATAAAGGAAAAGAAATGCCACGACAGAGAGCCAACATGCGGTCCGACATGGCTAGACAGCGATTATGATTAATGGATGGCCAGAGGAAAGGGAGGGGGGGGAAAGTATCAGTATGGGTGGGGGGTGGGGTTTTTCTGAATTTCATATATTGAGTGTTGGGAGTTCTTTTTTTGTGGGTATTTGGTCGGTAGGAATTGGGGGAAAATAGAGAACGACCTAATAAGTATAAAGTAAAAAAAGAGAGGGGGCAATGGGCACGCATGTGGGGAAGGTGGGCTTACCCGGGGGTAAGAAGAAAATTTGCTCAAAGGCGTTTGAAAGTGTTCCATTCTCGGGGCATGGTTACAAGAGGGGGGGGGGGGAAAGAAGGGGAGTGGATTACGGTGTGGAAGGAGCGGGCAAGAGTGAGCAGGAGAGGAGGTGGGGTTGAAAGGGTTTGTTTTGAGCTTTTTTTTAAAAGATTCGAAAATTAAAGGGCAGGATCGAAAGGAATGGGAGAAACAGGGGGGGTTGAGACAGCAGGGTAAAAGATGGGACATGGGGGGGGGGAGTGAGCTGGCAGTGAAAAGAAAGGGGGGTAGGAAGGGGAGCATGATGTCAAATAAATTCAGCAAGAGTGCATATCAGGGTATCCAGTTGGTCTCATACACGAAGTTGAGATGGACACAAAAGTGGGAAAGAGGAAGAAAGGAACATTGAATGAAGGCAACACAGAGACCACCAAGAAAAGGTGTGGACGGATGAAGAAGGGGATGAATTCAATCGATGTTGGTTTGGGCAAATCATACACCATACCCACACATGTTGCAAAATGGTTTTAAACATATTGGCATAAGTTGGGGAGGTCAAGAAAAGGGGGGGGTGACAACCTGATCCTCCATACTGGGGATTACAAGCAGAAAATAACCAGAAAGGGAACTCACCCGAAATGAAAAACGGGACCATACACTAAAAAACACCGAACAAACATGAAAGACTTAAGTCAACCAAGGGTAAAAAATTCATCAAAGAGGGGCACCGCGATACACCAGCGAACTGGAAAGGGAGGCTATAGCTGTCCAAAAAAAAAACGAGGCCATCTCACTTGTCCCCCCCTCAACAGCACCCTTAAACTCGGCATGTCCAGACATCTTGACCATACCCCACTTGAAAAAGAAAACAAACTTTGTGGTTAAAAAAAAAACAAATTTTGGGACCACCAACCACCCCCACACCCCCAAAAAGCCCAACCAAACCCCTCAGAGTGGTGACAGAAACCCCTCGCATTAACAATTAAAAGGAACGAACAGGGGGGTGTTTGCAAGTTTTCCCAAAACATTACCCTTAGTCTTGTATGTATATATAATGGTTCTCATACTACTCGAGGCCACATGGCAAGAAAAATTGCCAAAAAGGGTGGAAGAAGAGAAAACGGAAACCAAAGAAGGCAACAATGAAAAATAAAGCAGGAGGCTAAAATTGTAAACAAACAAAGAAAGGAGATGCCCTTCTAAATAACAACACATCAAGGCGGAATGTCTTTACGGATGGTTGCAAGAAGGATAAGGCTGAATGCAAGGATTGGGAAGAGAAAGGAAGTGAAGGGCATGTCAAAGGTAGAGGGAGAGGGGTGAGTTGACAAGCACAGATTTATTCAAGAACTTCCCAGGCTTCTCATAATCCTCAAATTTCAGGTAATAGGAAGAAAGGGCAAAAAAAAGGGAGGGGAGAGAAGGAGGGAGGGACCAGCAAAAACAATGTGAAAATGGACCATGGGGGGATGAAAATGCAATACTATTCACTGTTCCAGAAGAAAGAATAAGTTGATCGACATATACTTGAGTTAGGTTGCCCGAAAGTACAGAATAGAAGAGTGCTGGGGGGAAGAACCGAATAGAGGGGGGTGTGTGTACAATGGGGTACAACAGTGTAGCCATAAGGAAAAAGCGAAGAGAGGAAGCACAATGACGGGGAAAAAGGGGTGATGCAGGCAGGGTGGAAAGCTCGACAGCGAACGAGGAGGCGCGATGGTTCAGGCAAGGAGCAGGGGATCAGAAGAAGAGGGGGGGTGGTAGGCGTGATGAGGAGGGGAGGTGGGGGAGAGGGTGAATACCAGATCCGAATGAAAGTTCTTGGCTCATTGGGGTGAAGGCTTGAGGTGGGGAGGGCTTGAGAGGGAAGGGATCTCAGAAGAAAAAAAAAACAAAAAGGGGAGGGAGGGAAAAAGAGAGAGAGAAACCGCAGCAACCCACCTCCACCAAATCCCCAACTCTCCACATCAATAAAAATGTCGGGCAGCAGACGCAGGAACAAGAGACCCAAAACACAAACACGCAAGAAGAACTCTCACCCCGACCCCCACCCCCCCTGAGGAAAAGAAGGAACAAGGCAAAAACTCAGCCGACTCATCGAGAAACCGGAGATCCCGCCACAAAGAAAGCCCAAATCATGAAAAAGTGCGCCAGTCCTGGTGCTGCAAGAAGTCATCACGAGGGAGCGTTTTTGTTGAGACTATGGGAGACTAAAGGTGTGACAAAGACGACAACAGACTAGGGAGTGCAAGACAAAAAGGCGACGTACCGGTACTGGTAAGCAAAAAATAATCCAAAGTAATTATAAAAAAATATATTTAGATAAAATGAATAGTAATTTAAGTCCAAATAAAGACATCAAGGGGCAAATGGACAAAAGGGGGGTGATTGGCAATACGTCCAGGGTATCTCACTCAGACAAATTCTAGGTTACAGGGTCAACGGTTTTAGAACATGGCAAATTTGGAGGAGGTTTTATGCTGAGCAGCGTTCGGATAGAAGGTTGTCTGGACAACATTTTTAAAAACAGGAGAGGAAAAAGACTTAAGCAGAAGGCCAACCGGAAAAAAAAGAAAAGACAGTAAGGGTGATTCAATGCAAAGGAAGGAAAAGGATGAGCAAAAGTGGGGCTTTTGTAGGAAAAAGCGACAGGTCCAGCTCCATTGGTTTATACCATGTTCAGAGAATCAATAATTGGGGGGGGGGACAACTGAATGAGTGGCAAAAGGGGGGTACCCAAGGTATAAGGAAAAAAAGGCCAAGGGTGGAAAGTCTGGTGAAATTGCACCAGGAGAAGAGGAAAAGATATCGTAATAAAGGAAGAAGACGAGGCACGCACCCATGAAAGGGATAAGGGGAAGGAAGGAATGTCTTGAAAAAAAACCAGATTATTAGGAGGTTATGCTATGGGGGTAGAAAAGAGGGGGGGGAAAAGGGTGAGACATGGCAGAGGAGCAAGTAGGTGGACAATGAGGGTGGAAGGAACTGGGCAAGAGATATGCAACAGAAAAGGGGAAAGGGGTGGGAGATGGTGATAGAGGGCACTCTGTGATAAAGGGAAGGCAATAAAAGGACTTACTGTGTAAGGGGTTTAGATTAGTTGGTTGGAAATGGAAGAGGGCACCTAGGAAGTGAGGGTGAGGGAGTCGAGGGAAGAGGGGGGAAAATAGAAAAGGGGGGGGGGAAAAATGGCAAATGGCATCACACTACCATCCACATTACACGACCAACATTGTGGGAAAAAATTTGTTGGGGGGTTCAAGGGTCGGAAAAAAAAAACATAAGGAAGAAGAACAAAGGGAAGAAAACGGCCCAAAGTAACAAAAGGTGGGCTCATGGGAGGCACATTGGTCCAAAAAAAAATTTTTTTAACAACCCAAAAATTCACTTTGTAATTACAGACAAAATCAAAAAGAAAAGAACAGGCAAGGGAGGGAAACCATGGAGAACGAGCAAGGCTGAGAATGACTGGCCTCATCAAAAGATGAAAGAGAGGCGAAAAGAAAAACCTACTGTCCAGCCACAAATCATCGCCCACCCCATCTTGAACCCTTCGGAACCCTGCTTAACTCAAACTGCAGAAATCCTCCGACCGACAAAGGAAAGAGAGGAAAGAAAGATGAAAACTGTATCAGTGACAAACACCATCTGGACAAACAACAAGATCAAAAAAAAAATAATCTCCTGACATGCGACAAAGAAGGACAGAGACCTCACAGGACCCACCTGTCAACATCGGGTATCCCAACCAATCGTGAAAGGAAGTAAAGGAGAAGGAAACAAAGAATAAAAAAGGGAAAGAGGGGAAAGTTCAAGTGGCTCCCCCCTACCCAGAGTGGACAAAAAAATGTCACACACATGCAAGGCCCCCTTGGAACACAGATCACATGCAGTTGCAATGTATAGTTGGGTATAGTATTGGGTACATAGTAAAAC
>Ga0179593_1541129_pt1 | contig 10126 bp, 15 predicted proteins | sample CZODoug2_1_08_16_FD_185931 | JGI IMG/M metagenome (GOLD analysis project Ga0179593, IMG submission 185931) | Vadose zone soil fungal communities from Angelo Coast Range Reserve, California, USA - CZODoug2_1_08_16fungal (PacBio error correction) | ecosystem: Environmental > Terrestrial > Soil >...
CCTTTACGGGGGAAAAAAAGGGAAAAAAAGAGCAGAGACCTCCTGTTGTCCCACTCCCGCACAGAAGGCAGGCAAGAAAGAAGAAGAAAAAAGAAGTGTACCACCCGGCTACCCCCATTTATTCGGTAGAAAAAAAAAGAGGAGAAAGAGGGTGAGTCTCCTCCCTTATCCTCTAGCCTGACAAATAAGAAGAAGAGCTTGACCCTTTCTCTTTTTGTCTTCTCCGTGGGAGGGAAGGAAGGGGGGGGGGAAATAGAGTGCCATACGTTTTCGCATAATAATTTTCCCATAGAAAGAAGAAGGGGAGAAGGGGGGTTGGCCCACGCTCGACGTGTCCCTCCGAAGAGGTGTCAGGTAGGGGAAAAGAGAGAGGGGAGGGGGAGAAGTGGCGCAGGGCCTTGGAACTATTCCATTAACTCTCCTTTCTGGCGACTACAAGTGGGAAAGAGGGAGAAGGGGGGGAAGGGATAGGATTAATCCTATTCTTATGCTCAGGAAGGGGGAGAGAAAAAAAGATCAGTGTGCCCATCGACCAACCCGCCCCCTGTTTTCACACCACCACCATACTCAAGCGTACCATCGGGGAGGAAAGAGGAAAAAGAGGGAGGGAGACGAGGGCATGGGTCCACTACTCCTATTTCCACCTTCCTGTACGCGATGGGGGGAGGAGGAGAACGAGGCAATGGTCTCCTTCGTCTACGGGCTCTTCGCCGGAGGGAAAGAGGAAAAGAGGGGATCGGCGGCCACCCCGTAAACAGGAGGGAGGGAAAAAAGAATGTTGCAAGCTGTCTCATCGACTGCAGATCGGGGAGAAAAAGAAAAAGAGAAAATAAAGAGAGGGGGGACGTTGATCTCAGCGTTACTCCAACTTCCATATCATCCTTTTCCGTCGGGGAGGCAGTCGCAAAAATGAAGAAGGGGAAAGGGGGGGAAAGGAAGGAAAAAACGGAGCTACGGCCGTTTAACATGTTCGAGTTCCCGTCCAATCTCCACTCCTTCACATCATCGAGTCGATCGTTGGAAAAAGAAAAAGAGAGGAAAGGCGTGCGGGTGTTCCACCGGGACGGCCGTCGATGGGCTGCAGCTTTTGCAGCGGCACTGGAAGAGGGGGGAGGAAAAAAAGGAAAAAAAGAAAAGAAGGGGACCGCGCAGCCGGGGCGCACCGACGACATGCGGAAGATCGCGGCGTCTCGGTCACCCCTGTGATGATCGAGGAGGTCGTCCGCATGAGGAGGAGAGAAAAAGAAAGAAAAAAAGAGAGGAGGGAGAGGAGGGAGCCGTGCCTGGTTCGGGACACGACCGTTGCTTTTGCTCTCTTTTCATCGAGGCGGTCAGTCGCGAAGTCGTATCCGCCCGATGGAAAAAGAAAGAGGAAAAAATGGGAAGAGGAGAATAGAGGGAGTCCTGTCTCGGCTATCTCCCCATCTTTCCTATACTTACTTCGCGTCTCAGAGGGGAGAAAAAAAAAAAAAGGAGAAGGGACGCGCAGATCGTGGTCGAGTTGCCTCGGATTCGCCGCAGGATCGTCATGTAATCAAGGAAAAAAAAAGGGGGAAAGAAAAGGGGTTGACCCGAGACGTGCCTCGGATCTTCCGCAGCTTCAAAAAGAAGCGTTCCCAGGGTAGTCCCCATTTTCGCCGCAGCCTCACTCGTTCAACAGAAAGAAAAGGGAAAGGGACGGAAAAGCCCTCATCCCCCTCGCGGTCACGGGGAAAGAAAAAAGGGAGGGCTGGTATCCGGGTGCAGCCACCTCCTCTATCACGATCGCTCGAAGGGGAGGGGGGGGGAGGAAAAAGTGCCCGAGCTCCTTTTTGCCGGCCGCGTGGTACACAAGCAAAAAAAAAAAAAAGGGGAGGGGGAGGAGAGGATCCCCGCCGGCCATGGAGTATCTTTACTTTGCTTCCCCTCTTGAGATCCACGCCCAATAGAGGGGAGAAGGAAGGGGGAAAAGGGGAAGGGGGAGGAGTCCTATCCCCCTGATCTGAGAGGGAGAAGGGAGGAGTCCTTCCTGGAAAAGGGGGGGGGGGGGAGGGAAGGGGGAGTAGTGCTCTCCATAATCCTTCTCATACCCTTGCCGAAGGCGAAGCAAAGTGCTTCTCCCGACCAAAAGGAAAGAGGGGCGAGGCTTTTCTATTTCCCATGCCCAGTCTCTCCTACGGTGAGAACGGAGGGAAAAGGGAAAGAGGGGGGGTATGGTGGTTTTTTGTTAACCCATTGCCTTGTTGGTCGATGGAAACGTGAGGAAGGGAGGAAAAGGGGAAGAAGAGGGGAAGGACCAACGGAACCCGCTCTAATTTATTCCTCAATTTACACTATTTTTCTCGTGAAGTGCGGGACGCCCAGATAAAGAAGGAAAGGAAAAAGAAGGGGAAAAGGGGGAAGGCCAACTCGTCGCGCGTCATGTGTCTCGACCTTGGGCTGCCAAATTACTGCAACGCGCGGAGCGAGGGGGGGGAGGGGGGAAAAAAAAAAAGGGAAGAAAAAAGAGGAGGGAGGGGGCAAATTCTTCTTGCTCAAACTTTCAATCGCATCTCAGGGGTTAGAAGGGGGGGAAAAAAAAGAGAATGGTGCGCGATGGTGGTCTTCGTCTATTGTTAAGCTAGAAGGGAGGAGGAAGGGGTGGTACCGAATCCCTGTGGTTCTCCCTTGTCAAATTTTTTCCTCGTGCCGAAGAAGGGAAAGGAGAAGGAAAAGGGCCGGCCGATCTGCGATCACGACTGGGGTCGGAGGAAAGAGGAAAGGGGATGTGGTTTGACGAAGACATCCGTGCTCTGGCCGCATAGAGGAAGACAAAGGAAAGGAGAAGGCCTCTCACCTTTTCCTCTTCCTTCTCCTTCAAGAGGAAAAAGGGGAGTAAAGGAGCGGCGGTCTTGGCCGTCCTCGTGGAACTCAAAAAGGAAGAAGAGACCGGCCGGCTCGGGCTCGACCAGCGTCTACCTTAGAAAAGAAAAAAAGGAAACCCGCCTCTCGGGGAAGAAGATCGGCACTTGTCCGGCAAACCCTTTCCGCGTCGTCGGCGAAGGCGGAAAAAGGGAAAGAGAGAGAGCGCAGTCCATCGTCTTCTTTACTTCCTCCTCATCTCCCGCGTCCACAAGAAAGGGGGGGGGGGGAGGAGGGAGAGGGGAGCGGACACCCTCGAAGAATAGGATCGGCCTGCTCCCCCTGGTCAGGAGAGGGGGAGGGAAAAAGATGTGCAGGGTGGCCACCTGGCACATTAAGATCTTCGACATGGGAAAGAAGAAGAAAGAGCTCTCTCAACACCAACCCGTCTTCTTCATGAAACATCTCAGAGAAAAAAAGAGATCCAAAGGGAATGTATAATATCGATTTTCCCTTTTCCCCCCTTCACCCTCTTCTCGCCGGAAGAAGAAAAAAGGAGAAAGGGAGACAGCCTGACTCCTTACTTCTTCTCTGGTGGAAAAGGAGAAAGAGGATGAGAGGGAATGTGGCCCGCACCCTCTTTCCTTCTATCCTTTCTAGTAAGCGAGAAGAGAGGGACAGTTTCTTTCCCCTTCCTCCACGTAACGGAAAAGAAACAGGGATGTCTGCTCTCTCCCTTTCTCTCCCTTTTCTCCCCGCTGGGGAAGGGAAAGGAGAAAAAAGGGAGGGAAAAAGAAGGGTCGAGCGGGGCACGAGCCGCCCTCCTGGTGCCGTGATGAAAAAACGGTTGAAAGAAAAGAATGAAGGCTCCGGTGCCGCCTTCTGCGTTTCATGCCAGCTTAGAAGGGAAAGAGGGAGGGACCAATTTTTAAATTCCTGCTTTAAATAAGAAGAAAAAAGGGAGAGGTGGGAAGAAGGTTTTCCATCTCATTGTCCCGAACACTGTTGAAATGGCTTTGCGGAAAGGGAAGGGAGAAAGGAGGGGGAGGGGAGGGGGATAAGACACCACGTCTTTATCTCTATCGTCTATACCTCCGGGGCACAGCTCACGACAAAATGGGAAGGAACAGAAGAAAAGAAAAAAAATGATTCTTTATCCCACACCCATTATTTGGCGGCTGCCGTGGATCGCGCAATGAGCAGAAGAAGGAAAAGAAAAGAAAACAGTCGCGAGGGTGGTCCTTCTACGTTTTCTTCCGAAATTCAGCAACAACAGTGAGGGAAGGAAAGGAGGGAAAGGAGAAAGGGGGGAAAAAAGTAGGGTTCCGCTCGACGGGCCTCTCCGAAGAGGTGCAGTATTGGCATCCCAAGGTCTAGAAAATGCCGGGAGGAAAAGGGAAAAAGGGGGAGAAAGGGAAAAAGCTCGCCGTATCTGTCTCTCCCTCCTTCCCGAAAAAGAGTTGAGAAAAGGAGGGGGAGGGAGGGAAAAGAGAAGGGCCGCGCAGGCTGTTTCGCCTCCCTACTTCACTTTTACCTCGACCAAAAAGAAGGACCTTGGAAAAGAAAGAAAGAGAGGGGCATCCTCCTGTCCTCTCTTTCTCACCTGCCGCATCGACTGGGAGAGGAAGAGAAAGGGCAGGGCGCGATGGTGGTTCGGCGAAGCACCGCGGCATGGTGAGAAGGACGGGAGAAGAGGGGAAGAGAGGGGAAAGACGGCCCTCGAGCTATCGGCTCACAAAAAAAGAGAGAGAAAGGATGCTCATCGATCTGCAGATTCTTGTTCCTCGGCCTGACCCCGAGAGATGCAATTGGCGGCTCATAGATAAGAAAGAAAAAAAAAAACCAGTCCAATCATCATTTCCTTCGGGGATCCGAGCAAGGGGAAATGAAGGGGGAAAGGGGAAGGGGGAGGGAGGGTGTACAACTCGGCCTGCACCACGGAGCTCGGAAAGGGAAGAGGGAGGAGGAGAAATCGTGATCGCTTAGGTGTCTTGCACCCGGAGACCAAGAGACGGTAGTCGAGAGGGGGGGAAAGGGAAGAGGGGGGAGGCAGCTTTTCCGCACTGGACCGAGTGATCTGGTTCATCAAGCGGCCCCCCCAAAAGAAAAAAAAAAAAGGAGGAAAAAGAACGCGGGCGTCTCGGTTCACCCCGGTGATGTCGAAGGAGTCGTCACCGCAAGGACGGCCTAAAAAAAAAAAAAGAAGGAGAAGAGCAAACGATCGCGCGCTGCTGTAGCCGTTGCCTGGTGCGTACACGACCTGGCTGTGCGACGTGTCAGCGAGAGGGCAGCACAGAAAAAAAGGAAGTATCAGAAAAAAAAAAAAAAAAGAAAAAAAAAGGAAAGGAGGAGGAAAAGAGAGAGATCCTTCAGTCGATCGATGGAGGCTCCCTGGCTCTCTGCACTCCACAGCGGGGGAAGGATCCGGGGATGCCGCGCGGGAAAAAAAAAAAAGGAGAAAGGAAAAGATCCAGCCGCAGCACGATCGTGTCTAGCGCGGATTCGGCACGAAGGGGGAGAGGGAGGGGAGGAAAGGCCCCGGGGTGACCGATACGCCGCTTATCTTCCGCATGTCGTCGGTGCGCCACGGAAGTGAAGAGGGTCCTGGAAAAAAAAAAGAAAAAGAAAAAGAAGGAAAGAAAGGAAATGTGCCGGGAAAGCTGCAGCCCCAGAAAAAAGGAAAGAAGCCTGCTCGCGTAGCCGAACCGCTTCTTGTCTCCGTTTGCCGCACCCCTAGAAATAAACGAAAAAATCGAAAAAGGAAAAAAAAGGGGAAAGAAGCTCCGTGTGCCGCCGCGTTTACAACCCGCGCAAAACAAAGGGAGGGGAAGGAGGGGACAACCCGCCGGCCATGATGATCTGGACGGTTGGCGTCCGCGCTTGAGATCCACGGGGAACCCCCAAAAAAAAAAAAGAGAAAGAAGGGGATAGGGGATCGGGGTCAGGCCGAGCACTCGATCTCATGACGATGAGCATCTTGATGCGTGCCTTGGAGAAAAGAAGGAAGGCACGTGTGGCGCCGATCCTCTCGAGGGCGTAGTGGAAAGATAAACAGAAGCAAAAAAAGGAAAAGGAAGGAGGGAGAACGAACCCCCATCGCGTACATTCCTGTTGCATATGCGTCGATGGGGACAGGAAAATAGAAAAAAAGAGGGAAAGATGTACCCGTGGGGGTGTAACCCAGGTCCTTTTTTTCATGGACAAGGAAAAAAAGCCCTGCGCGGGGCCATGAGACCGAAAAGGAAGGAAAGTAGGCCTCAAGGGACACTATGTCTCTGGAAGAGAGGAGGAAAAAGACGGCTATTCCCCTGTCATATTCAAAGGACCTGGGGAGGAGCCTTCTCCATCTCTTCTCTCGCATGGTACTCGACCTGGGATGAGAAGAAAGAAGACAGAGGTAAAGAGGAACCCGGTCGCGGCTAACCATAACGCTTCTCCCTCCTCCTGTCTGCATACCTAGGAGAGAGGGGAAGAAAAAGGGAGAAAACCGTTTTCACATCTGCAGCTTAGGGGGGGGGGAGGAAGGCACCGACAACTTCGAAGACCACCCTCGCGACTGGTGCGGCGAGGGGTGGGACTGAAGGGGGGGAAAAGAGGGGGAAAGCCTCTCCTCCCACTCCTTTTTGTTGTACCGAAGCCCGGAGAAGGAGGGGAAGAAGGAAGTGGGGGAGGCGATCTTCTTGCCGCCTTGTTCGTGGCGTGGCCAAAGGAGGAGCAAAGGGGGGGCGGACCCTTCAAGCTTCTCTTATTCCCTGCACATAACGGGGGCGGGAGAAGGGGGGCTGATCCCATGCCTGTAAACCGTCCATATCGGAAGAGAAAAAAAGGGGAAGACGTCCGTCTCCGGCCCGTCGTACCGTCGAAGCTGGCGATGACCGGCCGAAGGGGGGCCGGCCACCGGGCAGGCAGGGGAGGGACGGTCTGAAAAAGAGCAAACCGTTGGGCAGCACGTCCGCGACGGCGGCTCGGGAGAACCAAAGAGAGGAAAAGGTCGAGGCCCTGCGATCTGCCTCCACCGCTCGCGAAAGAAAGAATGGAAAAGGGAGAAAATACCTGTCCTCCGTCGTCGGCGAAGTCGCCGGAGGGAGAGAGACAAGAAAAAAAAGAAAAGGGAGAGAGAGCCCATCGTCACGAACCTTTTCTTCTGGCGAGAAAGGGAGGAAGAAAGGGGGGGGAGGAAGGCGCACCGCTTTAATCAGAAGAAGAAAGTAAGGGGGGGGAAAATGCACTTCAGATCTTCTACATTCATTGCTACTGAGCGGGACCTAAAAAAAAAGAGGAATAAAAAAGGAGGGGAGGAAAGAGATATATCTTTCTTCTGCTCCAACGGAAAGAGAGGGGGGAAAAGAAAAAAAGGGGAAAAAAAACATGCACTCTTCTCTCATTGCTCCTCCCTACCCGCTCCCTGAACACTTGGGGAAAAAGAGAGGAGGGAAAGGGTAGGGCAAAAAATGGAGCTGTCTGCTTCCTGTTCCCAGACCGCTGGAAGGCAGAAAAAAAAAAAAAGAGGGGGGGGAAAAAAAGAAGTACGCCTACTTTCCTTCCTTCATTGCTCGCGAGAAAGGAGGGGTCGAAAAGGGAAAAGGGGAAAAAAAAGATGGGCTCTCCTATCTCCTTCCTCTTCCGTTCTGCCAAAGGTGAAAGGTGGGGTCGAGAAAAAAAGGGGGGGGGGGGGGGGGGTGTTTTTTCTTCAAGTACTCTTCTCCTTTTTCCGCCTTCTGGCCGGTTAGCTCCACAGGAAAAAAAAAGAGGAGTGAAAGAAGGCCCGACTCTCCCACTTTTCTCCTTATGAGATGGACTTGTTCAACAAGAGGCGGGGCAATAAAAAAGGAAGGGGAAAAAGGAAAGAAAAGTATTTTTTCCGTACTTACTAGTACGCTGAAGGGGGTCATGGAAAAGGAGGAGGATATGCGATACCTGGCCTTTTCCATCTCCCTCCACCAGGCCGGCCAGAAATCGCAGAAAAGATATGAAAAAGGGAAAGAAGGGAAAAAACCAGGTATTTCGGTACCCACACCCAGGAGGGGGGGGGGGGAAAAGGAAAGGAAGGAAAAAAAAAAATCGCCGAAGACCACCCTCGCTCATCCATTCGCGAGGGTGGGAGGAGACGTGGAAAAGGGAGAAAGGGGGGGGAAAAAAGAATTGGCCCTAAGACCTCTCGTAGGCAGACCGATGGGGAGAAAGAGGGGGAAAGGAGGGGGAGGATTTGGCATCCCCAATGTCGAGACCATGCCGCGACAAAGATGGGGGAGAAGTGGGGGGGGGAAGGAAAAGGAAAAACTCGCCGTTCTGGCCGACCTCCTTCCCGAGAAACAGAGGGTAAATTGGAGGGAAAAAGGAAAATGATCGTATCTCATGTCCGCTCATGCGGTTTAGAAGAAAATAAAAGGGAAAAAGAAAAAGAAAATAGGGTACCAGCGTCATCCTCCGTTCCTCTCTTTCGACACCGCGCGCCGAAGGAAGGGGGGAAAGTGAGAAAAAAGAAAGAAAGGGGAGGAAGGAGGCTACGGGCTCTTCGCCGCTTCTTTATATTCACTACGCCCGCGATTCGGATCGGCGCAAAAAACGTGAAGGACTGCAGGAAAAAAAAAAGAAAGAAAGGGAGGGAAGGGAGGGGAATCGAGAACCGCCACTTATGGGCGTGTATCTCATCTTTACTCCAACTTCCGCCGATCATCATGGACGGCGGGAGCCGAGGGGAAAAAAGGAAAAGGAAGAAAAGACGAGCCAGTAGGCTCGCACGGTTAATCATTTTCTATTTCCCGTCACTCAACTCCTGCACATCATCGAGTCGATCGTGATAGGGGGGGATTGTGAAAAAAAGAAAAATGAGGGTGGGGATCCGGGATCGGCCGCGAGTGGCTTCTCTTTCCTTCCACTGGACCGAGGATCTGGTCATCAAGCAGGAAGGGAAAAGTTCGGAATAGGAGATGAGAAAGAAGGGGAAGACATGCTGAAGATCCGCGGCTTCTCTGTCACCCCTTTATTATCTAGGAGGTTCGTACGCCAGGTGAGAAGATTTAGGAGAAAAAAAGAAGGGGAGGAGGAGGAGCCGTGCCTGGTGCTGAACACTACTGTCTTTTGCGAGCGGTTCAGCGAGGCGGTCAGAGAGGAAGTGAAGAGACCTGAAAGGGAAAGGAAAAAAGGGGAAAAAAAAGAAAGGAGGGATAGAGGAAAAGATAGAATCCTTCCAGTTCGAATCGATGGAGTGCTTCCTTGCTCCGGCGAGCTCACAGAGGGAAGGAGAAGAAGAAGGAGGGGAAGAAGAAAGGGAGTGTCCGCAAACGGCACCTTCTCCAGCCTCAGCATCGCCACTATCTTGTCGATGCCTGAAAAGGGGGAGGGGAGAAAAGGGGGTAGGAAAAGACCTCCTCGATCATCACCCATCCCCCGTGTTGACGAGACGCAGCGGAGATTAAAAAAAACAGGAGGGAAAGGAGTCCCTGTGCGCCCTCATCCTCACCGTGGAAAGGGGGGGGGGGGAGGGGGGGGGGGGGGGGGGGGGGGGGGTTTTTTTTTTTGTGTTTTGTCGAAGGGAAAAGAAAAGAGGAAAGGGGCAAATGACCAGAAAAGCTTTCATCCCCTCGCTTGCCTATCCCGGGACAACCAGAAAGAATACTAAGGAAAGAAATAAGGGTAGAAGAAAAGAGAAGAAAAACAGATCACTCGATGTTTTCAAGGCGTTGCGATGGGGGGAAGGCGGAAAAAAAGGGACTCCAGTGTGCCTGGCCGCTTTTGTGACACCCGGCGCACAACAAGGCACGAGATAAAGAAAAAAAACGGCCTGCCAGATGATCTGGACTTTGGCGCACACCGGAGGCGAGAAAAGAGGGAGCAGAGGGAGGCCGCAAGGCATAGCTCGGGTCCATTCCGACAACCTCGATCTGCAGATCGATGAGGAAGAGGAGGAGGGAATTGGGAAGAAAACGTGTGTGTCTCCTCTCCGCTCGAGGGCGTAGGGAAAGAAGGGAAATGAAGGAGACCATTCCGCTTTTCTTCAGCAGAAGAAACAGGGGGAGGAAAAAAAAGGCCCAGTCTCTCGCCGGTTTCTACTATCTTTACCTTATTATGCCCGCTGGGAGAAATGCTTTTCTTTTGGTGGTGTGAAAAAAACAATGTCCGGGGGAAAATGGGAAGGAGGGCGAGAAAACCCGCCTGCGCTCCATTATATCCTATTCTTTACAAGCAAAGGAAGGAGGGGGAGGGGGGAGAGGGAAAAAAGGAGGGGGAGCGCCAGAACTCTATTTTTCCGAAGAGAACAAGGAAGAAAAGAGGAAGAGGAATGGTCTCCTACCTTTTGATTGCC
>Ga0179593_1619136_pt1 | contig 10126 bp, 8 predicted proteins | sample CZODoug2_1_08_16_FD_185931 | JGI IMG/M metagenome (GOLD analysis project Ga0179593, IMG submission 185931) | Vadose zone soil fungal communities from Angelo Coast Range Reserve, California, USA - CZODoug2_1_08_16fungal (PacBio error correction) | ecosystem: Environmental > Terrestrial > Soil >...
GAGAGCCTTGACGAGGGAGGCTTCAGAGTGTGTCTCTTAAGAAACTTGGGGAGTCGGGACTCGGCGAGAGATATTGGAAAGAGATCGCCGTGGCTTCTCCTTTTAAATTTGGCAAACAGCCTGGGGCGAACATCCAAAGTTGCAGAGCAGAAAAGGGGGTGACGAGAGGTAAAAATGGAACCTCACGGGCGGAATCCAAATAGAAGACAGAAGGGGAAAAACATTAAGAAAAGCTCCACAAAAAAAAGGACGCTACCACTTGGGGTTGCCGGGCGGGTGGGCTAAGGGGTAGTGAGAAAAATTTTTAACGGTGAGCTCAGCGGCGGGAGAATAGCAATTGCTTTCCTGAGCCGGAATGACGGAAGACGAGGATTCTGGCCTCCTCGGTACTTCAAAAAGAAGAGAGAAGATCATACTCCGAAGATTTCCAATGGAGGAAATCCTCTTATGAGAAGACAAAAAGCGCCGTCCTTTAACAGCCGGGGACGAGGGTGCACAGTTGCCTCATAAGTCATGTTAAGTCAAAGGAGGTGTGTCCTGCTTTTATTACGGTCACAAGGACTTTGGGGAGAAGAGACATGAGAGTCAATCGGGGTATTACCTGAGATCAAGCTTCACGACAGCCGGGCCATAAAGGGAGGGGAGTTAAAACAAGAAAACGAAGGCGTCATTTGCCGAGCTGCGCCGGTGGCCCAAAGCCAAAAAAAAATACCGACACACTTGGCTGAGTACGGTGTTTGATTAATCACGACTGGGACAAGAAGTACACAGCGGGAGATACTCAGTCGGGGAAATTTAAACGTGCAAAACCAAAATAGCGCACAAGATCAAGCAACAAACAAAAACGGCCGGTTACTAAACACGTTCTGCTTAGGGGGGTCCGAGAAAAAAACATAATACGCACGGCCTAAGGAGGACAAAGAGGCCTGTTTCGCAGAGAGGCAGGAGTGCAGGAGTTGGCTTTTCGGGGGATGAAAAAAAGGGAGGAGGCAGGAACCCAGCCAACCTTCAAGGACGAAAAAGACTTGAGGAGGGGGGAGAATGGGGGAGAGAGGGTTATCACAAATCCAGAAAAGACCCCACAAGGGACTCATGAGGGGCTCACTGAGAAATCAAGCTAATGCTCAATACTGGGGGTAGAAGATAAACATAGTGACAGCGGGACCGGCTCCAGCTTTGAATGGGAATGGGACTTAAGCCTTTCGGCAGGGAAGCACTTGAGAAAGATCTTCTGCACGAAATTCGATTCTTGCGAGGGATGGCGGGTCTTTCTCCCACAAGAAGGGAAAGAGCTTTCCTCAAGGAGGTAGCAAAAAATCGCCATGGTGGGGTCGAAAGACGAAGACCCGTTCAGAGAGGACCTTACAGGGGACGGTCTGCTCGAGGGGAGTAGCAAAAAACTTCTCCTGAGGATGTTCAACAAACAGAGACCGAAGACTTTTCAACGCATAAAAGGCGGAATGGACGAGGACGTTGTCCGCTAATAGTGGGTAATTCTCTTGCTTGTAAGAAATCCAATACGACTTGACCCCAAAGACAGGGAGTAACTGAATTCAGCAAATGGAGACGAAACTGGAAGGCGTGAAGGAAGTACGTGATACTTCCCTCAATTAGAGAGCACTATGCAGAAACAGGCTGCTCTTAAGACCTGAGGAGCGAAAGACGTGAGGAAATATTACTGTCGCAGGTACAAGTCGGGGATCGCTTCTTAGTGAAAGCGGAGATTCCGCGCCAGCAAGTGGCGCGCACTTCAGACGAAAAAGCGCCGCTCTCCGTTTCTCGAGACGAATAAAGCTCAATGTGGGGCAAGGGAAGGGGCGTGTGCTTACAGGGGGGAAGAGCGTCGTTCCCTGTTCAAAGCGCCCAACACACACGCCAAAGTATAGGGCAATGAAAGGTGCTGATCACGCGGGTGGCGCAGGGAGGAAAAAGGTTTAAAGCGCTGCTGTGGACCTACTACCGTAACCGCCCGGAGGCGAAGCCGGACAAAGTCGCCGAACAGTCGCATGACAAAGAATAAAGAGGAGAGAAGAGATGGTGTCATGAGTGTTACGGAAAAGGGAGGAGGGAGGAAATTACGTTCGGGAAAGTAAGAACGCAAAGCGCAAAATATCGCAACCGCGAGAAGGAAAAGGTGGTAGCGGAAAGTGAGGCATGGGGAAAAAAAATTGCCCACGATGAGCGTCCGTTTCGCACACACTATCCCGGAGAGAACCCTTCTCAGGAGCAAGGAGGCCGGGGGCCAGAGCGTCCTTTGCGCGGTCCTGGGAAGTTCTCGCGCGGAGGGAGGAGCGGCATCGGCGGCCGAACGGCGGCTTCCCACCGCGATGGCGCCCTGGAAGGCAAGAAATTGAGGGGAAGCAGGACGACGGAGGCCGACTCGCAGTTTCTCGTGCAAAGAGTAAGTAGGAGACATCTCTTCCAATTGCTACGTTCAGAGAAATTTCGGGAAAAGTCCCGTCGCAATGGAGGAAAGAGGATTCGGGCAGATCCTCCAATCCTCACTGAGAGGGGAACCGGGAAACGCATCGAGCCCGTACACATGGGGCCATCTGGGAGGTTATTGCAAGGGTCGTGAAAGGGTTGGGTATGTGATGCAAAACGACCGAGAACGACTGGCAACGAGGCTGGCGCTCGATGGACGGATCGCGATCAACAGTGAGTTGGGACTACGAAAAAAGTTGAGCTGAGAGATCTTCTTCCTGCGGACAGGGTTGGGGGGGGGGGGGGGGGGTGTACCAGCAATGCCGGGGCAAGAAGCCTCTGCCGTGGAAGATCGAGGGAAGCCCGTCATTGCCGGGACCAAAAACAAGCATGCGACGAATGATCACAAGCGGCAGGCGGGGGATAAAGCAGAGGTAGAGCTTCGAAGAATGTTAGCTAGCTGGTACTTGGGGAAGATAAGAATTAGGTCGCAGGGGGCGTCTTCAGATAGTACGGGAGACCCAAAAGTGGGAGGCTTACAGGATCTCGACATTTAGGGGGGTGGTCAACTGGGGGGCGGAAGAAGTCGACGCCGTTTTTCGTCAAGAAAAAAAGACCAAGAGGAATGCAACCTCGCACGACCGAGAGTCTGCCGCGCCTTAGGAGGGAATCGGAAAATCATGACTGCAATCAAGGACGGATCCTCATGCTAAGGGCTGTTACGGGAGGTTATTTTCTGGCGGGCGCGAAGAATGGTTCTTTAAGAGAAAAGGAAGTAGGTCCTTGGAAACTCCAACATGGCAGCAAAAGAAAAAGTCACGCGGGGTCCGGTAGAGAGGGAGCGTTTGGGGTAGGCGCCGGCAGCCACGAAAGGGGGACTCCGCGGGGGAAGGGGAATAGGGGAGAGAAAAAAGGGGGAGTATGGTGCCTCTCCATCAAAAGGAGAATAAAAAAGTGACGGTGAGAATGAAGGGGCAAAATCCAATGAGTAAGGAGAACAAGCAACAGCTAGAGGAAAGGCCGGCCGGAAAAGGATGCCATCATGACGGTGAAAAAAGGGGGGTTCAAAAAAGGGAAAAAGAATCACCGATACCAAGGGCGCGGGGGATTATCGAAGGCGGCAGTTACCACTTAGGCTGCGCCCTCGTGGAAGGTGCGGTTGGGGGGGGGGAAAATTGGGTGCCGGGCGATCATATTCGTAGCCGTCGTCAGGTCGGAGGGAGGTCATGGAAAAGAGCAATGCTCGGCAACTCAGGAGAAAAAGAGACCAAAGGCGAACGACCCTCCGACCAAAAGAGCCAGTGACGACTTTCTCAGCGGGTGCGCCTTGCGAGTCTTTACTGGAAAGGGCAGGAGATTATCGGAAGAGGGCGGAGGGGTTGCCATGCCGAATACGTCAAGAGGGACAGGGGGTTGGACTTTCAGATTGAGTAGCCCGCAAATGCCTTGCGCACCAAACCAAAAAAGGGAAGCCCACGCACGAGGCGATATTAGGGGGAAGAAAAGCGGAGCCGACAAGAGCAGAATAGTAACCTAAAGGAGAGTCATAGGGGGAGAAAACGGAAACAGCGAGAATAGAAGGAAGATCCTCTCACAACAAACAAAAAAGCGGAAGGAGAGAGGGACTGGGACCTGATATATCTGGCCCTTGAAGAAAAGGCGAGGGGGGACGCCGTCTAGATGCGGGCAAGCCAGAGGGAGAAGAGTAGGACTTTTAGATCTCTCGTCGCCGGATTTCTCGACCTTTTCCAGGTGGTACGGGGGCAAATAAAAGGGGCACGCGGCAACACGCAGCAATAGATCGGCATGTAAACGAATCATCTCGAGAAAAGTGCAAAAGCAGCAAAGGGCGGCCCAACAACCAACGGAGGCTCAAAAAGTGGTTCTGGGGACGGGAGGGGGGGTCTGTTGGGAAAAAAAGCTCGACGCTCGGGCACGAACGAGACAGGTTCTCCTAAATAAGGGAAAAGGGGCCCCGTCCTCTCCAGGGAAAAGTCAACTCCTCAGCCGCCCCGGAGATCAGAGCAAAAGATTTCTTGTAACGCAATGTAAGAAACCCGCGCCGTCTTCCACGGCCGGGGGAGGCGGGGAAACCGGGGGAAAAGGCATACGTAAGGATTGGACAAGTAGCGGCAAAGATAAAAAATGACTGGGGAGAAGAGGGGAGGAAGCACTGTTTTGATTAGAACACGGCTCAATGCTTAAAACCGGGAGGAGGTCATGCTTCCCGAGAAAAAAAAATAATTTCGATCAAACATCACCAAGGAGTAACTTTGCCGTAGGCCGGGGCACAACAAGTGTCAACAGGCTCTCCCTGACAGTGAGGGGGAGGGTACTGGGGAGTTTGAAGGAAGGACCAGGCGGCTGGAAACAAGGACGGAAGAGACAGAAGACGTTCACGGAAAATGAGTCGAAACTATCTCCAAGGAAATAGAAAAAAAAAAGCACGGCCGTATACTTCATACGGAAGAGAGGAAAAGTAAAGTGGACGGGCTGCTTCACAAAACATGAGGGGGACTACCTGGCGATGCTCAGGGGAAAGGTTTAAGTACGCCGGTCGGGAGCGGGCGCTTTGATGAATGGCTAAAAAAAAGTAAGCCCAGCCAAGCTTCTGGGCAACGAACACCCCTTCTCGTGCTAAAGGGGGGGAGGAGGGAAAGCCAAAAGCGTTGGATCCCTCGACAAGGCAAGAGCCCTCCGGGGAACCTCAAAGAAATTCACCAGGTATATCACAGAATGTTCAATATCTCAATATATTGACAGAACGCTGGCGCGCTGTGCGTAGCAGTCAGAGGAGGACGAAGCCTGAGGTGGGGGACAGGAAGCTCGCGATGACAGGAGTACGGGGGGATATGGATTGGCGTGGGGGTCCCTGAAGGCGAAAGAAAAAAAAAGCAGTAAGACGATCGCTCAATCAAGCCAGGAAAACTGGTCGCCAACTCAAAAGGGTCAGGCAAAAACCCGCGCGAAAAGGTCCAGAGATGAGCGAAAGCGAGTGACAGTCGGGATTGGCTTGCTAATAAAGAGAAAAGCAAGCAATGCTCTGTCAATCCCAAGCAATACCGCGAAGGGTACAGGAATTATGACGGGTCGCAGAACTGGTTTGAGGACTCATCGACAAGTGAGAGTCCCGACATCCCGGGACTCGAAAACCTGAACCTGCGCCAGAAGGAGACCGATGGTGCACAGGAGCAACGTTTCTTCGCTTCGCAGTGGTCCTAGGGGTAGCTGAAGAAGGGACGCCCCGTAACGTAAAAACGCGGAGGAAAACGCTGGAACCGATTGTCCGGAAGAGCACAAAGGGGAGAGGAGTTGACCGCCGCAAAAGAAAAACCTCATCCTCCAACTAAAGGCAAAACTCAGAATAAAAAGGAACGAGAGCTGCGGCCGCATCTCCACCATGGTTTGGGATCGCAAGGGATATTTCATTTCTAGACCGCTCCCTTCATAAAAAGGGGACAAAACCGCAATCCTTCGAAGGACTCGTCTTCTCAACTCGGGAGAAAAGGATTTTCTGTCCGAGGGGAACTGGTCGCCTACGCCCAGCCCTGGAAGAAGGAGCCTGCAGGACAGGAAACGCGCTTCCTCATGACACCATCTTCAAAAAAAAAAAAAAGGAGGGGAAGAAAAAAGGGAAGGGGTGTCATTAGAATGGTTCAGAGGACTGAAAAAGGGCAGGGCGCCGATCGGGCGGGGAGTGAAAAAGGAAAATCGCGCAAAAGATCATACGCACCCTCGGAGAAAGGAACGTAAAGTAGCCGGCGCGGGTTCAAGGGGAAAAAGGGGAAGCGGTTCCGTTTCGCACACGACAATAGAAAAAAAAAAACAGGCGCTGGGGAGCGAGAAGGGGAGAGCGGCGCTTTGAAGTTGGAGAAAAGTCTGCTGCGGTTCCTCTGCAAAGAAGGCGCGCAGCGATGGGGGAGGGGAACCCGGGGGGGGGGAGGGGAGACAAGTAATCGGGCCGCGTTGCAAAGAAGCCGCGACTCCATGACTAAAAAGCGCTGCGAAAAAGAGAAACGCTGCCCCGGAACGGAAAACTTGGACGGACATTTCGGAAGATGGTCAGGTAGGTCACGGAGGGAGAGGAACAAAGAGGTAGCACAATAGCCGCCTGAAAGACAAGGATTTCGCCGGCAGGAGAGAAGTCATAAGGTAAGGCAAAAAAAGGAGGCCGGGGGCGGAACAGAGAAGTTGCGTTGTTGGGCGCACACCAGAACGCGGAATGGTCACTCGCGCTTAAGCATAAGGGGACGGGATGCGAACCGGGGCCGATCCAACGGGGCTACTGTAGAAAATCGACGATCTGGGGGGGGAAAGAAGAGTCTCGGCGGAAATAAAAAAAACCCAAAGGGGATAAAGACTCAGCATCGCCGGTTAAACTGACATCGATAGCCTGAAAAGTGACGCCGGCAGGCGGTCCGCACGACGAGAAACAAAGCGCGCCGGACCTGGACAAAGTTTATCTTCGACGGAAGGAGGTGAGCATATCTGGTGGACTTTGAAAAAGAGGCCGGCCACGGTGGGGGTTCTTCAGGAGACAAAGGCAGACTTTCACTCCGACTAGCGCAGTGATTTGTATGCTCCAAAGGCAGGTGGGGGAACGCCGTTTTCTGGACATAAAAACACAGGGCAGCCTGCACAGCGTCCAGGATGCTCAAGGCCGCGGAAGACCAGGAGGGCAGAGGAACGCGTCGCCCAGACGTAAGCGGGGACGCTCCCTCAAACGTTCAGGAACCGTTGTTAGGTGATTGGGGGGGGGGGAACTCCATGGGTAAACGGACGGACGACCGCTTCGTGTCAGTCCTCAGCGCGAGTCATCAAAAACGTCGGGGAAAAAAAAGTGGTTCCGGGTAGGAAGAAAAAAAGGCAGTGGGTACCGTGTCGCATCAGAAGAAGTACGGGTCTATTTGGGAAGAGCGCATCACTTGCGGGGAAAATTGGACGATTCCTCGGTCGCGAAGGCAATACCAGATTGAATGTCTAGGAAGGACCCTATTCATTACTCGCCTCCCAAGCAGGTCCAAGGAAAGGGGGAGAAGGGACCGCATTACTATGGTCAAAGGGAACACTAATCCGGCTTTAAAGAAAGACAGTTGTCTGATACAACGATTAGGAGAAAAAGATCTTCGGCTGGAGATAGCCATGGGAGGGAGGGGCTTTTTGTAAGTGGGGCGAGGGACACGAACGTCTGCAGTGCGCGAAAGAGCGCATTAAGCGAAGGGCCTAAAAAAAAAGCCGGACTCGACTCGCCCACCGTAAAAATCAAGAAACCGTTCGCCCAGCCGAAGAGCGCATCTCATCCTGTTTTTTAGTTAAGGAGTTGACCTTTGGAGAGTTGTAAATGCGGGGGAGGTTGCCATGCAAGCACACTGGGAAAGGGGGAGGGGGTGCCGGCGTACTCGGTCAGGGACACCGGCCTGCCGTCACAACCCGAACGGCAAAGGACAAGGGAAACCCTCCTGCGACGAGGGCTAAAAGGAAAAGCCAGAGGCCGACAGCTCACCCAAAAAAAAAAAAAAAAAAAAAACCAAAAACAAACAAAAAAAACAGGCCAGAGAGGACGAAAATACGATCTACGAGTGGCAGACGAACCAAAAGGGGGGCTCTATCAGAATACATGACATGATAGATCGGAAAGAAAAACAACGAACGGGATAAGGAAAGAGGAGGTCCATTTATTCCTGGAAGTGGGCCGAGTTTGAGACTCGCCACGAGCGTAGGTAAGTCAAGAGCTGGTCGGGACTCGGCGCCGAGAATACTTGTAGAGGGTGAGGGGGGGGCGATCCTTGGACTGGGGGGCTTGCGGGTGGCGCCTGCGGCAAAAAACAAAAGGTCAAAACGAGGTCAAAAAAGGGGGGGGGGGGGAGGGCAACCTCCCGAAAAGCCCGAGACCAAGGAAAAAAGGGGGGGAAAAAAAAGAGTAAAGCAGCAGCCAACGAACAAAGGATGGGGGGGGGGGGCTCCAACGGGAAAGGGCGGGAACCGGTCGGCGGGATCAGAAGGTTGGGAGCGTGAGCCGGAGAAGAGCGGGGCACGCCTGATCCTGCGACCGCACCAGCCTGAATGAAGACGGGTAGCCGCGGAAGTAGCGGGGACCCCTCAAAGTTGAAAAAAACCTCAGGAAGAAATAGAGGAATATTTTCCATTGTTACAACAGCCCGGGAGAAGAATACCCCAACAGAGGGAGGTCGTTTTTTCAATGGGGGGGGGGAGACTTGGGACACTACCTGCACCCGGAGGGAAAGGAGGGGGGGGTACTAGTATGGAATGCGTGTTCGGAAAGGGGAAGACTCGCCATTCGAAAAGTCAAGTGTGGTAGTAACAAGTCGGCACGTCAAAACGTTCCAATAAGGGACAGTCGATTCAACGCGACAAAGATCTCCTGGGGGGGCCGAGCAAGAAGTCGTGACGCCAGCAGTACAAAGTCGTAAGGTTCCCATTGAAGATGGAACGAGATTTAGACGTACAGGGCCGTCGACGCGGCGTAAAAAGGACGAGAACACTATCTCCAATAGCAAGGAAAAGGGAAACAACAGGACGATACTTCAGATCTGCTAAGGGAGGCCGGTACCTTTAAAGGTGTTGGACCTTTGGGAGGGAAACTCGTTCCTAATGACGTAAGGAGAATTTCAAGCGCTTTCGGCGCGGGGCCGTAAAGAAATTTGGGGTCGGGTCGGGACCGAAAAGGAAGGAAAGAACCAACAAGAAGGACTGAGACTCAAAGACCTGGACGGCTATATAGGACAACGAGTGGGAGAATAATAATACACCCAAACCAACAAACAGGGCTCCGGAGTCCACCAGATGCTCGCGGGTTTCAAAGCACGCAAATAAAATATGCAGAAAAACAAACAGATGGCGCCCCCTTAGAAATCTTCAGTCTCAGCTTCTAAAAACGCGGGCGGCTGTGGAAGCACTGAAGGAGTTAGCGAGGAAAAAGGAGAAATGCTGGCGTGGCATTTATCAGAAGGAGGTCTCCGGAAAAAGGACTGAAGAGGTATCGCGCGAAAAGCTAGTCGACTGTCGGGACCAACCAGTGCAGGGGGGATCTGCCCGAAAGCGGAAAAAGGAGTAGCGGAAAAGCAGCGAGTACAGGGTGGGAGTGCAGGAATAAAAAAAAGAAAGTCAACTTAAGGCGGGTCAAGGACCCATAAATTTTCGCAGATTCTGGAAAAAAATGGTACCCGGCGAATCGGGCACTCGTCAGAGCCGAATGGGGAGGTCCACCTCAACGAAGCGGGAAAAAAAGAAAGCGCCAGGACTTATACCGAAGTCCGCGGGAAAAAGGGAACCGTGGCCGCGGGCGTGTCGACTCAAAGAGGGTGCTCCCGGAGCGGGACCCGGAGCGAGGAACGAGGGGCAAACGCGGGAACCTCTTAAGTCAACCCGAAAAGGCGCCATCGGGGAGAGGAAAATCTAGAGTGGAGACGAATCTGCAAGCGCAAAATGGTCGGCTCGCACTTCAATCCATACGCATTCTCGCAGAACAGAAGAGGAAGGGTTTGGGGGGGGGGTCTCTCGCAAGGGGAGATGGAGGGGTGCGAAGGGAACGCTCCCTTCGTCCCTGGGTGTCAACAAAGACCGGATGGGACTTCACCTAAGGGGGGTTGGAAAAGCCGGGTTCGCTGATTTCGTGTCTGGGGGAAGAGGGCATAGTTTCGAAGAGACCGGCGAACCGAAAACGGAGGAGCAGGCCGCTGCG
>Ga0179593_1666759_pt1 | contig 10126 bp, 15 predicted proteins | sample CZODoug2_1_08_16_FD_185931 | JGI IMG/M metagenome (GOLD analysis project Ga0179593, IMG submission 185931) | Vadose zone soil fungal communities from Angelo Coast Range Reserve, California, USA - CZODoug2_1_08_16fungal (PacBio error correction) | ecosystem: Environmental > Terrestrial > Soil >...
CGGGGGGGTCCTAGGCGAAAACTAAGGGTGTTCGTCACGGGCGGGCTGAGCAATGGACGAATGGAAAAAGAAACGAGCAGGAACCGGGAGCTGGGGCCAGGGGAAGAAATTTAGGGGGCAACAGGCTCTTTGGAGGCTTTAGGGCCTTGAAACCGATGAAGTCGGGGGAAAAAAGGGGGAAAAAAATAAAAGGTCTCCAAAAATAAAGGTCAGGGGCGTACAGGAGAAATGAAAATGCGTTTGCAGGAAGCCGACTGGCAAAAATTACCAGAAAAGAAATGGGGATAAAAAGAACGTAACGGATCGCTCTCGAACTAAATGTTTTTGGACACCGTTTGGCGTCGAGGGGAAATATCGGGGAAAGGGAAAGGCAAACATCTAAAGAGTAGACGCCTACTTTCGAAAGGCTAAAAGGAGTCGCTGGTGGCGAAGGAACTTTGAGAGAAGTATCGCACCTTGAAGCGCAGGGGAGGAGAAAAAGCCAAAAGAAAAAAAAATCGCATATCACAACGGCCGGAGAGAAACGCGAGATGAACAAGCTGCCATCGTCGAGCAGGCGTAAAACGGAAGAAAGACAAAAAAAGCCAGGTCGACCTCCAACAAGTTTCGGGAGGGGATCGTCTCATTTCAACTGACTGGGAAGGGGTAGGCGGTCACTAGCCACTTCAAATCGAGAATGAATCAGAAACGCGCTCCTTTAAAGAGAGTGACACCGATGGTTAGCAACACTTCCCTAGATAACCTAAAAGTATACCTGGGGACGACTTTAGGAAGCATTGTTGTCTCATAGGGGTGGCAGAGCGAGGAGTAAGAAATCATATACGTGTGATGGGGCGGGGGGGACTAGTGCCATCGGGAAAAAAAATCGAAAAGTATGCACAAAAGGAAAAAATTGAAAGGCAATCGTCCTTTTATATTGGTACTGATTGGGACGGGGAGAAATGATCCGGGTTACATAAAAAGAACTTGCAGCACACGTGTTGGAAGGTCATAGGAGGAACAAGAAGAAGGAGGACCCGCTTAACCTGATCGTGATATATTGGGGTAGGTCGAATAAAAGCAAGAGAAAAAAGAATACAGCCTAAGGCAAAAAAAATTGGTTCCTGTTCCAAAAAACGCCCATTTCCAACAGAAGCCACTAAAGTCATGCAAGGGTCAAAAAAAAAAAGCAAAAAAGGAAACTAAAAAAAAAAAAAAAAAGAAAAAGACCGACTCCCCACTTCCTCCAAGCCAGTCGCCCACAAAAGCGGACACCGGTGGGAGGGAAAGCTGGAAAAGTGAGAGCGAGATCGCAATGTTGACGCAGCAGTGAATATCAGCAAAGCAAAAAATCGTAGTGGTCCAACAGGCATCGCTCGGACTTACGAAAAAACGATTGAAAAACCGGGGCAAGCGAAAAAAGGGGCAAAGGAGGCAATCAAGGATACGTGATTCTATAGCATATTACAAAGGAAGGTCGCAAAAGGAAGGAAGGCAGAGGGTGAGTTGGCCGGGACTCTAGCAATAAGAACCGAAGCCACCCGGTGTGTTGGGGCACAACCTCGAACGCCGCCAACATTACCAGCGAACCAAAGGGACGAGGGAACTAACTCGAATTACTGGAAGGGTAACTTAAAAAAAAAAAAGCAGGGGGGGCGACATAGTGGAACCATGTAGCTACCCGCAGCATAGGGACTCGGTGGAGTGGCCACGCTAAAAAAAAAGAATCCTAATCTTCCCACTATCAGTCTCACGGGAGAAAAAAAACAAGGAGAGGGGGGAGATAAAAAAAAATTGGTACCTATCTCATTCTCCATTTGTGGAAACTGGACTCAAAGAAAAAAAAGAAAAAAATCGCCGAAGAAAGTATCTCACATAAGTTAGGGAAACAATCTCCTAGGCTGAACAGTCTCCTTCTATTCAATCAAAAGGGAAAAACTAAAAGTGAAAGGAAAAAAACTGGGGAGAACCGGAAAAATATCAGAGCTCAAACTCCTTAATTCTCTAGGGGAGGGAAAGCCTCTTAATGGGGAAGAACTTGAATTATCAAACCGTAAAAAACCTTCAAAAAGAAAGAAATCGGTGGGGAAGCACTGGCATTAACCTCGAGCAAGAGGGGAATCGGAACAAAAAGGGAGGCCTATCATAATAATCGTGATCCATTATTAGAGGGGGGTGTCACCGGAGCACAAAAAAAGAAGCTGGAAGGGTCATCAAACACACACCTTAATCGCACAAAGTCTGGAATAAGGAAAACGAAAAAGTTGTCAGCACCGAATTTCACCTTAAGCGGAAAATGCGAAGGGGAGGGATTACAGGACCATTGGGGAAATCAAAAAAAATGGGGGGAAAACTGGGTGGGGTATATTTCATTCGGGGACGATCAAATGGTTGGATCGTCAGGATGAAAAAGAAAGAGTGGGGGGAGGTTCAGGGGGCCGAGGTGGCTGGACAACATCATAAGGGCAAAGAGGGGGAAGAGCGACAAAGACTGCTATTGCGCGTTAATGGTGGGGGGGACGAAAAGAAAAAAGGAACAAGGGCAAGACCTTTGAAGGGGGCTGAATCCGGATCTTGATAGGAAGGGCTTCTTCGAGGAAGGCTACCAAGTAAGGGCCAAAAAGGATGGCCGCCGAAGGTGTTTCTTGTCTTTTGAAAAAAAGCGGCGGGGGGTCTGTGTCCGGAAAGCACTTCGAAAAACGAACCGGCCTGGGAAGAGGGAGGACGAAAAAAGAGGCGTCCAAAAAAGAGGGATGCCTGAATGGTTTCGGCGCTGGCCTGGAATGGGGCTGGCTATAGATAAAAAAGGGGCGGGTTCAAGCAGTGAAGCGAACCATGGTTTGTCAAGGAAGAGACAAGGAAGGAAAGGCAATAATTGGAGGCCCATTCTCTGTTAAAAAGGAGCCCGAGTGACGGGGAGCTGTGGGCATGGGGGGGACAATCTGAAGACGGAAAGTCCAGAAGTAGAGAAAAAAGCAGGGCTGAAGGTTCGAATAAACGTGACCGTACGCATGGATCCCCAGAGGGGAGCTGAGGGGGTGTAGGGCCGCTTGAGGGGAAAAGAGAACCACAATCAGACGACACAAGAGGGGGGCCATGTGCATCAGGGTGGCCAAAAAGGCATCAAAAGGTTGCAAAAAAACTCGGCAAGAAAACGTTTTTATAGTTGATTTAAATTCGAAAAGCCAGAAAGCGGATTGACGACGGAGAGGCGGGGAAAAGGAAGAACCCAAAAAAGGAGATATTCACGACGAAAAAAAAATTGATCAGCTTTTATTAAAAGCGGGAGACGCGAATTTCTCAATGACTCAAACGGAAAGATCAAAACGGCATCTAATGTGTGCACAAAACAGGCGCGAGGCGCCCACGGGGGGAATAAAACTCCGACAAATGGCGAGAAAACGTAAAAACATCCGAGCGAAATGGAGGAATGAGAGCTCAACACACGAGGAGAGAAAAGAAGGAAGAAGCATGACTGCGAGCGAAAATTTACCGAGGTACCAAGAAAGGGTTAGTGGGGAAAAACGTTAATCCAGTAAGCCCCAAACAAAAAACAAAAAAAAAAAAAAAAAACCAACAAAAAACACGAGAGTTTGTTTAAAAGAAAAGGAAGAGTCGGACGGTGATTTTCCATGGGGGCGATAGAGCAAGTGTTAATCCAAGCTGACCTCCAAGGGGCAATTGGGGGAAATCCCGAAGGTTTTGGGGATTGGGTCACAGCAAAATCTCCGGTCGGCAGCCGTTCTGCGAGAAGGTGAGGAAAAAGAAAGAAAAAAACGGTGTCGGCAGTGCCCCGGTTGAAAATGTCCACATGAATAGAGCTGTGCCTTTTTGCCAACGGAATAGACAGACCCGTTCGAAAAGCGGGGGTCCACTCGGGATAGCCCGCACGCTGACAGCGTCGGAAGACGGAGAGGGTCTCTCCCGCGGGCCCGGGAGGAGACGACCGGAAACCGGGACCGTCGATATAAGGGGGAACTCGGGTGCTGGTCGAGGCGTAGGGAGGGGACTAAAAAAAAAGCTAACGAAACATCAGCAAAAAAAAGAAAAGCGCCGGGGACTCAGACCACATCTTAGGTGTAATCTAAGAAACCATGGTAGAACAAGGCGAAACCAAGCCCTCATTCGTGCCGGGCTCGGTGACGAAAAGAGAAACATGGCGAAGAAGGGAATCAGGTAAAAAGAGAAAATGAGGAAGGCCGGAACTAAGGAGGAAGACCACAGACAAAGCGCGCTGAAGTTCACCTATGATGCTTTACAGAAACCCAGGGATCCCTCGATGAAAACCCCAAAAGCTCCGAAAAAAAAGAATCCTGCTTTCTTAAGAATAACCGGCAACGGAATGAGGATACAGGAACAAGAAACTCGTCAAAAAATCCCGAAAAAGGCCGGGAAAGGGTCTCTCTGGCATGGATTTTTCTGAAACTCAAGAGGTGTGAAAAGGAAGGGAGAAAAAAAAAGAAAAAACTGAGAAAACATACAATAATCTCGGAGACAGAAGGGAAAGCAAGAAGAAGTCAGGGACCATTCCGGTCTATTTCACCCACAATGGGAAAAAATAGGCCCGCGAAACAAGGACGGGGCACGTGGGGGGAGGATACCGTTGGGAAGAAGGTCAGTTCTTCTCCCGAAAAAGATTCTTCTTGCGCTCTTGTCCTCGGAACCGGCTTGTCTGCGTCGGGAAGGCTTTGGACTTTTCCTTCGCCTATAGGAACCCCCGACTTTTTAGAATTCAAAACCGACGGGACAAAAATAAAGGGAGCTATGAGGCTCGGAAGAAAGTTTGTTCAGAGGTTCTTAAGGGTGTCTGGAGAAGGCGGACCTCCAAAAAAGAAGAAAAAATGGTACGGGGGCTCATTCCGGGCGGACCTCCGCGGCTGGAGAAAGTAACGGAAAAAAGGCTCCGGCGCTCGGGCCGGTGGGACCTACTTGGGGCCCTGCAGGGTGAAAAAAAAATAAGGGGGCGGGGATCTCCAGCTTGCTCTCGTCGTTGGTTGGGGGGACAAAGTGGCAGGGTGCAGGGGAACGGTCCGGGGGGCTTGTGTGACCTGTGTCATGGAAAAAAAAAAAAAAAAATATAAGACAAAAAAACCCGTTGCAGCCACAAAAGGGGCGAAGGGCCGTCGGGGAAAAAGAAGGTTCGATTCAGGAGGGGGAGAAAGTTGGGGGGTTAGCAACCGTATCCTGGAAAGGGGGGCAAGGGGGGGTTGCCAAGACCCCCGTAAAAAAAAGGGGGAAAGAGGGTTCGTTCGCTTCCAGGCGACCCTATGTCTAACAAGAGGGAGTAAAAAAGAGGAACGAATTCTTGATCTTGGATAAAAACCGAGCACGGGCAGAAAAAAGGGGGGAAGTAATGTTGGGGAAGGCTGTCTATTTTCTTCAAAAAAAAAGAAAACGGGGCTAAGAATTCGGAAGGATGCCAAAAGCCCACCTTCAGGAGAAAGGAAGGGGGGAAGGAAGGGAATAAGATATCTCACGGTAGATGGGGGTCTCCTTAATTGAGGCCTAGCGGAAAGGCGTTAGAAGGTTTCAAGCGTTGGAGAGGAAGCTCTGATGACAGTGGGACAAAAAAAAGAAACAGACTGCGCAACACAGGGGCGGATCGTGCACTCGCAAGTCGCAAGAAAAGCAAAAGGGAACAGGCTTTGGGGGGGGGGAGGCGAGGGGGGGTTAGGGAGGAAGGTTTGCGGGAGTTGTCATTTGCCACGGCGACTGACAGGGTCGGAGGAAACGGGAAAAACGGCCGCAGGAGGGCAGTTCCCGTTCGAGAGGCCAGGAAAAAAAGAAACTAAAACTATCCATGTGTTCCTAGGTGGAGACAGGCTACAGGTTGTTGGACTGAAAACGTTCGGGGGGGTTCAAGCAACGTTGGCCAGATCCAAAAAAGGAAAAAAACTAGGCCCAATCAGATATTCCGTCCGCGCCTCGGTAACGAAGAGGGGATCTTTTGTGCAGCCAAAAAAAACCTTGTACGATGGGTGACAGGTGCCAAATAGTGCTCGAACAAGCCAAGAGAGTATAGAAAGCATAGACGAAAAGGGGAGGGGGGACCGGAAAAGAAAAAAACCAAGATATCTCAAAAAGAAAGGGGGGGGGGAAATGGAGGAGAAAAAGGGTGATCGCCGGCAGGGCTCACAAAGGGAAAGATCGGAGAAACTAGCGCAAGGAGCCCTTATTGCCAGGCGCTCGGGGCCAAAGGGTCAAAAGAGTAAAACTGACGAAAACCTGGTTGAAAAGAGGGGGCCAGGAGCAAAAAGGAAAAACCCGCGATGGAGAAAGATATAAATATAAGGACGAAGACCGTCCTTGCAGGTGGAGGAAAGGAAGGTCATTGTCCAACCGGCCGTGAAAGTATCGATGCTCCGATTCAGGGGGACGCGATGCGGGAGAGCCCGTCGTATACTCTGAAAAAAGAAACGAAATAAAAAAGCAAAAGAAAGACGTTTAGCCGAAGGAGTAGCGGGAGTCAAGGGGGAGTGCTGGAAAAAAAGGAAGGGGAATGGGACACTGAAATGGACTCACAAGAGAGCAAAAAAAAAAGAAAGCGGGTTAAGGGTAGTCTAAGAGAAAAAGAACGGCGTAAAACAGCGAAAGGGTAAACCCATTCTGGGGCTGAAAAAAATTTCCAAAAAGTCGAGGAAAAACAGCACACGCCTCGGAGGAAGGTCCTTCCCGAACTCAGGGGGCAATACCAAGGAAAAGGACCCGGAGGGGTTGGAAATTTGAGCTGCTTATGGAAAAGCGGGGGAAAAAGGAAACATAAAGCCTCCAAAAAAAAGGGGGCCTTCGAACTAGAAGGGCTGTCCCCACTCCGTCAAAGCTTAGTTCGGAAACCGTGGGGTCATCACCGTTACCCGAAAAAAAAGTTTGGGGTCGGTCGGAAAGAGACAATTCCACAAAGGGAAATTGCGTTCATAAATCTAAAAAACAACAAGGGAGAAAAAAAAAGAAGGGAGAGAAAAGTTTTGTGGATTGTAAAAGACGAAAAAACCTCGGCGATTTTAGTCACTGAGGCTGAAGAATAAGAGGATGGGGTCCAGCCAAGGAGGAGGGGTCAGAGCCCTTTAGTTAGGGGCAGGAAAAACCGACTGCAGTCACGAGGCAGGAGGAAGAAAAAGGAGGTCTCCAAAAAAAGACCTTGTCATTCTTACCAAAAAAAAACGGGCCAGAGGGAAGCCGGGGGGTGGGGGCTCCACCGACTGGATTAAAAAAACCCCAGGGTCGACCGAAAGAATCAAGGAGAAAAAAACGCAATAAAATACCCGATCGGGGTTTTTCCCGGGGGAGTCTCGGACACGTGGGGAAGTTCGGGGAAAAAACTTCAAGGGTCCGCCTCCATTGCTCCGAAAAAATCAGAAAAGAAAAGGGAAGGGATAAGTATCGACGGCTGCCTGGAAGGGCACCAGTATAGAACAAAAGAGAGACATAAAAGGGGCGGACGATTGGAAAGGAGATAAAAAAATAAAGAAGTACGGAAAAGGTTATGAAGAAGGACAGAGACCACCGGAGGATCCAGAACGGAACCGGGCGCGATCGGGAGAAACTGAAGGGCAGTTGAACGGCGGCGACATATCCGCCACTTTAAACGAGCCAGCACTCGCGCGGAGAAAAGTCCCAAAGGTTACGGGGTGTACCGAGACCGAGAAAAAGAGAAACCCAGGCGTCGCCTTGAGGATTGAAAGAATTTCAAGACTGTCTTGCCGAATATACGGTTGTTCAGGGATGAAAAGCTAAAGGGCGGGGCTAGGGAGAAAAGTTTCAAGGAGGGAAAAAAAAAAAGACTCGCCCGTTCCTATCGCAAAAGGGGCGATGGGTCCGCTAGGGGTGGCATCGGCAATACGTCTGTTAGGGAAGAAATGTGAAAAAAAAGGAAGAAAGAAAGGGGGGGGACACATCATTATGTCAAAAGAACAAAACCCCCTGTAGGCCACAAGGTTATAGGGGGGAGGCAGGAATATCAAATCCAAGCGAAACCAAGAAAAGTTTGGAATTGCCCAAAGCCGGACAACTAATCCACTTTATCAAGGGGAAAAAGTCAGAAAAACCTCCATGGAAACCGCCCAATTGGGAGCAAGCGCGAAAACAAAAATGCTATGGCCCAATTTTGGTGAGTGAAGAGCTACTAAAAGAGAAGAGTGGAAGGAAGGGTTGGGGGAGAAAAAAATAGCTGTTCACATTACACTCATCCCCGCGAATTGAAAAAAATCAGAGGGGGAGAAAAAGAGAAACGATTTCCAGGAGCTCGCTCAAGAAAGGATTCACAATGAACCTGAAAACAAAAACTAAAGGGGGGGCTAATGCAAAAGGGTGGGGTGTCACTCGATCGGGACTCAGAACCTTAACTCGTTGCAGGGGGAAGCAAAAATCGCAGCCCAGAACCATTGAATTCCACGCGCACGAAAAAAAGGAAAAAGGAAGGTTGTAAAGGAAAAACTCCTGCAGCTCTGTCTGGGGAACTACATATTTTCAAGCACCTGGGAGGAAGCTGGAAGGCGGGGGGCACAAACAAGCCCTCCCCTAAAAAAAAAGGAAACCTTCGAAGGTGTCGAAACAGGGGGAAGGGTAATATAACCAACGGGGGGGGGAACTCTCTCATTAGCCCGTTTTGTGGGTCGGAAAAAACAGGCCCCTGCAAATCAACAGTAAAACAAAACGAAGGACAGATCTAAAAATCAAAGGGTAAAAAAAGCTCCTGCTCCTCGCCGGTCGAGAAAACCAAAAAAAAAAGGTCAACCTAGACAAAGGGGAGGCCCCCTCTTATAGAAAAAGCTAAAGGAGACGGCGGAGTACTGAAGCTCTATTTCCTAACTGGGAACAAAACCTTAAAAAACGGGAAGCTCCGCCGTGTTGGAAGGACAAAAGAACAGAACCATCAACGTAAAGAGAACAACGTCAAACTTGAGAATCCGCAAAAACAATCTGCACTAAAAACCTTTCAAAAGGGTCGGCTGGGAGTGTATACTTCCCAAGAGAGCGCACCCCATAAACTGTGATCGTCCAAGCGAAAAAAAGAGACGGGAAGAAGAATTCACAACGAATCAGAGGCACCCTATTTTTGTAAACCATTTCTGTACGTTCTAAAGAAAGGCGAAAAAACGGGGGGTAAAGGCTGACATATTAGAAGAGAGGGGGGAGAAAGGTCCTAAGATCTGAAGATTTTTGCATGTCGATGTGTAGGACGGAATTTGCAACAGCGGAAGGGAACAATCGAGAAAACACCGCGATTGTTGAGCGGTCCTGGTGGGAAAGCGGCAAGTAGCTGGGGTCAGACGAGATGGAAAAAAAAATGGATTGTCTTCAACGGGTACTTGAGCTGCGGCGGAGGCAAAAAATAGGGTTTGGGAGGCGAAAAGCGCTGGCCGAAGCGGCGGGGGGATTGGGGGGGTGGAAGCGAAAGAAAGAAAAAAGAATGCCTTGGTCTTGTCGGAAAAGAGAAAAACAAAATGGCAGAAAAGCCTGACGGCAAATAGGTCGCCAAAATTGGAGGGAAGATGAAAAAAGGAGGCACGGGAAGGCAAGAGGCAAGGGCGCCTCAGAAAGCAAATTGTTGCGTCGCGGATACTCGAGGAGGGGGGCCAAGTGGAAAAAACCCGCGCTTTCCGCAGAAAGAGACGGAGGGCAAGCCATGGGAGGGCCCTCAGTAACCGTGCCCAAAAGGGGAATTAAAAACGTAAAAAAGGGGACTTGAGGGGGCTTAAATGAAAAAGGGGTACCTTACGATATACTATCCCCCTGAGGCATCGGGGTTGAGGGGTAGAGTGAGATCATCCGGGGGGAATGAAAAAAAAGAACTACGGGGCCATGGGAAAGTTTAAGCAGGAGGCATTTGAAGTGGTTTCCAAAAACTCAACGTTTATAGATAGGGTTGATAAAATCCCTCAATCGGCCATCGGTTTAGAGGAAACGTGACCCTCAACAGGGACGGGCTGGGGAAAAAAACCTTCGATAAATCACTTTCTTTAAACTTGTATGTAAAAAAGAAGCTTAGGGGAGATTGAAAAGACAATGACATCATCGGGAGTCAAAACAAACCGCTAAGTGGCGAAACAAAAACAACTACGAATGCTCTCAGAAAAAAAAAAGGTTCACCAAGAAAACAGGAGGCGAAATTACCTCCGGTGCAGGACCGACGAATGGGAGGTCGAGG
>Ga0179593_1676735_pt1 | contig 10126 bp, 10 predicted proteins | sample CZODoug2_1_08_16_FD_185931 | JGI IMG/M metagenome (GOLD analysis project Ga0179593, IMG submission 185931) | Vadose zone soil fungal communities from Angelo Coast Range Reserve, California, USA - CZODoug2_1_08_16fungal (PacBio error correction) | ecosystem: Environmental > Terrestrial > Soil >...
GGATGAAGAAAGGAGAAAAAAACAAAAAGGAGGAGAGAGGAAAATATATATATTATCCGCAAAACTCTTCATTTTCTCATCCCTCTATACCACTACTTTCTTCAATTCTTTTAAATTCTATGCCTCCGTCCGGCATAGAAGAAAAAAAGGGGGGGGAAAGGGGGTGGAAAGAAAAGGTGGCGACGCCGTTCAGGTCGTCGAGTCTACATCATTTACTTCGAGGGCATCATCAATACCTTCTATCTTAGAACCTCGGAGAAGAAGGGAAGGGGATAAGAGAATAAGGCGCTCATCTGAGGCCTCTATACGCCAAACATTCCTCCGTTAAGCATCCTAAATTCTTTCTACCATCTATCATAAGGTGCCAGTGCACCAAAGGAAGGGGGGAAGAGAAAAAAAGAGAAGGGAAAGGGAAGGACTTACGTCGCTGCTTTCATCCCGAGCGAGGCGAGTGACCTTTCTCTGGGCCTAAATTTCTCTCTTCCTTCTTCCTCGGGATGACGATCTTCGGGAAAGGAGGGGGGGAGGGGAGGAAAGGGGGATGGACCCCACGCGCAGCACAGCCCATTTTATTTCTTCGCGGTCGATCTGCGTGTCCGCGTATTGACGCCAAAAAAAAAAAAGAAAGGAAATGAGAACGCAGTCACGTTAGCAGAAGTTGCGTCCGTGTTCTGCCTCTTCGCGCCTACCTTCCCTGCTTCGCTCGAAACGACGCTAAGGGAAAGAAAAAGAGAAGGCAATTCTTGCACGGACGTATCGCGTTCGCTCGTTCATTTTCAAACCATCGTCGCCACGGGGGGGAAGGGAAAAAAAAGAAAAGAAAAGAGGAAGCACCTCGGCGGTCGACGGCAACTCTATCCGGTCCAACGCCGCGACGTCGAAGAAAGGAAGGGGAGGGAGGAAAAGGGGAGACCAATCAAAGACCTTCAAGAATCGCGGGGAGTGGTGTGGGTCCGATAGCTCGATTCGTCTCTCTTCTTCGAGTCGACTCCGATCGTCGTCAGAGGGAAGAAAAAAAAGGGGAAAAAAAAAAAAAGGAAAGAAACAAGGGCATAGGGAACTTAGACACCGAGATATCGCGGCGAGAAAGCTACAGATTGTGCTGCGACTCCTGCACGAGGCGTGCTCTCACAAAGTCAAGGCGGCGGGGGGGAAGAAGAAAGGAAAAGGGGAGGAAAGAAGAGGAAAGGACATTCATAAAAGAAGAAAGAGCATCCGCGCGTGCCCAACTTCCCTTTTTATCATCTTCAACTTCGGCTCCTAGTACTGCGTACGAGATATGAAAGGAAGAGGAATGGAAGGGGGAAAAAAAAAAGGAAAGAAGAAGAGAGGAGAATTTCCCTCTGAGGAAAAAAAAGGGGGAATAAAGCGGCAAATACTGGGTGAACGTCTTCTTCTTCACTTCTTTTACCTCATCCACCTACGATCCCGACATCTAAAACGGGAGAAGAAGAAAGAAAAAAAAAGGGGGAGGGGAAACTGCCGGGAGGGAAAGAGAGAATCTCGCAGCCATCGTCGCGCTTAACCCTATACCGCAAATTCCTTTTCACTACCAGGAGACGCCGGCGACAGCTGGATAAACGTAAAAAAGAAAAAGGAAAAAAAAAGGGAAGGGGAACTTCATGGGAAAAGAAAAAAAGCTTACGTTGTCGTCCTCGATCGCACCAACGGCACAATTCTCTCGGCGAAGAACTTCGTCGATGTTGAAACGGGGAAAAAGAAAAAAAAAAAAAAGGAAAATCCCTGAGAGAAATCCCCGGCCCCGTCGGCGCGCACAACTTGCACCCTATTTCATTCATCCCACATACCGGAGAGGAGAAAAAAAGAAAGGGAGGAGAAAAACCAACAAGCAAGGGGGGAAGGGGGAAAGAGGGAGGGAAGAACGGGTTCGCGCGAACTCGTACCCCTCCCAATATCTTCCTTTCGGCCGGCTGATCGCGTGGGACCAAGGAAAGGAGGAAAAACACCTCGGCAAGAGAAGGGGGGAGGGAAAAAAGGAAGGAGCTTTTCCATCGCCTACAACTCAACCTCCGCGAAACTCTCTGTGAGTCTCCTACCGGCAACGGCGTGGTGTCCGCACGCGAGGAAAAGGAGGAAAAGGAGGGGGAAAAAGAGAAAAAGAGGACTCAACGAAAAAAAAGGAAAGGGGGGAGGAAAAGGAGCCGTTGCAGCCTTCACTCAAGTATCATCCTTAAAATCTTCTTTCTTTCGTGAGTACGTCCGGCCGATGTTGTAAGGGGAAGAGAGAAGAGAAGGGGAGAAGTCTTACGGAGGGGAAAAAGGGAAAAAAAAGGAGAGAAAGAAAACACAACAACGGAGTATTATTAAAGATATATATTATGTTCGTGAGAGTGGAGGGAGGAAGAGAAAGGAAGAAAAGAAAGAGAAGGGGAAGAAAAAGGAAAGAAAAAAAAATAGCTCGGCTCGTACTTCACGCCTACCTCATATTTAGCGTCTGATACTTGGTGAAGGCCGGCACGGCGGAAGGGGAAAAAAAAGGAGGAAAAAAAAAAAAACGAAGGGGAAAAAAAAAAAAAAAAAAAAGGGGAACCGTATTGCCCCTCCTTCGACAAAGGTAGTCGACGCTGCGTGGCAACAAAAGAGACGTGAAGGGGGGGGAAAGGGGGAAGGAAAAAGAAAGGGGAGGGGCCAGTTCCTTGAAAACACGATATTGCCCGCGGTTGTTTAGCTTTCCTCCGTTCCAGTCGAAACATGCGAAGGAAGGGAAAGGAAAAAAAAAAAAGAACGGCAAAAAAAAAAGAGGGGGAAGGGAAAGGTATTCCAGCCGAGGTTTTCCGCATTACTTCACTCGTGCTTGTTTGGCGTGTGCGTCCCAGTGCAGGAGGGAAAGGAAAGGGGGGAAAAGAGGGAATGACAGAGGGGGGGGGGGGGAAAAAAAGAAGGGGGAGGGAGAGGATTTGGTCCGGCGAGCGTTCTTCTGTTCACCTCGATCGCCTTCCGTTGGCGTCGTAGAAGGGGGGGGAAAAGAAGGCTGAAGGGAAGAGGAAAAAAAGAAGCCCGTTCTTCGGGCATGCAGGATGACCTTCCATCTTCTCTTCCTCTATCTTTAGTTCTGCCAGGATAAGAGGAGGGGGGGGGAGGGGGAACAGGGAAGGGAGGGAGGGGAAAAGAGCGACGATGGAGGCGAGATGAGATTTTCTCCTCCTTCCTCTCTCGCAGGTTGCGGTTTCACGGCGCGCCGTTGGAAGGGGGAAAGAGGAAAGAAGCAAGAAAAAAGTTATGTGCCGGCGGGATCCTCCCTGTCTTGGCAGCATCTTCATTTAGTCATCTTCAGTCGGCTTGGCAGGAAGAGAAGGGGAAAAAAAGTTTTTGAAAAAGGAAAGCCGTACTCGTCTCCGCCGTTCCGATGTTCACCGGCCGTTGGCGGAAGAGGGGGAGAAGGGGGAAGGGGTTCCCAAAGGAAAGAAAAGAAAGGCCGGATCAGCCTTCCGTCTTATTCAACCCACGAAGACCTTTCCTTTGGGGAGGAGAAAAAGAAGAGGGGAAAAGCGAGAGAGGAAAGGAAGCCCTTCGCCGGTGTGCTTGCATTATTTCCTTTAACTACTCTCCAGTTTTCTTGAAAGAATGGGAAGGAGGAAGAAGAGCTACAGAAAAGAAAAAAAAAAAGGGATGGAAAAAGGTCCCGGTGTTTATCTTTTCTAGCTTTCAAATCGCGTCTCGAAGGAGGGAAGAGGGAAAAAGGATTCGGGGGGGGAAGTAGGACGCCTATTTTACTTCTTTATTTTTCTCGTAGAAAAAGAAATAGGGAAAGGGGGGGGGGAGGAGAACGCGATAAACTACCGCATACTTTTCATGTATGGAAGAAAAAGGAGGGAATTTCGGAAAAAGAAAAGAAAGGGTAGAATGCGCTCGCATGCGGATGTTGGGCGCTCCTCCGAAGGTGCGTCAAGACGAGGAAAAGGAAAAAGAGAAAGAAAAGGAAGCAACCGGGAAAAAAAAAGAGGGGAAAAGGGAAACGAAGATAGTACCACCCTATTCTAATTCCTTAGTTACCTTTTAGATTGTCCACGAGAAAGGTCCCCAGAGAGAAGAGGGGGGGGAAGGTCTGAAGGAAGGAGAGGGGGGGGGAGAAGATACTGCGTTGGGCACGCACCTTCTTCTCTATTTTCTCCAGCCATTTTCAGAGGAGAAAGGGGAAAGGAGGGAGGAGAAAAATAGACTACCAAAAAAAGAAAAGGAGAAAAACAGGGAGGGCTTAAGATAGCCGGTCTTTTCTTATTCCCTCGAAGTAAATGAAGGGAAAGAAAAGGGGGGGGGGCAGGGGAAAAAAAAAGACTTCGTCCTTGTCCTTTCATCGCGAAGAGGGGAGGGAGGGAAAGGGAAAGGCTCGGGAGAAAAAAAAAAACCGGAGAGTCTTCCCTCTCTCTCTTATCCGCATGAAGATCGCAGGAGGGGGAAAAAAAGAGGTGCCATAAAAAAAAAAGCCAAGAAGCGTGGTTGGAAATGCCACTCTTTTTACCTGTGTTTCCTCCACTTTTTCGGCCGCCGTTCAAGGTCGTCGAGTGCGAAAAAAAAAAAAAACTCGCGGAGGGAGAGGGGATAGTGGTAGTCCTACGATTTCCCTCTCATCTTCCATTTCTCTGCTCTACTCCAAGACATTCCTCCGGAGCAGCCGGAAAGGGAGAAAAAAAAAAAACTCCGGAAAGAAAAAGAAAGGGGAAGGGAAATGAAGTAGCTGCTTTCATCCGCTATCTCATCTGGTACCTTTCTCTTTCCGAACTTTCCCTCTGCCTTAGGATAGGAGAAAAAAGGAGGGAAAAAGGAGCCCTCAGAAGGGGGAGGGAGGAGGAGAAAAGGAGGGGGGTCCGCGTATTGACTCCCTTCTGAGGATCTCATCCATCCTCTCGTACTCAGTCGAAACGGTAGGAAGAAAGTTTGAGTAAGGGGGGGGGGAGAAAAGAAGGAGTAAACAGAAAGAACATGTAAAAAAACTTCCCCCTTTCCTTTCGTATCGCGTTTCGCTCGGGAGGGGAAAAGGAACTTTTGAGAAAGGGAAAGAAATCACATCACGTCGCGTCACTCTGCTTCGACGGAAACTAGATAAGGGGGAAAGGAAGAAAACCTCGACGAAAAAGGGGGGGGGGGGAAGGGAAGAAAATCTCGCTTGTTTGTGGTCCTATATTCTCTATTCGTCGCGACGGAGTACGGAGAGGAAAAAAAAGATTAAAGAAGGAAGGAAAAAGGGGGGGGGAAGGGAAGATGAACTTCGACCCCTAATATCGCGCGAGGAAAGTCTACAGAGGTTGCTTGCTACTTCTTTAATCCTATTTCGTTGCGCTCCAAAAAAAGGCAGGTAGGTAGGGGGGGGGGAAGAGAGGAGGGGGAGGAAAGAAGGTAGAAGAAAGGGGAGAAAAAGCCGTCGCCAAGGCCGGGTATCATCTTCAACTTCTGCGCCGAGTAACGGCGTCAGAGGAGAGGGAAGAAAAAGGAAGAAAAAGGGAAAAAGAAAAAGGAAAGGAAAAGCCCCTTGCCGCTGCTGCCAGACTTTGGATCCCGCCACGGAAAAGAAAGGGGGGGGAGGGTTTAGAAAAAAAAGGGGGTAAAAGAATGGGCACCGTCACGTCTCTCCTTTTAACTCCACCTTCTCCTCCCGGCCTTCGGCGACAATACGAGGAGAGAAGAAAGGAATACTGAAAGGAGGGGAAAAAAGAAGAGAGGAAGAAGGGAAGACCACTCACGATCTACTTCTCTCCTCTATTTCATCCTGCATTCCCCGAGAACGGCGGTATGGGGAAGAGGAGAAAAAACTTCAAAAAAAAAAGGAAAGAAGGCCGATCGATGTGCCCTAAGCCCTCTCTCCTTACAAATCCTTCTACTCCATCCCCGGCCCGTAAGGGAAGAAAAAAAGGAACCAAGGAGAAAAAAGGGAAAAGGGGGGACAGCTGACTGGACGCACAACGCACAAGCCCGCTTTTATTCATGTTCAACCTCGGCTGGAATACAGGTTTCGCGCTGAAAAGAGAAAAGGGAAAGAGGAAAGCTTTTGAAAGGGAAGAAGGAAAGGGGAGGGGCACACGCTCACCACCTGCGTCAATCTCGTTTTTTCAAGGAACGGCCGCGGGCGTTTAAATCGCAGAAAAAAAAAAAGAAGGACCTTGACCGAGAAGGGAGGGAGGGGGAGGAGGATGGGGCGCGTGTTCGGCTTTTGTCGGCGCGCGATACGGACGAAAAAGGAAGAAGGAAAGAGGGAAGGTTGAAGAAAGGAAGGGGGGGGGGGAAGGGGACGCTGCTCTACTCTCGAACTTTCTATCTTTCACTTCGTGCCGGGTCGTCGACAGGGCGGCACGTCCGCATCAGGGGGAGGGGAGAGGAGAAATCAAACAACACAAAGGAAAAGGAGGGGGAGAAGGAAAGAGGGGACGTGCCTCCCGAGGAAAGGAAACAGTCGGGAAAAGGGGAAGGCGTACTTCACGCCCGACAGCAGATTTTCCGTCTATACGGGGGGGGGAAAGAAGGGGGAAAAAACGGCGAAGGGGAGAGAGAAAAAAAGACAGAACACGCCGCCCCATCCTACCTCCACCTCCACTTATTTGCCGCCGTCGACAAGGTAAGTAGAAGGAGGAGGGAAAAAGCCGGGAGAAGGGGGGGAGGGGGGGGGAGGAGATGAACGCCCGTCGCCGTTCCTTGACACACGAGATTGCCGCGGTGTGAGCGTGCCGCCGTGAAAAAGGAGGAAAAAGGAGAAAAAAGAACTCGGAAAAAGGACCAGAACTGCCAAGCTCTTGTTCGTTTTCTCTTCAGCGCGAACCGTGAGGAAAAAAAAAATTAAGGGAGAAAAGTCCGTCTGCCGGTCATGTGACGGCGAACGTTCTTCGCCAGGCAGATAGACGAAGGAAAGGGGAAGGGGGGGGGAAAAACCTTGGGGGGGAAAAAAAAGTCGGGCACCTCGATCTGCCGGCGTTTTCTTCGTACCGGTGGCCCTTCACAGAAAGAAAAAAGGGAAGGGGGGGGAAGGGGGTGCGATCGATGACGAAAAATACCAACCAATCCTTTCTTCTTGGCATTCAGGATGACCTTAAGAGGAGGGGAGAAGGAGGAAGGCATCGGAAGAAGGGGGGGGGAACGGAATTTGCCGGTATCGGCGTTTCATCGCTACTATTTATTCGATATAGAGATTGTCGCCGCCAGGGGAAGGGGAGAAGAAACTGAAAAAGGGGGAGGGGAGAAGGGGGTGATGTCCACTGCCTTTCCGTCCGCCGCCGTTCACCCATATTCCTTCTTATCCCATTCTTGCAGCAGCGGCATGAGTCTCTTGAAAAGGAGAGGGGAAAGGGAGGGGGAAAGGAAAAGAAAAAGAAAAAAGGAGAACAGGCGCCGCCGTTGCCGAGATCACCCTTCCTTTTTCTACTCTCGTGCGGCCCCCCCGGTGATAGGGGAGGAAATGGGGAAGGAGAAAACCTTAGGAAAAAAAAAAGGGAAAGAAAGGAAGGGGGGAGCTCCACTCCTCTTTTCACGAAGTAGAGAAAAGAAAGGGGAAGGTCCATCGCGCGAATATCTCGGGGTCGAAGGTAAGGGGGAAAGAAAAAAACTGAGGAAGTACATGATTCCGCGTCGACGACGAGAGGGGAGGCCTCGACTCTCTCTCCTCATCTATACTATATTTCTCCCCCCCCAATATTCCGAAGATAGGGTCTTGAAGGAAAGGGGAAAAGGGAGAAAATCGCGTCTCTCCTTATTTTCGAGGCCGAACAGAAGGAAAAGGAGGGGGAAAAGAAGGAGTTGCCGGTCAGACCGCCTAGTTTCCTTCCTTTGATTTTCTCGTGCGTGATCAGGTGGAGGAAGAGAAAAAAAAAGGCTAAAGGGGAAAAGAGAAAGAGGATACTACCTTCAAACGTTTCATGGATTAAAGACAGGAAAGGGGAGGGGAAAAAGAGCTTGGGGGACTCTCACTGAGGGGAAGACCCGGGGGAAAAAGGGGAGAAAGACATTGTGAGGGAAAAAAGAAAAGGGAAAGAAGGACACGCAGATCGCCCGCGCCCGTACTAACCAATTTTCTTTCTTCGGCTTTGTGGACCCGCACCTCCCGCGGCAGGAGACAGGGGAACCTTAAAAAAGAAATGAGAAAAAAGAAAAGAGGTCCCCCTCGCTGCTCTCGTGATTACATCAGGACGTCAGTCCTCGTCCCTCGTCGGAGGGAAAAAAAGCCCTTGAAAAGGCGGGTGGCACGCCAAAGGAGGGGGGAGAAGGGGTGGAAAGGGAAAAAAAGGAGGGAATGTTCGTTGTCGCTTCTCGCGGCCCGGGAAGAGGGAGAAAGAGCAAACGAGCCCGATTTCTCCTTCTTAGAAAAAGAAGAATGGAAAAAAGGGGAGGGGGGCCCCGCGCCTCATGAATTTTCCTATAAGAAAGGAGCATCCACCTTCACCCTTCGTGGCATTTCACCACTTAGGGGCAGGGGCAAGTCAGAGAGAGGGAAAAAGGTGAAAAGGGGAAAAAAGGGAAGAACGTCGTGGTCTCTTTTTCTCCTACCATTACTCCTATCTTCATGCGGATCATCTCTAGAAAAAAAAGAAAAAAGGGAAGGGACGGCAGCCCCGAGACCACGACGTTCTTCAATTCTTTTAAATTCTATGCCTCCGTCCGCCCGACATCCGCCGACATAGGGGAGGAAGGAGGAAAGGGGGAAATGCAAAGAGGGGGAGGGGGGAAAAGATTTGAAAAAGGAGGGGAGAAAAGAAATGTTAACGGGATGGGCATTCCCAATCCCTACCTTCTATCTTTATTATAACCTCGGACGAGAAAGGAAGGAGAAGGGGGGGGGGGGGTCTCGGGGGAAAGAGAAAGAGGAATAAGAAAAACGCCAAGACATTCCTCCTTGTCTTCATCCTTAAATTTCTTGCGACCATCGAGCAAGAAATGGGGGAAAGGGGAAACCTTGCGAGGGAAAAAAGGGAAAAATAACCAACGGAAACCCCCCCTATTACTATTACTTACGCGGAGGGAGGGAGGGAATCCAGAAAGTAAAGGTCCCCTTCCTTCTGTCCTTCTTCTTCCGATCTTCGGTACGGAGGAGGAGGGGTGCGGTCAAAGGAAGGGAAGGGGAGGTGCTGTTCCCCCCCCTCTCATCACTCTCCCCTTTTTTTTCGGCGAGGAGGAAAAGGGACTTGGAGGGGGGAACACAGTCTTCATTCCTCTCCAACATCCGCTAGGGGAAAAAAAGGGGGAGTCCTTTCTTCCTCTCGAGAAGAAAGTAAAAAGAACTACTCTATTTTCGGAAAGACCGAGGGGCAACTTCTTTCCGGTACGAAATAAGAAAGGGGAAAAAAAAAACAACCATTCTTCTCCTTTTCCTTTTTCGGCAGGAGAGGGGTAAGGGAAGGAAAAGGAAGAAGTCACCTCTTCTTTCGACGGAAAAAGAGGGGAGTGCCGGGGAAAAAAGAAAAAAAAAGAAAGGGACGAACGTCTCTCCTCTCTTTTAGAAAGAGGAGAAAAGAGAAAAAAATTCCCTCCTCGCTTTCTGGGGGGGGGGGGTTAAAAAAAAGTTTTTTGGAAGGTTGATGTAAGAAAAAAAAAAAAGGAGGAGAAGGGAGAAGGTCGCTCTTCTCTCGTGCCGACGGCGGCCGAGGAAGGAGGAGAAGAGAAAGAATCCCGATCTTTGCGTCGTACTTCATCATGTATGTCACGCGGCAAAAGGGGGGAAAAAGAAGGGGGAAAGAAAATAGATGACAGCACCTTCAGTGCTCTTGACCTTCTACTCCCGATATATCGGCGCGAGAAAGGGATAAAAGGGGGGGGGAGACGTAAAAAGAAAAGGAAGAAAAGAAGGGGCTGATCCGCCCTGTACGCGTCTACTTAATATTTCTTTTAAACGTACACATCATCGAAAGGGGAAAGGAAAAGGAAAAAAAAGGAAAAAAGGAAAAAAAAAGAGAAGGCGTCCGCGGCTATTTCACTTCCTATTATTCCTAAAACTCAATCAGGCGTGGCGATGGGGGAAAAAAAAGGAATGAAAAAAAAAGGCAAAAGACCTTTGGATCCCGCCGCAATACTTGTGTGAACTGACGGCGGCGGCAAGGAGGGGGGGAGAAAAAAGGGAAAGAACTCCGAAAAAAAGGGAAAAAAGGAAGGGGGAAAACGCAACCTGCCGCAGTCCCTTCCTTCTTCTACA
>Ga0179593_1280522_pt1 | contig 10125 bp, 14 predicted proteins | sample CZODoug2_1_08_16_FD_185931 | JGI IMG/M metagenome (GOLD analysis project Ga0179593, IMG submission 185931) | Vadose zone soil fungal communities from Angelo Coast Range Reserve, California, USA - CZODoug2_1_08_16fungal (PacBio error correction) | ecosystem: Environmental > Terrestrial > Soil >...
AACAGTGAACAGTGCCAGCAAAATCACACAAGGAGACCAAACCTAAAAAATTTTGATCCGGGGAAAGCAAGAGTAAAAAATCGGAAGTCCAAACCAAAAGAGGCAGGGGGTCCAATAAAGGGGGGGGGACGTGGAACTCACTTTCAATAGGTGAGAGAACGCCGAAAAGAAAAGGTGGGGAAGCATTGCCCCAAAAGGGGAAGACCGGGCAGGCCTGATTAGGTCCCTAAAAACCAAAGAACCCAGGCGAAAGCCGGGGGCCGAAAAAGGGTGAGCTCCACAAAAAAATATAAACCGCCCAACGGTAAGGGAACGGAGAGAACATTGAAGCGGCTCGGAGGGGGGAGGTTACGCGAAGGGGGGGGGAATCACAGAAAAAAAATGCACCATACAAAGTGCGCCAGGGACAAGTTAACAGGACGCAGAGGCCTGAACAGAAAATAGACGCGGACAGAAAGAGCCCAGCACTTCAGCGAGGTTAACCGACGGGGAGAGGAAAACACGCGGGGCGAGGCCCGGTTTACGGGTCGGATTAGAAAATATCACGGGCTCACGTTTCATAGGGGGGAAGAGCGAAAAGCCCTTGTCGATCGCTGCAAGGGGGAAGGTTGACCCCGGGGGGCCAACCTAAAAAGTTGGGGTCAAAAACCGTCGTACGAACTTCTGGGGGAGCCGCTCAGTGTTGGGGGGGGGGGCACGAAGGAGCATGGCCAAGGGCGGGGAGAAAATGGGAGAAAAAAATTTGGGTTTTTAACAGACAAGAAGACGGTGGTCAAGTAACAACTTGACGGGATTGGGGAGAACGGGACGTCAACCATCCGGGGAAAAACAGGGCGCAAAAAGACGACCCAGCAAGAGGATAGAGTAAAGAGCGGGGAGAAAAGCGGCCGAAAGACCACGATCAGGGGGGACGGCGATGGGGGTTTCCGAACAAGAAAAAAAAAAAAAAAAACGGACTGAACACCGGGAATGAACGCGTTAGGGGAAGGCAAACTGGGTCCCCAAACAGGGGAAGAAAAAAAAAAGGTACAAAAAACGGAGGGCCCCCGTCGAACGTAAAAACGGAAAAAAGAACTTGGCCCTGGGGGGAAGCCAATTGTGGTGTGAAAAAAAGAGCATGGGGGACGCAAAAGTCATATTAGAGGCACCGGGCCCACCAATCCAGGCGAAAAAAGAAACCTCCCGACAAACCCGCAGGAAAGAAAGTTCCCATTCCCGCCAGCAGGCTGGGCGTAAGGGGGACTGGGTTGCTCAACACGGCCGCCTTGGGGCGCAACCAGGGGGGGGCGAGCAAGGGTGCCCGGCCAAGGGGGACCAATTGGTGGTCGCGGCATTCTTAAGGTGACCTTGGTACCGAGCACCTGGGTTAAACGGGGGGGGGGAAACAGTCTCCTTGGTGATGTGAAGAAAGCCATAAAAAAAAAAAAAAACGAACCAAGCGTGCCTGGGAAATACACCTGGAACCGGGGGAGAATCCAAAAATTGCGAAGTGCAAAAAGGAAACCTTGCCTGGGGACCACCATGAAAAAAAAAAGGGGGGGGGGTCGAACGAGAACGTTCAAGGACACGTGCCCGTAGGGGGGGGGCAGGGGCACGGAACATATAAAATGGGGGTGCCCCGGAAGGGGCCGGTGAAATGGAAGAACCAAGAAAGGAGGGCCTTTTCTCCAAAGACAACGGAAAGGGAATCAAGGAAACAGTACCGAAATACGGGGTGCTTTATCTCCGCAGGATGCGAGGTGGGAAAAACGCAATGCAGGGGAAAAAAAAGAATGACAAGGAGAAAAATCCTGGTAGGAAAAGGGGGGGGAGAGGCAGTGCCGTTTGATGCAAGAAGGTGGCTGCAAGGAACATAGGGGGCCACCCTTTTAATAGCAGCGAAAGAACACGACCGTGTTTGGAACCTGTAGTTTCCGGTCAATAGGACGAACGACCCCACCACTTAAAGTTGGAAACAAAGGGGGGGGTATGAAAGGGGGGGCTGCTTGGGGAAAAAGAGACGGAATGGTTTTTCAGGTTGGGGAAAGCTCGCAGAAAAAAATGAAAAATTAGTGTCCCCCCACATGTTCCCTGGGGGGGGCAGGGGAATGATTACAACTCGCGGAACAAAAGTCGGCAAACTTAAAAGCGGAACGAAAACCAAAATAACAACCGCCCAAAAAGAAAAATTACAAAAAAAAAAAAGTCGAATACCTTATAAATGAGAACTTGGCCCAATGGAAAAAGGGCCAGAACATAGGACAAGTAAATCAAAGAGGAAAAAGGAAAAATTTTACAAAAGGGGGGGGAAAATCGGTGAGCCCACAGGCGACATAATCGAAAGCAAGCGGGGACACGGGGGAGAGGGAAAAAGGTGGGTTCGGGGGAAGGGAGAGAAAAGTGAACCGAACCATAAGCCCTCTCAAAAAACAAAGGGATAAGAACGAAGATATAAAAAGGGGGAGTTCGGGGGGAAAGACGATACTTACACCAATCCGCTCAAACGGCACTCCTAGAAGGGGAAGATGGGGAAAAAAATAGGGGGGGGCTAGCAACGGACGGCCTTAAAACAGCGCGCGACAGACAGGAAAAAAACTTCTGGGGAACCTGGGTCCTGGGGGTCGGCAATATGCTGTGCAGCGGGGGCACTCGGAATCAAAAGGACAGGGGGAAGGGACCGTGGGCAAAAAGTGGGGGGAAGACCGAAAAACATGCCAGAAGGAGACGTAGTGAATTTCCCCAACATAAAAAAAGGGGAAAAAAGGAGTGACAATCGGTAAGATTTGAGCGGAAAAGATCTACCAAGCAACCAACGTCCAGAACACCAGACTGTTCAGGGAAAAACAAAACTGAAAATGAGGCAGAAAGATTCGAACCACAGGGCCAGCAAGGGAATGAACTGACTCGAAAAGAGGTGCAAAAGAGCGCGGCGCAAAACGGAAAAAAAAAAAAAAGGAAACGTCACTACAAATAATACCCGCGTGGAGAGTGGGCAATCTGCAGGAGAAGGAGGAGACTGACAACAAAATCGGGAAGGATCAAAGACCAAAGTGTATCAGGGGCTGCTTGGGAAGAAATTCCGTCGCCTTGGGAAAAACAAACAAATGGCCAACGAACAACATGCTGGGCAACAGGACAATACTCGCAAAAGTACAAACGGGCAAGGAATATTCCGGACAAAAAAGGACGGGGGGCAGGAGAACGTCTCACGCTAATGTGGGTAAAGACATGCCGGTACGGGAAAGGCTCAAAAACTAGAATGAGAAAGAAACGGAGGGAAATGTTAATCGTAAGGGGGGGGAAAACAAAAGGACCCTGTTGCTGCTCCCAGAGGAGACTTTGAGGGCAGGGGGGAATCGGTGCCGAAAAGGGCCTGGGGACACAGTACTCAGGCTGAGTAAGGGTGTCTCGAGAAGGGGGAACCTGAGACTAAGCGTTCGAAAAACGGGTTCGAAAAGGCATCAAGGCCGACCATGGAGGCGGCAGGGGGAATTTGCAATCGTCCAAGGAGGTAGGGGAAGGGTTTGCGAACTGGTTTTTTCTGTGGGGAAGCTCAGAGGAAACATGGGACTCACAGGACATCACAGCGGAAAAAAGCAAACGATGCGGGGGGGGTGGAGGTAACTCAAACTGGACTCCGAGAATGTGGAGGCACGCGCAGGCTGATGTCGAAATTCAAGCGCAAAAAGGGCCAAAAACTTATTGAAAAACGAAGAACATAGCCGAAACGCGGGAAGCGGGTACGAACTACGGGCCAAAAGACGACTACAAAAGTTAAACAAAAACGGGTCGGATAGAGAGCGGGGCAGTAGCCGGAACCGCGAGGCAGGGAAAGGGGGGGGAGTCAAATGGCATGAAAAAGGAAAAGGTAGGTGGAAACGGCTTTGCTGAAACCAACGGAACGCCAGTTTGGCTCCGCCAACTGCAATCACAAAGGAGGGCCAGAGATCAAGACTTTCGAAGACGTTGAAAAAAAGAAACGGGGCAGCCAGAAGCCCTCCACCGGACGCCCAAAAAAAAGGCCCAGGGGAAGGGGCAACAGGACGAATCTCGAGTCACGAAAAAAAACCAGAACGTACCTAAACAAGAGAAAGGTTTCGCTAGCGAGACGTGCATGACGGAAAAGGGAAAAAAAAAAAAAAAAGGGAGGGACTCCCAGACGGGGTGTGAAAGCCAAGGCTAACAGGGGGGGCACAGAACCGGTCTGGCACCCGCGCCCGGGGTGAAAGGAACCAAAAGCCCTGGCCTATCTACAGAAGCCTGGAACGAAGCTATGAGGGAGGGAGCAAAAGAGCGGACTGACGGAGCTGTTCGTAACCATTGAAAAAGCCAAGGCTGCCGAAAAAAGGAACATCGGGAGAATCACCCGAGGAGAGTGACATTTCAAAAAAAAGGAAAAACAGCCAATCTTAAGAACTGAAGAACTACTGGGTGGAGGGGAAGAAGGATGCCGCGGCAGCCGTCGTCCAAGGGCCTGATTTTTCTAAAACAAGGGGGCGCCGCGCGAAATGCCTTCCTATGCAGCGCAAAAAAAAAACAACAAGGGGTGAAAGGAACGAGGAAATCGCTAAAGTATGGACGGACAGCCGGGGAGGAACAAAAACCAAATGTGGTACAAACAAAAACAAGGTGCAAGAAAGGTGTATAGCAGAAATACCAGAGAGTAAAGCGGCACACCTTAGAAGAGGTTCAAGCGCTTGTGCAGAGTTCAGAAGAAATTGGGAACCGGGAAAAGAAACTAGGGTAAAAAAGTGGAGAGGGGCGGGAGGGCCAACCACAAGGTAAGGCATGGGGGAAAGACGCCCAACGAAAAACGCGGCCGAGTTCCCGCCCAAGGGAAAAAAGACACAAGCGGGAAGGTCAGGGGAACCTTAAGAAAAAAGGATGAAACGGAGTCCGTGGGGGGAGAGGACTTGGAAACACAAACGCGATACCAACTTGGCGGACGGCCCGAACAGGAACAGACCTGGAGAAAAAGAGACTAAAGAACCTCACAGCATATTCAACACCGGGCAGCAATGAAATGTAAAAGGCGAGGCGATACAGGAGAGACGTTCTGGGGGAGGGGGAAATCAAACTTTTTTTTCTGGAAACTGGGCTCGAGAAAGTCATAAGCCGAGAGCACAAGGGCGATACCGGTGTCACGTCCCTGGGGGGAAGGACTGGCCGTACCCTTTTTTGGCAGAAACGGGTGTGAACGAACGGGAAATCAGCGTTGGAAACAGGGAATAAAAGGAGAAAGACCAGCGGAAACAATGGGGGGGGTTAAATACAGCCATCGTGGGGTGTGTGGGAAAATTCTCGGGGGGGATATCCGGTGAAAGACACAGAGTCGGAAAGCAAACCAGGAGGGGGAGGATTATAAGCCCGAGAGCGGAAAAAAAAAAGAAAAGAAAAAAAGGAAACGCAGAACTCGAAGCTCCTGGTGCCGGCTGAGGTGCCCTCAGGGGGGAACAGGAACAGGCGCTTAAGGACGGTAACAGTGAAAAAAGACCAGGAAAAGAGCATGGCGGAGAGAGAAAAACATTTATCTGGCAAGGTCAAGGAAAGGACTCTGAAACAAGAAACAAGGAGGCGCGACTCGCTCGGGACTTTCCGTCCCAAAAAAAGGGGGGAGGTGTCCTTGCTGTGGGGGAAACCATTCCCGTACCACCAAAAAAGGCCGCCAAAAACAAATAGAATCGAGCAAAAAAGGGGGAAAAGAAAAAGGGTCCAATCCAAGGAGAACATGGAAACCCAAAGGGGCATTGCTCACAGTAAAGACCTCGTCAAAAAAAAAACTCGGGAGAAAGCCTTGCCGGAAGTCACAGTGGTGTCCATGAAGGGGCAGGCCAGATGAAATGGGGATGTCGGAAAGTAAACAAGAAGGGGACCAAAAAAACTAATCTATATGTTTGAGACCAGCTTTCAGGGGAAAAAGGGGGAACAAGCCGGTTCCACCTAACCTTTCCCGAAACCACCACCTACCACGGGCCGCATCCGCTGTTAAAAGATCCGAAGGGAAAAAAGCCCCTGCCTTGGTTCCATAACGGTGGAAAACATACAAAGGGGCACACCGGGAGGGGGGGCCGTCCGAAAGAGGACCGGTGCGCGGTTGGGAAGGGCACGGGTGGAAAAACAAACCAGGAGGCACACTTGTGTCAACACCGGCAAGCAGACTGAGAAAGCTGCAGAACAGACGAGAGCCTTGGCAAGGTAATCCTCCAGAAAAGACTGTAGGTGCGAATGGGAAACAGAAAATAAGGCAATGAAAAAAAAGGGAGAATGACTCCAGGGGGGGGGGGAGGGGGGGGAATCAGCGTGCCGGTGGTGCACCCGGAAGGGACGCGGGGGGACGACCAAGGGTGGGAAAGAAACGAGGGGAAGCCATCACGCTGGGGGTCCTGGAATTTCAAAATAGAAAACCAAAAGAAAAAAAAGCCTCTTAGTGGTATTCAGACCAGGGGGGGGGATGGGGGAGGGAACCGGAATAGGGGGGCGGGTGTGTGGACTGAGGGGCTACACTTAGAAAAGGGGGAACGAAGGACGGTTGGTCAAAATGGTCAGTGCGGAAGATAACTAAAGAAAAAAAAAAAGCCGATCAAATCGGAACTTCGGGAAAACAAGGCAAATAAGGTGCCCCGGAAAAATCTGGAGGAAAGGGGCTGAGAAGAATAGCTAATCCCTTACCTGCAAAAAGAGCTGCCTGATGTAAGAAGGACCAACGCAGTACAAAAAAAATTTGGAAGGGGGGGCCTCGTCACACTCTGAGCATGCTCGAAACGGCCGGGGGGGACGGGGGAAAAAACCTTGGTGAACCGAGGAGGGCCCGAAAAAAGCGACAAGATCAGCAAAACAACGGAGAAGGAGAGGAGAAAGATGGACCACGGGGTGACGGCCTCTCGCGTCAAAACCAAAGGGAAAAAAAACGCAACTCCCCGCAAAAAGAGAGAATGAGGACCGGGGGGGGAGAGCGAATTTCTCAACAAACGCCAAAACGGGGGGGGGTCCACCTGCAAAGGGAAAAAGAAATATCGGACAGCGAGGGTCCAAGGAAAGGAAAAAGGCCGTTCTGTCCATTTCACCTGCAGTGAGGTGAAAGAGGCGGAAAGAAGGGATTATGGATCTTGGCCATTGGGGGAAGAAGAGATCTCCTCAATAGTGCTCCAAAAATGAAGGAGGAAAAAAAAAGTGAAAAGGGGTCAGGGAGACCTGCTCGGTGGGAAAAAACCGCCAACACTGAGCCTATCAGGGAAAACACACATCAAAAACACTGCGTGGACCTGAAGACCCAAAGGAGGTCGTTCGCAGAGTTCCCATCATGGCAAAAGGGGGGATGGGAGTCTCAGATGCAAACTATCAAGGGACAAAAAAAAAGGGAAAAAAAAAAAAGCATGCGGCCCAACTTCGGATAACCGAACCGAACAGAAAACGAGGGGAAGGGAAAAAGAAAGACAATAAGTGGCCCTGGGAACCTTGACTAAAATGGAAAAAACAGAGAAAAAACACTCGGTTATATGACGAAAAAAGAAATGATAGATTAGATTTAAGAAGAACCGTGCCGTGGGGAAGGGGGAAACAGGAAAAAAAGCCGAGTGGTCAACCTAATAAACAGAGAGGAACCTTTCAAAAAGGAATATATACCAACGCGTAACGTGAGAAAAACTCAATGAGGGAAAAAAGGGGAAAGAGGTGACAGGAGGGTCCAAAAAGAACTCTATGGGAAAAAATCTTTCCTGGGGCAAAGACGCCATGTCACAAGGCAGGTCTGGGTGAAAGGGAGGAAACGATATAGAGGCCATGTTTGAAAAATCACTTGGGGGGGGAAAGCAGCCACCTCGAAAAGGGGCCGTCACATGCCGGAAGGCGATGAAATGGGAGAAAAAAGCGGACAATCAGAAGAGAAAAAACGGAAATCGTCAGGCAAGGTGCTTCGATCTTTTAGCAAAAAAGCAAGTGAAGGGGGCGCGGGAATTGGACAGTGCCTCTTCTTTTTGGCAAAAAAAGAAAGCAAAAAAGTAGGGTGGGGAGGGTTGGGCCGGATAGTGTCAAGGATCGCAGCAATCAGGCTTTGGCCACACACTCCTAAAAAAGGTCAGAATAGATCGCGTGGTGCGGGGCACGGGCATCACCCTGGCCCCGAAGCCGGTTCGTGCGCATGCGTCACGAAGGCGAAAGAAGTCAAAGGGCTAGGGACCAGATAATCGGACGGAAATAGCCAGTGCGCAGGTGTTTCATGCCAGTACACAGGGCCACGCCAAAAAGCACAAGGCCCGAATACTGCGGAAAAAAGAGGATGCGCATTGGGAAGGAGGGAGGGGGGGACGCCGGTCTATCAACTAACGGGGGTTCGGATATCTGTCCACACATAGACACGCACGGCGAGATCAGAAGCTCCCAAAAACAAGAAAAAAAAAGGACAAAAAACAAGACGTGAGACAAAAGGGGAAAAACGGAGGGGACCAAAAGCCCTGACCCCGGGTATACCCGGAAACGGCCGGCTCAGCTAAACATCGGAAAAATAAAGGGGAAACAGATCAAAAAAAAAATCATTAAAAGTCACAGCACGGGGGGACGTGTCAGCAGGGAAAAACGGGCCCCCCCACCCCCAAACCCCCCGTGGGGTTTGCGGGAGGGCGAGGAGAAAGCGAAATTAGACGTTCATCGTACGGCCGCGAAAAAGAAGTGTCAATGGGAAAGCAAGGAGAAGGTGAAATACTGCAAAACAATCGGACCAAAGGGGAAAATTCAAGGGATTGGCGCCGAAACGTAAACCGATCTCGGTGGACGATCCAGCAAGATCACGATGTGCTGGGCTTCCAACCGACCAAAAAAGAAGAAGAGTCGAAAAGAAACAGCAGAGGGGGGGGAAAGGGGTATCTGTCCAATTGGGGGCAAAGGAAGCGCCGCCTTCGAAAAAAGACCGCTGGAACTCAAATCGTGCACGACAGCGGCGAAGGACAGGATGTGGATAAAGGGGGAAAGCGGGAGAAAAAGACAGGAGTCCGCGTATTCTCAACCCAAAAAGTGAGAGGAAAAGAGAGACGCAGAAGGAAGAGTGAGGGGGACCGTCGAAAAAAAAAGATTGGGACAACGCAACATGGGGGAATGACGGCCGGTGTATAGCATCAGAATCCATAAAAATCCACCTAAAAACACGCGTCGTTCCCTGGAGCGCCTTGGGCGCTGCTCACGGCAAAATTTTGAAAATAGACGGAAAAAGGTGGACGTGAACGTGCACCGGTGGAATGGGGGGACCGCATGTAGGGGGCTGCGGAGGAAAAAGTGAAAGACCTAAACCAGACGTCAAACACTATTGGGTAGCCTCCCAAACCGAGCGTCAAGGGGTGAAGGTAACGGAAAAGAATGAAAGGAGGGTAGTGCCGTGAGTCTGCAGCCTCAGGAAAAGGGGGGGGATGGAACAAAAAAGGGTGCCTTTGAACACAGAAGAAGGAGAGTTACAGGTGGGGATCGACTTGAAGGATGGAAACAGGGACTTCTATAAAGACGGTTTAACCGCCCCCAGCACGGGAGGAGATGGCTTTGAGCCTGAAAAGGGGACACAGGAAAGTCGGCGGAGGGAGTGACCGTTGGGGCATTTGATCGGGCGATGATCAGATGGAAAAAGGACAGCCCACGCGAAACCGGGGGGGTCAAAACTTTTCCTGGGGGAAAAGAGGGGCAAAAACCCTTGCAAAATGCAAGGGAAAAAAAGGATCGGTAACGTCCCCCCGAAAGGCGCGGGTGTTTGAAATGAGCAAAAAGAGGGACGAAGTAACACGGGGAGGAAGTGTGTGAAAAAAAAGACAAGGAAAAACAAAGTTGGGCGTTCACAAGTCAGGGAGAGCGCGTCAGCAGCCGTCAGCAAAATCGGAAGGACAAAAAATCCCCAAATATCGAGTACACGTCGCCTCGCGCAGCGACACGGGCCGGAGCCGACCTGACAGACGAGAATGGGACCGGCAGGGGTGGGAAAGGACAAGAACAAGAACTGCAAATTAAAGGGGGGGGAAGGGTCCGTACGACAGGGCGGCCGACATAAAGCCGGCGAAACAACTCGGCGGCCCAGGAACGCTCAAAGGGAAAAAAGGAACCAAGAAAAGACTACGGCTTCCCGTGAGCGCGAAAAACATTATTGCGGGGTGCCGGGTGGAAAATTTGCGCAAA
>Ga0179593_1369033_pt1 | contig 10125 bp, 18 predicted proteins | sample CZODoug2_1_08_16_FD_185931 | JGI IMG/M metagenome (GOLD analysis project Ga0179593, IMG submission 185931) | Vadose zone soil fungal communities from Angelo Coast Range Reserve, California, USA - CZODoug2_1_08_16fungal (PacBio error correction) | ecosystem: Environmental > Terrestrial > Soil >...
GGGGTAATCCATTCGGATCAGGGGGACACGGAAAAAAAATGCAAAGAAAACCGAAAAACCTCAGGGTAACTTAAATCGTGGGAGCAGCCTGAAATATCTGTTAAATAAGGGATGGCCTACAGAAAGGATAACGAAATAAGAAAGGCACTGACTTTACCCAACTTAAAGGAGACCCAGAAGGGGTGATGGGTAAGCACTAGGGTGAGAAAATGTGGGGGTGGGGGGGGGGCTTGTCAAAAAAAACAAGCGGGGGGATTCTGAGGGGGAGGTATTAAAAAGGGTGTCCCTTCTGGTGGAATGGCCCAACGAGGGAACTAGGGCGGGCCTAAAACCAAGAAAGTAGGAACGAAGTGTGTGGGTTATGTCGGAACTAAGTGACCTAGATCTTAAGCGGTTAAATTGCTCAATAGGAAAGGAGCCGGGGGCGGCCTGTAGCCAGAAAAGGCAAAAAAAAGGTGGTCCGAATCCATCAAAAGCAGCTTATGCGGAAACCAAGCCTCTGAACCTGGGCTATCACGTGTACGGGTTCAACAAAAAGCAATGAAGTGGTCGCTCTGCGAGGGGAACGCGGGGAAAACGCTAGCTCCGCAATGCAATGGCTCAAAGAAGGCCTGGAGCACTGCGCATTAAAAAGAAGACCGGAACTGCAAGGCAAACACTGCAGCTGAAGCCCTAAAGGGGGGGGAACATCCCAATTGCGAGCAACTGAGAAATCGTAAGGTAAAAAGAGGAAAACTCTTTGAGGCTAACGGGCTATTGCTGCGGCGACCGCGATAGCCCGAAAGAGGGAATTCAAAAAGCAAACCAAGCAACAGGTATACAGAGAGTTGGCTGCAGAAATTCGGAGCAAACTATACAATAAAGTATAGTAAAAGGATGAGCTCAGGCGGCCGGTACCACAGATACTTTAAAATGGACGCGAGAACATAGTAGAACTAGGGAGTAGAGGGAAGACCTTCAAAGGCACATGGAAAATTGAGATCGGCACGAAGTTCCCTCAGAGAGACGAAAGCAGGAACGTTGAGACGACGACGATCTCTTTGGGGTGATGATGGTCTCGACGTGTGCATAGGCGAAAACAAATAAAGAAATAAACAGCCGGGTCAGGGAAGCAGCGTGACGTGAAAAAAGATGGAAGAAACGCCGTTTTTTGTTAGAAGGCTGCTTCGCTGAATAGCTTTGTCGGGGCCTATATCCTAGTAACTTTGGGGAAGGTCGCGGGGGAAAAAGTTGAGGTGGGGAAGCATAGCGAACTGCTGCAATGTCCCAGGAAAGAAAGGGTGAGCAAAACGTAAGGCTCAATCCCAGGAGAGAAAAGAGGGGAAGAAAAAAGAAGAGGCTTGCATCGCTAAAGGCTGCGTGAGAAGCAAAAATAAATTCTGGTGAAGTCGCTCGAGATCGCACAATGGGCGAAGAGGGGAAAGAGGCTTACGGACTGGAAATAATAGGAAAAGCGCAGTGGTGGGGAAGGTTTCGGAGTGTGAAGATCAGTAAGGGGCAGGTCGGGCAAAAAAACATTCCGCCATCAAGATCATGCTGAACCGATCCTGCAAGCAAAACGGTGAATCCAGTAGTAAGAAAAACAGGGCGAAATTTACCACATAAGGGCCGGAGCGGCCTGGGTCACTAGGGGGTAAAGGGGAGTCTTTGGTCAACGTTGCGTCCGACATCCAACTAAGAGGCAGGGTTTTGTGGGTATATCAACAAAAAAACAAACGGTAGGAGGGAGAAGGGCACCAAAACACATCGAGAACTTGGGATGCGTTGAAGCGGCGAACCGAAAGCCACAGGAGGGTCCTAAGAGAAAAACAAAGAGGCCTAAGGGGGTTTCTCCGACCTTTGGGCCTGCGGTAGGGTACTGCGGATACGTCTGGTCAATGCTGGGTCGAAAAGAGGGTGACAAAATATCCGGGAGAGACAGGGGGGCAAAAAAAAGTCTAAGAGTCTGGATCGGGGCCACCAATGCAAAAAGGGAACCACTCTGACTGGGGCCCGATTATATCGCCTCCTTAAAAACGGGAGAAAAAGGACTATGAAGAAGGACCGCGACTCGGCTAATGGCATCAAACTCCTCGGGCGAAAAATGAAACTCAAAACCTACGGAAAGCAGATTGAGGAAGGCGCTCAGGGCTGCGAAGAAGCACATCGGCGTCGGGACCAATGCCAAGACGCGATGCTCACCCGCAGGACCGCGAAAGCACAAAAGGAGCGGAAAAGATTAAACACGAAGGGGGGGGGCGCGCGGCCAAGCGCACAAAAAACGCAGTCTAAAAAAAAAGAACGTAAGAAGCGGAACGAGGGAAAGAAGGGGGTTCTGGCTCTCGGGGTCAAAAAGAAAAGAAAGCTCACCATAACACCAACGGCGTTCCCTTAGAAAGAAAAAAGCCTGGCGGGGTTCGGTCTACGGGGGGTCAATTCTTGACCGCGGAAAACTCAGGAAGGGAGGAAACTTAGGATGGGTCAGAAGTCGCGCAAAAAGCGGAACGCGCAGGCCAGGACCGTATCCTTTGGGAAAAGCAGGAAAAAGGTAAGGAATCTGTACTTCACGGGGGGAGGAGCGGAGTGTGCAGAGTGAGAGAAAGAACGGATTGGGAAGCCTGGGTCTAGTGGGGGGCATACCGGGGATGTCATTCGCTGGTGAGGGCCGGGGTTCCCTTCTGAGTATTAGAAAAGAGTGGGGGAAAAAGGGGACGAAATCATGCTACAAGGGCAATTGGATCTCCAAAAAAGAAGAAGGGTCGCCGCGGGGAGGGGAAGGTTCGTTAAATGTCTACGTCATTGAAGCAAGGCTCGTGACGTGGGACGGAAAAAAAAAATGAATGCCGGCTTGTAGACCTCGCAAAAAAGCGTTAGGTTCTATAAACAGGCATAGGGGGGGGGGAAAGGAGGAAGGTGTAAGAAACACCGGGCCTCACTGTGCGGGGGAGGGGGGGAGGGAAGGAAGAACGTGGAGGGGGCTTTTTCTTACCAAAAGGCTTCTCAGAGGGGGGGGGCGGCTAGGGGCAAGGGAGGCCGGCTGTTGGACAAGACGAAATCATATCAAATGTCCGAGAGAGGTCGAATGCAGATCATACATCACACACTTGCTGACGAAGGTTATTTTTCTGAAGTGGTTAACAAGCAGAGAGGTGGCCCTTAACAATCATTGGAAACTAACCCAAAGCAAAAGGCAGCCCCAAGGCATGGGGAAAAGGACAAAAACACCGTAATCGGACGAGCAGCACACTCGGTGAGATTTCTAGGAGGGGCTAATGTGGGGGGGCAAGTTAAATGGGTGACTCACTATGGACGTCTTCGATCGCCAGAGGGCGGAGGATGAAACATTGGCACGGGCAAAACAAAAAGAAGATGGACTTGAGGACTTTTGCAGCGGGTTCCTGGGGTGTCTATAAAGAGGCGAGGAATTGCGTCCAGGGGTGTTTCCAGAAAAACGGTGGAGGGGAAAGGTGAGGTAATACAGGTCTAAAGAGAAGACTTTAGGTATATCGCGAGGAAGAATGCAAAGGGGGGTTAAAGGAGGCGAGTCGGGGCTTGAAAATAAAAAGCCCCCCCAAAAAAGAAGAAGAATGACGACGGACCTTAAACCAGAAACAGGAGAAACGCCTCTGGCATAAACAAGCGGGGAAGAAGGAATCAATCCATCGGGATAAACAAAGAAATTGTACAGAGGCTGCCCGTTGCGGGGTAGGGGAAGCGCAAAAGGGAAGCTTGCGCTAAAAAATCAAAAAAGGCCAGGGTCGAAAAAAAGAAACTGGGCTCATTTTGGAGAAAAAAATCGGCTCAAAAAAAGGGAAAGGAAAAATAGAGAGAGGGGGTTGCGCATAAAAGGTAGCTCCAGATTGCGTAAAGTAAACGAAAATGTGAGGTGCAGGGGGAAAAGCGAGGACGGGGGGGAAGCCTGCTACCGCAAGGGCACTGGCGTTCAAACAAAAGAGGGTAAGAAAGGCGGGATTGGTCGGGAATCGTTGTTAAAATGGGCGAGGGGGAGGGGGGGGTCGCGGAAGGTCTGGTGAACAGGGTTAAACGTCGCAAAGGGAAGGACGTTGGGGGTTGGGGGCTAACGGAGAGCCCGAGAGGGATTGAAAAAAAGGGAGAGAACGAAGATCAGTGGTCTAGGGGGGGCGAGGGAAGGTTGTAGATATCAACCTGGCCAAAGAGGCAAAAAACCGTTTGTGGTGTACCAACCTGGAAGGGAGCGACATCCCGTCTATCGGATAAGGTGGCAAAGAAAGGAAATACCAAAGGGCGAAGGAAGTTTAGGAAAAATCTGGTGGGGGAAATCATCCAGATATCTTTCTCTGGGGGGAGAGTCCGTGGCGCCTTCAATCGGGCAGAGAGGCGGAAAGGGTACAAAAAACCTTAGCGGCTCTCCCTAGAGGGGGGGTCGGGGTCTCACTGAGGGGTACTTTCATGGGTGGGGTCTTTTTCCAGCGCTGTAGGGCTGGGTGCTTAGTTCGTGCAATTCTTGTGGGGCCACAGGAAGTCCTGGAAGGAATCGTCGCAGAAGCACTCCTCGGAGAAACGGGGGTATGTCTGCGCAGCATGGAAGAAAGATTCGTTTGCTCATAGGGGGTGAAAAGTAGGCCTCTGTAAAGGATACAGCGCTCAGCGGCCGGGACCTAAAATTGGATAAGGGGGGGGGGTAACCACAAATGAAATAAGGTAACCTTTTAAAAACCAAACTCCCGCGGAGGCACGAGCTCCAGGGAGGGTACGTTTGTTAAAAACACTCTTGCCGGGGGGCTCCAGTACCTAAGGGAGTGGACAGGGCTTATAATACATCGTGGATGGGGGGGGAATCTACAGGAACTTCCAGCGAAGAAATTAATCGGACCGAAATAAAAAGCCAAAAATGCAGCTTCTTGTCAAACTCAGGGGGGGGGGAAAAAAGAGCTAATGCTAGCCTATCAAGGCATTCTTTGCGAGGACTAAACCTCTTGGGCTCCTGCTAAGGGGGGGGAAGGAGGACTACTATTCCTGAACTTCTCTTGCTGATCCTCGACCAGCGAGAACACAATTCTAAACATCATTTCGATCAAATTCGCGGGTGGGCAACCCGCTGACTCTCCTTAAAGGGATAGAAAGAATACTACCGTCTGACGCACAAAACAAGGAGAAGCAGGGAAGGAAGAACCTAAGGGGGTTTGCGAGGGTAAAGGCGGGAAATCTTCAAAAAAAAGGACCTAGGGGAAGTGCGACGGGCATCGGCAAAGGACTCCTCGTAACCTAACACAGGCTGGTGGATCACAGTGAAAGGGGGGACTCAGGGTTCTTCTGGGGCGCGGATTGGGTACGTTTGCATAAAGGAGGAAAAACAGAATCTAACGAAATCCCGTCAGCGGGTCCGCAAGAGCGGACGTTCAGAGGAGACATGCGTGGGGTTGGGGGGGAGCGACGCTGGCGAGCTCCTCTCGTGTCTCCGAAGAGACTAAAAAAAGTGGGTCTGGTAGGTCATCCCATGATCGTTGGGGGGGAAGAGTCACGCTAAGTCGGCAGGGCAAACGAAGGGAAAGTTAGCCGGTAGAGAGGAGGACCCCTCTTCGAAAGACATTGAAAAAAAATTGGGATCGTGATCTAGTTGGAAACCGTTAACGAGGAGAAAGTAGGAGAGAGAGCAAGGCTCAAGTTCGGGGGAAAGGGAACGTCTTCTTATGGAGTCTATAAAATAATTGGGAAACACTCCGGAAATTTTCCAATTTTCTATAGAGGGAGAAGTCGCGAAGAGTTCCTCCCATCAGAGCAAAATCTCCTGCAAATCAGAGTGGGGGAAAGAGGACAAAGAGTACAAATCTACAACTACAAAGACGGAAGAATACGCAAAATACTGCCGGGGCGGTCACTGGATCATCTATAAGAGTCCGGTTACTGGACGGTGTGTCCAGGCCGAAAGGGGTCAAAGCTGGAGGAAATGGCTCCTATGGGGGGGGTGGGATCTCCCTCTAAAACAAAAAGAGATTATGAAACAGGGGGGGAGATGAGATCACAAAATCTGAGGAGTTTTGTAGGAGTGGACTCTTCTCAAAAAAGGACCCTTTCCAAAAGGAATAACAGTTCCGGCCGTATGGGAAAAAGGCGGCCGGTTAATGGTACAAGGGGGGGGAGGCTGTTGAAAGAGCTGGGTGAGGAGTATTTGACGCCGGAGGCTTGGGGAGGACATTGTCGAGAACTCTCGGAGAGGGGAACCGAAGTCAACGTCCCAAGAACGCGTGTGCTGCTAGGGAGGATAGCCGCTCAACGCCCGCTGGCTCGAGAAATGGGGGGGACAGTCCCTAGAGGACGAACCAACCGCCTCGGCGGGCATGGAGGAAAGAATAAAGAAGGCGCGAAGAACACCTTAAGGGATAATAGGGGCTTGAGGGGGTGAAGATCACCGCGTCGGGGGTGGCCCTTGCCGACGGAAAAGGGGGCCAAAGTATTACTGGAAGGACAGAGGGAAGAAAAAGGACAGTAATCGTCAGGGGGACACCGACAAAGGGTCTCGCTAAAGCTTCTGCAACACCAAGCATTTCTACGCGAAGGGAAGCGAGAGGAAAAAAGCGCTGGGGGGGGTAGTCTTCTCGCGCATGGGGGACGAGGCAGAACGCACTCAGGCGGACCATAATAAACCACAAAGATCTGGTTCAGGAGGGATAAAAAAGAGGCGGGTGGTGAGAGTAGGAGCAATGGGGGGGCAAGGGGGCCTGCAGCGCCAAGGGCCGATGTCCGTGCAGGATTTAAAAGCGGTCCGCAAACACTGCAGGGGAAAAAAGGCGGAACAGGGGTTATCTGTGGGGAAAGAACTGAAAAATGAGCGTAGGGGGAAGAGGGAAGGGATTCCTCGGTGCAATTCAGGAGGAACCAGGATGTGATAAGGGGTTAAAAAAGCGGTGTGCGGCGAAACAAGGGCGGGCGACGCGGAGCCACGCCAGTAGGGAAAGGAACTCAGAAAGGTTTCATCGTTTGACAAAAAGAAAAAGGAGAAGGGAGAGAGGATGCGCAAAAAGGGATTGGGAGAGATGGAGTGGGGGTGCCGTGGGACAGGTTCGGGGGCCTTTTGGCGCAGGCGCTCCTTGGGAGTGGCCTTGGCCTTACGGGGGGGAAATGCGAAAAAGGCAACGCGTGGGACGCGAGACCGGAAAAGCGGGGTTGAAGGGGAGGGAATATGCAGACCGGCCGGCAGGAGGCGGAGGGTTGGCAATAAAGCGTACGGGGAGGGAGTTGGGAACGGCGTGAGGTCTGCAAACAGATGGCGAGGGTATCCGGCCTCGTCCGCCGGGGAAAAAAAAAATATCATCAGGGCCGAGATCGGTAAGATGGGGGCAAAAGACAATGCCTGAAGCAAAGATGGGGGCGAAGGATCCCTTCCAGAAAGAAATGAAAGTGGCCAATCCAATCATCGGGCCCAGCAAGAGCAGGCAAAGCAGATTTAAAAACAAGAAAAAAACAAAGCAACATCAAGAACATCACCCCTTATATGGGATCTGCGAAAAGGGTGGGGAAAAGAGATTCAGGCTGTCAAACTATGACAGAGTACGCGCTACAAACTTATGAAAAACAGATTTGAAGGTAACTCCTGGGACGGGGGAGAGTTGCAAATTCCTGTGGATGAGGGTATAGGGTATTCACGATGCATTAGAGGTTGGGGGAGAGGAAATGGCTGTCGAAGAGGGGTTAAATATTGGGAAGGTCAAAGACGGGAATCGCCCAGGGGCAAGAGGAAACGAGTCTCTGGGGGAACAATAGGGTAGGGGACAGTGATCAGCCTCCCAACCCAACCTCCTTGTAAGAAGGGTAAAGAAAGAAATAAAACTTCACCAGCCCCTGAGACCTCCGAGGGAAACAAGAAATAGGAAGAAAGAAACTAGGGGAACAACATCAGGGGGCTTACAACAGGGGAAACTTGAGGTCTCTCTTGAGCTCAGGAAGCGGACGGGAAAAAAACCTCACCTCCAAGGGAGGGTGTAAAAAAGGGAAAATCAGGGGACTCTATTGGGGGGGTTCAAAAGATGCTGAGAAAAAAAAAAACAAACAACGGGAGAGAAAGAAAAAAATAGTATTTTGGGGGAACTCATAACACAATAAGAAGGAAAAGGGTCGGGTCGCAAACAGAAAAAAATTTGGGGGGGGAGGTTGGCGTAAAAATAAGTCGAATAACGAAAAATACGGAAAAATGGTCAGCACCTGAGGTTTGGGGCCTACGATTATTGGTTAGGCAGAATGGTTAGTGGGGAGGGGGAGGGCCGTCTTGTGAGGGGTTTCTGTAAAGAGGGAGGCGCCAGCGTTGGTGTTTAACAGGATCGGAAAAAGAGGATGACGGAACTGTAACGCTGGAAGAACTCGACTAGGTAGAAAGTGAAGGACTCAGGAAAGTTAGGTCATATCACCGGGACAAAGGGAGTCAAACAGGCAAGGAAGTCAAGAAGCAATCTATAGGAGGCACCGTGCAACTACGGCAAAGCGACGTCGAAGGGGGGGGGGAAAGGAATCGGTATTCAGCAATCGGAATGGGGCAAAGGGGGAAGTCCAAGACCGGGGCAGGAGGGGAGAGCAAGGCACGGACTTGGTACACACAATTTAAGGGGGCAGATCCCAGCAATGGGGGGTAGGGGAGCAAATCTGGTTCGGCAGGTTGGGGGGGGGGAAAAAGGGGTTGTCAACCACTCTTCTTGGAGGCGGGGGGTAGGGTCTTGGGAGTATGGCCAGGTGGGGAAACGGGAAACGGAAGGAGACTGGGCCTGTAATCCTTAAAAAGCACAGAAAGGAGTGACGTTGGGTTGGGTCTGCGAAAGCATGGCAAAAACTTTAGGGGGAATGGGGTCGATAGTGGGAAAGGGCCCGCGACGGAGAGAAGACCTGCCATCAAGCGTTGGGGGGGAACACAAGGGCAACCTTTAACGCGGAGGAAAAAGAGACCTCGTGCAGGAAAAACTGGGGGGGGGGATCAAATCAAGTAGGTACGGGTTCACACAGCTTTAAGGGGGACTGAGGGTAACACGGTACGGTGTGGGATCTTATCACCAGAGGAAAGAAAAAAGGAAAGAATTAAAGGCGCGCCTGACATTTACTCCCTCCAGGCAATCAGAAGGGCCTGCGAAGCCGTTGGTTCGGAGATCCCATTGCGGATGTGAATACAGCCCGGGATTCTTGCGTCAGTAAAGGGGGGGAAACCCTCTTTGGAATGGAGACTCCTTGGAATGGACGGGTAGGACCTCTTATGGACCGTGCTCATTCTGAATGCCTCACACCATAGGGAACAACTGGAGAGGCGTTTCCGGTCGTAGGTTTAAAAATGCAGTCCCCCAGGAAAAAGCGCTTCCAAGGATATGAAGAAAGCTAGCAGGAGGGGGCCGTTAAAAACAGATAACTTCCTTATGGAGCCGCGTGGAGAGGAGAATCTGACGTACAAGGGAGGTGCCTCAACTGCCTTGGAAGAGGAATAACAATGGCCATCATGAGATACATAAAAGGGGGAGGAAGGGGGGGTGAAGAGAGACGGGAACGATCAGCGTTTTAGGTGGGGGAGACTGTACGGGGGTGGATAGGCGAACAAATGCGAAATCAAAAGCCGAGGGGTCAAGGGGGGATTCAGAGTGAATGCGAGGGTAACCTGTGGTGTTAGCCCGTGGGGCGGGGCTCTGAACGCTAGGGGTGCCGATAACCTATCCGGGGGGAGGCAGCGAGGGCGGGGAATGCATCGCTCCGTGCGGAGGAAAACGAGCGACGTCCGTTCGCGCAAAAAAACTAAGGAAGGCACAACATAGAAAGAGGGACTTTAAAGCGTGGCTGAGATCTGGAAAAATCTTCAAAAGGAAAGGCGAGGGTCGTCGAGACTAGGCATGGAGACCATGAGAATAATAAGAAGGGGGGGGAGAGGTATAATGATGAAGGGTATTTAGATAATCAGGGTGGGTAAGGTACCGATGTGATCAAGGGATCATATATGCGGGGAGGGTCTAGAACCAATGGGGCCTAAAATAGATAATCACGCTAAATACCAGAATCTGTAAAGTAGAAAATCCAAGTAGGGAAACGACTAATGCCGCCTTGAAAACTACTGGGCAGGAGAAAACTTAGGGGCATCTAGAAATATTCCTGGGGAGAGGTCGGTGCTCTCTTAAAAAAGAAACAAATATCGTCTATTGTTAG
>Ga0179593_1533177_pt1 | contig 10125 bp, 12 predicted proteins | sample CZODoug2_1_08_16_FD_185931 | JGI IMG/M metagenome (GOLD analysis project Ga0179593, IMG submission 185931) | Vadose zone soil fungal communities from Angelo Coast Range Reserve, California, USA - CZODoug2_1_08_16fungal (PacBio error correction) | ecosystem: Environmental > Terrestrial > Soil >...
CAGTGGAGGTCCTCTCTGACATTGCCGGGGAAAAAGCCGCCGTCGAGAAAGAAAAAAGACGTTCGGCGTGTTCGCAGGGTTGAGTAGTACTTCATTACGTGCGACTCGCGTGGACGTAGGTTGAGAAGCCTGCGGTTTGAAAGTAATAGGAGAGAGAAGAAGGGACGATATGTTCCAGCCGCCCAAAGGTTGTTCCCAATGGCGGGGGGGAAGAAAACATGCCGTTGCTGGTCCCGCCTGCAAGGGGGGGGAGAGAAGGCAAATTCATCTAGGGAAAGGGGGAACGGGAGAACGGCTCGCATGGGTTTGCATAGGGAAAACTGCATTCTTAGCGGAGAGATTGAACGGTTTAGGGTGGGAGACCACGAAACAAGACATCGAAAAAGAGAGGAAAAAAATACCTGGGGGGGGAAACCGCAGCCGCTTTCCCATTCAGAAAGGCGTATCATCCAGGAAGAAGCCGTTCCTTGGTTCTCCTGTGGAAGAGGGGGGAAAAAAACCATCACTGCCATTTAAAACCAAAACCGAAAAAGAAACACGTCTGCCTCTTTCACTGGGGGGAAAATTGGTGGTCAAGAGCAGGAAATCTTGGCTGGCCTTTTCGTCACGAACGGGGAAGAAAAGGGGAGGACCAATGGGGGGGAAAGAAAAATCGTGAGAAAAAAGAAGGGTCCTGTATCTGCCCGGTGGCGAAAAGAAAGACCCGACGTATCTCGGAAACCTAGTGGGTGGCTGGAATCTTGCAAGCTGGAAAAAAAAAAAAGCCAAGCTCAAGTCCGGACGAATTCGCAGGGCCTCCAGTCGGTCAATTCGGTTGTAGAGCGGAAAAGGAAAGTGCTTGCCGTCATTGAAAAAAAAAAACCGGGGAGAAGAAAAAAAGAGAGAGCCAAGTTTACGAAAAGAAAGATGTTGAGGTCACACGCTTAGGGCCTTCGGGAAAAAGGGGGAGAGCGAATGTTCCGCACGACATTTAGAGAAAGCCTTTGCAAGGAGAAGTGTGAATTTGGGGCAAAGAAAAGGGGGTGAACTTAGACTTACGGGGAACTTTAAATCTTTTCTGACCTGGTAGAAAGGACTAAGGGAACTATCACTGATGAAAGAGGGGGGGAGAGAGGGGGGGTCCGTGAACGGGGGGAAAAGAATCTCTTGGATCCCCCGAGGGTCATGTCCCACAATTTCCATACGAGGCGGAAATCGACCCAAAGGAACAATCATTGAGCCATGAAGTAAACACAGTTGGAAAAAAAGAAAAAGAGAAGAAAAAATCCCGTCGAAAAGGGGTTGACCCTAATTTGTTCCTTTGACCGAAACTAGAAGTCACCAAGTGAGCAAAGGGAAAGGGGAGAGCGGTTGGCGACCTTCTTAAGAGAAGGGGGTGTTACGGAAAGAGGAGAAAAAAAGGGAGCCGAATTTCTGCTTCTCAAAAAAACGGAAGGGTGTCTTGGGAGAACTTTTGCATAGAATATTCGAACCTAGAAAGGGACGGGGTTTTGTCCGCCAGGTTTAGAGAAGAGGTCACTTCCGAGGCGCGGAAAAAGCCATCTAGAAGGGCCGCCTGTGAGTTTAATCAAAAGGAAAGCTTGTCGTAAATATCTGTTCGGAAAGTCTGGAGGGCTTTCTGGGGGGGCTTTCTAAACTTGACAGAGGGCGTTTGGAAATGTAGACTCTGTACGGAGGCCGGCGGCCAGAGAAGACTGCGAAGAAAAAAGGGGAAACTAGATCTCGATAAAAGAGAGGGAGGAAAAAGAGAGACGAGCAGAAAAGGGATCTGGGCCTCCGCCGAAGAAAGGGAAAGACAGGGGGGGGGGAGTCCCTACATTCAAGGATAACGGAGGAAAATTGGAAGCCGAAGACTGGCGAACAGAAATAGGGAAGGGCCAAAGAGGGGGGAATTAGAAAAGACAGACTGGCTGATCCCCAGCGCAAGGAGGAAGAGAAACCTGAAAAACCAATCCTTGTTCAAAGGGCGAGAGCTTAGGGAAAGAGCCTGCAAAAAAAAAAAAAGAAGGGAATTTTTTTGAGAAGAACCGTCGGCGAATTTGGAAAAAAAAAACAAAGGCAGGTGACGGGGAATAATTCGCCAAAGAGGGGAGGGAATTGGAAAGGGGGCTAAAAGAAGTCCAAATCATGAAAAAGAGCTTTTCAAAAACTGGAAGGGAATTTCTTGAAATCTTGTGGAAGGGTTGGAAGAGACTTCCGGGAATAACGGGGGAAGACCTTGTGAAATCGATTCTAACGACCCTTCGGAGGGAAGGGTGTTAAATAGGAAAGAGAAGAAGGGAATGCAGGGTGGTGTTGGAAACGGGACCCTGGCCAGGGGGGAAACCAAGGTTTGAAAAGTTTCCTCATGAAGAGTAGCGGGACTAGGGTAAAGGAGTTGCTCAAGAAATCTTCTAAGGTTAAAGGACCAACTGACAATTTATTATGAAATTGCAAAAGAAAAAGGGGAAAAAATCCGTTTCGTGCGGAGGTCGCGTGAGAATTCCGCCGAAAACCAAAGAAGGGGCGGCATATGGGTCGTAACTGGAATCTCGATGAAAAAAAAGGAGGTGGTGGGGGGAAAAGGGAAAAAGAGTGGACTTACTATCGTTCACCACCGAATTGACCGAAATGGCGGAAGGGAACGGGAACATATCTGGTTTGAGGATTTCTAATATGAAAAAAAAGAGCAATTAAAGGGGGGGGGGGAAGTCCGTTCGGGCACTGGGGGCGAGCGCACCGTGCAGATAGAAGAAAGACAGGTGAAGAGTCTGAACTTGGGCAGCCATTTTCCTAAGTCAAGGGGAGTAAACAGCCCAGAAAAAAGAAAATCCCCATCTTGAATGGGAAAAAAAAAGGGAAGGAAAACAGTGAAGAGGCAGGACGTGTTTCGAAGTCAGACTAATGTGCCAGGGCGTGCCGACGTGATTGGTTGGGGGGGTGGTTGGACCCAGGGAAAACAGAAAAAGGGGGAAAAACGAGTACCTGTCTGCCTGATGGAGAAACGGGAAAGAGAATGGGAAGAGGGAAGGATAAAGAGGGGGGCATTTGGCCACTTCTTTCTTCGGATGGCTGGAGGGGAAAGTACCACCATCAAACGTTAAAGGGGGACATTGATTTGAAAAAAGAAAAAGAAGCGAACTGGCTGGAACTCAAGGGGGGAGTCTCCCTAGAGGACTGAAAAAAAAAAAGGGGGGTTGGCCGATCTTGGCGTACATCAACAGATGGAGGGGAAAAAAGAAAAACCTCCTTGGTTAACCACTCAGGAGTCAGAATTGGGGAAGGAGACGCCTAGTACTTTCAAACCTCAGCGGCTGGAAAGGAAACGCGAGCAACACGTATGAAGGAAAAAGCGGCGAAAACCGAACGCTACGTTGTTCATGTCGACGAAAAAAAGGGGGGAAACCCGAAATGCAGAGCTACAAAAAAAGGGAAAAAAACTACGAAGAGGCTCAAACACACAACGGATGAGAGGGAAAGGAGGAGTAGTTTTGTAAAGCAGGGGGAAGTTCGCTCTGCATGGGTCCGGGTTGAAAAAAAAGAAGAAGTCGAGCACTGCCCAACGTCTTCAGGAAGAAAAAGATTTCCATGGGGAAAAAAGGAGGGAAAAAAATTACTGTCTGCTCAGGACGGCGTTGAGCTAGCCGCTGCTTTTGAAGGAAAAAACCGGCATGGACGATATGTTCCAGAAACTCCTTATTTGGGTGTACAAGGGGAGGAAAGGCGGATTGTGACGAACAGGGGAAAAAGCATTCAAGAAAAGCGAAAAAGAGAAATGTTATATCCACAATTTTACGTCCAGCAAGTTGCAGAAGGCAAAGATCACTCTATTCAATACCCTTGGAAGGGTGAGGTGGATCCACGCCTGGGAAAAGAATCCGAAACAAGGAGAAATTCTTATCACGCTGGTGAACACCGGAAGACCCTCTTTCCCATTCTCAGAAGAAATCAAGAATACCAAGTCAGTGTAAAATGAGACGGTGTCCTTTTTCTGTAAACAAACCAATCACAGGCATGGTCACGCACGCAAGGGGGAACTGAGAGGCAGGCCCCGTCAAAGTGTGAAGGATGGTGGTGGTCAAGCGCGAGAGGGGGGGGAAGATTAGAAGCTTGGTCTTGGAAAAAAAAAGGGAATGAAAGCGAAAGAGAAAAAAATCTTGAACCCCGGAAAGGAAGGATCCGGGAAAGGGCCGATAAACCGATTGGAACTAAACGGAAGAGAGAAGGGGAACCACCATAATTGTCTAAAAGCTGGCATCTTTAAAAACCATCACCGCAAAAGTCTTCGTATAAAAGAAAGAAACAGGGAACAATCGGTGGGACGAAAAGTCAACGTGAGGAAGTTTTCACTGGAAAAACACAGTTTATAATCCTCGAGAGGGAAAAGGGTAAGACCAAATCGGGGAAGAATTAGGTCCGTTAACGGGGGACTTATTTCGAAAGGGGATTCTTCATCTACGAACCGAAGGAAGCACGAACTGTATCGGTCTCTCAGGGTAAGGCATATAAAAAAAACATGTGAAGTGGGGAGCTTTCCGGGGTCAGGGGGAAGAGTGTCTTTCATCACGCTAAGGGAAACTAGCCACTGAGGAAGCTTTGAAAAGGGGAGGGACATGTGGACCAGGTCCCTTTCAACAACTCAAATTGGATCCCCCTAGGCTATGAAGAATATCGGAAGGGAAGGGGAGTCACTCATTATCAATCATTGGATTAAAGAAGGAACACAGTTTTCCGCAGGAAAAAGATATCCCTGAACAAAGGAGACCCGCATTTGTAGGGCAGAGGGGAGAGTCACCAGTGGCGCCAAGGCAGTCCGAGTTGGAGACCTTCACGGAAGAAAAAAAAAGCAGGGTGGTGTGACTAGGCGCTCCAAGAAGGAGGCTTCTCAAAAAGAAAAAGGAGGGGGGGGATTTTTTTGCAGGTAACGCACTTGCGGAAAAACGCTCGAAAACTCTTTGAAACAAGGGGGAGGGGGGGGGGGGGGAAAGTTTTCTCTTCAATTCCTCCGGGGGGAGAACCATCTTCGAAAGGGAAGGGGGAAAAAAGTTTCAAAATTCCCCCAAGAAAGGAAGGATCTGTTCGTCCAGCAGGAATTGAGTCCGAGTCAGCATTTGTGAAATGTAAGAGGACTCGAGCGACGGCGGCTGAGGAAAAAAAGTTGTTCTAGAGAAAGGAAAGGGGAAACTAGAGAGATCTAGAAAATTGGGGGGGGAAAAAAAGAATCTGGCCAACCGACAGAGTTACAGAGTCCGACATTTCACAACGCGGGGGAAAGACGGGGCCTCCCTCGCCTGAAAAAGGGGAGAAAAAGATGGGGGGAAAAAAATTCACGAAAACGCTGCAATCTTAGAAGGGAATGAGCACCGAATTAAAGAGAGAAGCCAACCCAAGCATTGTTCAAAAGGGCTTTCTCCGCAATGCGTACTCAAAGGGTCAGGGGGATGAAGGCACCCTTCGGAGATTGGAGAGCCTCGGAAAAAAAAGCTCTTGGCCGTGAGGAAAAAATGGGGGGGGGGAAAAAAAATGAAAATTGAAAAGAAAGGGGAAACGGCCAAACTATGAACAAATAGGGGGGGACAAAAAGACTTGAGGGTTCGGGATACGGAATTTGAGGGGGGAGGGTGTCCGTCCTTAATCCCACCGGAGGGATAAGGGACGTCGAACGAAAGAGGGTGGTGTTAAAAGAGAAAAGGGAGGGGGATCCCAAGAGATTGGGGGTTTTGAAACGGTAAGAAAAAAAGAACAGGTGGTCAATAGTTTAGAAGGGGAACAGTAGCTTTACTGAAGGAAGAAACGAAGGGGAGAAAATAATCTAAGGTTCAACGGGATGCCCCCCCAACTTGCAAGGGAGGTAAGTGCAAAGCCTCATAGACCCGCTTCAAGTTTCGTTTCAGGGGAGGGATCGAGGAGTCCGTAATAAGCGTTTAAGATCGCCTAAAGAGAGGAGCAATTTGTCGTAAACGTTGGATCTAGAGAGGTGAAAACCGTTGTGTTGTTGAAAGTGAAAGGAGGACTTTACGAGGGAAAACCACCTAATGAACGGGGGGAGGATGCGAATGGAAGTTCCTAAGGTTGGCGTATTGTCGAAATGCATATTGACAGACAAAAGAGGGATGGTTGTTTGCAACAAGGAATGGCCGTAGGAGGAAGAGGGCCTAAGCGCACGGCAGGAGGAAGAGGCCCGCCGGGTTACGAGGAGGCCAGTTTCCATAATCAGTTGCTTGAACTCAAAGGAAAAGACAAGAAGGCAGGCACTCCCCATCTTCCGGGAGGAAAGAAATTCCTTCAGAAAAAGAGAGGCAGAGGTGGAGACTTCCAGGGACCGGGTTTGGGCGTTCGTGACAAAGGCCGTGATTGGTTGTGGAAAAAGAGAGAAAAGGACAAAGTATGGAAAGACCTTGGTCCATGACTGGATGCCTACGCAGGTAAAAAGCGGGCTGCGTCGTGGAACCAAGCGGGAAGTGGTAATCAGGTTGGCAAGGGACTGTGACTTGGGAAGAGAAAACTCACACCGTTAAAGGGAAGGCAGTGATTTCCAATAGCTCAAAAAGGGCATACTCCCTAAAAGTGTGGAGTATAGAGGAATGCCTGACTGGGGAAGGGAAAAAGGCTTACAGAAAAAGAGGAGCACAATCCTCCTTGGCCACAAAGTGGGGTAACAACTCCGGAGGGAAAGGGGTATAAGCCGTTTTCAATATGCGCGAAGAAGTCAAACGAAGGAAGAAAACGAGATCAAAAGGAAGGGGACGGAATCACAAATGAAATAAGAACGCCGAACGCTACGGCATCGGATCGACGACGGCTTGTGGAAAAAGAGGCTATCGACCCTAAAGGGGTTTACCAAAGAAGAAAGTCAACAAAAACACGGAGGAAGGGAGAGATGTTCGGAGTTTGTAACTGAAAGGCTCTCTGCGTTCCGGGGGTTGAAAAAAACTCGAGCGACTGGAAGGAGGGGGGATGTTCGCAGAGGGAGGGGAGAATCTCTTCATTAGGAGGAAAGTGACTTTACCGCTGCGGGTTAAGTAGTAGGCGCGAGAGGGAACAACGGCAATTCTTGAACCGGTGGGAAAAAGCCCTCCAGGAAGTAACCATTTCTTGTGAGAAAGATGGGAGAAAAGGGGGAAATGTCCTCATTCAGGAAGATAATGCTCATCTAGGGATAATCACACAATTTGGTTAACGGGGAGTTCTCAAGGAGAGAGCATGGGTGGAAAAAAGGGGGAAAAAAGCGTGTATTCTCACGGAAGGTACGTTGATGGTGGGGACTCACCAACAAAAAAGTCCAGCCATCAACAACCGGAGAATAAAGAAAATAAGGCTGGTTCCACGAGGGGAACACGCTTTCCCATTCGCGACACACCGACATTGACAAAAAGGTCAGCGGGTATGTAAGGGGACGTTTTCTTGTCGGGAGGAAAGGTCACGGAAAAGAAAGGGAGGAACCGATAAACCCGTCCTTCCTCTTCACTTGTGGGGGGAGGGGGGGGGGGGTGGGCAAGCGCGTCAGAGGGTGGGGAGATCTTGCTAGGGGACCGAAACTGGTATGAAATGGAGGGAAAGGGGAGAGGAGGGAACCCGCGGCCTAATAAAAAAAAAAAAAAGCCCCGAAGGGAAAAAAAAAAAATCTTCAAAAGGGGGTTGCAACCACATAAGTTTCGCATCTGTACAACACGCAATAACCGATCAAAGGACGGAGGGAGAAGTGGCAGGCCTAAAAAGCTAGAATTCAACTATTTCTTGCGCATTTTAAGGAAAACCGGTGAAGAATCCTCGGAGAAAAAAGAAAATATGCAAGGACTATTTCGAAAACGGGGTAACGCTATTTCGGACAGGAAGAGGAAGAAGATTTTTCAACCGGAAAAAACAAAAGGATCTGAGCTTTTTGAAAGAAATAAAACATTGAAGTTTGGGGAAGGGCAAAAAAAAGTTACCGAACTTTTCTGACTTGGTAGGCAGCAACGCTAAGGGGAAAACCGGGAAAGGAACGACTTTGAAACCTGGTTCTATCCTGGAAGAAAAAACAAACTCAAAGAAAAAAAATCCCCCTATTCTATTCCTCCGATTTAAAAATTGAAAGCAGAGGTCGTTGTCGAAGGGGAAAAAAGGAAGAAACAGGATAGGAACCAACAGTTGTCATGCGACAAGAAGAGAAAGCAATCAAGGAGGGTGACCCGCCTTTTTTTCCTAAAAGAGTCACACAAGGGGAAGTGTTCAATTCCTCTTAAAAAGGACTTAATCACGTCCAAGAGACGAAAAGGCGCCGAAGGGGCTGCTTCTCAAAACATGACCCAGAGGGGGGTATGTGTTGGCAAGGGGAGCTGCGGGGGGAGGAAGAAAAGGGATCTAAAACCGGGGAAAAATGGCTTTTGGGAAGGTCGACAGAAGGTCAATTTCTTGAGCAGGGACAGCCATCCCTTCGAAAAAGTTCAAGGAAGAAGAGAGTAATATCTGTCGGCCGAGAAGGGGGGGAGGCCAGTTCTCCGAGAGGACGTCCTTAAGAAGGGCGGCGGTCGGCCCAGACAAAGAGGGAGAAAAGGGGTCTAGATCTCCTCTCAAAAAAAAAAAAGAGAGAGTCTAGAAAAGGAGGGGCGCCGCCGCCTAAAGTTACAGAGAAATTGCAAAAGGCGAAATTGTCCCGCGCTGGCCGAAAACCGATATTTTACGACAAGATGGGGAGTAGGAAAAGACGGCAAGCTTGCGAAGAAAAAAAGAGGAAGGGAAGAAGAAAAAGGGCGGACCCACCCAAGCCAGTGGTGCGATAGCTGATTCTCCGCAAAAGAAACAGCGGTCAGATTTGAGAAAGCACAGCAGAGAAATCGTCACAGAAAAAAAAAGAAAGTAGGATTCAGTAAGTCGCCAATAGTAATTGGAAAAAAGGGCTCCCCTTGGTGACTCGAATCAGGTCACTAAAGTGATCCTGGATAGGATGGCTTCAGCTGTCGAAGAAAAAATGTGTGTCAGGAGGAAAGGATGGAATCCTGGGACGTCGGGAGGAGGGGGGAAAAATCGGAGAAGAAGAGGGGGGGTGAGTTGTTGAAAACGGGACCTGCCAACAGAAGTGGCAAGAGTTCCCTCATTGAAGGGAAAAAAAAGAAAAAAATTGCTCGAATCTAGTTCAACGAAAATAGAAAGGAGGGGGACAAGGGGCCAGCCGAACGCCCCGCTCCATTTTCGGGAGAAGAAGGCCGGGGAAGAAAGGGTGAAATAAATAGTCCCGCCGCAGATTTGGAAGAAGGGGTCTCACTAGGATTCTAAGGGGGAGTGTGAAAATGCAGTCAGCATCGTTGAAGGGGAAGCGTTCCACCTAATGACCGAAGAACGAACTTGAGAAGGCGTATTTCGAAACATCAAGATACAGAAAAAGAGTTATGGTGGTTGGCAACAGGCGAAAAATTGGCAAAGGGGGTCGGGGTCTAGCGACCGTTCCAGATACCGTAGAGGAGGGGAAAGGTTTCTGCAAATTGTGAAAAGAGGGGGAGGAAGAAACCAAGGACAACAGCCAGCTTGAGCTTCAACTCACCATCATCAAGAAAAAGAAATCAGGGGTCATAAAAAAAGAAAAAAAAAAAAAAGAAAAGCAGGACTTGTTTTCTGACAGTAAAAGGGGCGTGCGTGACCATCCGTGATTGGGGGAAGGTTGACGCGGAGACAAAAAGACAGGAAAAGCGGAATACGCGGAATAGAGGAGTGGGAAAGCGGACGGCGGCAGAAGGCACGGTATAAGAAGGTAATCAGAAAGAGAAAGAAAGGGACTTGGCCCGGCGTGTATCCCACCATCAAACTTAAAAAAAAGGAATAATGAGGAAGACCCAAAAGGAGCAACTGCTGGGGGGGGAAACTCCCCGTAAAAAGTGGGGGGAAGATGCGGGAATAAGCGACTGGTTTTGCCGATCTTTGAAAGGCAGAAGAACGCCCTTGAAAAAATAAAAAGGGGTTAACAACTCCTTGGAGGGCGGCAGGAAAGGAAAAAATTGCCCGTGGTTCACGAGGAAAATCAACCAGCGGCTGTCTCAAAAAAGAAGGTCCACGCGAGCAAGAAAGGAGGTAATTCCGAATCAAACTGAAGAACGACTTGGGGAAGAAGAGGGCGGCTTGTGGCCAACCGGAAATGCAGGAAAAAACGTGGAATAACGGACAAACGACGAG
>Ga0179593_1536860_pt1 | contig 10125 bp, 14 predicted proteins | sample CZODoug2_1_08_16_FD_185931 | JGI IMG/M metagenome (GOLD analysis project Ga0179593, IMG submission 185931) | Vadose zone soil fungal communities from Angelo Coast Range Reserve, California, USA - CZODoug2_1_08_16fungal (PacBio error correction) | ecosystem: Environmental > Terrestrial > Soil >...
CGCTCGAAAGGAAGGAATTGGACTAGTCCACTCGCGAAGGAAAGACATTCATTACCATTCCTTAACTCCAAGAAAACAGGGAAAGGACCGCGACAGGATGGCCATGGAGGAGAAGGGAGACCGTGGAAACCGCCTTCGGAAAGGGAAGGGGGGGGGGGGGAAAATCAGTACATCCAGAAAAATGGCTTTTTCCTCGCAAAAAAAAGAAAGTTTAAAAGCAGAGGGACGAGAGACGAGGAGGGCTATGCAGAGGGGCAGAGGGACGAAAGCCCCTCTCTCAAAAAAGGCTCCTATAGAAAAATCTAACTCTTCAAAGCGCGAAGCTAGGATCAAGAGGGGAAAAATAATACCTAAAAGGTTTTCTCCTAGAACAAAGTAGCCCAAGGGAGGGACGGCCCTTCTTCAGGGGAACTGTTCATAGAGAAAAACCTTCCTCCCCCATTCTTGAGGGTGCACTTCCTTCTTTCTTGCCAGCCTAGAAAAAGGGGGGGAGAAGAGGGGAAACTTTCCAACGGGAAAAATCTTCTTTGTCGATGTGGGCTGAGAGGAAGGAGGGGAACCTGCTTCGAGGGGGAGGGAAGGAGGAGCGTTCTATCTCGGAGGGAAAAAAGAGCGATGTTCTTCGTGAACGAGGAAAGAAAAAAAGCGCTTCGACGGGCAGTGGAGCTTACCCACCAGCTAAAAGAGGGAGAAACCTCTTTTGCTGCGGGAAAAAGGGGGGGGGAAAAAAAACATGGGGACCTCGATCTGCGCGAACTGTCGCCGGAGGGAGATATAATGTTACGGCATTGCCGAAGGCAAAATTATCGGCCAGAAAATACTTGAGAAGCGCGAAAACAATGCGAGAGAGAGAAACAGTACACCATCCAGGGGAACGTATTTTCTATTCCTTCTAATTGGCGGGAAAAAAAAGGATCTGTCGACGACGCTGCGGGGGAAGGGGAAAAGACGGCAGAAAAGGGGGGGGAAAGAAGGGGAAAATCAACTTGGGAAAAGGGCTTCTTTCTTCTCATCATCGGAACAGAAAAAGGGAAAGAATCATCGTATCGTAATCCGCCGTGAGAAAAAGAATCTGGAGAGAAAGAGGGGGGGGAGAAGGAGCTGCTCCTATGGAGGAAGGGTCGTCCTTTTCTCTTAATTACTTAAATACAAGAGGCAAAGGGGCGAAAGGTTAATGAAGCGGAAGCATATGGGGGATTTAAATGTCCTGGGAGGATCTGCTTGGGGGCTATTACCAGAATGGGCAAGAGGGGGGGGACAAAAAACTTGCGTTACTAGAAAGGACGCGCTCGCGGAATCAAGGACCCGACCAACAGGAAGAGAAGGGGGAGACTGGAGAAAGGGAAAACCCCGAATCTCCTTCTCCTTGCAAAGGGAAAAAATCGTACAGGAAAACCGGACAGAAGGAACCAAAGAGGCTCCTCTCTAACTAGGGGCTATATGATCCAGGGGAGCAAAGCTTCTACGGGGGAAAAAGGGAGGAGAGTCGTTCATAGCCTCCATCTCCCCGAAAAAAAAAAAAAAATCGAGCACGTCAGAAAACTCCGGCGTCGAGAAGGGGGAAGAGGGCGCGATTACCAGAAAAAATACTCCTTGACCTCGGGCAATAATGCAAGCAAAAGAGGAAAAAGAAGAAAAGCCTACGAGATTAAAGGAAGAGGAAAGGAAAACTCGTACAGCTCGGCTTACCTTGCAGAAAACTCACTGATCCATTCCGTGCCGGCATCGAAGAAAAGGGGAGGGAAAGCAACAACAACCCCGGATGAGATGAAGATAGGATAGGGGAAAATGCGATGAGCGAGAAATGGCTAAAGAAAAAACCATCCATCTCTTTTAGGTTCAGAGAGACAAGGAGGAAGAGGGTCATCCGACAGAAAAAGATCGGGACGTCGGGTAAGAAGAAAACGGCCCTCGAAAGCTCGGGAACCGATTCGGGTATTTGTAAGAGAGGGAAGAGGGGAGTAAAGAATCATGTGGGGGCTATCTACGATTTAAGCCACTACCGTCGATGACGTATCTCTGAGAAATAAAAGTAGGGTACGACACAAAAATCTCTCCCTCAGTGGCGGTGGGAAAGGCTCGCTGATTTGGGGGCCGAGGTCCGGGGTTAAGGAAGGGGCCGACTCTATACATTGATAAAGAGTTCTCTTTTTCTTTATACCAGAAAATCTGAGCAGGTGGGAAATTAAGCCGCCTATCCATATTGAGGGGGATTTCCTCCTAGATTCCTCTCTCTCTCCCCGGGAAGAATTTCCATGAGGAGGGTAAATGGTTGCCCAATCTCCTCTAACGCCTAATCATTGGAAAAAATCATATAGATTTTCATAAATCGAATCGAAGAAAATCGCTTTCGTCCGGAGTTACGTCATTAAAAACCGAAAAAGGGTAATGCGGAGGAGAAAAAGGGGAGAAAAAGGCGCGCCGATTAGAGCAGAAGGAAAAGGGGGACGTCTTAGCCCGACTAAGAAAAAGGAAAAAAGAAAAGAAGGACTTACGATTATTGAGAAAAGCGCACTGAGGGAGAAAAGTGTGGGTCCCCTTCTCGGAGGCTTCTTTCAATTCGCGCCGGGGCAGAGAGGCTCCGGCCTCCTAAGAGCAGGGAGAGCCATACGTGTGGAGGGGGAAAGACATCTTTCTTTGGGAAAGGGGGCCGGCTCATTTTTTTTCTTCAGAGGGAAAAAAAGGGTCTATCCTATACGGCTTAAATGGACGGGAAAAAGGGATACAAGGGGAGAAAAGGAATGGGATCCGGCGCCTCTCTTTCATATAGGGGGGGGGGTGGTCCGCAGCGCTGTTCCCTTTCAACGGCCAACGAGGGGTGAGATGTTTGGAAATAAGAGAGAGAGTAGCGAAGGGGAAGGAACTTCTGATGAAGAAAAAAAAAACGAACGCCATCGCGCCTTAGGGAAAAGACTCTGCCTACTCGAATTGGAGGGTAGTTGAAGAGCAGAAAGCAGAATATGCCGAAAAGGAAGGAGAGTGCCCTGCCTCAGGAGAAATCTTTATCTTAGGTTGGAAAAAAAACGGGACCAAAACTCAAGCGAAGGGGGGCTATGCGGGGGGGAAGGGAAAGGAGTCATCTTCTCTTCAAAAAAAAAGGGGGGCTAGCTTCAAAAAAGGAAAAAATGGGGCAGGGGGGAAAAAAGAACTATTTCTCCCAGAGAGTTTCTATTGTGCTCTCTCCACAAAAAAAGAAGGAAGGGAGGGGGGGGGTTTCGGCCTCTAAAGAAGAGGGAAAGCCTCGGGGAGAAAGCTGGGGAAATGCGCTTTTCAACTCAAAGGCCTGCGCGTCCCTCCAACCAGGGGGAAAAAACTCCTCCTGATGGGAAAATGAGCGGAAAAAGGACCGGCGGAAGAGTAACACTTTTCATGGCCATCCTTTCTCGACGAGAGCTCTTCTGGAACGAGCAGGCCCGGTAACGAGGAATTTACCGGAGTTGTAGCTTCCTTTCCGGACATAAGAAGCAAGGAAAGGAGAAAATGCAACAACAAAAAGAGGAGTATGGGGAGGAGAGATAGAAAGGGATTCGCGAAAGGATGGAGGACCGACTACCAGATCATCTACTCGAAGGGGGAAATTACCCTTCCTAAAAAAAGCAGAAGGAAAAGTACTACATTATTGATGCCGCGATTTGTCGAACGGGGGGGGAAAAAAGGGACGGGTGGAGGGCAGCAAGGAATAGTCCTGCATTCTAAAATCAGGGGGCCGAACCCTACTCCGGCCGAGGGGTACAAAATGAGGAGGCGAGTTCGAGAAATGCCGGAAAGAGGGGAAAGGGAACTTCGAAGAAAAATAGGGGGAGGAAGGATCGGGAAACTCGTCCTGGGGGGAAAAGGCTAGGATAAATCTTCTACATATCATAAAAAAAGGTCGGACCAGCGAGGAAAGGGACTCGTGGAAAAAGGGGAGACGCGACATTTTCATTATAAAAGAAATTGAAGTCTTCTCTTTTTTCATTCAAGGCAGAAATCACGAGTTGATGAGAGGGAAAGGAAAAAGGAGGGGCTTAATTAGGGGGAAAGAAGGATGTGAGGTTCTTCTCGGCGTCTTAAAAGGGGAAGTGAAAAAAGAGGGTAGAATCTCGAGGAAAAATCCTTCTCTATTTCGGAGGGGGTGGTGAATATCATTTCATACTATAGGCGTGAAGAGAGAATCCCCACCATCTCCAGGGATCAAAGGGAGCGAAATTTCCACACAGGTCTTTTTCAAAAAAATGGTAACTCTATCTAAGGCGAGGGCGTATCATGTGGCGGCAGGGGACCGGGAGGAGACTCGACAAAGAGAGGGGGGAAAAAAAACTTCGCGGATCGGAAGCGGGCAGCTCGCTCCCGGAACAAAGGTAGGAACGTATTGGAGATGCACAAAAAAGTTTGACAGGGGCAGGGAGGGAGAATCCCTTATCTCGAAAAGTGGCACGCGTTCAATTACAAGCCCAAAGAACTCCCTTCGCGGCGGTGCGAAGAGGAAAAATTTCATAGAGGGAGGAGAACGGTAATCATGGAAAGAAAAAAGTGCATCAATTAATTTCCCCCAGTAATGCTAAAAAAGTAAAAGAAGGGAAGCCCTAATGTGCTGCGAAGAAGGGAGGGACTGGGGGAGAGGGGGAATGACGTAAAGGAAACAGAGAGGGGAAAAAGGGCGCTATCTTATCTGAAAAAATATATATCGCAAAAACGGTAAAGAGGTAAGTCGGCATGGGCGACACGTGTGAAAGACGACCTGTTCAAAAATTTCTTGGAGCTAGGAAAAAAAAAGAGCGGAAATCAGAAGAGGAGGAGGGAAGCCCGACCAAAAAAAGGGTCGACTTTCTGCAAGGAAAAGAGTCTTCTCTTCTATCAGAGATGAGACTGACTCGAAAAGGGACAAAGTCAGACAAGAAGAAAAGGTCATATTACGCTACCCACTCTCAGCCACGAAGGAGTAAAGGAAGAAGGAGAACGTTGAGGGCGGGAGGAGTCATCGGAGGGGTCGTCCTCCCAGAAAAGCACGCTCCTCAAAATACACCTTACTTACACGGAAAGGAGAGTACGTCGAGGAAAAAAAGTGACCTCGGTCCAGACGGGGGCGTTACCTCTTCTGATCAGGTAAGAAAGGGAAAGAGCGTCTGAAAGAAGAGGGATTACAACGGGAGGAGGGAAGAAGGGGAAACACTATCTTCTTATCCGGAAATTCATCTCCTCTGGTAAAGGAAAGAAAACAACGGAGAGAAAGTAAAAGGAGGAAGGGGGAAGGGGGGGGGGGGCAGAAGGAGAGGGAATAAGGAAACGGAATTTGGTATCATCAGAGAATTCCGGTCACCTCTTCCCTTTATACTCGCAGAGAGAGAAAGCTAATCTACGTCGGAAGAAGAAACGGAAAGATCGTCCCTTTCCTCAGGATCGAGATGTTGAGGGGGACTAGAATGTATCCTTCGACCGGGACTCGAGCAGAAAAGGGGAGGAAAAAGGGGAGGTGGGAGGGAAGAGGGGGGGGGGGGGGTAAAAGGGGAACCTATACGTGCGCAAAAAATCAAAGGAAAAGTAGTGGTTGCTACAACGAAGGGGGAAGAAAAGGGATCTCCCTCTGGAATCGTTTCATGGTCAGGGAGGGGGTTACTTCGCTGGGGGAGAGTCTTGAGAAGGAGAGAAATCCCTCTTCAAAGGGAGGGAAGGGTCGTTATAAGCGAACCTCTGCTAAGGGGGGGGGTTAGGAGAGAAAGCTCCATCTTTGTCCTCTAGGTGGGAAAAAGGAAGGAGCTCAATGGCAGGAAAGGGGCCAGGACGATGGGGGAAGTTTATACAAAAAAAGATCACCCAGATAGAATTTGGTCACGATGGGAAGCTTCATGAAAAAGGAGGCAGAGCAATCTGCTTGTCTTCGAAGGGGGAGGAAGGAAAAGTGCATAATTCGCCTATCACATCTTACTAAAGCATCAAAAAAAGAAAATCCATTTAGGAACGGCGGGGAAGGAGAGCACTTGAGAAACATGCTTTTCCCTGAGGGGAGGGACGTTATGAAACGCCTCGACAGTGGAAAAGTGGGCTTGTCCAACGGAAATTTTGGGGGTGGCCATGCTCAAAAAATGGGGGCCGTCCTACGTCACCGGAAGGGACTAGCACAATACGTGGGGAGCAAGAAAAGAAATAGTTCTGGTGACGGTTGGAGAGGGGGACTATCCTCTAAGTTGGTTAAACGAAGGGGGGAGCAATGCCGTCAACATGAAAGGGAGACGCTGGAGTCGCGCCGGCGAAGAGGCGGAGGGGAGAAACTTGTTTTTTCAAATTGGGGGGGGGGGGGGGGGAAAGGGGAAGTCCTGAAGGGGACAGGGAAGGGGGGGAAAGGAAAAAGAAGACCTTCTGAGTCATCGCGGCGCAACAGCATCGAGGAAAAGGAGGGGACGGGAAGACGCGCTCTAACTCTCCGCTTCCTACATCTAAGGAAAAGGGGAAATCCTCTCTGACCTCTACAAGAGAATTCCTCTCAGTGGGACAAGGGGGAAAAGCTCAATAAACTCTTTTATCTGGAAGGGAAAAGAAAATTGTCCCCAACTCTAAGCTCAGGGGGGGGGAGAGGGGGTCCATGTCGCGCTTCAAAAGAAAAGGGGGAAGTCAAGGAGGAAAGGGGGGGGAAGAAGGGAGGAGCAAATGACAAATTTTCTATGAGAAAGGTATCCCTATCTTCATCTCTTTTTTCAAGTACGAAGGAGAAGCAGAAAGAAAAAGGACTCGGTTCTATTTTGGATTGAAGTAGAGGAAATCGCAGAGGGACAAAAGAAGAGAGCATAGTGGCTGACATGGAAAGGGAGTCTTTTGCTCGACAAAAGCGATTTTCGGAAAGGAAAGGGAAGGGAAGGAGCGAAGGAGGGAAAAAGGAAAGTCGCCTTGCGGTTCAAGAGAAAAAAAGGCCATCCTTTTGGGGTTGCAGGGAAGAGTAGCGCCGGGTCAAATGTTAACGAGCGCGTCGATGAAAGGGGAGCGTGCCTCGTCCATCCTGAGAAGGAGGGAAAGGTAGATCTATCTAAAAAACCAACTTATTATTATTAAATAGAGAGAAATAAAGGGAAAGCTTCGCAAAGGAGGGGACGATGCACGCCGCTAAAAAGAATAAGCGAGAGATTTGAACATGACATTCATGAAAAAGAAAAGAAGGGTAAATCCTCTCATAATCCTCCTATGAGTGAGAGCCGTGAGACCGGAAAGACGGGCCGGACCTGTTTAAGATTGAAGGGAAATCCTTCTGAGTGAAAAGAGGTGTTCTTTTTCATTCAGCAAGGAACTCCGGATTTAGTAATGTCATCCAAGAAGAAAGGAAGGGGCTTTCGGAATTCCCTCAGCCAGGAAAGGAATCTTCGCCAGGGTGAGAAGGGGATCATCTAAACAACTCTTCTTGTGGAAAGGCAGAAGGCTCTAGAAAAAAAGAAAAAAAAAGGAGAAAAAAAAGAAACTCGCACAGGGGGGGGGGAGAAGAAGCTCTCCCATCAATGGCCTTTATCGCCGTATTCAGATTTGGCGAGATCAAGAGAAAGTCTTGCCGGGGAATGAGCCTGGGGGGAAAAGTCCTTTCTTTGCGGCAAGGAGTTTATTAGCTCGACGGGAATGTCTTCTATCTGCGTTGGTAAGGAGGAACGGAAAAAAAAAGTGACGGAGAAAAAAGGAAGGGGAGGCAGGTTCTCGTGAAAGACCTCCTGCGCTTCGTCGGGAAAAGAGGGAAAGAAAAAAGCGACGGCCGCCTTGATCGAAAAAGATACCAGAGGGCCGGGAATTAAAACTCTTTGCGAGAAAAGGGGGTTAAAAACCTTTTCCTCGAAAGTTCAAGAAAGAGAAAGGTGCTATCCTTTGACGCATTGAAAAGGGAGGGGAAGAGGGAAAAAAAGGAGGTGCCCAGAAAAAAGATGAGAGGAGGAAACATGCTCGCAAGCTTCCTCTAAAAAACATCCCTATTTCTGGATAACGAAGGGGAAGATAAGGTTCCTCGAAGCCCTGATCGGAGAAGGAGGGAAGAGAAATTTTTTTTGTGGGGGAAAGAAGGGAAGGAAAAAGGACGGGTCCAATCACTTTCAGTAAGGGAGAGGTCTTTCTTCTCATCCTCTTCAAGTCGTAAAGGGGGGGAAAAAAAAGGGACGTAATCCTCCTTTCATCATGGGATGCAGAAAGGGAAGAATCGGCGTGATGCGAGGAGAAGGGGGAGAGGGGAAGATGCAACTTTCTCCTTTGGCGGAGAGGAGAAAAAGCGTGGAAAAAGGAGGTTAATTAAGACTTGCAAGTCAGAGGGGGAAAGCCGGCTGGCGGCTTGGTGATAGGGAGAAAAGGGAGGACTCACCTTTAACCAGCGCAGGGAAACCGGCTTGACGCGCTCAGACCGGAAAAGCGTCGAAGGCGGCAAAGCCAAGGAATCAGACGAGGTCTGACGGAGACTAACCCCTATAAGTTCCAGGGGACGGAAAAGGATCCGCTGATGGGGGAAGAGAAAAAAATACGCGAATTAACCAAATCAGAAAAGGGAAGGGGGGGGCTCAAAAAACGATGTCGAGATTTCCCGGAAAGAGGAGAGTTTAGGGCGAGAGAGAAAGAGGGGGGAAGATCGTGTGCTAACCTTATCACTCTCTTCGGGATTCAAGAGAAGAATGGGCTTCTTCGGTCTACGGCAAAGAGAGGAAAAAATAACATATAGGGTCTTCAGACTTTGAAAAAAGGAACTCTCGGGCCGGGAAGGAAACCAAGAGGAAGGTGTAGAGATCCTAGACCCTCTTCACGCTTCTAAGTTAGGGGGAAACTTATCATTCCGTTAAGAGCAGGAAGGGCCAAGAATGAAAAGAAAACAACAATCTTAGTAGTCTAAATAGGGAAGGAAAAAGGCTTTCTGCACGGAATGGGAAAAGGAGGGGAAGGAACTTCGCACCGAAAAGTGACAGGGAAGTCTTGACTAGGAAATCGTAAGCTCAAGAGGGCAAACTATCCACGGCAAAAAGGTGAAAGGGAGGGGGAGGGAAGGTTCTTGCAAAAAAAAAGGAGATTTTCTTTTAAGAAAATGCTCGCCGACTCTCGGGGACTTCTCCTGAAAGACGTGCTGGGTAGGGGAACGGTTTTTTGTCGGCGAAAAGATCTGCTGAGCACCAGACCCCGAGGGGAGAAGAAGAGCCCTCGGGGGGGGGAGGGGGGGGTTCTCTATTTAGAAAAGGCTTCTTTTGGTACGGAAGCGTCCTTTTTCCGGGGGGAAAGAGGAGCGTATTTATCCTGAAAAGAAGGGAGGGTTCGGGATACAGCACAAAATCGCTATCCGGTGGTAGGGGAAGAACTCGGAAAAAGAAAAATCCTCTTATCGAAATAAGGAAAAGGGTCGCATAGCTATTGCCCCGAGAGGGGGAAGGGGATCACGACAAGCTAAACCACTCAGAAAAACAGGAAGGGAAAAAAGAAAAAAATATATCTTTCAATCTCATTCACCGAGAAAGAGGGGAAGAGGGCTGGAGGCCTGAAAAAAAGTCATTCCCGCCTCAAGCAAATAAAGTCTTCCTATACAGAGAGGAGGGCTCCTATGAGATCAAAGGGAAGAAGCAAAGGGGGGGGGGGGACGCTCTCTGTGAGAAAAGGAGACGAAAGTGACTACTATATTATCCCACCGACTCCAGGGGGAAAAAGAAAAGAGGCTTTGTTACTGCCCGCGTTGTCCATCGCTAACAGAAAGGAGAGTAAAAAGGGATCAAGGGCTTCGCGGCGAAGGAAAGAAAAATTACTTTTTTCTTTGGTGGAGCATCCCCGAAGAGGGGGGACGGAGGAAAAAAGGGTTTTCGCGAGCCCTAAGGGGAGGGAAAGCTCGTGGTGCGAGGGAAGGGGGAAGAGAGGCAAGGAATTCAACATATTCGCACTGTTCAATGAGGGAAAAAGGGATGCGCTTCATATCTATTACATTTTAAAAAAGAACCGTCAAAGAGGTGGATCCCGAAGGGGGGAGGGGGGGAAAGGGGGGTTCGGAAGTAAAGGGGCCGTCTACGGAGGGGAAAACGAATTATTTACCTTCATAAGCAAAGACGCCATCGGGAGAAGGGGGAAAGGGACTGTCCGCCTCCGCCTCGTCCTCACCTAAACGGAAGTCGTAAGGGGAAGACTCGAAAAAGGCAAAGACCTACATTCAAAAACTGGGGGCCT
>Ga0179593_1563533_pt1 | contig 10125 bp, 15 predicted proteins | sample CZODoug2_1_08_16_FD_185931 | JGI IMG/M metagenome (GOLD analysis project Ga0179593, IMG submission 185931) | Vadose zone soil fungal communities from Angelo Coast Range Reserve, California, USA - CZODoug2_1_08_16fungal (PacBio error correction) | ecosystem: Environmental > Terrestrial > Soil >...
CCAGACCTCGAAAGAAAACTTGGGGCAAGGAACTCAGTATAAGAGGGGGAAAAAAAGAAGGAGGGGAGTGCGACCCGGACGGCAAAACAGACACCAGCCCCTCTTATCGAGAAAGTAAACACGCATCCCGTCATAAGCCGCATGAGTAGGGATTCACCAGGGGGTCTGTTGGAACCCGTGGCCGGCCCGGGGGCGGGAGGAAAAGCGGTGGGATCCAAGCAAAACAACGCCTTAAAAGTCAACCCAAAGCAGGGTAGCAAACAAGAGGAAAAAGGAACGTGTTTAAAAGTTACGGGCAGAAAAAATAGGACACAGGTGGGTTAACGGGAAAACCAGCCGGCGTAAGTCCCCCCGCCCACAGAAGCAGTCAACAAAGTTCGACATTGTCCCACTTCCGACGGGCGGAAACCCTTGGTGGACAGAGAAGGGCCCCCGTCCTGGAGGGTAGCAAAACTATCACGGAGGGAGGGAAAGAGAAAGGGGGGGGGGTTTTAATATCCTTCAACTTTCCAAACAAATGGGGTCGGGGGTGGGCTAGGGGGGGGTGGGGGGGGGGGGGGGGGGGGGGGGGGTGAGATGGCGGGAAAAAAAACTGTCAACATTGGAAAAGAAGGAACCGAACAATGATGTGCTGGAGGGACTGATCACGAGGAAAAAAAAAAAGTCGTAAGGTTGCCTCCAACTACAAAACAACTGATCGGGGAAACGAACCTATTTGGGTTCTCTCGATTAGGTGCTCCCAAAAGCAAAGATGAATTCAGAGGGACGGCAACTAAGGGGTAATGAAATGAAGGGATTAGAACCATACTGTTGCGTAATGGGCTCGACGTCGAAACAGTACGAACCGCCCGGCAATCATCACACGCGGGAAAGACGACTGCAAAGGGGTCGCTGGTGACCGGGGGGGACTAATGGAGGGGAAGGAAGCAGTCAAGGAAAACAGTTTAACGTCATCTCCAAAACACATCTGCCTCCCAAAAATCTGGCCTGACAGGATTAGGGGGCAGGGAAAGAGGTTTCCGGAACAAGGCCGAGGGGGGGGGCCGACAAATGGGAAACGGCTTTCTAAAATGTAGGGAAAGGCAGCCTGGGATTCTTCTCAAAACAAGCTCACTCGTATGTCACGGGGAGGGGGGAGGAAAGGTGAACCGGGATCCAGATCCGGAAGGTTAGTCCAGATTCAATAACCGTGGGGGGGGGGGAGGGGGACTCAAAAGATGATCCAAAAAATAGCCAATATAAAGGCTGTAAAGGAAAAAAGTCTAGCTAGGGTTGATGAAGAAATCTGCACCCTAAAAGACGCAGCACCAGCCGAAGTTGTACCCGAAAAAGAATAAAAGGGTTTGGGGGGGGAACCGTAACCGAACTCCAGGACAAGGCACTCCAGAAAAGGAAAAGGCAGAAAGTGGGGGAAATGTAGGAAGACCCGGGGGCACAGTACCTCAAGGACCAGGGTGTGGGCAGGGAGGGCCTTCGCCTAGACCGAATGCAGAAAAAGGGGTTCACTAAAACAAGGGTTCTGCCATCACGCCAGCAAATTCCGAAGGGTCAAAAATGCTCGTAAGGGGGAGCAAAACGGAAAGGCGGGCGCAACTCGACGAAGCAGATTAAAGGGTGAGGCGGGTGTAGGTTAGAGGTCGCAAGGCCGTGGACGGAAAGAAACGGGTGCACGATCTGGAAGGACTACGAACTGGTAGAAGAAGTCAAAAACTTAAAAGACGACAAAATTCAGGAAAATGGCTGGGGGGTAGTTCCATCCACGGCCTGAAAGGGACCGACCAAACGTTCGGAGGGCAAAAAAAATTGGACTGAGGAGGAGGTTTGGAATGTCATGAAGCGATAGTAAAACAACCCAAGGGGTCAACGCCCGGGCAACAGTCAGCGGGCAAAAAACGGGCGGATGGGGGGACACGGTCCCACCAAGCCACCAAAAAGGGGGAAGGAATGAAACCAGGGAAGCCCAAATATCCGAAGAGACAAAAACAACAGTAGAAAAAGATAGAGATATTGGCAGGGGTACATGGATCAAGGGGGGCCTGGAATAATGGCCAGGGGAAATGGACTATATAAAAGGCTGAACGAAAAGGGCCAGGAAAGGCAGGTAAAACCTCCAAACGAACAAGCTGTGGGGGATACGAATCTAGGTCAGAAGAAAATTCGTTAACCCGAAACTCAGGCGGGATTTTTCACAGGGGGGAGGAAAAAAACGGTCAAAAAATAACGGGACGTAAAGAAAAAACTACCTTCCGGGGTTCTTTAACCCGTAAAAAAAGCCTTATCTTCAAGGGGTCGGGGGGCGGAAAAAAAAAAAAAACGTATGTTTACACGGAGGGAAGGAGAACGGAATGAGGGTAGGGGAAATGACAATAAATCAAAAAGACAAAAAAGCTCGGGCCTAAACTAAATTAATCGACCCAAAAAACAAGGAACAAACCATGGCGACACAAAAATCGGGCGACGTCCTACTGTGAACCAAAGAAACGGTGGGGCTCGAAGTGACGAACTTGAGCTTCCGGAAAAATTGACGGCTAAACTGGCGCGTCAATAACCCCACGCGGTCTAGGGGAAAAAAAGTTTCGCCGGCCAAAGACGGTATAGGAGGACACAAAACCCCTGATCTATTTGAGGGGGAAACAGTCCGCTATAAACAAAAAAACAAGAGGGGCTAGATCAAGGTCGGAGGGCTTTAAAAAACGTTAGGGACGGGGGGGGATGACCTTGGGACAACACCGAGAATCAGGGGGGTAAAACAAAACCATTCGGGGGGGGCAAGGCCGTGAAGAGTGAACGTTCTGCCAGAAACTGAAATAGAGACCCTTCCACCCCTACCCGTTGAAAAGGAGGCTAATGGGAGGGAAGATGAAGACCCGGGGGGGGTACGGTGGAGGGACAGAGGGCCTTACTAAACCGGGGAACCGTGTAAGGTAAAGGAACGAAAAACATGAGCAAAGCCCTCAAGAGCGGCCGAAGGGGGCCGAACCCGGGGAGGAAGGGGGACCACTTACTGAAGGGGGGGGACCAATCAAGATTTTACACGAGAAAAAGCAAAAAAAGCAAAATCAAAAAAAGGACTCCGGAGGAAAAAAGGCAAAAAACACCGAGAAGTTGCGTGGTGGTGAAAGGGCTGAACCTGTCGTTAAGGAAAAAAAAGGCAAAAAAGCGTCAAAAAAATGACCGAACCCACGCACTAAGCCCAGAATCAATTTAGGGGGAAAAGAACCAGGGGGGGGGGAGAAAAAAAAGGGGGCGGAAGGAGTGAGGTTGGGTAGAAGCTAAGTAAAACGCAAATATTCGGCAGTCCGTGCAGTCATAAGAAAGGAGACAATCAAGGGGAAAGCGGGCCAGACTGAAAAAAGGAATCGGTTATTGAAGACGGTGCCGCAAGGGGAGCTAGAACCGCGGAGGGGGGGTATCGACCAGGGGGGACAGGGGAAGTTGCGGCTTGGGGAAAAGAGGGAGTCGGGGCACCTGGGATACCACCCGAAACACCCCGCACGAAGAACTGTTCCGTACGGTCACAATGGAAGAACCTTCGGTTGCCCACCCAGAACAAAAAAAAATGAAACCAGATAGACAAATTTCAGGGGGGGTGTTGTTGTCAAGGGGAATGCTTCTAAAAAACGAATCGAACTACTCCGATAAAGGTAACACGTGGGGAAAAACAAATGACATTAGGGGACATGCCCAACAAGGGGGGGAAAATGGGTAACGTGACCAAGGTCACCTCGGAGGGGGGGGGACCGTCAACCTGTTACGAGGGGCACGTGACGATGTTGAAGTGTACTGGGGTTGAAAAACTGGAGGGTCACAAATTCGGGTTTTTTTGCAAATAGGAAACACACTCACTGGGGGCACCTCAATACTCCGCTGGGGAACCAAACCCAAGAAGCGGCACATCCTAAGACCAAAACTCACACTTGTAGTCTTCCCATAAAGACGTCAGAACAATCAAAGAAGCGGTGCGACAAAAGGCCTTGCGGAAATGCCCCGGTTGAGGGGGAAAATCGAAAAGGTGGGTTTGCTGGTAAAAAAAAGAACAACCCTCTTAGCAGGGAGCGGTACTAAAGACTTAATAAGTACTTCTTTTGAAAAAGGCATCTAAAATGGAACTTTCAAGGCAAAGAAAGAGAGGTCTAGCTATTGGGAAAGAGGGGGCCGGGTTAAGGTCAAATCAGTCTAGTAGTCAAAAAACACGTACCTAATAAAGGTGATTTTCATGAAAGGGAGACGATTTAAGGGGGGGGGATAAAAAAGACTCATCAAAAAAAAACGAAAAAAAAAACAAATATTTTATTAACAAGGATATATCCGAACAAACGACTAACTGGGTTGAGGAAAACAACTAAAATATGAGCCTCGGGGGAAGTGAAAAAGGGGGCGTAAATTAAAAGAAACTGCCGGCAAAAAGACCATACACCTAAAACGCTCCTGTCGACTAGAAAGGTGGACAGAAACGTCGGACAATGGGGCAGCTTGGGCCCGGGGAAAGTTTTTTTACCCTTAATGTCTCCAACAGTAGGGGAGGGGAGGGACCAAGCAAAAAGGAAGTGAAAAAAAAAAAAAAAAAAGCCGTTAGACCAGGTGATGACGTTGGGGTTGAGCGGAAAGCCGTGGGGGGCGCAGTCTGTAAAACATTTGTGGTGGGATGGAAAAAACGGTCCAGGGGGTAGGAGGGGGACAGACAACGTAACGAACTGTTCAAAGGGAAGTTCGAAACTGCACGGAACGGGGGAAAACTACAATAAGGCATGATGGAAAAGGTACAGGGGGTAAACGGTCCTCGATCAAAACAGGCGTCGTACGATCAGGTAGCCCTTGGGGCCTTCAAAAACAAAGAGAAAACTTTAAGTTCGGTTGGCGGGAAAAGAAGTCAGGCAGATGACCAGTATGCTTGGCGGGGGTAGGGAGGAAAACCGGGGCCCTGCCGTGTGTTTTCCGACAGCAAAAAAGGGGGGGTCCAACGAAAGGTTCATAAAAAAACTATGTGTGTGCGGGCGGGATTATAGGGGAAAGGGGGGGAGTCAAATAAGCAAAGTCTGAAAAAATAAAAATGGCCCAATGGAGAATGCAAGGGGGGGTCTTTTTTGTTGGAGAAAGGGGAAGCACGACATCGACCAGTTGGGAGGAACCGGGAAGGAGGAAGCAAGAAACTGCGGGGGGAAGGAAGAGGATCGGGGAAAAACCTGTAAAAACCGTGGAGGGGGGGGCTGTTGGCATAGGCGTTGTACAAAAGCCATGACCGGGGGAGCCCGTCAAAAACAGCGACAAGAGCTCTTAAAACTCGTGGAAAAAGGCAAAGCACGGCGGAGGGTTGGGAGGAAAGCCGGTAAGTCCAAAAAAAACGTAAACGACATTGCGCCCATTTCACGGAGAGGAAAGAGGGAGAAAGCGGGGCCAGTCGGGACGTCTCCTGAGGGGATGGTGTCCAAGACAAGAAAAAAAAAAAAGACTGAAACGGGACGTCCGGGTAGAAAGATGCACTAGCCAAACAGGGGGGGAGGGGGTTCAAAGAATCAGGATCACGAAATCAGCGAGGGGGGTCTAAAGAAGGTGGGGGGGGGGGGAAGGGGAACAATCGGCAGGGGAAAAGGTGATAGAAAACAATTAGAAAAAGGAACCATTAAAGTCAACCACACGCCCCTACATTCCTCGGTGTGCACAACTGACACCGACACCTAAGAAATCAAAACGGGCCCGAAGGCAGACAGGCCCGTTCAGACGTGGTTAAAAGGGAGGGGGGATGCGGCCCGGTGGCACAGTCCATCGGAAAATCAGGTGGGGGGTTGGGCCCGTGGACCTCAGGAAGGGACCGGCCAGAGCGCCCTGTGGGTTTTCACAGTGAACAGAACGAAGTTGGGGTTCGGGGGGGGGGAAGACAGGACGCACAAGTTCCGAGTCCGCGAACGGTGTCCATTAAGAGTGGGGACGTCGGGCATTGAAGGGCCCGCGAGGCACAAGGAAAAGAAGGGGGACAGCTGCGATTCAGTGTGGACAGGGGGGGGGAAGAGGTGGTTCGTCCTGCCGTGAAGTTGAGTCTGGACTTTCCTGTGGCAGTCTAAGAGTCAGGAAAAGGTAGTATGCCGGGCGCAAGGGCCCGGGGGGTGCGACCCGGATGAGGAAAAAGTGGGGAAAATGGACCGGGATGAGACCGCCGTCAAAAAGGAAGGAAGCAAAGAATCGAGGGGTGGGTGGGTCCATCCAAACGAAAGGCAGGCCACGGGGTAACTCCACCAGTGGGGGGAAACATGCGGACGAGGCGTTTAACAGGAAAGGGTCCTTAATTGAAAAATCGGAGAAATCCAACCAACTTGTACGGAAAGTGAGAAGGCCAGAGGAAAAACGTAGTCCGTCAAGCACCCAAAAACCAAAAAAATAAAGTTCCAGGGGGAGCCGTCATAAAACCAGGAAATATCTCCTCTGAGACAAAAACACAACTAGGGAGAAGGCGATTGGGCTACATGGTATAGGCCCCTTGTGCTGGACCGAACGGGTGGGCAGAAACTGCAGAAAAGGCAAGGAAGCCTGGCATGAGAGCACGAAAAAAAGGACTCGGTGTTTGACGATCGTAAAACGTAGGGAACGCCCCACAAGAGGAAGCCTGCCGTCACGTAAAAACGGTCAAAAAGGGGGGACCGGTCGGGAAAAAAAACATGAACCCGTACCAGAATATGAACTTGGGCGAGTTAATTGGGTGGCGGCGGTCAAAAGAACTGAGTCCGTGTCCTAAAACGGAAACAGCTGACACGAGACTACTTGGCAGAAAAGGCATGCAAAAGGACCTCTTCTCAACCAGGACAAACCCCGCTCAAATCGGAAAAGCCAAGGAAAAAAGACTGGTCCGTCCAGATAATGGGAAAAAAAAAAGCCCACCAGATACTGCCTTGAAAAGGACAAACCAAAAAAATCGGAAAAAAAGAAAAGGACTGCGGGGAGTCTCAGTCGTAACCGAGGGAAATCGAGAATTGAACCAGGAAGCATCATTCTGACAAACGAAGAAGAACCGGAAAAACACAAAGGGAAGTGGGATTTTGCCCCTGGGCCATCCTCTACCCCAATTCTTACTCTAAAATGGAGGGCGTGAGGACCTTGAGGCAAAATGGTAGGGGGGAGGCAGGGGCTCCGACAACCCGTAAATGACGGGGTCATGGTATCAAAACTTTGGGGCTGAAAGATAATTTGCAAAGAAAGAAAAACAGAGGGGGAGGTTTCTCATCAAATGAGAAAAAACCAACCCCAAGCGCAGCCCCCAGGGTGTGCAAAACACGCCACGGGATAAAAACAGAATAGGTCCTATATGGAAGGGAAGAGCAACCCGGGGGGCGGGTTGAGTGCTATGGAAAACCCTAACGAAAAAGGTGATTAAGGGGGAAAACATCTACCTTAAGGGCACAAAAACCTAAGAAAACCCCGGATATCGAGACAGGGGACCTACGACTCCGATCCGTCTGAAAGAGATGTATATCTTACTTGCGTGGAAAGCTACCGAATGAAAAATAAAAGAAAAAATATTCCTAAGAGCAAAAACAAACTCCTGCTTGCTTGCGGGGTGAACCTATCTTGGCAGTTGTAGGTGACTCTGGAGGGGTAAATGCTTAACCTCAACAATGACGAAAGAAGTATAGTCAAAGATAAGAAACCCTATAAACAAACAATACAAAAGGGAAAAGGTCATTTTAGAAAGGAAACCCTGGGGGGGTGAACCGGCGGAAGTTAGGAAAAATGAATGTATAATATTACATCGGCCAAAAGCTACTAAAAGACGGCGGGACGCATGACCAAGGGCAAAAAAGAGAGCGATGCGAAGAAAAGAAACGGGAGTCACTTTGACAACCGGTCAAAGCAAAACAAATCTTCGATCACCTGATCGGTCAAGGGGTGAGCTTCACGACGTTGGAAAGAGGTCTTGCAAAATGGAAAAGAAGTACAGACGAAGGACTCACCTAGGTTAATCATATTTCGAAAAGGTTCTGTCAAACCAACAACGCTTTCAAAGCTTCAAGTGGGTTCACGTAGGAAGGAAGCCACTGGGTGCTAGGTCTTAGGGGTCTAAAAAGAAAGAACGGGGGCACGAATGAGTCGAGGAAAAAAAAGGTACGGGGCATCAATTACAGGAAGACAAAACGGTGGAAAGAAAAACAAACCAAAAAGAAAAGCTCGGCCCAGTTGGGGGAACCAACTGGCAAACAGGGCGTGAAGGGAAGGTGTATCTTTGTTACAGATGCAAATTGTCCGCAAGGCCGGGGTGGGGGGGAAAAAAATAAGGCACCACACAAGGAAACGAATTGCAACACAGAAGTCACTCACAACAAGCTCAACGCCACAAAGAGGGGAAAGAATACCAATCAAGTCTTACGGGGTGGGGGGAAAGGGGAAAGGTTCATTGGGTGGGGTTGAAACGAATCCATACCGGGTGGAACTCACTGAGAAAAATACCTCTTCTTATTCTCGGGAAAGTTTTACTCTTTAAGTAACGAGGGGGCAGGCGAACAGAAAAAGAGCAATGCAGTTCCGAAAATCCCCTCGTCGAGACGATGAGAGGTGTTGGTCGGACTGATTCAAACGAAAAACCCACTTCACAGCAGAGGCTACTGGGTTTGATGAACACATTCCCGGACGAGGGTGGGGGACTAAAGTCTACAAACACAAAAACACCGGAGGAATGAAGATCACCATAATAGAAGTGTCAAGAACTAAAAAAGGCTGAATGCGTTTGAAAAGTGTTCGACCCGAAAAAAAGGAAAAAAACCAGAAAACCTGAGCCTCGTCGCAACGACGGAACGTTCAAAAAAATCCATCCCTTCTAGGAATGAACTGAGATACAGCGGGGGTTTGGTAAACGCCTTTGCGGGGACCAACAAGAGGGAAAAAAGGATTGGAAGCCCAAAACCGCAGTCGCCAAAAAAGAAAAACTGATGTTCAATGACGTTGGAGAAAGAACGTATCCGGGCATAGGGAGTCCAATTTGTGGAACGATGGACGGCACCGGCGAAGGGGGAAAAAAAAACAGTAACGGAAAAATGGAACGACTGTTCGGACAACTGTCAACAAACAAACTGCCGTAAATGAATCCCCGGGGGGAACATGAAATGGAAAAGTATAACTGGGGGAAAATCGGCGTCATGGCGGTGTAGAAGAAACCCGTCCTTCCAAAAACGAACAAAAAACTAGGGGAAAAGAGTTGGGGGGCAGGGAGGTAGGAGATGTACCAAGAACGGACGGGCGGGGAACAAAGGGGATAACAAGGGAACGAGAAAAAGAAAGTTTGACTGTCCGCAACCTCAAAAAGACCCGGCGATCCGCCAGGGGGTGCGGGATTAAGGACGGGCCCGCGTCAAAAAGGAGTGCCCCAGTCGCCGTGGGGGGAGGGCCTTGGAGGAAAATGCGGGGGAAGAGACATTTTGCGGGGGGACTAGCAATCAAAAGACAAAAGGCTTTTTAAAAAAACAACGGTCACTCCATCAAAAAAAGGGACAGGGGACTTACCTGCCCGGTTCAAGTCGGTCGGTGGAAAAGGATGGCTTGAAGGACGCCCAGAGGTTCGCACGCGTGAAAACACGACAGCACCCACCCACCAAAGGCATCGGAAAAAAAACCGGTTGGCATTACACAGACGCAGGGGGACGCGGAGGTATGACGGTAAGCAAAAAAAAAGGAACAGGGAAAAAAACGTCAAATTGCTGTGCCGGAGAAAAGCCCATCTTGGAGGGCGGCTATCATTCCAGGAAAGCGGGGAATTTAGGGTAAAAAGACCCCGGTCGCTAAACGAAGTGTGAAGGCACATGAAGAGAAGCGTAACAACCGGGTAAAAGAAATGAAAAAACTCAAAAAAGAGGGTAATGGGGGGGGGGGGGAGAAAATAGAGCCACGGGGGGGACAGTTTTTGCCCGACGACCCCCGCCCGCAAAGTCAGTCAAAGACCGAGTTGTTTTTTTACAGAAAAAGGTCGTCCCCTCAGGGGGGAACCCCCAGACACTACCGGAACGAAAAAACGAGGCAAGACCGTAAGTTAAGACTTGAGAAATGATTTGCCCGGGGGGAAAAAAAAAAAAAAACTGGACTTCCAGTGGGGTGCATGCTTTCCGATGCAAAGCGCCCAGGGGGTTCCAGAGGGTGTCTACATTCACA
>Ga0179593_1603849_pt1 | contig 10125 bp, 14 predicted proteins | sample CZODoug2_1_08_16_FD_185931 | JGI IMG/M metagenome (GOLD analysis project Ga0179593, IMG submission 185931) | Vadose zone soil fungal communities from Angelo Coast Range Reserve, California, USA - CZODoug2_1_08_16fungal (PacBio error correction) | ecosystem: Environmental > Terrestrial > Soil >...
CAGTCGATAAAGTGGAAAAGCTGAGGGCTTGGGGAGGCAAGCCCAACCTCTGTGCAAGCGGCTCTAGGCAGATAAAGCCACTCATGGCCGCGAAGACGACTAAAAGAAAAAAGAGGAAGATCAGGCCGAACGTTTGAAGTAATTTGAAACTCGAATGTTTTCGGGGATAAACTACTACGAAGGGCGATGTCTTAAGGGCGCAAACTAAAGAGAAAAAGCGCTACTGGCTGAAATCTCAGGGGCAACGTGGGGGAGGGGTAGAGAAGAGACCCGTCAGAGTCTGGCCCCGATTCTCAGGGGTCTTTTAGAAAGGATGAGCTGGTTGTCGGTCGCTCGGGCAGACAATGGAGCCCAGTACAAACGTAGGGTGGGAAAAGCTGGTGGGGGGAATGATCAAACAAAGGCGTCTGACCGCAAGAAAGCAACTTAAGAAGGAGTCGGGGGATCGGAGGATGCCTCCTGCCCACTTGTAGAGGGTTCGTCAGGAAGAGGTCTGTTCTGATGGCACCGCTCGATTGGTCTGAGGAGGGATCCGTCATTACGGGGAGAAACGGAAATGCTGGGCTGTCCCGGGGGCCGTATTAATCGGTCCGAGGTAGCAACGCCCTGGGAAATCTGGGGGACTTACTGTCGGTTGGTTGTTAGTAACCTTCCCAGGTGTTCTTCTATCCGTGATGTAACGGGAGGGTATCCGACAGCGGGGGGGGAAAAGAAACTGTTTAAGGATGGCGGTCGTGAACCGTATAGGAATCGAGGGGGAAATTAGGGGGGGAGTCGGGGATAACTAGATCTATGTTCATTGAAGCGTTCGGGTTTCTGGTCAGGGGACTGGGGTGGAGGGAATAGGGTCAAGAGCGAAGGGGCGCTTCCCTAGAGAGAGTCTTCACAATCGAAGTTCGAAGTGCAGGAAGGACTGGAACTGGGAAAAATTTTCTAAAGCTCCTGTACAAACCCCATTTTCTGAAGCTGGCTCGGATGAGACGCCACTTTCGGCAAAGGAGGAAGGCCTTTTTAGTATTGTGTCTTTCGTAGTGTGCCACGCCTGGCGAGAGCTACGGAGCAGGGCGAAGCAGTGAGTAGATCGGCCTGTTCGTGGGCTCTTCGACGACGCGAGAGCGTGAGAGGATCGCCGCGGGTCTCAGTCGGAGGTGCATCCTCGCGACCACGGCGGGGGACCGCTCTGGACCCAAAGACAAGCAGCCTCGAAGGGTGGCTAAAAAGAAGGTCGGAAAGCGACGGGGGCGCGCGATGACCAGGGGGAACCAGTAAGAGAGCATCGCAAAAAAAAAACCACCCTCAACAAGGCACTCCGTAAACGGGTCAACTCAGAGCTCCTCGCTCGCCCGCTTTTAAAAAAAAAAGTCCACAAGAATTACAACTGCGCTCTCCCTCGGGCCGACGGGAGTTCAACGTGTGGGGTTCAAAGTCCGGGCCAAAAAGGGGGATCGAGGTCCTCTCTCCGTCTTCACAAGGTCTGCCGTTCTCGGATGAGGAAGAATCTTAACGTAAACCCTAAGCTTGAGGAAAAAGAGGGGGAGGCTCTGGGGGAAAGAGGGGGGGGATCGGACCTATCTCAATCTTCGCGTCATTTTCATGCCCATTCCAACGAGTCAGGGCTCGACGGGTGAGCTTCGCAAAGCAACAAGAAGATGAAGGGGGGAAAGGGGAAAAAATTTTTTTAGTAGTTTTTAATGAGGGGGTAGGGTGGGGGGAGTTTCTGGGGGGGGGGGGGGGGGGGGGGGGGGGGGGGGGGGGGGGGGGGGGGGGGGGAGGGGGGGGGGGGGGGTAGGGTGCTTGTTGAAATTCCGGGGCGTGGGATTTTGAGTCCACGGTTTCTCCCAAGTTCTCTGCTTCTGGCGCCCTTTGATCGCCTACTCTGAAAAACTCGTAGGAAAAAACGACAATAGAGGGGACGGTCAGCAACAGGGCGAGTCCCCAGGAGAGTACTGCTCGTAGGGTCAAAGTGGGCTGTCTCGGTGGGAGAGAGAAAACAGCTCGCAGAAAAAAAAAGCCGCGGTGTGCAAAAGGGGAATGAGGCTCCGGTGTTGAAAATGCCTTGCTCCGACAGTCGGGGGGTGGGGGCGGGCGGTCGAACAAAAAGTAGGAGAGCAGAGTTTCAAAGGATGTGCTTGAGAAGCCGATGACCTTGAAACTGAGAAACCAGCACAGTGAAACAAGATGAAAGGAACACAACGCGGGAGGGGCGAAAAAACTGATTTCAGCAAGGGGGGGATTAGGCATGAAGGGGGGGGGACCTGCGACTGGCCGATCACACGAAAAAAAGAAAGGGGGTTGGGTAAAGAGGGTTAAAAAAGGAAAGTGAGGGGGGAGAGGAAAGGGCAGCACGCGGTGGGGTGTCCGATTGATCCTAGCCCGATTGAATCTGCACCTTCAAGGGAAAGAAGGGCGAACACGCGTCAGTACTGCGGAAGGAGGAGCTGATGAAGGGGAACCGGGATGGAAACGTAGTTTGTCCGCTCACGGAGGGTACCGTAGAACAGTCTATTCAAGTTTTCGACCTCTTTTGTAAATCACAAGAAGGGGGAGCGTCTTCAGTAGGCGGGAAACGTCTCGGATCGATCAGAAAAAACTTCGGGAAAAGGAGGGAAACCGTGTGAGAAGGGGGCCGTGAGCAGAAGAGGTCGCAAAAAAAGTTCTCGCTGCCTGATAAAGAACACCATCACCCATCGCAAAAGGAAAAGGGGAAAACAATCCCAAAAAAAAAGTGGACAGAGGAAGAGCAGTAAAAAGGTAAGCTCATTACGGAACTCTGACTCCTATTTACAGCAGGGGACTAATAATCGGAGAGGGGGAGGAAATCCTGACAACCCCCCCGGGAGTGCTTAATGGAAAGAGACGCCAAAAAATTACAACAAAGATGGGGGGAGTGAAGCGGACGCGTAGTTCTCTTTCAGGCTCCGAGAATGATCGGAATGGTCTACCAGAATCAAAAGAGGGAGGAGAAGCATGGGGGGGCGCAATGTGGAGGGGGGCAGGAAAAAATTACATCTGTCGGAGACCAACATGCCGGAGTGCCAACTAGTAAAAAGAGAGTATGAGGAGCTAGAAAAAAGGTCCCCAAAACTTTGGAGGCGCCCCGAACCGCCCAACCTCCCACGACGTCCCAGGGCAAAGGAGGGGAATGATTTGGAAAAACTAGAAAAAAGGAAGTCCTAAAGCAAGACATTGAACTAAAAGAGTCCCTGTGGATCGCAAAGGCCTTGTTCGGAAAACACCGGGGGGAAAAAAGACGGTGCGGGTTTCGGAAAAGCCTACAGTGCCTAAGAAAAACAAGTGCTCCAGACTTCTTTCGCTTTTCGGAGCTGAAAAGGAAGAGCACGACGCCGACGGGGGCCGAGACGAAGCGAAGGGGGGCGCTGGAAAAAAAGAAAGAGAAGCCTCGTTCAAACAGCGCACAGCCATATTAGGGGGCCTGGCTAAAGCGCACAGGGAACCTCCCCGGAAGACGAAGACGGGCAATGGAAGACGAACTAAACAATCTTGTCTGAATCCCTTCGTCAAACGTAAGAAAAGGAAGGATTACCGACGTCATGCGAAAAAGAGACTGGATGGAAAAGAGAAAGGTGAAAGGCGTGCTCCTCGTTGAGCACTCAACTAGGGGAGAGGGGGGGAGTTCTACTGGGGAAGGAGGACTTGAAAAAAAAGAAGGGAATCCCGAGCCTCGACAGAAACTGGGACGAAAACAAGCAGGCGTCCGTGCTTCAGCCTCGTTTACCCACCTCCAGGGTCGCAAGAAAGGATAACATCCCACGCCGGGGGCCCTGGGAAAAGAAAAAAAACCTAAGAGAGGTCAAAAGGGCGTAAAAGGCAGAACAGGTCCTATCTTCATGCACGGCCCCCGATCTAGAGGAAGGGCCAAATTCAAGCAAGCGAAAGAACAAAAAAATAAGGAAAACTGCAATCATCCTTCAGCATAACCCGCGAAGTGAGCGGAGAGAAGCCGCAGAGGATCATGAACTGGGGAAGTTAACAAGGAGACCAAAAGGACCCCAGCATCGAAATGCAAGCAGCAGGAAGAAAAGTGCATCTCTGAAGAAGCGCCTCAAGGCCCATCCGTCGCAAAATCAAAAAAAAATTAACGGAGAAAAAAAGAAAGAAAAAAAAATGATGGATCTCCGCCCCAGTCCGCCTCACGCTGGTCAGGAGGAGCAGACAGGAGGGGGAGGAAGGCCATCAGTAACCAAAAGAAAAAGGAGAAAATCCCAGTGTGACGGGACGGTCAAAGAAAAACAGGGGATAATTGACCCCGGACAAGGTGACGAAGCAAAGGTCCCGTCCCCCTCGTCAAGAAAAAAAAAAAACCTCCAGCTCGACCAGGTCGGGCAAAAAAATCAGGGGAAAAAACTATCAAAGAAAGAGGGGGATCAAAAAACCAGCCAAGCCAGCCTTGTCAGTGATCAGGGTCAGAATGCGGCGGGGGGAAGAGAAGATCCCTGCCGAAAAACATCTCAAGGTAAGATCAGCCCAGAAATAACTCAAGCAGCAGAGGGGATTCCCTTCACCGGAAGAAAAGAGCGACTCGGCCGAACATTTCGGCTCTACACCAAGTGTGGGGGAGAAGAAGTAACCGAAAAAACACTAGGAGAGGGAGAACACACTGGAAAAGGTAGGTAGAACAGAGAGAGGGGGGTGGGAAGGACCTAACACGCGGGTTAATTCAAATTGGGGGGGATATACTAAACAGGAAATGACATAGGGGCGTGGGCGGAGTTCAAATGCCCCCACAGACAAAAGTATGACCTCTTATCATCCTCCGGGGGAGCCGTACACTCGGGAATTATCGCCAGAAAAAAGACTGAGCAGGATGGGAGAAATCTAGCGCGACCACTTACTTCACTCCGTCCTGACTCAATCCCTGGTGAAGGTCACTGGGGAAACTGAGGGGTATGGTTGAGACGCAAAAGGCGTCCTAGGGGAAGCCGAGTTCCCTCAGTGGGCTCGATGAGGGGCAACGGAGAAGGGGCTGGGTCGAGGTACGAACTTGATCGGGAAGATCTCACAAAAAAAAGGAAGAGAGGAAGGAGCAGGCTCGCGTCAAGGAACGCGTGTCTTTCACGGAGAGCGTCGACGGCATCGAGCCAAAACGAGGGAAAAAGGAGCTCGGCCGAGAATGAAGAGAGGCCGCGAACGCGGGAAAAAAGATCTACGACAAGGAAAAAAAGAGGACGTTGAGGAGCAGGGGGTGAAGGGTGGAAGAGGATACCTACTACAAGCGGGCTTCGCAGGATGGCGCATTGCAAACGTTGATGAAGAGGAAAAAGTACTCTAAGGGGGATTAAGGAAGAAACGTGAAGGGTATAGGAGAATCCAAGCACAAGCATGGGGGGGGGGGAACCCTCAGGCCGGATGGTCCGGGGGGTTCTTCGTCTCCTCAACCTGAAAGGAGTGTCTTGCCGCTTAAAAGATCGATAAAAAAAAAAATACTTCGGAACCGGGAAAGAAAAGGGGGAACGGGGAGGTCAACTGGCGGTAGAACGACCTGTTCGACTGACCGTCGGATCTTCTTCGTCGTGCCGGACGGGGAAGGGTTCATTATCGCTGACTGCTGGGGGAAAGGAAGAATCTGCGAAAGGGGAGTGGAAAGGGGGGGATATGATTTGGAAAGACTACGCCTGAAAGGGAAACTACGCTATTCCTGCAAATGAATCTGGGCTGGAAGGGTCTTATCATCGGAGGAGGAGGGGGGGATATGGCAAAGGGGAAAGGGGGGAAAGGGAATCGCAACCTTAGGGGGGGGGGGAAGACGTAAGGGAGAGGATCTCGTGAACCATTAAGTGAGTGGAGCGCCTAGTCATTCCGAACACGGCTGGGGGGGAATTGGGAAGCAAAAGAGTCTCTTGAAGAAAAGAAATGTACAAATGGAACAAGGGGAGGAGTGTGTCGTCTTCGACCTCTGGATCATCGGGCGTTCGTCTCGTTCGGTAGTGCGGGGGGGGGGAACGTTCACGAAGAACGTATGGGAAAAAGAGATGAAAAGGAAAAGAAACAAGGAGCAGTGAAAATGCTGCGCAGTCCTCTGCGGGGGGCAAATTTGGGGGTCTAAAGGGGAAAACTGTTAACAGGAATTAAGCTTCTCGGCAGCGCCGAGAAGTCTGGGGCGACGCTGAAGGATGGCCAGGGGGGCTAGGTGACAAAGAGGGGCGATAAGACTCGGGAAAAAGATCCGAGGGGTCCCGGCGTTCCAGGGGAGAGGACGAGAAGAAGGGAGGGTCAGCATTCAAGAAAAAAGGGCGCTATCAGAAACGGGCACTCGGAGGGAGGTCGGCGTGAAGGGTGATGTGAGAGCCTCGTACACGGCGGGGTCCACAGAGACTGGGAAGAGAAACGCCACCCTCGAGGGAGGGTGCTCCCAGGAAAATCGCGACGGAAAGGATGGGAAGAAGAGAATCCTCCTCGGAGCAAGTCCAACAGCCTGAAGCTCCGCTTGCCACAGCCCAGTAAAAAGGGAAAAGACGTGAGACAGACGCGGGAGGATATGCTCTAAAGAACTTCTCGAAACTAAGAAATAAGAAAGGATCGGGAGTTCGCCGACTTCAAGACCGTTTTTTGGTCTGCCGGAAATTCCGCAGGAAGGGGAGGGCATAGGGGGGGCGTCTCAAAAAGGACCGGGGGAAGAGGAAACGAAAAACCTCAGTGCTAGTTATGAACGGGGCGAGGGAAGGGCGAGGGAAGCATCGAAGCGCGAAGAAGGCAAAAAAGGGAAGGCTCGGTCTCGGGGACTGTGGAGAGGACCCGGCCGCCGCAGAGGAGCAAGTTACGAGACAGGCCTCGTGAAGAGGAGGGCAACGCGACCACAGAACGTAAGGGTGCGAGGTCAAAAGGCGGGAAGGACGCAAGAAAGGGTCAAATGGGCGGGGGACGTGGAGATCGGAGGAACGAGGAGAGGAAAGCCGCCGAGCGACTCGGGGGGTTTTGTGTCAAAAAAAAGCCCTTCGGTTGGAAGGGGGGACGGGAAGAAAGAGGGGTTGGGAAGGGGGGGACGTGGTAAACGTCCGAAACTCAAATCAGCATCAGATCGGGGGCGTGTCCGGGAAAGACGGAAGGGTGAGGAATATGAGGAAAGGTGGAAAAAAGTTCCCTGCCCGATGAGAGGCCTACAAACTTTCGACCGCCCGCATCGGGGGAAGGAATGCCCTGGCGATCAGTCGGAATCGGGAAAAGCAATGAAGCACGAAAAGAGGTAAGGGGAGGAGTAGTTCTAAGAGCTTCGCACGTCGAGAAAAGTTCCTCACTCGGTGGGGGTGGGGGAGGGCTTCCAAAAGAAAATGATCGTCACCTGGGCCTTTAGTCGGCGCAGAAAGAGAATACTGAAAGTAGGGGGAAGGGGAAGTGGACTTGAGAGGGAGGGGCCCAAGTTTGGCCGCAAAGTCTTTGAAAAAAAGTCGAACTCGCCTGGGGGGCGAAAGGGAGGGGGCTGGCCCGACCAGAGAGGGGAGGAAAATCGGCGAGGGAAAAGCAACAAAAAGGAGGAAAAGGACTGTACTCGCGAAGATCAGGGCGTGTGCATACCAAAGGTCGCCCAACCGGGATCAAGGAAAATGAATACGGGGAACCGTGAGCGGGGCCAAACTAAGTCAAACGAAAGAGAAAAAGTAGGAACCTTTACAAAGACCTAGAAAAAGAAGACTCAGAGGCAAAAAGGGGTTCAGGAAGGATGTGACAGGCATGTGACGAAAGACGGGCGAGGCCTCGGAACCTAACAAACCCGAGTGCGGCAAATTGCGCTGAAGAGTCGAGCTGGATCAGGGGAAAGCGGGGGGTGCTGAAGGGGGCAGTCGGCCGGTAGGTTTCATGGAGAAAGATAAGATGAAGGGCCATGTAAGGGAGAACCTAAAGGGGGGAGGGAAAAACTCAACTGGTCTGATAGAAGGGAAAAAAAAAAAAAAAATGGGGGGAAGCGAAGATTTCAAGGAAATATGCGGAGACGGACAAGGACACATCCCCGGCTTTCCACTACTCGAAAGAAGAGAGATGACTTGATCGGGGTTCTCTACTGAAAAAAGCCCAAAAGAAAGGGGGCTCAAAAAAAAAAACTCACAAGGCTGCGAGGCCCCGGGGGGGCATGTCACAAACCCCTCTTACTCTGGGGGGGCGGAGAAAGCTCGTCAGACACGTCGAAAAGGAAGCCATTGTGAAAAAGTCTGAAGAAGGGAACTGTGGGGGGAGGAAATTCCTGTTATGACCAATAAGGCACAAAAACTACTGCCCTTTTGGTTGGGAAAGCAAATACGAGGCAAGTACTCAGAACGGCAGAAAAAAACTGGAGGTCAGCGAAGGCACAAAAGTCCGAGCAGAACGCCGGACTGGGGCAGGACCTAAAAAAGAAAGCATTGGCGAGAGGAAACTAGAAGAGAGTAAAAAAGGGGAAGAGGGAATCAATAGCAAGGAGGGTTTGGAAAGGCGGCTTACCTAAGAGAAGGGAATCTGCCGCCCCGGGATGAAAAAAGACACTAAGGAAAAGAGACGGGGATACAAGACCGGAAAAGTCCTTAGAAAGTCGGCGAACGCGGTACTAGAGTATGCGCGAGGGGGAATCGAAAATCGGAGAAGCTTTTTCCCTCGGAAAGGGGAAGGGCGTGCTCCTGGGTATCCTGTGTTGAACGCCGGCTATCGGGGAGGGTGATCTACTGGTGGCGTTCAAAAGCCAGAGCCCGATAGGCTGCCCGCGACCTGGGGGTACGGGAGAAAAACGTCCCTCGAGGATGGAGTGAATTCGTGTAAAGGGGAGGGGGGGGACACGTCGGAAAAAGAACATCCAAAGAAAGAACCTAAGATAAAGAAGCCCCTCGTCGAGCAGAAGGGAAACCCTATCTCTCGACAAAAAGAAAGGGCAAAGGATGCACGCCCAAGACCGACATTAGAGAGAGTGTTCCCCGAGTCTCGAGTACATAGGTGGAAAGCAGGAAAGAAAAAGGCCGAGAACGGTACATTCCAACAATCCTGGAGGCGAGAATCCGGCATCTTCATGCTAGGGGGGGGAAAGGAAAAGTGTCGAAAAAACGTTCCAAACCCGCACAAAAAAAGGAGGGCACGCCGCAGCAGGTTGTTCAGAAAGGAAGCGTGTGGCACAGCTCGAGGCGGGGGTGTAGACTGCCTAAAACAAAGAAGAGAATGACGAAAAACTAAAACCATAACCACGAAACGCTATAGAAAATAAAAGAAGAAAGATTATCGCAAACAGAAAAAAAGTTCCGTCAACAGGGGAGGGGCTCTAGACTGGAGGACCAAAAACAGCGAAGGTTATGAAAAGGAGTCCGATCCGCCTCACGAAAGCGTTCGGACCTGCTCGAGGCTTCTGTGAAAAAAGAAGGAAGGGGGGACGAGCAAGAAAGACGGGGGGGAAAACGAGGACAGAAGGGAAAAGCGAGAGGGTCGGTGTGCAACCCCGCCGGGAGCGGGCCCAGGGAGGGGGCCTAAAACCGCGAAGAGATCAGGCCCCCCCGCACCCCCGAAGGGAAGATCTCGTAGGTGAAAAAAACATAAGCATCGCCCCGGAAAAACATCATCGCGCGTGCCGGATCAGCCATCCCGCGTACTTCTCAAAGAAAGAGCCGCGATAATAACGCGAAGAGCGCACCGCCGAAGAAAAAGAAGAGGAGATTTAAAAAAGGAAAGAAGGGTTACAGAAAAAGGAACCGAACACCAGTCGGGGGAAAGAGTGAAAATCACCAAGGAAATGAGACTTCGGCGTTTACGGGAAGGAAGAACGTGGGAATCGCAAAAAACCGAGCTGTTAGGGAAGGGGGGACGGAAAAATAAAGGGAGGGGGGGACCAGAGGGACTCGTGGAGGAAGATAACCCCTACTAGAATGCCACCTGAGCTATACCGGACAGGGACCTTCTGGGAGGGAGGGGAGATCGAAGGAGAACGAAAGTTCAAAGAAGCCTTGGAAGAGGGCTTTGGAGAGTAGAACACCCTGAGGGAGGAGCGCCCAAGTCAATGCAAGGAACGACTGACTAAGGCAGCCGTTTGACGGAGGAAAAAAATTGTAGCAAAGACATAGGAGAGAAGGAAGCTATGGAAGAAGGAAAAAAGAGAAAGGCTGTGCGAGAGGGGGCTCTATGGGCGACGCACTTCTCTTTAATAACGGGTCAAAAAGATCG
>Ga0179593_1281873_pt1 | contig 10124 bp, 9 predicted proteins | sample CZODoug2_1_08_16_FD_185931 | JGI IMG/M metagenome (GOLD analysis project Ga0179593, IMG submission 185931) | Vadose zone soil fungal communities from Angelo Coast Range Reserve, California, USA - CZODoug2_1_08_16fungal (PacBio error correction) | ecosystem: Environmental > Terrestrial > Soil >...
TAGGAAGCAGGGCTTCGAGGGGAGGGAGAAACGGAAAAAGAAAAGCTGGCCAGAATGTGCTTTGACGGAAGAAAGGAAAAAGAAAACCGTCGGGACACGGCTGACTCTGGGGGTGGCTGGGGTTCGGGCAGGTCTGGGCCGTGATGTGGAATATTGCCGGAGGTGGACGCGGTATGTACAGAAAGGAGGGGGAGGCTCTCCGGGGAAATACTTCTATAATGGAATAACTCCAGGTTGTGCTGTTTATGATAACTCAAGGGGCGATGGATATAGGCCGATCGCAGAGCGGTGCAAGAATCGCAACTACCGATAAGGAGAGATTGGGAAGAAGAAGAAAGTGACAGGAGAGGGTGACTCAGCTCCGAAGGAGGAATAAGTTTTTACATCAAAGAGTGGTCGGCTTGGCAGGGATAAGGAGGAGTAACAACCGATGCTCGGGAAAGGCGGGAACAAGGGTCAGCACGGTGGGGGGGTTGAAGGGCGGCTACGTTTTTAATGTGAGAAGTAGGGGTGAAACATGATCTTGGTGAGGTCGATACGGAAAACGAAAAGAGTTGACTGACCGGACAGGAGAAGCCTGCAGGAAGGGTTGATTGAGAGCGGCCGATAGAAACAGGGGATCTAAGACTAAACTGAGGAACGGTCAAAGGGGGAGATGGCCAGTTATGACGAGTCTCTTCAGGAGATGGAATGGGGTGGGAACACATGGGACAGGATAGGACGGGGGAGAGGGGGAACCTGTTTTTGGTGCGTCGGGGGTGCCGGGATTTAGGAAAGGGAGGAAACAGAGCTTATGAAGGGGGGAGAGACGAGCGGGGGTATAGCCTATGCCGTCGGATCAGCAATAACGAACCCTTACCTTACAGCTGGGCCCCGCAAAAGGGGGGGAACTGGTGATTTTTAGAGAAAAAGTCATTATCGGGGAAGGCGGTTTGGCGTATCTGACGAAGACCTGGGTTGTAGGTCCTTTCGTTTGGGGGACGCATGGAGAGATGTCGAGCTCAGAAACCGCAAAGACGAAGACGCTGGCGGGAGGAATATCACGTGTGTGGGATCTATGTCTTCGGTGAACAGAGCAAAAATATCAGCTGGCGGATATGGCATTGGCAGCTGTGAACCTGGAGGCTGTTTCAGTGAGCAGAGACGGAGGGGCATTTTCGGGGGGAAAAAGGAGTACTTAAGGTAAATCTCGGTAAACGGAAATGGACTTACGAGCAGCAGAGGATGTATATGAGATGATTCCGGGTGGAGAAGGAGGCCAAGTCAACATATATTCCAAGGCGGTATATTACGAATCTAGGGCTACAACGGATTGAAGCGGGGAGCAACAAGTATCTCAAGAAAAGTCATTAACACACCTAGATGCACCTGTTAACAGAATTGTTATGGACTGAAAGCTAAAGATGAGGTTGACTAAACATTTGCTGCGAGGACGCAAGAGAAGGGGCTGGTTTCAAGGAAGTGATTGTGTTGTCAGGTTTTAAGGTACAAAAAAGACGTGTTTCGCAAACGGGTGATGTTGAAGGGTGGAATTATAATGGGGGGGTAGCCAGTAGACTCGCGAATCACAGAGGGCAACGGGAGGTAAGCTTCATCTCGAAAAGAATGAGGCGAGGGAAATGTGTAGAGGTCCACGAGGGTGCCGTAGCCCATGCGTCCATGAGGGGGGAAAATCCTTCCAGGAGGGGACACGATCACCTGTTGACTTCCTGGAATGAGGGCAACTTTGATTAGAAGAGGAGGCAGGTACATCTTGGAAACCAGTGTCCCATGGCAGGGAGAAAGGACACTTGATTTGGTGGAAGGATATAGGGTTGGAAACTGTGCTGTAACTGGGTTTTGGGAGTATGGTCTATCAAGGTTACCCTAAAAGGGATGCTGGCGGGGAGCGTTGCGGAAAGTGCTAAAGTAGGGGATCTGGGTGTATAGGAAAAGCATGAAGGCGAGCAAAGTCAGGTCTTCGTTACCGAATTCCGGAGGGGGGGAGACAGAAACAACGGTCGGGAAACAATGGCAGGAAAATGACATTTACGGGATTGGGGGGAAGCTGCCATGTTTGAGGGTTGCCTTCACAGTTGTGTCATGGGGGGGGGATAATACTGGGGGTTGTAGAACCGCCTGGGAGGGGGGGGGGAAAGGATGAGCGCCAGTCGAGCATTGGGGAAACCTAGGGCGGGAAACCGAGGACGGGGGAATGTGCTTGAGACGGGCGTTGACGCTGAAAAAAGGCTACCAAAAGCCAGAGGATGACGCTGGTGTAAACGGCATTTGTAAAGGAGGGGAATCGTTAGGCGCCATGTGAAGAAGTGGTCGGAGAAGAAGCAGAAGGCTCCCGGGAATCGATAAAAGGGAATAGGGGAGGGTAGCTAATGTCGAAACGAAAGTTGACGAGAGACCTTTCGTGGTCGATGCTGGAGCGGCGCAAGGTGGGAAAAGACGGGCAGGAAGGTATTGGAGGGGGGGTGGTCGTCGGACGTACCACGATGAGATTCATGCGCGCGGATGATGAGGAGGGCCTGGGGAGGGGGATTCGGTAGAACATATGAAGGGGTCTGGGATGGGACTTTGGCCGTGGGGGGGGGAGCGGAAAAACGGGGAGGGGCAAAGCGGTATTACATAAAGATCCATCGCTGCGGGGACAGGGCTTGGATGAAAGCGGCTGGCAGGAGGGGACGGGATACCGGGAGAACCCGCTTTCGCAGAGTCTGGGGGGGACTAAGATTCTGTCGGGATCTTTATAGAGGGACCATTGGGGGGTGCAGGGGAGGGGTCCTCCAACCTCCTCTTGTGGGGTACCGTATGGTGTTTGTAAGGAAAATCTGACGGTGTTGTGGGGGAAGAAATGTTCTGCGGTTGAATGTGCACAGGTTTGGCAGCAACGTGGTGAGGGGGTGGAAAAAAGGGGTGGAGGGAGTTTAAGGAGAAAAAGCCGGGCTGCTAAGCAATGGGGGCAAGATCCTGGTTATCCGCGAGGGGAGAACCGTCATGTGTGAGCCTAAAGGATGGAAAAAATCTGTTCGCGTGACGGGGGAAGAGACTTTGGAGCGGGCCACTTAACTGTAGGTTCCCAAGCAGCAGGAGACGTTCCGATGTCAATCAAATGAAAGACAAAAAAGCTAACTAAAAGATCAAGACATTGAGCTTAAAAAGCCGTAAACGCCGTCCGCCACTTGAAAGTCCGTGAATCTGGCACACCACCACGAATAGCGAGAGAAGCGGGGCTCGTCGAAAAGGAGTACTACTTAAGTGGAGTAACCTTAAAAGGTGCCTCCCTAAAGACGGGGAGACAGGAAAAACGAAAAAGGGTTACTACGGATTGGAGAGGCACATATAAAGTATCTCAACCCAGCTTGGTGTTTTCGAAGAGAGGGAGAAGAGATTTCAGCAGGGGATAACTATGGGGGGGACTCACTTCAGGGAAGATGGGAGAGAGGTCCTGTTCAGCGACTGAAAAGGCGTCAAAAGACGGGGGTGAGTGCAGAGTCTCAGGGGTCGGATTGAAATGGGATAGAAAACCTTCAAAGAAACGCAAAAATGATCCTTCGGGACTCCAGGGTGGCGAGAAAAAGGAAGTGCTTCATAACGGGAAAAACATCCGGGCTCTGGAAAAAACCCAGAGGCTTACCCTACAATGCCGCCCAGGGAGGGTAAAGTGGACGTAAGAGACGCGACGAGGTCTGCTCTCTGACAACACGAGAAAGACCGAGGCTGCCGGCGGGTCGGCTTCTGTGAGAAAAAAATCAAGTCCTTCCGTTACAAGTGTAGAAGGCCGTTAACCAAGACTAACGAAGGAAAGAACGGTCGCCGAAAGGGCGTCAAGCGCCGGGAAGATGACACTATAGCGGGGTTATGGGGTGTCGGGTTTAGGGGTACCTGCTTATTTGGGATGTGGGCATGCTGGGCGTCCCTTTAGGACACCTCGAATCATGTGCGGGGGCAACTCTTAAATCAGGGAGGGAGGTTCATGTCTGATACGCGCAATGTTGACTGGGTAATCAAACGATCACAATCAGTACACTACAACCAGGGTGACGTCTGGGTCGCAGGTGGGAGGTAGCTCGAGGTAGCTGTGTTGCAGGGAGGGGACTGCTGAAAACAAAAAATAAACACATGTCAAGGGGGGACCCTTCCCATAAGACGGCAGAGTGGGTGCTCTTTCCCGGAGCGGCCAGCTTCATGGAGGATGCCAGCTGCGACACCGGCCGCATGATCCCTCCAGGTTTGTCGTCGTCGAGTCTTCCGCTTTGCTACGGGGTATTGTGGGTAAGTTGTGGGTGGACTGGTCATCGCTCAGACCAAGTGGGTCTTTAAGGTGATCCTTCCAGAAGCCCTGCCAGTTAACTACTTTTTCTATCGCGTGCTGCTATCTTCAACCCTGAGCGTGTTAGTGCGGCGCTGCTCGCTATTTTCCCTACAGCGCGGGATCACACGAAATTGGTAACGCGTTGTGAAAGGGGGGGGAAACTATATGGGGAAATAATATCAGGCTGCTTTTGGGCGGTCTTCGGGAAAAAGCGCATACCCTGCCGCCATGGGTGGAGGCCAGTGAGATCGTTTTCGTCACTGGTTACTTACCAGTAACACTTTAAGGTACTCGGGCGCCTTCGCGGGGTCAATGGGTTGGGGAACACGTGGTGGAATACATCACAAAGTAACAAGAAAAACGGTGGAGATAAAAAAAGCTCAAAGGGTGCAAACAAGACCGTGGGTGGAAAGGTGTGTCGAGATCCCTCCACTGAAAATTCCTCCGTGGAGGGGGCTTTCCAATGGAGGCAGGGCGTGACCTTGAAAGCCCGCCCTGCCAACTACAGGTGGATGGTTACACATCAATGACGGTTCCTGCCCACGCTGCAGGACGGTCCCCAAGAAATTCGCGGGCTACGGGCGCTGAACCTGGGCCGCATTAATTAGTCGGGGGGGGAGGGAGCAGAAGCCCAACGAGACATGATAAGCAAAAGTATTTGCAGGGTTGAACGGGACAAAAAAAGAGTCCCGGAGGAAAGGCGCGGGGGTACCGCGTCAATCCGGAAGGCCACACCGAGAACGCGAAAAGCGGTGGGGGAAGGCGTCACGACATATCTCTCAAAAAATCAACAACAAAAAACCGGGGGAGGGTTAAGGGGAAAAAAAAGAAAGTAGGCGACGAGGAGACCAATGAATCGCAATAGATGGTGAGGACGGCATTCTATCTATTCATAAAAAACGCGCCGGAACCGGACTAGGGGGCAACGTAAGGAACCGATAATTAATTCGCGACTGTCCCTGTTAAGGGCGATTCGCTCCACTGCATCGGGAAGGAAGGGGGAGGAGAAAAGGGAAGCCGGAGTTAATTGTTAAGTACAGATCTCTTGGGACGTCCAGGGGGGGTCTAACACAATACTCCTTAGAGGGTGAAGGGGCAGGGCGGCTGGGGGAAAGGCAAAAAGCCGGCAGCAATGGCCTCAAAAAAAGGGCGGTGGAGTTCGTTGGGAGATGCTACCGTAAACCAAAGGGCCCCAATGGATGGGGTGAACCCTTTGGGGAGTTCGAAACCGGTCTTGTTGATAAGGGGAAAAGATGTTAGGGCCCCTGGGAAATTGACCGACGTCAGGAAAAAATAGACTGAACAGGAGGTACGTGCAAAGCGACTACCATTTAACACGTAGTACGCAAAGGGGGGCAGAAAAAAGTTGGAAGGGTCGCCCTCACTACGTGATTCGACCACAGTAAAAGCAGCGACAGGGTAGTCACCAATAGAGCGCTAAAAAGAAAGTCAGAAAGGATGTGGGGCTTCCTGCCCGGGAAAAAGGAGGGGGGGCAGCGCCCTCCAAAGGAAAAAAGATCATGTTGACTCCTATCAAGGCACTCAAGAGAACAAACGGCTACCTGAGTAGTCTAAGAATGTATCACAGTCCAAGAAAACCAGGTAGATGGGGAAGCTCACTAACCGACAACCCAATCCGTGCCCGAAAGAGCCCCTTGAGGTGCTCGAATTCGCGTGAGAAAATGGATACTAAAAGTCGCGAATATCTATGCAAAAGATTCGTGGAGACAGGTTACCTGCACCGGTGAGAGAAGAAGGACAGACGTACAGGGCGAAAGAGCTGACTCCAGCGAACAGCATCGAAACGGGAGGGTATAGGCATAGACTGGGTTGAAAAAAATGCACATTGTCTCCAACTGGAAAAAAAAAAAAAAAAACAAATAAGCCGAACATCGTTCAAGAAAAGGAGCTAAACGGCTGCAGAAGGAGCGCAAGCATGCCCAAAATCAGAAGGACTACATAAACCAAACAAGAAACAGGGAAGGTGTGGGATCAAATCTCTGCTGACTGCGCACGCCCGTTCGACGTCGGTCTGATGTTCATGCCTGAAAAGAAATGTATCGGAAAAAAAGTTTGATTGTGATAGAAAAAAAAATCCAAGGACGGCACACTTGTTTGAGGTGTTAATAAAAAAAACCGCCGAAACCTCGAGAAACGAAAAAGGGCAAGCTTCCCTGAAGGGCTGCAATGTGGGCAGCGAAAGGGTAGGCAGGCAAAAAGGATTTGAATAGATGGGAGGACAAGTGCAGGCTGGGAGGCGAGAACTGCTTAAAGCCGGAGACGTTTTGTTTCAACGCTGGGCCGGCTAACGATAGTCCTCAAAATTCGCAGAGTGGGGAGCGGGGGCGGAATAAAGGCTCCGGCATTGAATGACAAGGAGGAATCGCTCACAGGATAGAAGTATACCCAATTATACCCGCGCAAGAGAGTTCGCTGGCGAAATAAACACAAAGCTGGGGGGAAAGGGGAACGGGGTGGTATGCTGTAGAAGAAATTTACTTTGGAAAGGGTCAAAGGAAGGGGGTGTGCAGGCGCACAAGCTTAGGAGACCAGCAGGTAAAGCATCGTCTTACTTACTGGGCTAGGAAGTCCCTCCGCTATCGAGCGGGTGGGTGAACGCTGCCAGGAAAAAACGTGAAAATGCCCGGGGTACGCTGGTGGGAGAAGGAGGGGAGAGCTTTGGCGGTCGATGTGCTTTTTTTTCACTCTAGGGGGACACGACCGGTGAACTCCTGCTTGGGGCAGTCAGGGGAGGCCCCTTGCAACGGGCCCGTGACCTCGGAAGACTCCCGCACGCAGAAAAAGAAATTCCAGTCCGATCGGATCAACAATGAGTGTCGCAGGAAACCACTTTATCCCACATCTGGTCAAAGGGGACCGGACGGCGTCGCCGACTCTCGGGCCTTCAAATAAAACAAACAGTAAACCACAGCGGGACAGGAACAAGGCCAAAGGCCCTAAGGAATTGCTGAAAAACAAAAAGAAATGCTTTTTCCTTCCAACATGTCAGGGCCCAAATCGGGAGGGTTTTGAAGAAATCAAGAAACGAGGGTCATGCCCTCTAAAAGCCCCATCTCATCAACGACAAAGGCGAAAAGAAACCACAGGAGTCGCCGGGGAAAAAAGCAGCCATAACGATTCAACAAGGAAGATCCCCCCGCGAGTCAAGTTTAGGGGGATCCCCATAGGAAGGGGACGTCGCTCAACGGGAACCGTAACAGCCAAACAACAGAATATGTCGCGAGACTCCACCGGCACGGAAAATAGGCGCCGGAATATATAGGGGGCAACGTCAGCGAACAACAACCAGCAGCTGCAAGGGAGTTCAACTGGCAAGAGAAACAGATCGACTCCAGGAGAGGGAGGGAAAGTCGGATGAAAATGAGCTCCGTGCATAGTAGGATAGCGGACCAAGGGTCACCGGGGAAACTGAAGCAGGAGTTCAACTCCAGACGATGACAGCTTCAGCACTGCTGAAGAACTGGCAGTAGAAAGAAAAACAGAGATAAAATCCGAAGGACTCCTTGCGACGGTTTTTTATTAAATATGCAAAAACGCAACGTGACGTTATCCCTGACCAAAAAAAAGAATAGATCTGTGAACAGAACTTTCGAAAAAATGCAAGAAAGGGCTCATAGGGAACCAAATGAAGCTGCGGACCGAACCCAGGAGGAGCCCCAAAATGCTACAATGTGACTGCACCAACATGGTCGTCAAAATCCGTAAAGTCAGTACTGCATGGTGCCCCGAAAAGAGGATCCCCAGAGGCAGCGGAAAAAGACAAACGCGAACGAACCAAGGATTTTCCTCAGAAAAAAAACAGCCGCCGTAGGGAAAGCGTTGGGAAAAAAGAAAACTCCCTCCAGCGACAATGGAGAACAAGAGGGGGAAAAAAAAAAAAGACCCAGGAACGAAAAACATCACACAACGAACCCTTGAACGGGAAGGTGGACAAAGAAAGTATCTCGGTCCATTGCCATTAAATTGGTCTCCAAGCTGCCCTACTAGTTCAAAAAATAACAAGATTAAAAAACGCAAAATGTCAGCAAAAAAACGGAGAGGGAAAAAGATCTGGACATATTTTCACCCGCATGGACATCATGGGAGGAAAGGCACAAAAAGAGGAGCCGATAAAATCATCTGCGCGCACAGCAGGAGAAACGGAGGGAAGAGAAGACAGGGGGTCAAGAGGAGAAACGGGGAGTCCCTCAAACAAACCCAAAAAATCTCTTGGGGTATCCTTCTTAAACAAAAAAGCGTCGAAAAGCCGTAAGGGCTCTAAAGGTCAACCTGAAAAAAAGAGAAGGTCAAAAGAAAAAAGGAAAAAGATGCTCAGGAAGAAAAAAGGGGGGGACCTACGCGTTCTCGCAATGAAAGAATCGGAGTGGACCGGGAAGAAAGTGGGTACACGCAGTTTACCTTTATATGAAGGTGAAAAGGACTACGGGGGGGTCGAAAGAAACCGGGAATTCGTAAATCCCAACAATCTCCCTGGTCAAAACAAGAGGAAAAGGCTCAACCGAATCACTCACGAGAAAGACTCTAAGGGAAAATCGCGACTAAAAATAGTCCGACAGAAAAGCAGGCGACCGTCATGGACCAGAATTCAAATCCGAAAAGTCCAAACGGTTTCCGCTGGAAACTGGGGGCTCCATGTCAAAAATAGCACCAGCTCCGCAGAAGGAGAAGGGGGGATCGGATCCAATACCCGAAACAGGATCACCAAACGTGATCTTCTCGAAATGATTCGTATGAACAACAAGCGAAACAAATCTCGAACATGCGACATCCAGAAGTCCCACCCGAAAGGAAATACCACTCAACCTTCGGAAAAAAATACAAAAACCAGTACGTAAAAGCAGAAAAAGTTAGTGAAAGCAAGCAGAAGGCAGTTCGGCGTAGGTTAAGGGTGCGATGCTATAGAACGGCAAATGAGATACCAACCGATCGAGGGGAACAAAGGGAAATCATACGAAACCGCGGGGTCAACCCGCACATAAAACCCGGAAACCAACCGACGTCACCACAAAAAGTGGTTGCCTCAATAACCTCATATCATGACCAGGGGGCCACCATTCCAAAATCCGACTCGCAGCGCCTGTACATACCTGGCCAAACAAACACCGCAACTCAGACGGAAGGAAGATGAAAAATTTCTAGGAAGACCTCTCTGAAAGCTCAACCAAAAAATGGCACCTCATGCTTAAGGCAAGCGTCCCCAGATAAAAAAGTATTAGAAAAAGAGACCAGATCCTATTTCACAAAGGACAACGAAACCGATCCAGACTAGAAAAACAGGTGCCTTAATAGGGGCCCGCCAGGAACCGAGCCGAGGCGAAAAGAGGGTACTCAGACAGGAGCAGCACAGCCGCCCCTAGGATTTAAGAAAAAGTAAGTATTTTCATAACCAGCGGGCTGATCCAGCTCAAACCGGCAAAGAAACGTAGACGTCATGGATCCAATCTCTAAGGAGACCACGGTAGTCGCGATAAAAAACCGAAATCGGAGAATAAGAATATCCAGCAAGCCAAACTGGATCAGAAAAGGAAACGGTACAAGTACTCGCCCACCACGGCCTCCGGGCAAAACAAAACGGAAAAAACATATCGCTTCCACCACGGGAAGAATCAAAAAAAAAAAAAAAGTTACAAGACAGACCCACCAAAACAAGACATGAGAAAGGCAGTGGGCAACCAGACCGGCGCAGTCTTAGATCAGGCCCGACGCAAGGGTCAAAAATTGCCAAGCCACGTGAAAGACCAGAGAACGTTTAAATCGAAGGCCCGAATCGCCCAAAAGACGTAAAACCCGGAAGCACAGC
>Ga0179593_1367744_pt1 | contig 10124 bp, 14 predicted proteins | sample CZODoug2_1_08_16_FD_185931 | JGI IMG/M metagenome (GOLD analysis project Ga0179593, IMG submission 185931) | Vadose zone soil fungal communities from Angelo Coast Range Reserve, California, USA - CZODoug2_1_08_16fungal (PacBio error correction) | ecosystem: Environmental > Terrestrial > Soil >...
CCACGAATCCCAACTGTGCAAAGAAGCGAGTGGCAAAAGAATGGAGGGGTACAATCAAAAAATTGGCGCATGTGCGGACACTTGGGTCAGAAAACGGGGAAACAAACGGGAAAAAGACTATAAGAAACCGGCCAAAAGAAAAGGACAAAAAGGTAGCTCAGGGCAAAAGCGGAGTCAATGGGGGAGAAATGCTAAAGAGAAGGTTAACGTGGGTCAATGAGTTACTGGGGGTCAAAAATGGAGGGCAAAAAGAAGGGGGTAGAAAACGGGGGAAAGAAGAAAAACCAAATATGTCCGTGAAGCGCGGCGTGGGGGGTGGGACCTCCCACGGAGGGTTAGAAAGGTCAAACGAAAAGGGAGGGGTCACTATGTCTAAGTCATCAGAAGGAACAAGCAAGGCGTCAAAAGACCGTTATCCGGGGGAGCGCTTAGAACGGGAAATTCGGAAGGCATCCCAGTCGGGGTACACGAGAAAGGGGGGCAAAGACAAGGGGGAAAAGGTTAACCCTCACAAAAAACCCCACCCCCGGTTTGGAAGGGAATCGTGCCAGAAAATGTGGGGAAAAAAGAGCGTGGAAGGAAAAAACCATGCCACGCAAGGGGGGCCATCGCGTGAACGCGGGGGAGAAAGCGCAAGAACACGTATATCGGTCGGATGTGTCCAAAAAAACCAGGGAGGACTTGGGGGAGAAGACGCCACGAAAAAAAAAAAACAGTCCGGAAAATAGAGATGAATTGCAACAAAAAAGAAGAAAAGAAGGGGGAAAGGAAGGATGAACAATGAAAAAAAAAAAGCTCAAAACGGTCCCAAGCAATAAAAAGAAGTTGGCGGGACAGGAGGATATACGTCTTTGGTCATAGGGGGGACCCAGAAAAGGTCATACGTTAAAGCACTTCAAGAGCCGTTTCGGAAAAAATCCAGAGCCGGTGACGGACGAAGGACCACAAGAACAACTTGTCCAGGGTCAGTAAGGGTACATGGCAAGATCGGGGAAGGGCCTTCCGAACCAGGGGGTAGTTAAAAAATACAAAACAGGTCCCCTGGTATGTCACACTTCCGCAGCAAAAAAAAAGAGGGGATGCCTCCCAACAAGGGGACGCGGCGGACGATAAGGGAGACTAATCCAAAGGGGAATTGGGAAAAGGACGCTTCTATCCTAACGAAGCCTTCCCTGAAAAAGAAAAAAAAAAGGGAAAAGGAGAAAAGAAAGGGTCAAAAGAATTATAGAATGGAAACAAACCTCCCAGAAAGAAAAATGAAAGAAAGAAAATATTATCTTTACAAGAGGGGGAAGGAAAAAAAAGAAAGTTCCGGGGAAAAGGAACTGGGGGGAAAGTAACAAAAATAACTGAACTGGACCAAAAACTCAGTGGGGGGGGGGGGAACATTTACAGGGGTGGGGGGCGCTCAAGGGGCGCCTCACCGGTTGGGTGATGTTTTTGAAAGGATTGATGAATGACCCTCGAGGAGGGGGGAGAAGAGAAAAAAAACGGGGGGGTCCCTAGCGGGGCGTCAATAACTTCGGATAGAAAGAATTTGGGGAGAGATTGAAAATACGAAGAAAAAAGAAAGATGGAAGAAAACCCCAAAACGGTAAGTTCAAAAACTACGGGGGGAAGGGAAAAAGGCAAGCCGTTGAAAAAAGGGAACGGTGGAAGGTTGTATAAGAACCGAAAAAGAAAGAGGGAAAAAAACTTGGCTTAAACAGGGGGGGGCCATAAAGGATCAAAACAAGAAAAAGAGGGAAAAAACGGGAGAAGGTAGGGAAGCCAGTTCCTTGGGGCTCGGACAAAGGACATGTGCATGAAACGCAAAAAACCATGAAGGAAAGAGGAAAGGGTAAAAAAAATGGCGGTCGCGCCAAATGACTGAAAGGCGGGGGGGCGGGGGGAAGAAAAACTGCATTAAAATTTGGGTTGTTGAACGGTTGTGTTGGGGGGGGATGGGTCAAAAAATTGACCTCAAGAATAAAAGAGGACAACAAGGGAGACAGCCAGGGGGAGAGAAAAAAAAGTTCCAAACAAATATCTGAGGTGGTGATGGAAAGACGAGGGGGGAAACAGAGAAAATGGGATCGATCCTTAGGAGGGGGAAAAAAGTTTTGGGGGAGGAGTGAATTACCCGGAAGGCATTCGGGGGGGATAGTTGGGCAATGTACTTCGTTAAGCATGAAAGAAAAGGAAAAAGGGGCCTATCTGGAAAAACATAAAAAAGGGGAAAACACTCGGGAAGAAAATAACAAATTAGTTTCTGGGGAGCGGGAAGGGGCGTAGGGGGATTCTCAGGGGCGGGGGGACTGCAATGCGTTTCCACAAGGAAATTCGGAAGAAAACATATCCGAAAGTCTGAGAGGCAGGGCAGCCACGAAGAAGCGAAAACGAGGGCCTATGGTAAGAGGGAATGACACCCTAGCGGGGTGGGAAGGGGGGGTCAGGGTTCTATAGGATAAAAGACGGCTTTTGACACGGTGGGAAACTGTGAAAACAAAAAAATCATCCTCCAAGCCGGGGGGGGGGAAAGGGGGTTAGGGGAAAATTTGAAACTAGCGTCAAAGCAGCGGGGGGAATTATTGTCCAGGGAAGGGTCCGAAATGCTATGGGCGATGGTTCCCCGGGCGAGGGGAGATTAAAGGAAAGAAAAAGACGGGAAAAGAAGGGGGTTAGTCGTTCGGGTTTTGGGGAAAAACCATCGCTTCCTCTCTCATGTTGGTTGGGGTTTGAAGGGAGTGGAATTTTCATAGAGAAAGACTGGGGTGGAGTGGCGTGGTTGGTCGGGGTGAGTGGTGGTGGAAACAAAGGTGGGAAGAAGCGGGAGGAGGAGGGTCAACAATAGCAGTGGCGGAAGGGTTGGCGGGGGGAGACAATCAAAACGCGGGGGCCATTCGGAGACTCCTAAGATAAAAGCACCAGGGCAAGATGGGCCATTTTTGGGGGCCCAAATCCGATGAAAAAGGAAAATTGGGTTACTGATGGCCACCGCAAAGACCTAAAGACCAAAAAGGGCCGGACTCATCAGGGGAAACAGGCACGGACAACGAAAGTGAAGGAAGGCCATTGGGGAAGCAGTGAAAAGCGAATGGAACAGGGGGGTAGTCCTTGGAATGAAGGGAAAAAAAGGCTAAAACAAATGCTGGTAAATAGCCGAGGTGCAAAGGGCCACATAAGACAGCGGCATTAACGCGAATGGCGAACCAAAGCTTGGGGGGAAACCTCGGACAAAAAGGCGTCTGTCCAAAACATGTATGCAAAAACTTGAACCAAAAAAGGGGGGTTGTCAAAAGAGCGCGACTGGGGGGTAGAGAAAGGACGGAAAAATTACATCTTCTTGGGGGGGAAACCCTATAACGGGAAAGCTTTTTGCCAACGAAAGAGAACTCCAAGGTGGGGTCAGGGGGTGGAGAGTTGTGAAAAAAATCCCTTCTAAAAAGGCAATCGGGAACCATAGGCGGCGGGGGGGGATAGGGGGGGGGGACTGGACGAGGAAGACCAATGATATAGGGGCCACTGTACGTCCAAAAGGTTACCCTGGGGCAACTTAAGCACCAAGTTCAGAATTGTCCGTACAAGAGGGGAAAAGACGTCCCAGTCTTGTCATCGCGGTCAACCTTGTCGCGAAGTCCCCTCCGGAAGGAAGACGGGGTCTAAAAGATAAAACCTAAGCCGTGAGGGGAGGAGGCGATGGTTTGCAGGAAAGAGTTGGGCTAGGACGGGTTGCGCTGTGGGTTTCTTAATCGTAACCACATCAGGAGCGATAAGAATTTTCAAGATCCCGGGGGGCCTTCAGGCGTCAACGTATTTTGGTGTCAGGGCGACTTTGGAGGTGGACAGGGAGAAATTCACCCCTTAACAAAAGAGAAAATGACTGCCGGGCAGATCAAGCAGGGGTACGGAAACCGACAACATAACCACCAAATGGTGGGCCTCCCAAGTGAGACGGCAATCGGACCATGGTGAGGCGGAATCACAACAACAACAACGGAAAGGATATGAAAAATATAACATGGACTGAGCCGAGGGACGGCCAAAACCATTTGGGGTGGAGGGGGAAAACGACATGGTTTTGGGTAAAAAAACGAAAAAAAGGGGGGCCAGCCCCCCGTCCGGGAGGCGGGAAATAAACGAAAAGAAGGTAACAATTCAAGAAGGGAACAGGGGGAATTGGAAGAGGGCCCTTGGAATATCAGCCCCAGGGTGGGAGACAGGAAAAAAGGAACCCAGGGTTGGGGGCCGTAAAAGGGGGCCGGTCAGAGCCAAACCGATGAGTCAACATCAGGGGTGACGGCTCTCCAAAATCATGATATGAGGCCAGATATGGCGGCACGCCGAAAAGCAACCGGTCAAGATGGGAAATCTTTGGAGAAAAAAAGAAAAAAACGAAGAGAAAAAAAAGTTGGCAAGAGTAACGGAAGCGCCTCACAGAAGGGGATAAAAAGTGCATTTTCTAAAAAAACACAACCCAAGGGGGGAGGGAGAAAAAAGAAATCCTTTGGAAAACACGCGGAAAAGGGAAAAAAAGACGGTTGGGGTTCAAAACAGCCGAGCATGAAGTGTAACAGGCCGGAACGAAGCCAATGGGAAAACGAAAACTTTAACCATGCTGAGCGAATCATGGAAGAGAAACCTTGCAGATATGTAGAAAAAAAAGACGATTGTGGGTAACACGAAGAGAAAGGGGGACGGGGGAAAAAAAGTGGGGGGGGAGGGTCCCGTACCGGCAACGAACTGTGATATAGCAAAAGGTGTTGTAGAAGAAAAAAGGATGAAAAGAGAAAGTGAAAAAAATGATTTCACAAAGGGGAAAAAACGGGTGGATCGAAAAAGTAGGGGGAAACGGAAAGGAAGGACGAATATAGATTACGCGAGGAATACAAACAAACTGGGGGGGGAAAGCCATCGATACTAAGCGCAAAGGGGAGCCACGACAGCCGCCGTGATGGCAGTGGGCCAAATACAGTGAAAATTGAACTAAACGAGTCAAGATCTTGTTTAAAAAAGGGGGTTTGGGCGATAACAGAAGGGGAAGAGACCGGGAAAGTTGATAAGCGGGAAAGTCCGATTGATCGAAGACGCCGATACGCATCCAAAAATCGGAAGCGGAAGGACCACCTTACAAAAAGAAAAGAAGGGATAGAAAGACACTCACGAACATCATCGTGGCATCAGAACGTATTGAGGGACGCCAGCTGTCAAAAACGGGGGGGCGATTCGTGGGACATGGCCTGCAGATCGGGGCGATGCGCGAAAAAAATTTAATTCTGCAGGAACAAAGTTTGTCAGGATAAAAAAGAAACATCCCGGGAAAAAAAGGGAATCCACAGCGGATCCCATTCGAAAAAAAAGGGCATTGCTGTAAACAGTTAATCGTTAAAACCCGTATAGAAGAAGTGGAAGGACAGGGGGCAGCAAGCAAGACAGGTCCATCAAGCAAGGCCCTAAGCGAAGGAGGAAACAATCGGTCTAATGAAGGAACAAAGAAGAAGAAAAATAAAAACCTGACTTGATAATCTCCGGTAAGAGGCAGCGAACCCGAAACAAGAAGAAGATGGAAAAACATGTGGGGTACAAGTTGGCAGGACCCAAAAACCCCGTTCGGAAGTGGGCCGAACCTATCGAATCCCATGCCGTGGCAGCACTGACGGATTCACATTCTTGGGGAAAGGGAAAAAAAATTGCAGGTTCCGAATTTTTGCAAGGGGGACTGGAGAAGTAGCGTGATTTGAAAGCAAAACAATGACCTTAGCGGACCTGGTCGTCAATCAAAGAACATGTAAACGGGGGTTGGGAGGGCCAATGGGGGGTGGGGGACAGGCCAACAACGACGAGAAGAGGCGAAGGGCTGGACAGGTTGGAAAAAGGGATTAGTTCAAAAAAACAAAAAGCGCCTCGTCCCGGAGGGGGCCGACCGGCCACAAAGTCTGCTTATAGCAACAATAAGGATAAAGCAGCACATGACAGCCGCCGGAAAGGGCGGAAGTTGAAAATGAAAAAGGGCATTACGTGGGGGGTAAAGGGGGCATTCAAACGGTCCCGAGGACGGGAGGGAATTCAACAAGCAACGGGAATGGGCAAACGGCTGAAGCTTGTCGCCCGGGGGGGGGCCCCCAAAGAAATCAGGGAGTTGGCCCCAGGGCGCCCGAGGGGCGCGGTCAAAAAAAGAGAAGACGAAAGGGGCGTCTCGGCGGGAGAAGGGACGCATAAATCTTGGGAACAGTGAAGGTTGGGGGTAGCCCCGGCAAGTGGTGAGCCGCACCCGGGTACAGGAAACATAAGAAAGGTTGGGCTTAAGCCCCGAGCTGGCAAAAACGAACGGTTTCCTCAGCAGGAAACGTTAAAACGAAAAGGTAATTGAGAGGTAATCAAAAATGGGGGTGGGGGAAGGCGAGCGCCAGCCTCAAAGGAACAATCTAGACGATCAAACAACACACATAGAGAAATAGAGAGATTGGAAAAAATGGGGACGCAAGAACCTTGAGCCAAAAAAAGAAAGCTGAAAGACCTCGACGGAACACCAGAGGCGGGGGAACCTGCGCGTTGGAAGTCATCAAACTTACAAAGAGGAGACCCGGAGGCAATCTCGTGCTTCATCAAGCCTCGACAAAAACACGAAAAATTTCTCGGGGGGACAGTCTAAACCTTTGCGGAGCAAAAGTGGAAACCTGGGGAACACACAAGTTCCATTCGTCCCAACTAGGAAAACCCTAGGGGAACAACAAACCAACGGATCATCGCCGACGAACTAGGTATTTGAAAGGGAGAAAAAAAAAGACAATGGGGCAAACTTAATGCCTAATTTCAGAAATAAAAAACGTACGGTCCTCATCGATCAAAAAGGCACAAAGAGAGACCAATCAAAACTAACCAATGAGAGGTTTAACTTTTTGTGGGGACATCAGCCCCGAATTTGCAAAGGCAGGGGAAGCCATTACAAAATACATTAAAATTCAAGTGGACCAAAACCACGTCAGGGGGCCATTTGGGTCATGGTGGGAAAATTGGAAAAAGAAGAACGGATTAGAGAAGGGACCATGTGGGGGGCGGAAGAGGAAGTGAGAGTTTGGCACTGTTGGCCCTTTTAGTGGGACGCAACCCCGCTTTTAAGTCAGAAGGGGTGAGGGTGGGGAGGGCAGAGACCTTGGGGGAGACCTAAAATGGCAATCTCATTAGAGGATGATACAGGGCACCCGGGGTGGGTTTAAAAAGTCCCGGACGGAAAACAATTCCTGGAAAAGACGTAATTAAAGACCGAGAGAAAAACCAGTATGACGCAAGGGGACCCAGTAAAAAACAACGGGCCATGTTTGATCAGTCGTATGGGATGTTGTGCCGTGTCGGGCCAGCACGGTTTTGGAAGTGGGGGTGTACGGCGGACCAGTGCATGGTGTACAAGAGGGTGGGAGACGGTTAAAACACGCCACCACATTCGGTCGGGAAGTGCGCAGGTGGAGGTTCGGGTTCACAGGGAGCTGAGGCGGGGGGGCAATGGTGTGGCAAGCTTGGCATTACAGGTTCAGATAGCGGGCGAACTGGTGGTCGGATTCGAAGGGAGGGGACTGGGGGCTGGGTAGAGAAGGAGTCGGCACAGGGATACGAAGTGTCCGTGTCAGAGGAAAGACAACTATAGGATATCACAGTTCTGCTTGTAGAAAGGTTTTTTAGGAGACCCTCGTTTGGCTGGTCTTAACGTGCGGTACGAATGATAGATACACCGAATGAGAGAAGAGTAGGTAGAAACATGGCAGCTCGGTCGGTGGTGGCGTAATCGTGATGTGAGTAAGGGGGCGGTGCAGCAAGGGGGCGAGTAGGAGGTTGGCGCTGGCTGGGTTTTTGCATGATTGGAGACGGAGGAGTAGGGTAACGGGACCAACGACACCCGGGTCGATTTCTTTACGGCCAGAAAAATGGCGGTCCCAGCTTTTGAGGCCCTCAGAGGAGTTGTGGGTAAGAGGACAATAGTAAGTCACGAGAGGAGTTATAAGAGGGGGGGGTAGGGAAGGCAGTAATGGGGTAAGAAGAGTTAGTGGTGTAGAGGGGAGCGGTGTGATTTGTGACAAGATGGGAAAGGAGAATTTGATTACGACGCCAGAAAGAAAAACGAACCATGCGGCAGTTGGGTTGGGGGGGCCGGGTAAAGCGGATATCGAAACCAGAAGTGAAAGATCGCCGGGACACGGCAGGGTTATTCGCCACGCCGGCAAAAGGGACACACGCAACGCCCAAGGTCCCAGAATGGGAAGGTATGAAAAACCTAATAACGGCTGGCTGGAATGAAATGGGAAAACAGGGTTTGTCATGGGGTTAGGAGCCAAGAAAGGGATTCAAGCAATGAGCAAAGGGGCCGGGGGCCAAAAAAAAGAGTTTGGAAAAGTGGGGGGGTCACTACCAAGCCACCCTCAGAATCTGAATCTGGAGTAAGGGGTTCACCTTGGCCAAAAAGATAGACGGGGCACTGGGCCCCTGTTGGGACTAGGGGGGGGAAGGGGGCTTCCTAAATCAGGCCATACGACCGGGGAGAGAGCTTTGAACAGCCATCGCACCTGATCCCGCAATTGGGGGGGTTCCTAAAATCAAAAAAGGGGGTCGTGGGGGAATCCAGACGAAAAGGCCGCCTAGCGGGATGCTCGAGACAAAAGGCGTGGTGGCCATAATGGCAAAAAAAAAAAAGCGGACTGTCAACGCGCCCTGAAGGAATGCAACTAGAATTCGCGACGAAAAGTACGGAATTGGTTCAAGGAACAGAGCGCTTGACAAGTATTGAAAGAAGAACCCCGCCGAAAGGGGGAAAAATGGTGACTCAGTGAACGGGGGGGTGTAAGATAAAACTTGTCGGAGGGGTTTGACCGGGGGCGGTTGAAAAAAACAAGAAAACGAGAAAAAACAGCCATACAAAAGCCGCGTTTGGGCAAAAAAAACGAGGGGTCAACGGGCTTCCAAGCTCAAAAAATCAAGCCTCTGGTAGGGAAGGGACAAAAAACGTCAACTTGTCAGCTTGCCAGGGCAAGCCCAGGGCCGCGTAGGTCCGGAACCGGGGTTCGGTCCAAAGGATCCTGAAGAGCCGAATGTTGGGGGGCCCTTCAGTGGGAAAAAAAGACAAGACTCACGGCAAGAGGGGGCGGGGGTGCAGAAGATATGATCACCAGGGTCGAAAAGGGGGCCAAAAAAAGCCACCTTTTTTTTTGGCCGATCCCGAGCGGAAAAAAAGACTAAAGACGGGGGTCATCAAGACGAACGCTGAAGCCGCGGGGGTGCGAATCGCACCGGGGAAAAAAACTTGGGGACGCGCCATTCACGAATGGCGCTGATTCAATGAAAAAACCGGTGAGGGAAATCACAAGTTTAACGGCTCACCAAGGAGTTTATAACGAGGCTGGGGCGCGAGGGTAAACCGGGAGAACATCGAAAGAATGGGGGGGACAGACGTCGCCTCTTTCCCTCAAAGTAAAAGGTTTCTGCTGCAAAATCTGGAAAGGGGAATAAGCGGCAAGTTGGGGGAAGAACAAATGTGATGGAGGACCGTGACCGTGCGGTTGGAGAGAAACGAGACCGACGTGAAAAAAAACCTACGAAAAAACGGTGTAAAAAAACCCGAGAAAAACTTGAAAGATTCTGGGAACGAGGCACGAAACAAACGCCTTGGGGGGGGCCGGGGGGGGAAGGAAATAAAGGAAGCCTAGTAAAGTAAACAAAAAAAGACAGACTACGGGTGCTGATCGTTGTGACGTCGGCACCATTTATAAACTATCTGGCAACGCCCTTCCCGAGGGGGCACTTTTGAAAGGCAATGTGCACACAGTTAAGACGGCACCGAAGGACTGGGGCCCTGGACAAGCCCAAAAAACATCATGGGGGGAAAGAAGCTTTCCAGCAAAGAGAGAAAAAATCGTCAAAAAGCCAGAAAAGGGCTCTTCCAACTGTTCCAAAATTTTGGAAAAAAACAAATTCCGGGGAAAAGGGGAAATTCAAAACCAGCCTTCGCCTTCAAATCTTTGGCAGTGGGATGAGATTGCCTGGACAAAGGTGAAGAAGGCTTGAATCCGAACTGCGGGGGGAGAAGTTTAATGCGATAAAACAAAAAGCGACCAAAAAACAGGTGTTTTTCATCCTGAGTAAGGAGTCGGAGACTATGA
>Ga0179593_1382288_pt1 | contig 10124 bp, 10 predicted proteins | sample CZODoug2_1_08_16_FD_185931 | JGI IMG/M metagenome (GOLD analysis project Ga0179593, IMG submission 185931) | Vadose zone soil fungal communities from Angelo Coast Range Reserve, California, USA - CZODoug2_1_08_16fungal (PacBio error correction) | ecosystem: Environmental > Terrestrial > Soil >...
GGGGGGTTGTTCGTGAGCGGGCGATTGGCTGCTCAAGTGCAATAACCGATGGAAAAAGGAAAGGGCGATCAGGGGGGAATGAATCGGGTCCAATCGGCAGAAACAAATTGCAAATGGGAACCCTTTGAGGAGGGAAAAAATGCGAGCATGGGATACGCTAGAAAAGCATCGTGCCGAGCCGTGGTAAACAGGAGAGAGTAGGAGTTCATGAGATCTCCAACCTGAAGCTGTGACGTAAGAAAAAACGACTGGGACCAGCGAGATCTGCGCGATTAGCACGCAAAGGGATCTGGGACGCTCTCGGTGTAAAAAGGTGGGAAAAGAGCGAAAGAAGCAACCTTGCGCAGGGGGGGTCGATTAGAGGACGGGCAAGTAACCTGAGGGAGGCGATGATTACTGAAGTCATCCATATGCTGTCGAGAGGGCAATTATCGTTGGGGTGCGTCATAGCGATCGTGGAAAGGGACTTTCAAGAATATTGGTCAAGTTAGTATTGATGCGAGAAGGGAAACAAAAAAAATAGGGAACCGAGGAAAGAGAGTCAGCAAACGGGGTACTCAGTGAATACCCAGTAGGGACTCAAGGAACCAAAGTTTTGTAGGGAATGGGGGGAGAATCGGAGAGAAGAACAAATCCCAGGTCAGTTCACGAGGAAGGCAAACTTGAACGTGGGCATGGTGATTTAGGGGACGGCTGAGAATCTAAGGCCATAGAGTCAGCTTTCTCGCTCGGGAAACATTTGGGAAGAAAAACGTTCAGGGTGAAGAGGGAGACCAACTCTTCTGAGGTAACGGGGACTCTTTCCGACCTTAAAAAGCTGTGGCTTCGTTCTCCAGAGAGGACGCGTGGGGGAAGTATCCACACTTGACTTCTCAGTAAAGGGAAACAGAAAAAATATCCATGTGCAGGAGTGGGAGGGAGAAGGGGTCTGTTGGGAAAAACGGAAAGAGAGCTTTAGGCCAGGAAGCAACCTTGAAGTCGGAAATGAGGGGGAAGATGGACCGCTCGCTTCGGGAGAGACATCGGCCTGGTAGAGGGCATGTAGGGGGCTTTCAGAAAATTTGCAGGTCCTTCGGACCGGTTAGACTTGTCCGACGATGATTGAGATAGAGCAATGCGAGTTGGTCTCGGTAGCTAAAGGTGGTTAAAATGGGGGGGGAGGGCACTGGGAAGGGGCGTGAAGATTTCCTAGTACCAATCAAGACTCCAATTACGTCTCTACAGGAAAAGGCTCATCGGGACTTCGAGAGGGAGACGGAATAGCTCTCAGCAATAAGCGACGACGGTTGCGGAAAGAGGAAATGAGACACAAGACCGGGCCAAACCAAATTGAAAAGGAAAGAAAATAGAGTCGGCCCGGGAAGACATAGCTTGATTCACTTGGGATGCAAAAGAGAATGGCCAAGCTATCGCAGAGATGCAGTGTGATGGGGAGGGAAATGGGCCCGAAGTAGGGGGGGGAGTTGTGGTGAACGGAGGGAAAAGAGTTAAGAAACGCGTAAAGCCAAGTCACCTGATAAGAGAAGGAAGAAAGAAGGCAAAGAAAAAATCTTTGGTAGCCGGGGGGAAAAAGGGGTTTGACGTTGGCCTTTCCTCAGCCGGCCTAGTAAATCCGGAGGGAGGCCGAAAGACGAGGGTCAAAACCAAAAAAAAGGACGGGCAAGAACTCGAAGAACTTCGAGGGGGGAAAAACTCGCGTTCAACGGAGGTCTAAGAGGGAGGATCTAAGTCAAACCAGGGCGAGCAAGTATACTCATGCTTGCAGGGAGCGGACCGCGTGAAAATAAAAAAAAAAAAAATAAGTGATGTTAGATGGGGATGCAAGAAGGAGTGGCTGCTACTTGGGGATGTGGGGGAAACCCGCGAGAAAGGGTCGGTGGTCGGAAAGAGGAAAGCGGTTGGATAGGAGGGGATGATGGGACAGATACTTGCGCAGGTGGATTTAAAGGAGTGGGGGGAAAACAGGGAACGGCCCTGGTGGCTTGGGGGGGGAGTCAGAGGCAATGGTGGGGTGGAGGAGGAATCAAGAAGAAAGGTCCTGATCGTTTACTAGAGGGAGTATAGAGAACTTCTAAAAAAGAGCTAAAGCCACAAGGGGGGTGGAAGAGGCGGTCACTGCATGAAAACAGTCAGCTTTTCCCTGTAACCTGGTCCTAAAAGGAGGGCCGTCGCTCCACTTAAAAGGGGTCGAGGAAAAGAAAGGTATTAGATCTCAATTGTCTTATCCGTTGCGGATAAAGGGGGGGGGGGGGTAAGAGCCATCCGAAAAAGTAGAGAAAGATAGAGAAGGGCCTAGCAAGGAGGATTCTCAAGAAAGAGAGACCAGGTAAAGACAGGAGAGAGCCAGTCATGATGGGAAATGAGAGATGAGGGGAACCTACCCTAAAAGGGAAAAGAGTTTTATCGACGACATAATTCCCACGTTGTTCCTAGTGCGCAGGGGAACTGAGGGGCTCTATTTGGTTGGTGAAAATCGAACGGCCGTTCTGGAAAGAAAAACATCTAGCATGACCAGTAGGACCCGTGCCCCGTGTGCTTGGGGACCGACGCAAGGCCTTCAGCGGGAGTATTCGCGCGGAAGGATACTGCAGAGAAAAGTGCCGAAACAGTAAGGAAAGAAGGGGGGGGGGTGTAGCCGGAGAAAAAGAGTCAGTACATACCTCTTGGAAGAAACTGAAGTGAAAAAAAAAAAAAAAAATAAAAAAGAAAGCGAAAACTGATGAGGATTCTGTACATCTAAAAAACCATCGCAAACTCGAAAAGGGCGGGAATTTTTCCTATAATCGAAAAAGCTGGGCCGGTCTGCGGGCAACTTTATAATGATTTTGCTATACGGAAATATTCGCCGGAATGTACTCAAAGGGACAGGAGCGAGAATTGACGGGTGGCGTGCCGAAAAGGGGGACGAAAAGGGGGGGGAAAAGTGTCTCCAAATCAAGACTGAACGGGGGTGAGAGGCGAGACACTAAATCGACTCGGCAAGGAGAAAGTCGGGAGTCTTACGCTCAAAGGGTACGACGTGCAGGAAGAAGGCAGAATCTGAGGGGAAAGGCCAAAAGAAAACCAGGTCTTCAATCAAAGGAGGGGTATACTGGTATATTTTTGCAGCTCGAGCGCAACAAGCCCCTGTCAGAAGAGGAACTTCTGGAGCGGAGGGGTGTCGTCACAGATGTAAGAGCCCGTCATTGCAGACTTTTGTTAAAGTTCTTGCCAAGCCAATGGCGCAACAGGTCGTACAAGAGTACCTTGTCGGGAGTAAAGGGAGCCGGGAAGAAGACAATGCACCGAAGAGATCGAAAAAACAAAAAAAATAATTAATTAGGAAAAAGGTTCTGCGTCATTGAAAGGGGGTCACTGGAAAGGCTGAAAGAAGCCAAGGACTCGTAGAGACATGGTGCAAGAAAGGGGTGAAATGGGGTACTGCTGAAAAAAGACGAAGAGAAGAGCGCTGAAGTAGTTTCCTAAAAAAGATTCGCCGATAATATTTCTGGAAGGGGGGGAGAAAGATCGATCGAGCTTACTCTCCAAGCTAGAAAGGAGAGGAAGTTTACTAGAAGGGGAGGGGTCTAACAAGCTCTTAAAAAGGAAGTCTGCTGGGATGAAACACGTACCACCGCGGGAGGGAACAGCCTACTTGGTAGGAAGGGGGGCGAAAAATAGAGAGAGGCACACCAAGTGAACGGTGGCTGCTTTTCTACCGGTGAAGATGGGTCTTCATCACTATGGGGGGGAACTACTCCAACCGCGGAAGGAGGAAAAAACGTTCTCATTCCTTTTCAGGGCATAAGGAGACAATGGGCAGTCCTAGAAACCGTATAACGTGCCGGAAAGTCGGAAAAGTAAACTTTGAGAGCGTAGGGGGGAAAAAATGGAAAAAATCATAGATGGGTTTTCTATGGCGTCGTTATTTGGACCACTGAAGGAAAGAGTAGCGTTTTTGCATTTCAAGCTTCTGGGGGAAGGAAGCGTAAGGGAAAGGATCAATCAAATCGTCGTTTTCAAGGACGGGCTGGCATTCCGGGAGAGGGGGACAGGAAAAGAAGGGCAGGCAACGTAAATACTCGTTCTTAGCCCGGGGGGCGAGGGCATGTCAACGGGGGGGGGAAGGGGTTCCCCTTGAGAAGAAAGTCATGATCCTGGTGTTCAGAGTCAATTCAAATAACGGAAGCGAGAAGGCATTTGAAACCCAAAAGCGCGGCCGTTGAGAACAATCGGCGTAGCAATGACGGGGGGAAGGGGGACGGGAAGGGGCCACTTTTCTAGGGTCGGATGACGATCAAAAATGCAAGACGCTTTGAATCCTGAGGAAAAAGGGGTCAGAGGAGGAGTTCTCGAGCTACGAAACGCAACAAAAAAAAGGGAGTTGCTACGACGGTTCTGGAGGAAAAGCGGGAAAAACGGTTTAAAAAATAGAAGAGGGGACAGGGAAAAACGAGTCCTAAAAGGATGGAAGCACCAGACGGAACGCCCTCTTACAGGGGGGGGAAAAAAATCCGTCAGGGGTAGGGGGAAAAATGTGGCACTAAAAGCGTTCATGGCAGTGACCTGAAAAGAACATTCGCAAACGGTGGAAGTGAGCGCGTGGTGGAAAAAAAAGAGAGAGAAGTATTAAAGAGCGGGAAGAGGAGGGTAGTAGAATAGATCCAATTTAGGAACGCGTTCTACAGCCACCACTTAACGGAGTCAGAAGGGTCAAGGCGGTCAATCAGGCAATCCCAAGGAAAGAAAATCTACAAAAACCAGAGAAAGAACGTAAAAAAGAATAGTGGGTGCGAAACGACGAGGAGAAATTTGTCTATATTTAGTGCAAACACGCAAAATTTCAAAAGGAAAAAAAAACTGAAAATTGAAGACGAAAGACTAGAAGAACGGGGAAAAACGTTCTAACAAACAGGCAGAGAACCGCGAAGCACTAAAAAACAACAAGTAGTTAGAGGTGATCGACCGTTACGACGAAGACGAGTATTAATTTAAGAAGGGGAAAGAAAGTTGGGGAAGAAAAACTCTGAGAGTTGAGAACGGGATCTTCTTCGAGGGGAACGCGCATGATAGGCGAACAAGCGGTACGAATGACTAAGGAAGCTGATGCACCGGCAACATAACAAGGGGTAAAAAAAAAGTAGAAAAAGATCCGACGGAGGAAAAAGTTGCGGGAAGGAAGCGTGTAGCAGAGGTCGACATTTGGATGTAAAGGGCGTCGATTTAAAACCCGACGTCATTCACACCCCCAAAGTAAGAAGTTTTCCCCTGCATATGAGGGGATAAACTCACCCAGAGTGGGAGGGTCATACGTGCAAAAAGGTGCTGGTCCCCAAGGGAAAAGAAATAAAGACGCCGGGGGTCACAAAGGTGAAAAACCGACGCAACTTCTCAGATATGTAAGGAAATTTTGGAGTTCAGTCCTTTGGTTATGGATGACTCGGCCGAAAGGAGGGAGGAGGCGCAGGGGGCGGAAAAGCCGGTATTCCTCCGGATCGGGGACGGAGCGGCGCAATTGGCGCTAGGAGAAGTTCTTAGGGTATTGCAACTAAGAAAGACTACAAATGCTCTGAAAAAAAAACACCGAGACCTTAGATACCAAAGACTAAAATGGGGCAGAAGAAAAGAAGACAAAGGGTACTTAGACCCTCTCACACCGGAGGGAGCCACTTTCTTAAAGGAAAGAGACGAAAAGGGGCAGATTACTGCCTGATCCGAAGAAGAGTAGGTCCAGAGTTCAAAGGAAAACCTGGGTACTACTGGGAAACGGTGCTGGAAGGCGAGGGAAGTGAAAGGCTCTAGGGCTTTGGAAAATTATTAGAGAAGGAAAAAGAAGGAAAAGGGGAGGGGGGTCAGGAAGTACTTGAAGGATAGAGTGGGACAAAGGAGAGCAACTTGCCTTGCAAGAGCTGATAGAGGGGGAAGGACCAGATTCATTTCGAGGAACACAGGACTCACTCTCTCCAGATTTTTTTATCATACTGCAAAAAGGCAAGGGAGAACAAAAAGGTGCTCGAGAGGGAAAAGCTACTCTCGCAGATTAAGTAGGAGAAGACAATTCAGCACCGGGTGCCCGTTGGGGTGAGAAAGAGGGTAAATAGGGGGGGGATGGTTTTCCGTTGACGGCGGAGCCCCCAGCAGAGAAAAAACGGGTTTATTAAGTAAAACTAAGGGGAATGGGAAAACTTACAAGGCTGAGGAAAGAGCGATTGAAATTGTCACTAAGGGGATCATAGAGGGACAAGAAATCTACCTGACATAGTCTGCGGGAGAAAAGAAATATCCAAGAGGGAATAAAACGATAGAACACGCTCGAAAGAAATCTGGCGGAGAGGAGCACTCGCTAATAACTGTGATGGGCAGGGACTAACGAAGAGGGGCGGAATTGGTGATTCGGGCCGTCTCATGGGAAAATCGCGGGAGCCAAAGTAGGATCACGCGTATGAGGGAATCAATCGAAAATGTCTAGGCGGCAAGCGGTTTTCTTCTTCCGGGAGGACCGCTTGCAGGGGTGTTGGGAACGATTTGAACTGAAAGTTAATTGAAGGGTGGGCAAAAAGGTGAAAAAATGAAACAAAGGTCGTAGAGTGGAAATGAAAAGTTTCAAAAATGGGTTCACAGCAAGGGCAAAAATTTGGTGTGTTTGAAAACTAGAGTGATAGCAGCGGCCCACAAAGATCGAAAAAAGGAGACTAAGACATCTTTCTTGCAAAGGGACCAAAGACGGCATACCAAAGAAAAAATCAGAGACTCAAACACAACACGGAAGAGGAGAAAAGAATGTTTTAGTTACCGGGAGGCGAGGAGATTGTCAAGTCAGTGCAAAAAGGGGAGGTCTGATCTTCGATCGTGGCAAAAGCTGTATAAAAGAGGGAATGAAAAAAAAAAAGGGCGCCCAACTGGAGCTGAACACCCAGGCAGCACTGGGGATACTCTATCGACCCTGGGGGGAGAGGACGACGCTGGTGAAAAAAGGGTAATTCAGGTCAGGGGGAAACTCGTCCACGCGGGGGAGTTTATCTCATAAAACGGGTCCAGAGAAGAGATCTGCGACGTATTGGGCCACTCAAGAGAGGAGAGGGGTTCAGATCGAGGTGGAAAAGATTCATGAGATCGCGAAGAAATCACCACATTGGAGAGGAGGAGGGGGAGAATGCCACGTAACCTTTATTCTAGGGAGGAGGACTGGAATCAGCCGATGAGGAGGAGCGGGGAGAAGGTAGTTTTTCTTAGACAGGTATGGGAGGGTTGGGATCCCTCATAAGGGTGAGAGGGGTAGTGAAGCAGTGCCAGGTCGTGAAAAAAGGATATCGAGGGGGTACAGAGCCGTGGATCAGTAGAAGAAAGGGGAAAAGGAAAACCTTCTCACCAGGTCAGCTGGGGATAGCAATAGAAACGGAACCAGTAACCCTTTAAGAAGTGGAGGGACTTCAGAAACTGAAAAGGCCTTTCTGAGATGTAGACGGAAGGGAAAAAAGAAGGAGGAACGATCGTCGCGGTACCTCGAGCACCTCTTTGGTCATACGTGGCATTTGAAATGAAGCCAAAAAGCGCAGAGTGAGCTGGGGTCTTTCAGAAGGGGGAGATTGGCTGATGGGCAGAGTTGAAGCAATTTGCGATTGAGGCCACAGAGGCCTGCCATAAGGACCTACAAAAGAGTCCATTTGCATGTCTTGAGAGAATAATATTTTCACGCCCGCTCTTGTCAGTCCCAGAAAAAAGAAACCTTTTCCGTCGTAAAAGATTGACGACGGGGAAGGGGGCTAGGCTTATATGGGCGTAAAAGAAAAAGCCTCAAGGGGCTTATCTCCTCAAAGGGTGCAGAAAGGAAAAACCGTGAGCGTGCCGCCTAACTGAGTTGAGTAGCCTGTACCCAGGGCGAAGGGGCTAGGGGGTTCAAATCTGGGGGGTGCTTGCGGCTGAGCGGGCTGCGTAATGTGACAAATACCATAAGGGGAACGCCGGAAAAGAGCGACAGGTCTTACATGCTGAAGCTAGATAGAGGGAGCACAGCAAAAAAAGAGGAGCTCAGGAAGTGATTTGCGAGCAGCAAGTTCAAAAATCTACAGGGGACACCACAATTGATTCAGAGATGCCTGCAGGAAATGGGGTCAAACACTTGGGAAGGGTAAACTGTTTAAGCACAGCCAGTGCCACGATATCTCAGAAGAGGGCACAGTGGGTGATGTACCCGCTGCCGGGGGGAAACAGTAGGGGGGGAATGGTGGGGAATACGTCAAAACTGAGCGGTACGTACTAGAAAAAGAAAAGGGAGAAACCGAGGAGGAGCGGTCATGACTCACATCCTTCGGCGTCCGAGAGGTCTCGTTTTAAACCAATGTTCTGTGGAAGGGGAGAAGAGGAAGGGGGGAGGAAGAAGCTGGAGACGCATCAGCTCGAGTCAGACTCTAACAGGAGGACTCGAATAACGTACTGGAGAGAGCGGGCAACGTCTTCCTCGGCGCGCTCTGAGTCAACCAAAGAAAACAAAAAAGAAAAAAACCACCACACCTCCACAAAAAAGAACCAACCAACAAAGGGAAAGACACATGGCTAAGGTAGCTTCGCGAAGCGCGTGGGACTGCACCTCTTATGGGGGGGATGGATTAGATGAGAAAGATGCCAGTTGCTTCGAAATTGGGAGTTTTGTCCCGCAATCAGAGGGAAAATGGGATAGGGTGAAAACATCCGCATCTGGGATGGATTTGGGGTGTTTGTTTTCTGGGTACCTCGATCGGTGAGGCCTTTGTATGAAGGAAGGTGAAAAAAGGGGGAGACTGGAATAAAAGAGGGGGGGAGGGGGGGGAGAAGAAATTCATCATGATCTTGCAAAGATGAGAATCAGACTACTCCTTCCCGATAGGAGAGAAAATAAAAAAGAGATCTTCTCACCAGACTCTCAATCACGGTTGCGAAGGATTTAAGGAACTGGGAATGAACCGATGTCCCGGCCAAAGGGTGATCAAAGTGCGGAAGAGTCGACGTCCAAAAAAGCGGGGTCAAAGCTCCATAATGTAGGAGAGTAGACTTTTCGGCAAAATCAAGACGAGAAACCTTGGTGCCTCTCCCGCCGAAAAACGATGATAGAACTAGAGAGTGGGAAAAAAGGGGGGGAGCAATCGGAATCGCATCTCGACCATGTCTACCGAGTACAAAAAGGAGGGATGACTCAAGCGAGGTAGGGGAAGGCCACCCTCTGAAAGACGGTTGTTTCCTAACTCAATCTCTCCGACGGTGGCCGATTGCGGCCGAAACTGACGAGAGAGAGTTTTTTAAAGCGCGAGGCCTGAGGGGGGAAAACCAACTCAGGACCTGTAACAGAAAAACTGGGGGGGGGTAGGGAACCCCCCCCATCCACCGTTGATAATTGGGGGCACCATACTCAAAAAAACTGTCAGATGAGGTAGGAAGCGGCAGGAAACACTGCAATCTCAAAGGAATGCAAACACAGGACAAAACTAATTGTAGGGAAATCCGAAAAACACCCACGCGACAAAACAAAAAAAAAAAAACCAACACCCCCCCCGGCTATGCGGAAAAGAAAAAAGTAAAAAATCAAGTGCAAGAAAAAAATTATTGGCGTCTGACATCTAACCGTAGGCCAGAGCAAGAAGACGCGGTCGTTGAAAACTGTGAAAAAGAAGAAGCTACGTTTCGGGGAAATCTTCAATGGGAGGGAGGGGGAGATGACCATATGAAAAGACCGTATGACCTGCAGAAGGAGGCCCTAATAGCAGTAAAGGCCCTGGTGTTCTTAGCCGAACAACAGGTTGAAAGGAATATGTTCCAAACAAGTACGAACAGAAGAAGAACGGTCGACGCGCGAGCGCCTCTGCAGAGAAAGTAAGGCTTCTTGGGCACGTCGAACTCGGTGGAAGAAGGGGTTCTAAAAAATCGGATGTAAGAGTAGAAAAGACAAAGGGAGGTCATTCAAAGGTCTCTGTAGAGGAGGGGATATTTAAAGGCAGAGAGCTCGGGGAAGCAAATGTCCGCAGCAGCATTAAGGGCAGGGGAATCTTAGGGCGGCCAAGATTAAGAAAACGGGAGGCGCTTTGGTAACGTAAGCAAATTGTAGTGGAAAAAAAGGGTGCGATACGATTTAAAGGGGCTTGAGGGGATAACAGGACCGGCAAAATGACGCCGCC
>Ga0179593_1394163_pt1 | contig 10124 bp, 11 predicted proteins | sample CZODoug2_1_08_16_FD_185931 | JGI IMG/M metagenome (GOLD analysis project Ga0179593, IMG submission 185931) | Vadose zone soil fungal communities from Angelo Coast Range Reserve, California, USA - CZODoug2_1_08_16fungal (PacBio error correction) | ecosystem: Environmental > Terrestrial > Soil >...
ACAAAGAGGAACAAAGATCAACTTTGAATGAAGGCAGGGGGAGGGGATCGGGAAAAGGCAGAGGGAGAAACCACAATAAAAAGAGGCCAAAGACTGAGGGGGGGAACGGGAATTGGAATCGAAGGATGAACTTGGTTCAAGTAACAAGGGAAAATATGAAAAGACTTCCGGGAAGGGAAAGTCCTAGCTACAGGAAAAGGCATAGATTTCATTAAACAACCACAGGCCCCCGTAGGGGTTAACACAGGGAAAATTCAGAACAAGAGAGGGTACGAAAGAAAAAGAAAATGGGATAGGCTCTCGGGGGTTGACAAACTTCCTATATGCAACACCGGGGGTTGCAAAAAAAAAATCCCTGAAAACAAAATAAATGTCGTGCCGCAAACGAACCATTCAGTTGGAGGATGAAAAGAAAGTGGAGTCTAAAGAGAAAGGTCGTCGGGTGGGAGGGAGGGGTTAGGCCCAATTTTTTATGGGTCCCCAAGAATTCAAATAAGAGAGCCGTGCGAACCCATAAAGCCGAGATTTAAGGGCAGTTTAAAAAAGTAAAGGAGAACGGAAACCTGAAGGGGAAGAAAAAAAGATGGTAGAGAAAGGATTGAAAGGAGGGCAAAAAGTTTTACCGAGCTGGAAAAGAAACCGGGGCACGAAAAGAAATAGCAGCGTTGTCCGCGCTGAGCGACGAAACGAAGAAAAAAAAAGTCACGAAATTGGGAGGGGAAAGGGGTAGGCTAATAAGGCATGGGATTGCTAGGGCATGGTGCTCCCATTGTTTGATCTGAGGAACAATGGCTAAAATCACGCTCATCAGAAGTGAGGGAAATAGAACGGCTAAATACGGAGAAGAGGGGGAAGGCGAGGTGGTCAAAGAAAAGAAAAAGAAATCACTTTCAAAGATAGGGATGGAGAAATCGCAGTGGTGAACGAAGGAATTGGGTGCCTTTCTAAACAGTCAGGGGCAAACGGCATTTCGGCTGGGGAGACTGCGTGTAAGCACACGGAGGAGGGAGGAACAGACCGGAGCAAAAAGACCTGAAGAGCAAAGAGTGAAGGGAACCTGAGAGAGGGGATTTGGTAAATTGTAGCCGCAATCAAAAGCGTAAAAAAAAGGGACATTTATACTGGTGGAGAGACCGAACGTCCTCACCCCTAGGAGGGACGGGCAGGGGACGTAGGAACATTCTTAAAGGGACTGGGAATAGGACTGAACAACAGAGAGAAAAAGGGGACGACCGCTGGGCGGGAAAAAAAGCCGCGCAATTCAGACGAGGAAAAGAAGAAAAGGTACCGAAACTGCCCTGTTGGATGGGAGGAGAGGGAAAATCCAAGAAAGAAAGGGGTTGGGAGGAGGGGGGGGGGGTGGGGTACGGCCCGCTGGAAGTGTGAAAAAAAGCTGCTCGGGGGCCAAAGTTGGGTTAAAAAGAGCGTATGCTTGCGCACGAAACGTTCCTCTTGATGAGGGGGCGGGGAGGAATAAGAAAATGACTGGAACCAAAGATCATGGGAGAGAAGGTGGCCCAAAAGATTAGAAAAGAAAGGGGAGCAATTAAAAGCACTGGGGGAAGCGGTTAGCCGGTACTTCAAGACCAAGAGGCTGAAGCGCGGAATTGAGTGATCCATGAAACGCTCCGGGAGGTTCGTCAACCAATATAGAGAAAAAAAAACCCAACTTAGTTAAAAGGATGGCCAAAAAAATAAAAGGAACAAGGGGATGGCTAGAAATGCCTTCACTCTAAATGCAACGCGAATGATCAGAAAGCCTCTGCGTTCGCCTGTAAGTAAGGCGGATGTGCACAGGGGGTCTAAAAGAAGGGTAAACTTTAAAATTAGGTTGGGAAGAATAGAGGACCATCGGCGATTAAACTCCTTCGATTTTCCACGCACAGGGAAGAACAGCCATCAAAATCGGGCAAAAGTGGCGTGCAAAACACACGCGCCCGCAAACCCAACGTGAAAATAAAATAAACCCTCAAATAAAAGGGTCAAACTGAAAAAAACGCGCAAGCACCAACACTGCCGGGGAAACTCTTGACAGGGCATACCGCACCAAAAAAGAACCTCGCGTCAGCGTTGGGACGATGAAGGAAGGAAAAAGACGGAGCAACTTGAGAGGCAACGGGGGGGAAAAAAGAATTTGACATCCATCGTCGAAATCGACGAAGGTATCAGCCGGAAAAAAACTCTGCCGACCTCGCGGGTGAAAAAAAACTGGTCGCAAAAACATGGATACGGGGAAGGGGTTGTTACTGAAGAGTGGGGAAAAAAGAAGAGACTAAACTCGCCCTCTAAAGGAGACCTAGAGACGAAATGCAGGACAAGCTTAGAGAGGTCTTCCGCCTATGATTACCGCACCAAAAAAAAAACTGGTTCAACGAACCTAGACATGAGGAACGAGAACCCCTGAGAGGGAAGGGAGGAGGTAGGAGAGGAGGGAAGAAGGAGGAAGAAAGGGGGATAGAAGGATGGGGATAGGGGAGAGGGAGAAGCGGAAAGCGGAAGGGAAGAGGGGAAGGAGAAGTGTGGGGGGGTGTATAAAGGAGATCGGCGGGGAACGAAGTGAGGAAAGGATAGAGGGGGGGTGGAGGGGGGTAGGCACCATTTTCTTGGCTAGTCGGGGGGTAGAAGGAGACCCTACCTCACCTGCAGGAAGAAATCTTCTTACAGGGCAGGAAAAACACGAGAAACGAAAAAAAAACGGTAGGAAGGGAATCGCGAGGCCAGACATGATAGCGGAAAAGCAACATGGGAGGAACCAATTGAGATAACATGGGGACCACAATGAAAGAGAACAATAAGCTTAGGACCAGAAACGGGGGCATGCAAGGACTCGTCCAGCATTGGCCCACTACGTCGACGCGGCCATACGATGAGATGATCTCCGCGAACCAAAAGGGGCTGAAGGGAAGAAGGACGGTAAACATTGGGACCGCACTGTCAATCCGAGCGAGCCGAGGAACCCGTCATCCCAAGGACGGGCGCAGGGCTTTACCGTGAATTGTGGAAAGAAAATTCACATTCCAGGGGGGCTAGTAAAAAGAGGGTTTCGCAACGGGCGAGCGTTAACTACCTTGTTTACCACGCAAACAAAAAAACTAACATACACAGCCCTCAAAAGCAAAGCCCTGCCCTTCCTCCTACTGAACAAGGCTATATTGAGCAGAAAGCTGGGGCTTGGTTGGGAGGAAACTAAAGAGTGGAGACCCCAACAAAAGGACGACAGCTGGGAACAAATTTAATCTAGAAAGAGAAAAAAAAAACTAAAACACAATGCCCAGTACTTTGAGAAGACGCCCCGGGGTAGCACAAGTAAGGTGGGGGTCCGAGAAAAAAAGGAGACCTGGGGGGGATGACATCTATAAAGCAAGCTGATTAGTGCAACGAGACGGATTCGAAAAAAAAAAATTTGACGGAAAACAGAACCCCTTCTAGGACAAGGACCGGCAGAAACTTAAGTCATGGCAATATTCCGAGACTCCAATCGAAGAGAACACCGCCACCACGGGGACGAATTCCCAAATTTGGGAATCTTGGGGGTTCAAAAAGACACGAGCTCGCGCAACGGAGAGGAGAAGAGAGAGAGAGAGCGGGAAACCCATATATCAACCGGCCGGCCGAGTTTGAAGGGGGTCGAAAAGCCGAGGATCGAAAAGAGGGAAAGCCCGGGCCAGGCGGATTGCCGTCAGGTTGTCTCGAAGGGCGAGATTAAAAAATACCAAGAAAACGAAGTCCCCGTATCGTCGAAGAAGGAAGGACTGTCTAGGGGGGGGGGTCCGTCAAAACCCGGGCCAAGTCGGGGCGAGAAGGGGTAAGTGACGAAACCGTTCTCTTCGTAGTTAAAATAAGAAAGAAAAGAGTTGGACTCACAGGCATAAGAGGCAAGGTGTTCAAGAGAAGGGAGAAAGGGGGAGGTGAGAGTGAAAAAAAAAATGGAGGGCAAAAAAAAAAAAAGTGGCTGCTGAAAGAGAGCCTTGCAGTCGAGTAGGGGTCCCGCGTGCGGGGGGATGTACCCAGGTTTGCTTGGTAAACGCAAGTATGGGAAGCTCAAAGGGGCTAAAACCGAAAGAGGAAACGAGGAGGGAAGAATGAAAAGGAAAGGAATACTTTCGCCCGTCCGTGAGATAACGGGGCATCTGAGAACGCGACGGGCCAAGCCGGCTCCATGACGAAAACCGGGAGAGCAGGAAGAGGAAGAGAAGGAAAGCTGATGCAAAAAAGGAATCCAGCGAGGAGCACAAGGGCTGAACGTTAGCATTCAACTGTAGGCGCTGTGCGAAAAAAAGTGGATCTCAAGAAATGACAGATGCTTGGCCGAACGAGAAGCCGCATGGAGGGGGAAAAATAGCTCGAATAAAAGGGAAGGTCAGGGTTGAGTGCAGAGGGGTGGTCAAGGAACGACGAACTCTTTCACGGAAAAGTCTGAGTAGATTGTCGAAGGGTGAAAAAAGTAGCCAGGTCTAGGGTGGGACGGGTTAGGGAAAACCATGGTTCGATGGGGGGGGGGATCAGGATCAAATCTGTAGGAAATCCAACCGGTCCCAAAATCACGGGACTGCAGTTGAAAATAAAACAGAACATGCTGGCGGGCGTAAGATTGGTAGGCAGCATCAGGAAAACCCAGTCCAGGTGTCCAGGCGGGTGGGAGGGAAGAAGCGAAAAGGACGAAAAAAGGGAGTGACTGACCTAGTGTGGAAAGGATACATGCGGAGAAGACGGAACACAGCGAGAAAGAAAAAAGTGAGGACCCGCTTGCGAGAAAACTTTCGCCTAAATCGTAACAAAAAAAAGCGAGGTACCGCGGTTCAATGCCCCGGGAGGGAGAACGTTGGACCGAGGGGAAACAAAGCTTGTGAAAGAAAATTGGGGGTCGGGGCCGTCGGACTTGTGCTGTCTGGATCCTTGATAGGCCAACGTGGGACGTAACTGGGCGGCCTAAAAAAAGGGGCACGATGGAGAGGTGAGGGGAGTAAAGAAAAAAAGAAAGGGGGGACAAATAAGAACGGCAGAGGCCGAACCGATATTCCTGAAATCATTGGCAGTTACCTCACTTGTGAAGGAGGAGAAGCCATGTACTCAAAAGGAAAATTGGTCTGGGAAAGAAGTGCAGACATGGCGAGCCCAGTGGAAAGCCCCAGGAAGGTTGCTGGGGGTCATCTCCTCAACGAGGAGAGAGGGACAGAAACAAGAAAAAACCCGCGTGGACACCCTACTCGGGACAAAAGAATGAAAGAAAGACCGAGTCGGATCAAAATCAGAGGGACTGTCAAAAGGGAAGGGGGAATGCGGAGGGAACCTCACAATGATTCTAAGCCCAAGGTCAGAATATCGGTTAGGCAACGAGGGAAGCCAACGAGTGGGTAAAGGAAGGGGATGGGTCATGGACTAAAAAAAAAGGAAAGAGCGGGAAAACAGGTCTTGAGCCAGATAAGCCCCGCAAACAAAAGAACTGGCACAAAGATCCCACACAAAAACAAAGTCGGCCGAACAACCAAACAACGCGCATCGATGAAAACATAAGTCGGGCCGTGGCCCCTCTGCAGTGCAAAAAAAACAGGCATGAAGCGGTAACATCCTTCGGCAGCTGTTAGATGGGACTGAAAATATCCGCAAGGAAAAAGGGGATCGCAGGGGGATCGCGGGTTTCATGACGAATCTTCGAAATAAAGACAGCCGCCACAACTAAAAACCGCAAACCTCGCGGTGAAGGCGTCCGAAGGGCTAACAAGGAGACTTGGGGGAAGGAGCTTGAGTCAAAGAAAATAAGCACTAGACCCATAGCGGCTATTTAACTGCGCGAAAAACAGGCCCGGCGGGGTCACACGGAGTGCCATAAACGCAAGGTGATTAAACGAAGTAGAACACGAAAGAACCTTGGTTTTGCAAAACCTAACCGAGACCAGGAAAAAAAAAGACAGGCACCCGGTCCGTTTCGATTCAGCGATGTCGCACTCAAAGAAGCATTACGGGAAAAGAACGTAACGTTCATACACCACGATCAACGACTGAAGCCGTATGCGCGGGAGTGTGCGAGCAAAGTAACCTTATTGGAGGAGGGGGAAAAGAAAACAGAGTGCCAATGGACGATAAACAATGGAAAACCATAAAAAGCGCAACCTAAGCATGAGCAGACGTTGGCCAGAAAAAACGTACTCAACGCGCATGGTTATGACGTCAGCAGAAGCGGATTAAAATAAAAATAAAGGTAGGGGAAGCGAAAACGGTTTGTCGGACTGGCAAGCCGGGCAACAATTGGAACCGCCGGTCATACGACCGTTTGCGAATAAAATGCACTAGACAAGAAGGGGGAAAGGACAATTGGAAACTGTCCTTGGAAACATTGAACATTAGAAATAGATCACTGAAGCTTGGGTGGAGCAACGGCTAGCGTTACAACATGGAACCCAAAAAAACCTAACAGAAGCACCTCCAAAACGCAGGGAAAGGAAAGGTCATCAAGAAACAACTGCTATAGGAAAGCAGCAAGGCCTGGAGGTTGGAGCAACGACATTTAGTGGGGTAGAGCAAAACGGCGACGACTTCGATTGACACCCCCGGTGTAGCAATGGAGTCAAAGAACAACCCGTAACTTGGGACTACTAAAAAAGGGGAGAAAAGTAAGTTTGAAGAGACCGGAAAAAGGGGGGGTGGGGGGGAGACATCATGCAATAACGCTCAGGGTTCGCGAAAAAACGACATCAGGCCGTCACTCGGTCAACTCAACATGCGAGTACCACGTAACAAAAGAAAGAGGAACTTGGAAAAAAATGTTCCCGAGCAAATAGGCCGCGGGACGATGGAAAAAAAAAACCCGCCACCTGGCCTGCCTTAACAAGAGTTGATCTATTGGGGCGACAAAGCAATCTCTCAAAGAACAGGAAATATAGACGCAAGCGGTGGAAGGAAACCCATCGATCAACAGAGGAAGGGGGAAGTCAATGGTAGGGGGGGTCGACACAGGTCAAGGTAGACTCGGAATAGGAAAACAGCCGAAAAATGGCCGGGCTTGATGCTTGATGGTTACCGTAAACCAGGACGGCCACAAGAAGGCAAGTCGAGTAAAAGCCTTTAGGGGACTGGGAAATGATAGAAAAGGGCATAAACCATCCTCCGGGGGGGGGGTGGGGGGTTCTGGTCAGCAAATAACCCAGCTCGACCTTCAAAGTACCGAAGAGCGTCGTCTAGGGGGTTTATAAAATCCTGAAACGGTGGCCAACGAATCAAAGGAGTGTGTAGTGACGAAAAATAAAATGCAGGGGCCGCAAACCATCCACGGTGGCTAGAAATAATATCAAAGGAGGAAAGAAAAAAACGGCGCGTTGGGGTTGATGGTGCCCGTTTTGAGGGTGAAAAAGAATGGGAACAGCCGCACTGCCGAAAACCAATTCAGAGAAAGAATGTTGATCGGAACACTAAAGTAAATGATCCTGTAAAATCTTGGGAGGAACGGTAAGACAAATCGGCAAACGAGTATTGAACGGAGAACAATAAAAGGAGCTGAAAGAACGAAATCAAGCGCGCCGGCAGCCATCGCCAGTCCTCAAGATCACGAGCAAACTAACCAGCGCGACTGGGCCAAAGGAAATGCTTCTTTGGGGATCGCTTCAAATGTGGAAGACCAGGGGGGGAGAGTACCAATTTTAGAAGAGGGGCTTTGCAAGAAAAACATCCGCATGTTCGGAAGAGGCGCGATACGCGACAGTCTTGGGTTCGAGTAATGAACGGAAGCAAAATCGCAAAAAATTCTTCTGGAATCGCTGGAAATCGAAAACTTGGTGAAGGGAGGAGAGGAATCAGGACTGTGGCGGGGGAGTTGTCGGCGGGAAGTTAATCACCCGGGCCGTAAGGGAACCTCGGTCCAGAAAAAAAGACAAGGGTCTGAGTCGGCGGAGTTCGTAGGAGTGGAAGAGGAAAGCATCAAGCTTGAATAAACAAACCTTCCAGGGATCCAATGGATGTGGGAAACACGAAAGGAAAAAACCCGAGGAAAAATGGTGAATTTGGGCCGGCTGGGGATACATAAAAAGGAGAAATGACTAAAAAAAAAAAAAAAAGTAACCCGGGCAATGCGAGACAAGCTGGTCGAGGGAGGGCGTCGAAAGGAAAAGGAAGAAATATGCCGAAGAGGAATCTGGGAGAAAGGGGGGGTCTTAATTAAGGAACAACGGCCCGCCGCTGGTGGCGTGCCAAGGGGGTTGTGTCGCTTGCGTGGCGCTGGGATCCTGAAATGAATGTGCGGGGTGAGGGGAGCGGAGGCGGGGGATCACAAAAATTGGCCAGAGTGAAGGGGGAGGGTTTAAGTCCGGAAAAACACAGCAGGAGTTCTCGCCGAGGGGCCTAAATATTGCGAAACTAACATTGGCTCATTTACATCACTGTCTGTGCCGTCGTACATCCGCCACTTCGAGCGAACAAAAGATTTTAAGTTAACGGCGATGGTGAGGGCACATGGTCGAGCAAGGGGAAAAGAAGGAAGTTGGCTGGAACACATCTCTCAGAAAAAAAACAACGGAGGAAATGGGTGACCCACAAACCGTCCCCGAAGGGACACATGGGCTCACCATGCCTGCACAATTCCGCGCGAGCCAGAAAAAAAAAGTTCCCTTTGAAGGAGGAGGGCAAAAGCCGGGAAAAGACAGGAGGGACGGACAATTATTGTGTCAGAGGGAGGTAGAAGAAACTCCTGCTCGGGCACCAGGCAGGTCGGGCAGGGAAGAACAGCCACCGAACCAATCGTCCAGTTTCGTCGCAACGCTCCCGCAACCGAAGTGGAAACATGGCAAATCACAGCCACAGCAGCTGCAAAAAAAAACCCAAAGCGCAAACAAAGCGAAAAGGGAAAAAATAGACGACCATCCACAGGCAATGAAGAGGTAACTCGCTCGGCATCGTTGATGTAAGAGAGGGAAGAGAAACTACCAGCAAAGGGGAGAGGAAACGTTTGAGGAGGGGTAGTTGTTTGGAATCCGCGCGAAATCAATGTAATCCGCCACAACTTCGGCAGCAAAAAAACACCGAGGAGGGAGAAAGTCCAGATAAACAAATAACTTGGAAGGGTTGTCAAGGAATCTTGAGAACGGCTACCACTCCGCAAAAATCAAAAGTAAACCTGGAACTCGCAACGAGGGACCAGAGGGATGACGCGGACAGGAAAATCCTCGGGTTAGACACAAGGAGTAAAAAGCCGAGGGTGCACGGACCCGACCTTAAAAGACAGTACACAGACGGCACCCATTTTCAAAACGAGTCAACGATCGATCAAAACATGCAGAAGAAGTCAGGCTTAAGTGAAATGGAAACCAATCACGAACAAGAGGGGAGAAGAAAGAGACTCAACGAACATAGCAAAGCAGCAGGAAGGCAAAATGAGAAAACAATGGGAGGGAAACCAAAGAATCAACAGAAGCATGAAAAAAAGCCATACGTTGGCCACACTCAAGTGAGAGATCTGTGCTGAGGGGGCTAGGGAAAGGAAAAATGATCTGAAAAAAAAGGAAAGGCGAGCAAAGGTTTGGAAAACGGAACGGGCAAGCGCAAGACCGGGCCGCCGCAATAACCCGGTGAGGAATGAACACGCATCTAAAAGGAAGGGCGATCTTGAAAAGTGAAGGGGGCCAACTACCCTAATCTCTCTAACGCTGAAATGACTTTTCCGCAAAACGGGGCGGTAGCAAAACGGACTAAAATTGGGACCCAAGCAAAAAGAAACCTAACATCAAACAAAGACATAAAGAAGATCCAAGACTCCGACCGCCAGTCCTAAGACGTAAAAGTCTATATCGCAGCAACCAAGGGTTGCGGCACGGACATTTAGTGTCGAAAAAGAACAAGAGAACTAAAATTCGGAGTGGACAAGGGCTTCAAGGGGAAAAAAAACTGACGAAGATCAACCGAGTACTGGGAAGGACGACGAACCGGGTCGTCACCCGAATTTGGTCGAGGCCTGGGTGGGAACATCAAAACTCAAAAAAATAGGGAAGAGGAACAAGGGGTCACTGCCACTGGGGGAAAAGAAAATCCACCTTCGATTAAGCCGGCCATCAGAACCTGGAAAGAGTCAGCGGCTCCAATCGGCCCGGAGATCCCCCTCAAACTGGCCTGCACAAGCTAATGGGGTTTCAAAAAACAAA
>Ga0179593_1424800_pt1 | contig 10124 bp, 10 predicted proteins | sample CZODoug2_1_08_16_FD_185931 | JGI IMG/M metagenome (GOLD analysis project Ga0179593, IMG submission 185931) | Vadose zone soil fungal communities from Angelo Coast Range Reserve, California, USA - CZODoug2_1_08_16fungal (PacBio error correction) | ecosystem: Environmental > Terrestrial > Soil >...
CGCCTCGAGGTAAAGGGGGGTGATTAAGGGGAATAAAGAACCTCAACATTGAAAAGACCAGAAAGACGGGGGTAGCTGGGGACTCCGGTTCTGTTGAGTAGTCAATAGCCAGAGCGATCACATCGCTAGAGCGGTGACAGGAAGCTAAGGAAGGTGGAAGTGAGGTCTGAAAAACAAAAAAGCAAGAAAGAAATAATAAGAGGAGGGAACTAAAAGATCTAACTCCAGGCGATGCCAAGGAGTGGGACCCGAAACCTAACAAAAGGGAAGTTGGGACCTATGGGGGGGCGTCGGTTAGAAAGAATGGGGGGAATGGTTAAAAGCACCGTGAACACCTGCCCAGCCTATAAAAGGGGGGGCTGGATGACGGAAGAACATAAGGGGGTCCGTACATGAAAAAAGGACGCAAGAAAGAGAAAGTCTGCTGCTTTTGAGCAGATTTGGGGACTCAGAGGAGAAATACGGGGCGCAATAGAAAACGAAAAAGCAATCCAATCAAATAGGAAAGGGTTCATCTCACTGCATCTGTGGTGGGGGGAACATTGTGTTGAAGTCAAGAACCCGTCCGAAAAGAGGGACACCAGTGGTCAAATAAAATTACCAGGCGGGCCGCACTTCAACCGGGCAGGCGGGGCCGCTGCTGTCAGCAACTCTCTGGGGCCCCTTTATGTAACATGATAGGCAAAAGAAACAGTGCGCTGGCGTAGCGAGAAAAGTTTACCGAGAAACGGGGGGCGCGAAGGCGAACCCTAATAAGGTGAAGCCCATAACCTGGCAAACCCTTGAGAAAGGGAGAAGTTGAGAATGACGGAGGGGCGACTCGACGGGATGAATACGAGGTAGAAGGGTCGGAAGGCGGTCAACCAAGGAAACAGCTGAAGTCAAACGCGCACCGTAGAACCTCATGAAAAGGGAGTGAAGGGAGAAGGCCTCTCAACTGCGGTTCTGCGAGAGGAATTAGTAAGTAAAAAAAGTCAAGAAAGTCTTTCGTCGAATAACCTTGTAGCCAGCCGAGGGGTATGATTACTTTTAGAGCAAAGGAACCGAAATAGGGGTATCCCGGGAGTAGCACACTAAGCAGTCCTACACTCTGTTGGAACTGGTAAGGCAAAGGGGGGCTTGCAGGGTTGAAAATATTCGCCTGGTAGTTTCTCCCAAGGGGGAAGGATGGGAACAAGCGCGGGGTGGGGGGGCCTGGTGAGCCCCATGGATAGCCGGGGCCTTTCATAAGGTTGGAACCCGACAGAGGCTGAGTGTGTTGGGGACGTTTTGGGACGGCGGAGGGTTCGGGTGTTGTGGGCCGGCTGCGGCTACGTTTTTTCCCAGGGGGGGAGTAAAAGGAAAAAGGAATTAACAATCAATGACGGCGTTAGCCGCACTAAAAGGAGCAAAAAAAATATCGTCAAAAGGATTGAGCGCGCAACGTGGAATGAAAGAAAACAAATCGCAATAGCAAATGAAAAAAAGGCCAGGCCAGAAGCAGGGAGACGCGCGCTCACAAAGGGATCGGGCGAGAACCAACTAAAAGGTCGGGAAAACACCGAGCAGCACAGAAAGAAAGGGAAGATTTAAACTCGATCAGGGAGCAAAAAAGCCGGCGGTGCAAAACCGGCATGACGAGCGCAATTCAAAGTATGAAACAAAAGTCGCGATGAAAGCAAATGAAGAAAATGTACCATCAAACGGATCAGGGAAAAGACACGGCCCGTGTCACAATGAAAGAGGCTGAATCAGAGGAAAATCCTGCACTCGAGATCAGGGGGGGGGGCGTCACAGGAAAGGGGGCAATCGTCAAGGAAATTAGCCGGAATCCGGGACACCGAAGCTCCTGCACACGATAAGGAAAAGGGCGGGGGCGAGAACACCTCTTTGTCGCCGCGAGAAAAGCGTGGGAACCAAAACCTGCCTCCGAGGAAGGCAGAGGAAAACCAGAAATACCAATTGAGCGCACCCGCGACGGTGCATTATCAAAAGGACAGTTAAGGACAAAACATAACAACGGGAGAGATCTCTTCGCGTTCCCATGCGGGCATCTGCCCGCAAAAAAAGTGGCATACGTGGGCTGGAGCGATAGTTGGGCGGCGACACCGGTTTTGTGGGAACAAATAGAGGCGCGACACCGGAGCCTGATGAGCAAAATAAAGAAAGTTTCGCCGAGGAGGAGACCGAGTTCAAGGAAATTCATCGCGCAGTCGCAGGAAGGACAGTCTGAAATTCCGGTGCATGTAAAAGTTGAGTAAAACTCGATTAGTAAGAACATGGGCGGGGTGGCAGGTGGGATCCCCTTTTACTTTGACACAATGAACCGTCGTGAAAGGTACTAAAAGAGTGCCGGATGCAACTGAGACCACAGGGAAGATGAAAAAAGGGGAAGGGTTGACTCAGCCTGCTGTTATCCAGTCTTATTTACGAGCAATGGTTCAAAGTGATCCCCGGACCATTGGGTCCGGCTCAAGGGTGCCCCTTCTTGAGCCGAGCTTAAAGAGGGGATGGGGCGAAAAAGGAAATTATGGGGTTACGTGGGAAGGTGCGCGGGAGGACAAGTCTCCGTAGCACGAGGGAATTGGAGATTTCGGTGTGGGGAACATGGTTGGGGAAAAAGCATGGGTAATTTGGGACTGCAAGAACCAGGGAAATCGAAAAAAGCCAAGGGGAAAACAGCTATCCTCCGCCGTAGGCACGTAAAAAAAAAAAACACCAAATCCGCCTCCGAGCCAAAAGAGAATTCGGGAAACATAGAGTGTTTAATGGGCCAACGCGGAAATGGGGAAAGAGGGAATAAACAGGAGCAAAAATACGAACCAAGGTCCAAACGGCAAAATTTCAGGAAAGAGGGTAGCCCATTCGGGATAACGGGGATTACACCAAAAGTGTAGGGGTGGAAGCCAGTCACCGTAATCATCAAAACATCTCTTTACCAGGCGTACGAAGTGGGGGAAAAAAAAAACAAATCTCGTTAGAGGGAAGTTCTTAGCTCTGTAGCGGAAGGATACCGGGAGAGGGGATTATGTCGTACCTTGTCAAAAGGACTTGAATAACGCGTTCAACGGTGGGAAGGGAAGGTGTGTACGACAAAATTGAAACTTGAATCACAGAGTAAATAACGAGGGAAAGCAAAGAAAAGGCGGGAAATGAAAAGCCAGAAGCTTTCCGGTGAGGTCTGCAACTGGATAAGCCTCAACTGACGAAATTGGGATGAGGGAATCCGCAATGCTAAACATGTGTTGATGCCCTAAAGGGTGGGGCAGTAAGAGTGAGGAAGAAGTCCGAATGGATGGCGCAAGGCAGTTCGGAGCGGGGCTGGGTCAGACCCAAATTGGTCACGATTGACAGCTTAACGGTTTCCTGGCGCAAGGGGGGCCAGCGCAGGGAAACAAAGGCGGGAGACGGAACCTTCACAGTAATATGGCGAGAGCGCGGCGAGGATGAGGAGGGGGATTGGGGCCCGAGTTGGGATGGGGGAAAAAAAAAAAAAAAACCATTTGTTCGGAGAAGGCGACCAGGCAAACAACAAACGGACGCTTAGAGGGGGCTTTCAAGACGGACCCGATTGCAAAGAAGGAAAAAACCCACCATTAAGAGGTCGGGGAATGGGGGGGGAAAAAGGCCGATGGATCGTAACATAAAACACTCTAACGCAAATAGAAAGAAGTTGAACAGAGGTGAGGGGTTCCCAAGAGCAGCCTACCCTTGAGGTCGAGAGAAAGGAGGAGGAACAAAAAATGGTCGTTTGAGTGCACATGGTATAAGGAAGCCCTCAAAAACCGAAACGGAAGAAGGATTTTGAAAAAACAAAGGAGGGATTGCCAGTAGACTCTGGAGTCACTTTGACGATAGCAAAGGCGACCACGTTCGGTGCGGGGATTGGTGAAAAGTTAGGAGGACACGGTCAGGTAAAAATTCGAGGGAAAAGAGCCTCCACACGCAACCACACTGGAGTGAAAAAAAAGGGCAAGATATTAACCTCCAGTTGCCTGAAATGAAAGGGGGACCGTAGCAAACGTGGAATCAAACGACGCAACGATCGGGTTCCTAGGGAATAGAGGAAAAACAGAAAGAGGACCATAGTAATTTGGAAGAAGACCTATAGGTCGGGAAAAATCCTGGCTAAAGAATAGAACGTGGTGGACTAAGACTAGCAAGCCAACGGCAGAGCGGATGGGGAAAGCAAAAGGGGGCAAAAAGGAGGGTCCAAGGGACGTTGGTGAGGTGGGAAGAACATAACGGAACACCTGCAAAAGCCTCCCTAGGTGGGCGGGCGTACGGCCGACGTCCTTAACAGAAGGGAAATTTACCACAGGCAGGCTAATCAGGTGGGGGAGGGAAGTTCTGGTATGGAAGAGGGACCAAGAAAAACGAATGCGCCACGCGCGAATCAGTCCGTTGAAAAGGGGGGAAGGGAAAAGCATGGGGGGAAAAGGGGACGATTGTCGGGCGCCAGAAAGGAAAAAGAAACATAAAGGGAGTAAAAACCGCGCCGACTGTCCGTCCTCGGCTGGGCATCCGGAGAGGGGAGAACCGCGAGGGGCGTTGAAATAAACCTTGATCTAAAAAAAAGGCAAACGGGAAAAGAAGGCAGGGGAAGGCGTCCCTGACTGGAGGCCGACCTCTCCGAAGTTTCTCCCGACCTGGCATCACCGTGAAAGCAGCGAAATTGACGGAGCGTGATAGAGGGGAAAAGGACGAAACCGAGAGCGTGACTGCGAGAAAAAAAAAAAGGGAGGAGGTGGAGAAGGGCCAATATTGCAATCCACGCAGGGAAACGAATTCAACGGCGTCGAAAAACAGACTACATCAGGCGACGCTCGGACCCTCTCTGGGGCCCGACGAGCGCGACTCAGGAGGGGAAGGTCCGAGATTCCAAAGGAGTTTAGGGCCGAATCGCCTGGCTACAGCGGTTGGGGTCGAGTAGGCGATTAAAAGGAAACTTTGTGGTAGACCAAGAAGGAACAAAACAGCCAAAAGAAAAGCTTGCCCGGGGGAACGGGGGAAAAATTGTGGCGTGACCGGGGTGACTATCGCCCTGGATGTGCCGCTTGAAAGTCGCGGGGACTGTGCTGGTGCCACGCCCAGACGAGTCAAAGGAAAAAGGACTAGGGGAAGAGGAGGGTATCGGTTAACGGGGGTTGGGGTGGCGGTTGTGGCTAAAGAGGGCGTTACCGCTGGGGATTCTCGTTTTTTGGGGGGTGAAAGGGTGGAGGCCTGGCCGTCACATTGAAGTGAACGACTCAATGAAAAACAACCAAAATATCCTCATCGAAACGTCCTTGACACACCTAAAGGTTCGTGAAAAGGCCGAGAACGAATTGGACTAACGAAAGAGCATGAATGGCAAGGCCATCGAAAACAAGACGCAGGGGGAGGGGCGCTCAGTCCCAGCGGTCGGATAAAGCCTACAGAAAAACTCGGCTAGGGAAAAATCAAGAAAGACAGGGGGAAAAAATCAAGTGGGAAACAAACAAACGTGAAGTCGCCGACGGCACCGGCGCGTTGAAAGGCCTGACGAAACGGTAGTAAAGACCTTCCGTCGCATTGGGCAGTCACTGAACGCCCGAAAAAAAGAGGAGGCCAGAAGACGTTGGGAACATCGAACTTCACGCGATCCTAGCGATGAACGCGCAAAAAGACTGCAAGCGAGGAAAGACGGAAGTGAAAACCGAAAATAAGAAACTACTGCCTGACGAACACCGAAGTTCGCGACACATGGAAGGGGTCGCCGCGGCAAATCTGTCGTGTCCCAAACCGCCGACCGAGTGAAGGGAATCACCGGATCCAAAGAAAAAGAGGGGCCACTTGCCGCAGCGCAAAGGGCAGTAGCAAAACCAAGGGGGAGTCAGAGATCTTCTCACGAGGAGGAAACGAAGAGATCTGCGCATGCGTTGCTCCTGAACAATCCGATTATGGAAGGGATGACGGGGACTTTAGAGTGTTGGGCATTGCAGAGGGAGGTTGGGGGGTACAACTCGCGAGCGGGAGACAAAAGCCGATGGTCGGAACTCATGGAAGAAGGGCCCGTTGATTCCAGGGGGAAGGAGCATGAGGGGTTCCGGGGCTGATTCATAGGAGCCGGGGGCTCAAAACGATTTGTGCCCTAAAAAATGAAGGCCGGCGTATAGCGGCGGAGATTCGCTGGTAAAAGGAAGAGAAAACAGCAAAGAGAAACCCTGAGGGCGGGTGCACGGGGAATGAAACAATTCGAGGGGACAGGTTTACAGGAACAAGGCGTATGGCGACTGAACATAGAACGTGCGGCTCGATCACGAGGGTTGGAACCGCATCCCTTGCAGGGGGCTACATGCGATGGGATGTTTTACCAGGGGAGTGCTGCTGCTGTGAAAAGGGAGGGGGTTCACTGCCAATGGAGGCGGCCCTTATTAGCCGGTTGGAAGTGCTGGCCAGAGGAAAGTATTACGATGTGCCGGGGGGGAGGGAGTGTGCAAAAGCAGGGGTGGGGTTTTTTTGGGTTGTTTTTAAACGGGGGTAATGTCAAGGGGTGAAGCCGTTTAGTAGTGGAAACGGACGTGTTCCTGAAGGGAGGTCAATAACTGTGACGGAAAAAAAAAGGAAACGTTTCGCCAAAGCCAGCGGGAAAGAGTCCCTCCGCCGCCAAAACAACCCAACAAAAAAACCACGGCTCGAGGAAAACGCAAAACGGTCATAATCGGGGGAGCCAAATTGGAGACCAGCCCAGGACCACCCCGCAAAGGGGGAAAGAGGAAATATTGAAGGCCAGCGAATAGGTAATAACAAAACGGGCCGACCCAGTTAAAGCAAAAAAAAGGAGCTGTGAGGGAGAACCAGTAGGGGGCTACGTAAAGGCACGGGGAGGACCAAAAGTGGAGATGCGGTTCATAGCGAATGAATCATCCGAAAGACCAGGCGTATCGTCGGTAAAATAGAGGAGTGATAGAAGCGCAGGCGGGCAAGGTCGAGGCAAGAAAAAAAGGAAACCTGTAAAAGAAAAGACTTGTCCGGAAGTTGAATTAAGCTCGAGGGGGGAAACCGCGGGGACCTGCAAGGGGTGGGAAACGACGGGCTTTAGAAAAAAAAAGGAAAGGGACCGCGAATTCGCAGTACGAGAGCGGAGGAGAATGAGCCGCTCCTAGATGAGGGCGAAATGCTTCAACTCAAGGGAAGGTCAAGTGAATAAAGGGGGAAAGTGCGTCACCTTGAGGAAGGGGGGGTGCCAGGACTCAGGGTAAAACGGGGAAAGGAATTGATGGCGTGTTCCGCGGCAATTGGGAAAAGAACAGTTGGTTTGGGTGCACTTATCAAGGTTCGTAAAGAAGCAGGTCAATGCAGGAGATGGATGGCCCGGCCGGCCCAGTTCGAAATTTTTGGACCAAATTGTGACCCATTGTCAGCGGCTTCAGTCATGACGGGGGGGGGGGGGGGGGGGACGCCAAAACCCCAAACCAACTGCCAAAAGAGCAGGTCCCAAACATGCGGAGGATAAGGAAAAATCACCTTGAAATGCGCGGAGGAAGGCTCAGCAGATTCGGTTATTTCTGGGCCCGCGGGCAAAAACTTCGGACAAATAAAAAAAAAGTGCTAAAAACACAGCAGCCGGAATGCAGAGGTGCTGGTACATCATGAGACAAGTAGACCTGGGCCGGCCCGCAGCCAAGCGGCGTGCAGGGGGGGTGGTACGAAGGGGGATCGTACCATGACTCCCACTAGGTATAAAACTATAGAAAGAAAAGGTTCAAAGCGGGCGGGGCCGCAATCGAATAGACGGGAGTTAGCTCATAGTCGTAGGCTAAAAAAAAGGTAAATCTATTCATTTAGGCCGGGGGAAGTTGGGAGAAACTACAAACCGACATTGGACTTCCACCCGTATTATCTGGGAAGGCGAGAAAAGTTTTCCTCGATCCAACGGAAACCAAACCGCTCGAGGTGGGAAGGTGCTCACCACCGAAATACAAGGTCAGAGCCCAAAGTCTTCTAAGGACATCGCCTCAGGGAAAAAAAAACGGAAGAAAGGAGGACCACGGATAGAAATCCCTCGATTGGTTTGGACTTTTTGTGAGTGAACCGGGTAGACCGGGGAAGAAAGTCGCCAACGGAAATCTATGGGGAGGAGGAAGGTGGTATCAGAGGAAAAGGGAGTAAGTACTGGACCTCTATCTAAGTGGCAAAGAAAAAGACTTAAAGAGGGCTGAAAACGACCTCCCGGGAAGAGATAATAAAACTTTAGGGGGAAAAAGGAGCTAACTCCCAGGGGGAAGATCGGGGGAAAAGCACCGCCCTGGGAAACTTTGATCAAGGGTTATACAGTGGGATCATGGCCTCAAGTGCCAACTCACAACTCCTCGAATTGGCAGGGAGGCCTTCCGGTCAAAGTGCCGTCATGACGCAAAAAACGAAGGGCTCAGTCTGCAAAACTGATTTTCGCCGGTCTACTGAAAGAGAAAAAAGGGTGACCGCAAAAAAGAAGAGTCAGGTCCCCGGCGGGAGGGAAAGCACTACGTGAAGGTTAAGTCCGCACAGGCAAGGCGATTGGGTGCAGTGCAGAAAAACGATTACACAGGCAGAAATTGGGTCACAGCCCGCTGCTGCCCTGCCGAGGCCCGAGAACAGAGAGGCATCATGACAAGAACTGTCCGAAAGGCATTGAGGCATGGGAGGAAAAAAGTCGCCTTAGTGAAAGGGCCATAGTCCCTACCAAACACTTCATGACAGAGACGGGCTACGAGCCTAATGGAGCCGACCATCGTCAGGGGGGACGGGGGGTGATGGAAGGGGGGAATGGGGGGGGTGAGGAGGGGATGGGGGGGAGGAGTAAAGGAGATGGGAGGGGGAAGAAGAGATAGGAAGAGAAATGCGAGGAGTGAAGAAGAAGGGAGGGGAGGGGGCATGAGAGTAAGGAGGACAGGGTGCGGGGAGTGGGGGTGCGAAATAGGAGAGGGGGAGGAATGGCAAGGGATAAAGAGGAAGGTGGAGAATATAAAAAAGGGGATTGAAAAAGCCTTGATGTCCTCGTCAAAGTTCGCATTGACTTACATAGAGCGCGAATAGCCGTGCTTCGGAGGAAAACTGAGTCTATTGTACCTCCTAGGATAGGGTAACCAATCATGAGGAAAAGGCAACGGCCGCGGACAGTACACGACTACAGAATCACACGGTCAGGAAAGCGACGCTGGGCCGCCGAGCGCTAAGGATAGGGAACGCTATTTCCAAGGAAACTTGTAGAGAGATAAAACTGGGAAGAACAGCGATTTGTGATTACGTAATGGCGCGAGGAACAGTCCATTGGTTGAACAAAAATTCTAACCCGAGTGGAGAAAGAAAGTCTCTGCTAAGTTGAAGGGGGAGTCAGGAAGGGAACCTGGTTGACTAGTAACCACGGGCTTTGGCGCAGACGGATAACATTGGGGAAAGGGGGGCTTTTTCCCGGAACAATCTAGGGGCAGTAGGGACAGGCTTTCGTCGTTGACTAGGAGGCTGTGGGGTGGGGGGGCCAGGGGGGGGGGGGGGCTAAGTATGTATGGGTTAACCCTCTTCTTGGGGAAAAGGTTTGACCCGGTTCGGAAGCCGAGTTCATTGAATAAATAAGGAACACGTTTCAAATTGAAACGGCAAAAAGAAAGGAGTGAACGCTCTCAACGGGTCAAGGAGAAAAAAATCAATATAAAATGGCAAGCCAGCACAATGCGGAGGACAAGCCGGTCGCCTCAGGGGCGCAAGTGAACTGATGAAAAAAGAAAACACCTCTCTCTTCTCTGGTACAGAAAATGTGAACAAAAGGACCTCTTGGGAAAAACAGTATCGCGCGAAGGACGTCGCAAGGGGAGCAATCTCATGTAGAAGGGGTCATTAATGACGGAAAGTCCGCAGTGCAAGTGAACAGCCCAAAAGCCCGGAAATGATGAGGTGTCACAGAAAAAGAACAGGAGTCTAAGAAGCCGGGGAGAGGGAAACAAAAAAGTCGTCCTTCATGGCTGAAAGCAAAAAACTGAAAAGATGAGAATGGAACACGACACGAGACGAACGAAGCCGGGTAAAACAGAAGGGGGGGAACAAGCATCTTCATCTCGGGAAAAAAAAAGCTCTGATGGAATATAGAGAAAAAGGCCAACTCCAGGGACAAGGCGAAGAAGCGAGAGGGCAGACCAAGAATTGTG
>Ga0179593_1503550_pt1 | contig 10124 bp, 9 predicted proteins | sample CZODoug2_1_08_16_FD_185931 | JGI IMG/M metagenome (GOLD analysis project Ga0179593, IMG submission 185931) | Vadose zone soil fungal communities from Angelo Coast Range Reserve, California, USA - CZODoug2_1_08_16fungal (PacBio error correction) | ecosystem: Environmental > Terrestrial > Soil >...
GGGATCTATTAAATCAATTTGGGGAACTGTCGGGTCGTAAAAAGCACAGGACACCTGGGAGGGGACCGACTCGTGTGGGAAGACGTCGATATTGCAAGCGATAGTTGCCAAGAACCAGTGGGTGGCCAAGGAAACAGCAAAGCGGTGGACTCAGAGAAGGTCTGCTCAAGTATGACTCTGGAAAAAAGAAAGGGTTTATCTCCAAAGGCGCGCTAATAAAACGGCAGGGATATCCGAATGTTGAGGGCCTAAAAGAGGTTAAAAGAGACGTCACAACGCGCTTGGGGCCAGGAGCGGGATCATCCCGCGGTCGTGGCCGGGTCTTTACAAAAAAAAGCCTTTTAAGGGAAGGCGCAAGTCAGGTTGAGATCAGGGAGCGCTGCCGTAATCGATAGAAGGGAGGAACAGGGAAAAAAAGTTCCAATCCCAAAGTATCGGGGGACCAGCAAAACAAGTGGAAGGGGAAGGGCGGGGAGGAGGCAAAATATGAGGTTCAAAGATGGGCGGGCTACTTGCCAGACTGGGTCCAAGGAGAAAGGGTCTGTAGTGATCTGACTTTAGAGGGGAACGTCGTTGAAGTGAAAGGGAGTTGCCAGAGAAAAAGACCAAAAACTCTTGGCGGTCAAAGCCAACGGCTTCAGCCGGAAGAGGAAAAAGTAATAGGGGAAGGGGGAAGCGGAAGAACGAACCGCAGAAAAAAAACTGGGGGGGGACGACCGACGCCCTATGTAAGGAATTGTTAGGATTTTAATTCGTTGTTAGGGGATGGGAAAAAGCTACCTCGAAATTCCCTGGTATCCAAATGTCAACCTTAGAAGGTCAAAAAGCCCCCTCGGCCCCGTTTTAGGCCTCATGAGGAAAAGGGAACGGAAAAACCGGGCAATCCTGGGGGGGATACTGCAATGGGCTATGTAGGTGGCTTGTCTTCCTAATTTGAAGGGGGAGGTTCGGTAAATTCCAGACCTGAGCGCACAAGGGGGCAAATGTGAAAATTAAGTTAATAAGGCGGTGGGCTATCTTTAGACACACAGTAGAGTCTGGTAGAGCCCGGAAGGAAGCGGCAAGTATGGTCCGAAAGCTTCATTAACTAAGTGTATCGGAACAAGGCTGAGCAATGGGAAAGGTGAATTCGGAAAAACATCACATCAACGGTCTGCAAAAACGTCAACTGCTAAGCTTCAATTGGGGTAGCGGCGACGCGAAAAAAAACAGTGACTATGAGTCACTTCTCTCCATCGGGTGGAAAGGCGATGGGGCTGGGGGACCGAGCGGGATAGAAAAGATGATCATATTGAGGGGGAATATGAGAAGGAAGGGGAGACGAGGGGAGAAGGGAGGCAGAGAAAGTACATCTGGTGTGAAAGAAAGCGGGTACTTGTCCAAAAATAGAAGTGAGGCGAACCAAAGTGCACTGTTCTACAGGGTCGAGCAGATCGTGCACGAATAAAACATGGAAAAAAAAAAAATTGAAGCCAATATGAGTGTATCAAGAAGGGACTGCAGCGGGAACGCGCTATAAGGGACCCCACATCCTAGTGTGTTACTCGGAAAACGAGGGAAAAATCAAAAGGGGGTTGTGAAAGTTGCAGTTGCAAAAAGGGGAAAATGGGGTATATACGTGATATTAAACTCGTTGGCTAAAAAAAAAAAAGGTAATGCGGGTGGGAAGAGGGGGATGGATCAGAATAATGGAAGCAGCAAGGAAGCGTGCTGGGCAGAGGCAGGGGGACTGACAGAGATTCGAAGAACCAATGAGCCGAACGCGGATGTTTCATGAGGGGGAACAGGGACCTCACAGGGGTTCTCGTGAAGAACGCAAGGGGATAAACGTCTACCGTAGGGAAGGCGGGGTCAGCGGTTTTGGATATGACACCAGAACCTGCCCAAGATGAGGAATGAAAAGTCTAAAGAAAAGGGGATTCCAAGGGAGTAGAGGTTTTGATGGGGGAACCAAAGACAACAAGAAACCTCTCTTGAGGAAAAGAAGGGGACAAAGGGAAAGATTTTGTATAAGGTAGAGGGACTCTTCAAATGCTCACCTTTGACCGAATGGACAAGCCAAAAGGCCGAAGGAAAAATGGGAGGAATGTCAGGAGGTCTCGCGGGAGATACGTGCAGGAAGGGGAAATGAGAATTTGGACTGGGGGTAATATCAATGGAAAAGCGGGCGACTGGACCGGAAAGGTAATCAGCGTCGCCAATTATGCCGGTTCGAAAGAGAGGTTGTGGTGGGAAGGGTAAAAAGGAAAGAGCACTTAATTTAAGGGAGGGCGGAAGACTAAGAAGAGCAAAGAAAAATCAAATCCGTGTCACCTGGGAGGGAAACCGGGAAAAACGGGGGGGCAGGTAATGTCAGGAAGGAAACAACGTGGGGGAACAAAAACTTTACGCCGGGTTCGGAGGTCGCGCCCTGACAACCATAATTGGGGTGAGAAGTGCTTGGAGGGTGAGGAGACGGTGAGCTCGTGGCGAGGCCAAGGCACATAGAGGATAGGGACGGGGAGTGTGGCATCCAAAACGGACAATCCGGGGGGCTTCTCGCAATAGGATCAGAAGGAAAGGTCTAGAGGAGCAGAAGAAAAGTAGCTCATATGCGTGAGGAATAATAAAGCGGCCAGGCCTGAGGGACGGCACTCCTAGCATATCGGATGCGTACCGGGATCAGCATGGGGAAGGATGTTCGTACAGATCTTAAATGCTGAATCAAAAGCAAAGCCGAAGACTGAAAGCATGAAGGGAATACAGGGTCTGGCAATCGTCAAAACGTACTGGGGTGAGCAACAGAAAATGTTAGATCAAGGTATACAAAAAGCGATATGCAGAAAATTTTGACCGACTCATGGCCGATTGGGTCGAGGAACAAATGTGTAGAGCACTTCGCTGCGGCTCGTGCCACGGGACAAGCTTGAAGAGACGGGGGAAGGTCGCGCCAAGAGGACGTAGGCAATGTCTGCCGGCCGGGATGGCAGAAACGATGGAACCTAGCTAACAGCCGGAACCAACGAAAGGACGGAGGGACCGAGAGATATTAGAGATGCAGCACCGCAGAAAAATCGAGGTCGAGCACCATAAAACGGGGGAAGGAGGCAAGGTGTTAAAGCGATATTTGAGCTGACGGAATACTTCTCGGGGCTCCTCCGCTGGTTATCAACACCAAATAGGGTCTGGGGGGGAGTGCTTCTTTGGGAAAAGGAGCTGGTTTATAGGAGTCGGGGGGAGTCCAACCCACATTCCACTGCACCAGCAAGAGTCAGGAAGAACTCGAATTGTGAGCATCTGCCTCGGGAGGGACTCCAGGCATGGCTGTGGCAAAGTAAGGGCAAATGTGCAAAACTAAGGATCGGTACACCCGGGATGACATAGGAAAGCGAAACTTTGGGGGGTAGTCGGGTGACGCAAGTAATGCAACTTCTGACTATTTGAGTTTAGGCTCAGCGAAAAAAGAAAAACGGGAAGTCCTGGGTCGCTCTTGATTTTGGGAGGCTCCTTCCCTACCAATCGGCTGGAAGGAGATGTTCAGCCAAAGAAGAAAAACCATCCAAAATACGGCCCACGTGCTTGCACGACAGGAAGTAGACCACAAAGGGGCAAGAAAACGCTGTGCCCGTGGGAAAAAGAATGAATCAGAGACATGCACCCAATAAAACCGGCAGTTGGGGCGGATACTTGGGTCTCTTCAATTCCCCCAAATTGATCAGCCCAGAAACCGACGGGTCACTTATCCTGACAACTTTTCGAGCCTCAGCGTTTAAAGGCACGTTGTTACAGGCCTGTGGGGAAAGGAAAAGGGATCAGGGGCGCCCTCTTAGGGCCTTAACAGGAAGGAGAAACCTCAAGGATATAAACATTCTTTTAAAAACCATACACGGGAGTTGCTAAACGATTTACAGAATTCTGCGGAAAACGACCTCTGAAAGAGGTCTACAGAAAAAGACTTAGGGTGCTGCCGGTAGACTGGGTAAAGGTCCATTCTCGGGCTCTTTACACCTTAAGCTGAATTGAGAAGGGGGGGAGAGGAAGTCGCAGTATGGGTGCTAACAGAGGAGTAAAAGTTTGAACGGGTGGGGTTGATTTTTCTTTTTTGGAAAGAGGTTGGACAGGGGGGGGAAAATACACATCTGAATTCTTAATAAAAAGGCAATCTGGACTAAACGTCACGGAAACTGGGATCTGTGCCGTAAATCAAAGGAAAAAGGGGTTGGTGAAAAGTGGTATAGTTAGGGGGGTCCTGGGGTAAACAAGGTCATCGTAACAGACGTAAAAATATCAGGGGAGGGGGGTGAGGAACGATCTCCTGGTTGGGGGGGGGGGGGGGGGGTGGGTGACATCCAAAATGTTTCACCTGGGAAGGAGCGCAAAATCCCAAAGACATAAGGCAAAAAAATGAGTTGGGATAGGAAAAAGAAGTTCAATCCTACGTAACTTTGGAGCCTCAATACAACGCCAATGTAACTTGCTTACGCCAGCTGCCATCACAGGGGGGTTAGGAAGGAAATGAAGGATGCAAAAGATCTCTGATCAAGGGTGTGTTTCTCGGAGAAATGAGTGGAAAGTGTTCAATGACGGCCGCCAAAGGCCCCTAAACAATCTGTAGGACGTTGACTGTCAAGCAGGTGAATTAGCTGGGGGGAAACAAATTGAACGGGCACTGCTATCTAAGGAGAGGAGGAAAAACCTGTTTGACAAAAGCCACAAGGTGTAAGCAAAAGAAGGTTTTTGGACTCTGGCAATTGGGAAAAACTAGACCATGCTTGGGGAAGCGATACTCAAAGGATGGGTGAGAAGGGGGGCAGGGGATTTAGTGCAAAGGGGGGATAAACGTCTCGAATGGAGAAAAACCGAAAAGAGGCCACGGATCTTGGGTCATGGGGGAGCGGCTGTCGTGCCTTTGGCGGGGCTGGGACATGCCGAGTGGGGGAAAGTTGGGAAATGTCGGGCCCACAGATCCTGAATGGGAAGCCCACTTTGGAAACCCAGGGGGGGCCTCGAGGTGGATCGGACGCTTGGCGCGTTCTGCATGATGAGAAATCATAGAAAATAACGAGAGACAAATCGCTCAACAACAACGAGGAGGAAAAATCTTTGTCACAAGGCGGCGGAGGAGGAGGGACAGGAATGAATTGGTCGCACTAAATGTCGACGTAAAAGGGAAACGGCGAGATCTTTTTTGGGGGGGGGGGGGGGCTTCCATCAGGATCTTAGTCTGAAAAAAAAACTCACACAAGAGGCAGGTACCACGCCTCGAAACCTAACGGAGAAGTCATAAAAAGACAAGATAATTTCGAGGGGGGTGTATACATCTGGAACAAAGAGAAGTACAGTCAACTAAACTGTCAAAAATAGTCATAATTTGGGGGGAAGAGTAGGAACATACAGCAAGGTTCTCGGTTCGTCACCTAAGTGTGACAGCCTGGGGCGTAAACCTATGAGTGGCTGATGGCTGTGTACACGCGGTGGAGGAGGCAGATATCATTGACAAGTGCAATTTAAAAAACATAGTCACGGGTTCCCATAGCGTTTAAGGGGAGCACCGTCAGATGGAGGGAGGGGGGAATGTACGTATGGAAACTTCTACATGGTGGGTTCTCAGAGAAAACCACCATTATTCACGCGAGTCAGGGGAGGACATTTTCTGCTCATAGGACATCCCTGTTGGATTCACAGAAAGAACGTATCAAGGAAACTTGGCGTTTTATTTAGGTAGTCTTTCTTAAAAGGGGGTGCGTAGCTAATTTGGCAGGGTGTGTCATCGCCAAGCGTGCTTACCATCTGTGCAGAATGTTGGTCGGGAGGGGGGAGTGTCATCTTGGGCTGTGGCCACTAAAGAGGGTATAACGTGTCATAGAAATCGGGAAAAAAAAGGGAAAAAAAAGTTCCTTGTAGGCTTGTGCCGCAGAAGGGGGGGGCAATAAAAATGGGATCATAAGGCCAAAGGAAGAGTCTTCTTCAGGCAGAGGAAGAAGACGGAACCAGAAGTACTGGGACAGACTTCAGGGGGTTTGAATCCTCTAGGCGATGGGATCAAAAATCAGACTCTGACCCCAAAGAAAGCCAAAAAAGAAGTACCACGAGTTTCTCTTCCGGAAAATCAGATGAGAACGCAAAACTCTCCGTCCGATTCAGGCAGGCGTGAGTGGAGTAGATGGCCGTGATAATTTCCATTTTCAGAAAAAAGGAAGCCACCAGAAGATTTAGTGTGGTTTTCCGGGGAAACGCTGGAACTTTGTTCAACTGGTGGGGGGTGTTCTTTTACAAAAGGGGGGTTCAAAAGACGGGAAATTTTCGCTCAACCCCCGTGAGAAAGAACAGGGAGGCAAAGAAAAGGAGGGAAAGCACATCTATAAAAAGAGAAACCGAGAAAAAACAGCCGTGAACGTGGAGTTCATAGAGGGATGAAGGAGCAAACCCTCGTCGAATTGCTGGAGGAACCTTTAGCTTATGGGCAAGTAACAAGGGCACTAAGCAAACCGGCCGGGGTATTTCTGTGCAAAGTTGGATCAATGAGAAACGTTAGTCCCGATGGGGGGAAGGATTGTGGGCGAAAAACAGACTCTTAATATAAAAAGGTTCCGAGGGGAGGGTCAGGAAGCAGCTCCTGGATAGGGGAACCTGAGCGGAAGACCTTGTAATGACTGTATTGGAGGGATGAGCCGAAGGTAAAAGAAGAGGCACTTCAATGAGGGGGGTGTGAAAGAAAGATTACCACTCTTGGGGGCAGAGGGGGGCCGGACAGGGTCGGTTGCAAAGACAAAGCGATGTGGGGGGTTGGATAGAGAAAGGTGCGTTCTATGGACTGTCCGAAATTTCACGGAAGTCGGTGGGAGGAGCTAATGGAATGTTTGCAAAGACCGTGTCGGATCAGCAGGTGAGTCTGGTGGAAGAGACATTAGGGGGAAAAGGAAGACGAAGGGAGGGATAGGAAAAGGGAGGTGTGGACGTCTGGAGACAGTAAGAGAGTAACCAGAGCCAACGGACGTGTGCTGTACCGCAGCCGGACGGAAACGGGGAGGGGTGCTAATCGAAGAAAAACTACGGAGACACAAAGGACTGCAGGATTCAAACATTGGGGGCGGGCCCGATCGGCACCGTAGCAATATGCCGTTCCATACCGCAGAGGAGTGGAAAGATGTGATATGTCTGTTACACACGATTGAGACGAACGGCACCTAGAGTAATAGCGCTGAAGCGATAGCGAGCGAAGAGTCTCTAGTTCTGAGCTGGTGTAGAGAATCGGGGAGGGCGTGAAAAGGAAAATTTGCTATGATTCACATGTCCTGAGCGGGGCTGCAGGACCCTGGGACGGAAACAAGGACATGATCGAGGCATGCCTCTTAGTCTGATCGCAGGCGGGATAACTCCGGGGACAGCAACGGAGGGCCGCATGCATAAAACCTGCGAGCGGGTCAGTATCGCATCAAGAAACTTGACTATAGCTGAAGGGGTCGAGAAAAAAGGGGATTAAAGAAGGACACCTAGCAAGGTTCAATCGGCAGGCTGCCGGTCCTCGACAGGAAGGAATGAAGGCTCTAAACCTGACGTGACCTGGAAGGAGAGATGATCGGTTGTTCTCGGGCTCGTCCGAGAAAGTGGGAGACATCGGGGTAACTCCAAATGGTGCAGTTACAACAGAGTTTTGGTCGGTTGCGCCCGATCATGGTGGGGGGGGGATGGGGGGGGAGGCTTTGAGTCCGTCCCTGAAACCAGTTGTGTCCATTCGGGTTACCCTCGGGGGAAAGGATTAGAACAAGCATATGGGAATAAGAGGGGAGAGAAAGGGCGGATCACGTAGGGCCGGCAAGGCAAGCCCTCCTGTCTTGGCCATCATAAAAAGCCAGGAAAAAAAAAAGGGGAGCGAAATAGAGGAACAAAGCATACTGAACAATCCTCGGCATTGCGGAATTAACGTCGGTGAATTGTAAGCTTTTGCAGTCCAAAAAAGGTAGCATCTCTACCGTGGGAATGCCGTAAAATAGGTCCTGAGCGCGGTAAATAATATTGGGGGGGGGGGGGGTAAAAAGCAACTGGGAAAATTCATCTCTCACATTACGCCTCCCAGATAAAAGACTACACAATACACAACGCGGGGTATCGGAGAGGGGGATCGGGACGGTTGGGTCAGGGTGGGGCCGAGCAGAAGCAGGGAGCGGCAACTGTGGCGCATAAACGGGGGGGGGGGGGGGTGTCTCGCATGGAGACTGCGGCAGGCGAAAGATGAAGCGGGGCACGGCGCGTCGTCACTGGGGGGGAAACAATCCGAGAGTGGGGGTTCGCAGCAGTTGGATTACGAATAATGCGAGACTAAAGGAGCGATGGGATCAGGAGGGCTAGAGTGAGAAAGGGGCTGAAAGGGAGGGCAGGTGGTGGTAAGTCGGGCTGGGGCACCGGACGGGAAAAGGGTGGGGGGGGTGACGCGGGAAGATGAGCGGGGGAGGATACGGGGGGGGGGCATCCGATCCTTGCTTTAAATGGAAGGCTCCCATCATAGTAATACAAAGCAGATCTGTAGTTCGTTGTGTGACCGTGAGGTGTAGCGTGTAAGGGAGGTCTGGAAAGTGGGGTGAAAAAAAGTAGATAAGTTGCTGCGAGGAAGGGTGTAGTTTGTATGTGGCGGGGGAGGGGGGAAAGGGAAAGGGGTGCGGAAAGGTCGGGGGGGGTGGTATAGGTCCTCGTTCGTCAAGATGTGGTGGTGGGTTTTGGGGGATGAAGGAAACGGCTGAGGTGGTGCAAACAGAAGGCGTCGGGTGTTCGTGGGCACCGAAAGAAAAAACTCAAAAAATAAGTGACTCAACAATCTTTGGACCCGATCAGGGAACATTAATCATATTCTACCGTAAAAGAAAAGAGTGAGAAAAACTTGACTAATCAAAGCGTTTGGCGCGGTGGGACGAACCAGGTGAACGTACTGTATGTCGAAACCTATTTGGTCGGTGGATGATTCGGGAGATGGGAACTCAAATTTAAAAAGAGTTGAGGGGGGGAAAGTGGAAGTGGGGCGAATTCCCGCCTTGGTTGTCAAGTCGGTGGGAACTGAAGGGCAGCACACACCGTAGTCTCCGGGCCAAAAGCATAGGGGAAACATGACGTAAACGATGCGGATGGACCCGGGGAGAGAAAAGAGCGAGGCAGAACAGAGGAGCCACGGCGACCACGAAGGGGTTGCCGAAGTGTGTCTAAATTGCATAGCAGGGACGAGAAAGAAAAAATGGATAAGGTCTGGACACATTGGTCCTCCCGAACGAACGGTGGGACTCTCACGTGAGAAAAACAAAACGATTAACATTTGCCAGAAGAGGGGCCACCAAGTACTACGGTAACAAAAAACGGAGGGTTCGAGAGGGTTACGAGTAAGACGGAACGTCAAGACATAACTTAAAAGGGGGCGTTGCTCATTATAAGTTTATTTTGGAGGCCTGACTGGGGGAAAAAAAGGGACCAAAAAATGAAAAGAGAAACAAGGCGGGTAGGTAAGTGCTCGGTGGAGACGTCTAAAAAAGCAAGGGGGGGGTCAACAGGATGACTCAACGGCGATACTCTTTGAGACAAAACTGCTGAAAGACGAGGGGACTTGGAATCGAAAGAGTTCTGGGTGGTGAACTGGGCAAAGAGATGATCGAAAAGGACAGGAAGACCTTCTTTAAAATCATGTTGGCAATGGGGGGCGCATCGAAAAGAGGGAGCAAAACTGACAACGCGGGCAACATCAGCAGAGCGGAACTAGGGGAAAAGAGGGGCACTGGCTTGTACTAACGGTGGGGGAAAATTAGTGGGGCGTTTGAAAACCTGTTCGAGGATCTAGCGGAAGAACTCCCAGGGATAAACAAGGAAAAACCCCCGGCAGGCGGAATAGGCAGGAGAGGGGGTGACCCGTGGGATTGTGAAGAAGCTTCCACTTGGCCAGAACTTTTGACGGCTATAAATCGGCTACCTCCAGGGAGGAAATATCCTGAAGGTTACCTTTCTTTCTATCTATCTAACACGTGCGATCAAAGGGGGGAAAGAAACTATCATAGATGCACATGTATATTTGGCCCGGAATTGTAAGAGGGAGGAAAGTGGTCCGGGGTTAAATTGGTAATAAGTGCTTGTTTTCAGGCACACGCCTGGGGAGGAGACCTCCTTCAGAA
>Ga0179593_1507456_pt1 | contig 10124 bp, 11 predicted proteins | sample CZODoug2_1_08_16_FD_185931 | JGI IMG/M metagenome (GOLD analysis project Ga0179593, IMG submission 185931) | Vadose zone soil fungal communities from Angelo Coast Range Reserve, California, USA - CZODoug2_1_08_16fungal (PacBio error correction) | ecosystem: Environmental > Terrestrial > Soil >...
CAGAGGAGGGCCTGCAACGGGAAAAGTCGGGGCAAGTTTAAGCGGCAGCGGAGGAGCGTGTCGCCACGCACCAAACCGACGGGAAAAAAAAGCTGGGGGGCTGGAAGCGAGAAGTGAAGAGGGGTGATTCAACTTAGGTTTTCACCTAAAATATCAGAACTAAATCAACGCAATTGAGGGGGGGAGGGCAGCCCTGCCCGGTCATTGAAGCGCCGCGTGGGGGGGGGGAATTCTCCTGGTGAATCTGCAACCCTCGCTAAAAAACATGGAAACTTTGAGAACGGTGGGGGGAAAAAAACTGGGGTTAGTACAACCGGGATGACTCTCGCCGGTGACTAGAGAAAAGGCTCTCGGAAGGAGGCGACAGGACAAAGTGAAACGACGGCCATGAATCCAAGTAGTCTACGCCGAAGGGAAAAGGAGTGCTGCGTCGTCTCACGTCGGTCATCGACGCCGATAAACTCCTGCACGGAATTCATGGCAGGATAACGGAAGGAAGATGAAGACTTCTCAAGAGTGCCAGGACGCTGGTCAGAAAGGAAAGAAGAAGAACGAGGGGGACGAGAGGGAGAAACAAAGATAGTCCTACTCATCTAGCGACGAAAGAAAAAAGACCAGACAAAAAAGCTCAGAAAGTCATTCTGATAATAAATCGAAGCGGTACGCTACGAGAGGCAAGGCGATGCAACAGAAGATCGGGGGGGATAATGGGCGACATGGAAAAGGGATGGCAGATTGAAAAAGGAAAGGAGGGTCTTGACGTTGGGCGGCCCTGCACGTTCTGCAAAAGAGTAGAATAGACTAGATGGCACGTAGGCGCAGCTAATCGGAGGAGGGGACAGTAAAAGAAAAGGAATCGGAGCTTTAACAGACTTCCTCGCCGGGTCGGGGCAACAAGCGGGATCACAGCTGGGGGACTTTTGCAAGGAAAGGTAATGATGAAGAGAAAGAAAAAAATGGAGGCTTGTGCACAGGGCTCGCAAGCCCCATCTAGGATCTGCGTGAGGATGAAGAAAGGTCCATCGAAAAAAAAAGTAAGGGAAGAGGGAAGCTCTGGACTTCTATCCGAATCTAAAACAGGGAAGCGTGCTTCGAACTTTTCTCTCTCCGTAGTAATCTACAGTCGAGCCGACGCTCGGCAGAAAAAAAGGGTAAGCGAATAAAAAGGGATATCTCGCACCAGATCGGAAAGTAAAACGAGGGGAGAATGCGAGGGGGATTGGAACGCGCACTTTGCAGCACTAGGGACCTCGTGAGGGAGTTGAAGACGAAAGGTTGAGGGGAGAAAAGAAGGGACAAAAGCATGGTCAAAACAAACAAAGGAGGAGGGGTGCAGACATCAAAAGAGCGTTCACATCGTTGCGACGAAGGGGCAGGGAGGCTAGGTCACCGACCAGCAGCCTAGGGAAGGGATGCGTGCGCGGGCGTATTCGGGGAGAGAACTTCTAAAAAAAAACGGGGCTTCCCGCCCTCGCGGAAAGCCGATCGCGATCGAACGTCCGGGGGGAAAGGAAGGAAAGTGAGTCTCAGAGATTCAGTCGGGGGAGCGTCCAGGAAACTCGCCATGATAATAACAGCTCGAAGAAGAGACAGGGGGCAGAGTCTAGTCCCGCGCAAACTCGCAGGGCGAGAAAAAGAACGTACATTCAAGCAAAAAAGCCTAGTCTGATGGATCGTGTCGAGCGGCGAACCCTCATTGAAAAGCTTGGGGGACGGTGGGTTTGCCCAAAAACAAAAACAGGAAGTCGGGCACCTGTCAGACAGCCAGAAGGGACGGGCTAGTGATGGAGGGAAGGGGTTGAGAATCGGCGAGCGAATCGTCAGACTGCCCTGGGCAAAGCTACGACGGGAGCAGGAAACCATAGAATGTCAAAGGAGAAGGGAAAGGGGATCGGCCATCGAGTCGGGTGCGCCCCGCACTGAAAAAAAAAAAAAACTCCCGGCCTGATGGACCAAGAGGAAAGCGCCCCTATGAAATTTAAAGAAAAGGTTACACGCTTCCTCGGAATAAGTACGCCTTGAGCGCGTCGGACCGCTTCGTAGTGAAAGAATAAATAGACGTGCTTGAGGAGCGGAGGAGGGGAGGGCTTTCGGGGGACGGTCTGGGCAGAACCAACGCTCGCGCATCCGAGAGAGGGGGGCCAATTCTCCTCGAGGACAAAAACACAGGAGGGTCGCCGAGACCCAGGAGAACTCAAAGAGTTTCCCCGCGCAGCTCTTAAGGATATTCAAGAGTATACCCGGCGAAGGGGGATAGTGACAAGTAGGGCGCCGTCTAAAAACCGTGGCCCGAGAAAGGAGACATGGCCTCGTAGTAGACCTCCGGGGTCACGAAGACCTTACGGCCAGCGTAACTCGAGAGGGAAGGAAAACATGTCCAAAAAAGGGTCGAAATGGAGGGAAAAACGTATACTCCGCCATTGGGGGGTCTCGGTACGAAACACTTCGTCAGGAAGGGAAAAAGGTTGTTCATTTTAGTACGAGGGGGAAAGGGGGCCGATGAAAGGCCATTAGGACGAAAAACAAGCTACTTTCTTTCAGAAACTGAACAGAGGGGGCAAATAGCAACGCGGGAAATGCAGGGGAAAACGGACTGGGCGGGGGGGTGTGAAAACCGCTCATTTCCAGTGAAGGAGGGAACTCCTAGCCGGAAGCATCCACGACATCTGGCAACTGGGAGCTGGGTCGCCGTACGGAGGTCTTCCCGCCATGAATGGAACGGTGCGTGGGATCCTAACAAAAAAAAAAAACCTTAAAAGCGCCGAAACTGAACCGCAACAACCTGGGAGGAAGGAAAGCACCTTAAAAAAAAGCACGAAAGAAGCTGGCCTGATCACGCTCTCGCAACAACAACCCGGATTAAGGATTAGGAATCGAGCTTAAAGCTTTGAATCAAAAGGGGGAGAGATCATGCATTAAGAAGGGAGGGAGGCGGAGGAAAGAGAAAAGGTGGAAGGGTTTTCTTCTCAAAAACCATGCCCCTCACCCGCCGCACCAGGGGCGGGTAGGGAGTAGATCTACTGTAAGGCTTCTAAAGAAAGGAGGGGAGATGTCACCCTGAAAGAGACTAGTGAAAGAAAGGGGCGCGAGACGCTTCATCAAGGCTCCTCCAGACGGGGGCGCCGAATCGCGGGGAGTGTCGCGACGAGCAAAAATCGACGCATACAATGGGAAGACCTGCTCGACACGGGCAAGAGAGGAGTAAAAGACACAAAAGGAACTAATGAAAGGGTGTTCGGCTTATAACCCAAATGGGGCTGTTCACGCTGGAGGACAGACGCCGGTGGGAACGAAGGGAGGGAGCTCGGAAGCTGGAAGAATGCGATCGAATCATCTACTTCCATAAAAGAAGCGTATAAACGAGGGGGAGTCCATTGTGAAAAGGGCGTGCCACGGTCCTGTTTTCAGCGAAGGAGCTAAAACCTACAGACCAGAAAAAGAAAGATAAAGTATCGCATCACCTCACATGGGGAAATCGCGAATAAGGCTCTTAGATCAGCGAAGGGGGGAGTATGCTCGAAGCCGCGAGAGAATGGAGGGTGGGTGACTCTGTCGAGGAGGGGAAGAACACAGGATCGCAAGAAGACGAATTCGGCGATCGGGGAAAGAAACACAAACCGGAGAAAGAAAAAACGCTGAAGCGGTAGGGAATGAATCACCTCCTAAAAAAAGTTCCGCGACCCAATCGGTCAGTCGGGCAAAACAAAGTGGGCGTGGGTAATGGGAGAAAAAGAGCAGAGATGGAAGAAATGGCTTGAAAGGAGGGGGGGGCTTCCAGAGTGACAAAGAGAGTGTCTGCGGGTGCGGTGGTTAGGGGAGAGGGGCGGGGGGGGCAAGAAGGGGGGGGGGGGGGGGGAAGGGGGGGGGGGGGGGGGGGGGCCGTGCGCTGGTGGGGGGGGGGGGGTGGGGCGGATCGGGGGGGGGGGGGTGGGGGGGGGAAAAAAAAGGGGGGGAGGGGGGGGGCGACCGGGGGGGGGGGGAGGGACGGGGGCGTGCGGGGGGGTGGGGCGGGGGGGGGGGCAGGGGGGGGTGGGTGCGGGGTGGAAACGGAGGGGCAGGTGGGCGAAGGGGGGTGGGGGGGGGTGGGAGCGTTCGGTATGTCAGGTAATGGAGGTGTTCTACAGGAAAGGGGTAGACTAAGGGGGTCGGGCGGGGGGGGGGGGGTGGGGGGTAGGGGGGGGGGGGGGGGGGTGGAGGGGGATTGGGGAGGGGGGTGGGGGGGCGGGGGGGCGAGAGGGGGGGGGGGGGGGGGGGGGTCGAGCAATCAGGTACAACATGCCTGGAGCACCTAATAAAGGCAGGGAAAACCAAAGGGAACTACTCAAGACCGAGGGTGCATGCGAAGTTCTGGTCGCAGGAAGCAGAAACGCTGCAAGGAAATCAAAAAAGCTCGTGAAAGGGGACGGGGAAGGAATGTGGGCTCGTATCCGTAAGTACTCCAGAGAAATGAGCGGCTGGCTCTGGGACGTCGATCTACGACTAAAAAATAAACCGAGGAGGAGGGAATCAAACGTATTCTCGAGGAAGGAAGTCGAGGTTCAAGAAAGAGAGAGAAGAGTAAGCTCGGCAAAAAAGGTCCGGATCAGGAACACGGGAAAGGGGGAGAGATAGACCCCGTTCACCGCGCCTGAGGGAGAAAGAGAAGACGGGGCCGAGGAGAGATCCTTCGAACTACCCGCGAAAAGAAAGAAGCTCTACATTACTCCGCTTAATCTTAGGTGAAGGGGGGAAGAACCAGTGGCTCAGTGAGAGAGAAAAGAGGCCGTGAAAAAATGGGAGGAGAGATCTCTCAAAAAAAAATATAGTAGAATAAAAAAAATAGGAAGAGAGGAAAAATCGACGTCAAACGGCACGCGGGGTGCAGAAAAAAGCAGGGTCGTTACGGAGAAAAAAGACGCTAACGGGAGGCCTCTGTCAGATCAGGGAGGAAAGGGAAGTTATTATCAAGATCAAAGGAGGACGAGGAAGAGTCGACGGCCTCGACGGCGCGGGGAAGAAGGAACTAGAGAGATCACCAAATGAAATCTTGGACTGAAGAAGATAGCCTTGAAAGTCGAAGAGAGTATAGTAAGGAACAACGCCCAAGTAAGGCATAAAAAATTAGAGAAGATGATGAGGAAAATCGGAAACTGGAAGGACAGGCACAAGCTCACGTCCTCTGCGTCGACGGAGAAGAGGCCGTCAGGCAAAAAAAAGGCAATCGAAAGGACGTCGAAAGCCAAAAAAGGGAAACGTGCTTACTCAAAAAAGACATAGAAAGAAAGGAGTTTAAGGATCTTTAGAGGCACAGGTCAAATGAAAGAATCTGCTGCGCCTCGGACCTGGTGGAAGAAGAGAAAAAAAAAACACAAGGATGCGCGAAGGAGGGAGTCACTTAATGCGATAAGAAGAAAAATTAGTCGGAAAAAAAGGCCGTCTGGAAGAAGAATGGGCGACGACGAGAAAATCCGGATAGGAGGAGTGGGTGACAAATAACGCGTCCTGAAGTGCAGAAGCCATGAACTGCAAAAAGGAGGGACCGAAAAAATCGGGAAGCCAAATCTCATTCAGTCCTCTCCATAAAAAAAAATCATGGCCGAAGCAGACCCTGGTAAGAGAAGGGACAGGAGGGTACCTCTTCGATTTATTTATCTCAGAGAACTTTCAGGGGGGAGCAGGCGTCTTAGGGAGAGGACGGCGGTGAGTGAGATAGCTCGTAGGTGTCAGAGGACGTAGGGAACGTCTCTCGGGGACGGCTCAGCGAACTCTCAACCGGTAGTCAAAAGTAGACCAAGGCCTAGCGCGGACTAAGAACAAGGGATCGTGAAGCGAAAAATCGTCGAGGGAAGAGATTACTGTTCTGCGGTAAAGAGGGAGGAAGATGAGGAGGTGAACTGATTGGAGGGGAGAAAGGTCTCTTACACAACAGAAAGGGGGCACAACCGGAGCGGGAATAAAAGTGACTCAAATGTGAGTAGGAGGAGACAAGAAGTATGTCCAGGCCTCGGCAGGGAAAAAACGAGGTCGCAGTTCTTACGCGAACGCCAATGGTTGGGCGAAAGGAGAACCCACCCGGCGGGAGTGATGCAAACCGGGGAACCGACAAATCACATGGGGTACTAGCGACGAACAACGGGGGCATTAGGATTCCAAAAGTGCCATGTTGAAGAAAGGGGAAACTTGCGAGGGGGGACGCGAAGGAGGAGCCTTACTCCTAAAAGGAATTGAAGGCGCGTCGCAAAGCACTTGAACGGGAGAAGGCGCCCTCAGGTGCGGGGAGCAGGCCAAAGATGAAAAGGTATGGAAGCTACTGTTTGACCGCGCTCGACAATGTATGAAAAGGGTTCCATATGACACCTGGACCGTAGCAGGGCAGAAAATCAAAGACATCTTCACGGTCTAACTCATCAGAACAGCTTTCGGGGTTCGTGAACTCTGGCGAGGGGGTGACACGTGCGAGGTGGAGGAAGCAGGAAAAATCGCCAGAAGACTAGCGCATGCATCCGAAGAAGAAACCGATGACCCTTCCTAAAGACGGGGCAGAAAAAAAAAAGGAAATGAGAGTCTTCAAGAGGAGAGAAAAACAACAACTGAGGATTGGGAAAAGGGAGATCCAAACTAGCTTCCGGTCTGGGCTGCAATAGAAGAGGGAGAAATCGGGTTGCTGGAAGTCAGCCAGGCGTTTAAGGCGAAGGGGGAGAGAAGCCCCTCTCCAAAAAAAACAAAAAGCTCTGAAGCGCGGGACTCACCCGACGAGGGTGTTTAGGATGAGCTAGCGGGAGGATTTATTGGCTGCGAGCGACGTCACGAAGGTCTCTGCCAAGAAGAACGATCGGGGAGTCAAAGAAGGAGCCTGAACGACGTCATCGGGGGGCTCAAATACAAGACATACGTGGGAAGGAAGAGGAGGTTCAATGGAATAACATCCGCGCGGGAGAAATTGGGGGGAAGGAAGTCTGGCGACGGGAGGAAATAAATCTCGTCACTTAAAAAGAGGAAGATAAACTGGGGAAAGCGGGGGGAAAGATAAAGAAGGGGGAGACTCATAGCAAAACAACAATGGGGGCAGGATATCCCGGGAACGGAGAACAGGGGAAGGGGTTTTAAAGAACTGGTAGGAACGCGGAGAGGAAGCGACATGCGAGAGAGAAAGGGCAGCTTCCATTACGACAGCGGTATAAGAATTTCAGAAAGGATTGCCATGGGGAAGAAGGGCTCACAAAATGTCCTGGGTGGCCAAGGAGAGACGAACGGAGGCGGGTCAAAACTTCAAAATCTTAGAAAAACTCAGGGAGAACGAAGAAAGAAAGAAGCGCGGACAAAGACTTAGATCGAACGATCCGAGCGGGCAGACTTAGGAGGAGCCCTTGTGGAAGAGAACAAAAAAAAAAAAGATTTTGAACTCGTGGCGATGCCCAGGCACAAGGAGAAAGGGGAGGACCGCAGCGAGAGGTGGCGCGAAGAAGGAAAACAAAAGAAGCCCAAGAAACTCTCAAAAAGAACCTGAAAATCACCTACCTGGCTAGCGGTCCAAGGAAAAAAATCTTAAAGGAGGGGAGTGGCGGGTACGAGACAGGGGGAGAAAGTGTTCAACTAAAAGAGGGGGGGATTAGAGAAGGCGGTCCACGAATGGGATTTAGAGGGAGTATTTCGGCAAGAGCAGGGGGAGGGGAGCAAACACGCAGACTCCGAGATTGCTGATCAGCGCTGAAGGAGAGGCGAGCAGGAGGGGAGCTAGAAAAGGGATTCTATATCTGAGGACTTCCGTAAATTGACAGAAGAGAAGGAGTCAAACATGGAAGCGAGCACCGATAAAAGGAGGGAGGTAAGCGGACGGGTCCGCGAACTGATCAGAAAGGAAAGGAGGGAACTTGCCTTCTTTTACTAGGGCTATAAGGGAAAGCCAGCGAAGAGGTTAAAAAGGGTGCATGTCCAAGGAAGAGGGGGAGGGAGGGGGAAAATCGGTGGTACGCCAGATGGTTTCGTAGGATAGGGAAAGTACTATCTACTAAAAAACCGTCATCGTCTTCGAATCACTATTCGAAGGGGAAGGGCGAGGGTAAGAAAATAGAGAAGAATGAAGCTCGTCAAGCTCGAAACTGCACGAGAAGAAAAGGGGGGAGGGACTGGTGAGCGCGGAAAGCGCCCTTAGGACCATCGGAAAGAGGAACTAAAAAGAAGTTGGCCTAGAATATTTAATCAACTCGAGATAATCACCCGACGGGTCCGAAAGAGGAGGAGACTCTCAAGGTCAGGGGGGGGAAAGAAGAAGAAACTATGCTAGTCCTGGACGCACACGACAGGGGAATCGCATTTTCGGAGATCTAGAGAACAAAAAACGGAATTGAAAAAGAGAGACGGTAATCTCATGGAGGAGACACTTGAATCGTGGCTACGACAAGCTTTGCCTAGGAGGGACCTCCTCGAAAGCGATTGGCGTCCTCTAAGAGTGCTGGGTCAACGGGCACGGAGGGGTCGAGATAGCTACTGATGCCCGGAGAATCGCCAGCGGATCGGCCTCGGAAAACCGGGGACAAGAATCTGGCCGGATCTCGGGAAGAAACAGTAAAGAGGCCCTTCTAGGAAACAGAAGCCTTGGGCCGAGCGAATCGGGGAGAGGGGAGAGACGGGGAGAAAAAAGAGAGCTTGACCGATAGAGGGACAAGAAAAGTACAGATACCGTTGGGTCGTTAACGGAATCAGACGGAAGTGAGCGGACCCGCGGAACGTTTGCCCAGAGTCGGAGAACTGAGAAACCTGGCAAAAGGCAAAGGACAAGAAAGAAAAACCGAAAGCCGATGGCGCAGGAACTACTAGCACACAACTTCAGAAGCGACGAGAAGAGGAACTGCCAGACTTTCTGTAGGGAGATTCACCGGAACTGACAGAACCTAAGGATCGTTGCTGCGCTTCCTGGTGGAGAAGAGCATATAAGCGAAGGACAAGATGAAGCGTACATTGATCGATACGAAAGGGACAAGGCGCCAAGAACGAGACTAGTGGGAAGGCTCCTACGATAGGGAAAAGACTCGGGATATCGGCGTGTTGGAGGGAAAGAGGGAGCCGGTCAAGGAAACCTTCGGGGTATCAATCCTACTTTACCGCCAATCGATCAAGTCCCCAAGCAAAACCAGCTCGTAGAAAGGGTGAAGAGAAATTATGAAACACGGAAGAGGAAGTGAGAAGCGGGGAAGGGCGAGCCGGCAACACGGAACAGATGACGCTTTAGTTTCTCATTCAAAGGCATAGCAAAGGGGGTGGGAGGAGGGAGGACGGGCTGGAAAGGGGGAGGGGGACTTTGCTTCAAGAAAACGGGAAGTGAGGAGGGAGCGAGATCGTGTGCCTGAACGCATGCTCAGAGGCAAAAAGAGACGGAGCCTGAGCCAAAGCGCGCGCAGACGCAATATAGGGAATCGTGAAGACGCAGCCTGCGTCGCGAACGTCCTGTCGGGAGTGGAAAAGGGCGGAAAAGAAAATAAGGAAGTGGCATGACAGTTGAGGGAAATCGAAATTCAGTAATTCAAACCGGGGACCGTGGCAAAGAAAAGGCTTTAAGACCATGGAACTCAGGTTCGGGGGGAGGCAGTAGAAAGTAGGATTTCAGGGACGTCGACAGTGAGCCGGCTCGGTAGGACCGGGGAGGGTCTAAGTCGAACATGTCGGCACCCAACACAGGGCTAGTGCAGGGGAAAAAAGGTTTCTAAGCAGCCGCAGGTGGGGTTCCAGCGAAAAGAACAAGTCTTTCCAGGATCCAAAGCGGGAAAGTTACGACTCGGGGGGGACGTGAAAGGGGACGTCGCGCCGTAGAAGAAAGAATGCATTGCGACAGAGATCCGTTCGAGGACTGTAACTCAGTATCCTCTCCCGTCATGTGGCGGGGGATTAAGACCCGATTAGGAAAGGCGTTGAGCGCAGTGTGAATCTCGAGATGGAGGAGGGGTGCATAGAAAAAACGATGGGCAAGGAAGAAAAGACCACTCCTAGAAAGTAAAATCTCATCCAAAATAAAAGGGGGGTGGGTTATCCAAAAACGCAAGCGGTGGTGGAAAGGGGGAGCGGTGACGGGATGAAAAAGAGAATTAACCATAGGAATGCAGAAGCATGCCGAAAACAAGCACGGTCACTGAGAGGAAGGGCATCCCCGA